>Ga0302180_10000687_pt1 | contig 26988 bp, 19 predicted proteins | sample I_Palsa_E3_2_FD_200575 | JGI IMG/M metagenome (GOLD analysis project Ga0302180, IMG submission 200575) | Peat permafrost microbial communities from Stordalen Mire near Abisko, Sweden - I_Palsa_E3_2 | ecosystem: Environmental > Terrestrial > Soil > Palsa > Peat permafrost | place: Sweden...
GTCGAGGGGCGCCTTGGGCGGATCTGCGCCGCGCCACAGCCGGTAGGCGTTGGCGCATACATTGATCCACTCCTCTACAGGCGGGCGCGGACCCCCGTCGTAGTCCCCGTAGCGACTGAGGAACCCGAGCAACAGTCCATCGGAGACGCGCTCCACGGTGCCTGGCCGCTGCGCGGCTCCTGCAACTTTTACCCAGAGCAGGCAGGTCGGCGCGTAGGTCTGCAGCTGCGCGGCAATCTCCTGAATCGCCTTCATATCCGCCGCGCCCCGCCACACGCACAGCCGCCGGCCACGCGCCAGATCGCGGATCAGCCGGGTCTTGAGAAAGCGGATCTTTTCGATGAGCGCCGCGCGTACAACCTCCGCGGCGTCAGTATCGGCGTAGCGTTCGGTGTGTGCCTCGAATGAGGACTGCCGCGACTTCACCCAATACTCGCGGCGCGGACCCACTTCATCCAGCCACAGGTCCTCCGGCTCACCCAAGCACTGGAAGCGCGTGCGCAACAGTGCCCCCACATCCTTGGGTTTGCAGGCCGCGAACCTAAATAGACCAAAAGGCTCGATGCCCACGGCACGCTGGATCACACCAAAGTCGCAGTTGTCTCCCAGCCCCTCGAACATGAGGAGCAGCCGCGGAATGTCGTAGCAGAGTTCCGGCGCTGCGGTGCTTGGCACGCTCGTCACCTCGCCCCCCTGGTGACCGCCCGCATGTTTCCCGCCAATGCTCGTCGCGTATTGCACACGTCACCCGTTGTCCCGGCTTACGCAGCAGCAGCCTTCCGCACTCTCCCGCGCGTCGGCTGATTTTAACCGAGAAGCTGCCGCACGGCAGTGCGCAGGGCCTGCAAGCCGCTGGTAACGAACCCTTCGGCGCGAAGCTTGCGGCGTGCCGCCTGCAGCTCACCCCACCATAGCGATGTCGTAATACTAGCGAGTGCGCGCTTGTACTGCGCATCTCCCGCCAACATGTCGTATATGGCCTGACCCTGCTTCGCGTTGTAGTCAATCAGCAGGGCATGCACGAGCAGACCCAGAGAGTCGCCGCGTTCGGCTGCCGCATAGTTGATGCCGCTTTGATAAAACGATACGCGGCCCTGGTAGACGAAATTGTACAATAATCCCAGCGTTCTCGGGCCCGCGCTCACGCGCGCGAGCTGTACGCAGCCGTCGGCAAAACATCGCTCGATGAGTTCATGGTGAAAGCGTTCGAAGAACGGCGTATCAAATGCATCGCCATAGGGCTGGTTACGCCAGCGTTTGATGTGCAGTTCCTTAAGTTCGCCGAAAAAACCGCGCGCTTCCGCGAGGGTAGCCGGCTCCGCGATGACGACCGGCCCGAAGCGGCGTTCGGCTGCCGCGAGGGTATGACGCACGCGCGTGCGTACCCGCGGCGCAAGAATGCCGATGCAGGATGAGTTTGGACTCGCCCGTACCCGATCCAGATCAAGGAGGCGCCCGACATCGAGCCGCGATTGCCTGAGCGCGAGCCCTCTCTTGGCCCAGGCATCCGCAAGCCAGGGCAGAACTCCGTCGAGTTGGAATTCGTCCCAGTCCTTTTCGTGAGTTAAAAAGTGGTCTAACACCTCGTCCCAGGCGGCATGCTCATGCTGCGCGGATGCCAGTAGTCCGTTGTGCTCGGTGCAGATGCTGTCGAAGCGCGGATCACCGGTGGCATTGAGGACCCACGTCTTCACCGGAATCAGGTTGTGACGCCAGATCGTGCGCTTGACGATGATCGCTGCGGCGAGAAGGTCGCCCTGCGCCGTTACGCTCAAGAGCTGCGGTTTCACAGTAGGCGGTATGCAATGCAGCCACGTGCTGATCCAGGTCCACGACAAAAAGAACGAGTGCGGCGAAGTCGCGGCCAGGTGTTGCCAGCGCTCCTCGAGGATCGGCAGCTCGGGCAAAGGGGAGATTTCAATCATTTTTAATCGTTGTCGCGCCGCCAGCTGGCCGGCGGGCCCGGATCAGAGTCATCGATGATTTGCCGCAGCCACTGTTTAAGAAGCCGGGTCTCCCCATAGCCTAAGTGCCGTTCGGCGTCCGACTCGGCCGCCTTGGCGGCAGCCACGAGCTCGATTACTGCCTTATGGCCCGCTGCAGTCAGGCTGACGGGTACTCCCGGATAGTACGCCCCGTGCAGTTTCACAAAGCCCGCCGCGGCAAGCAAGGCGATCTGATCATAGGTCACGTGAGCGCCGGTGTAGGCGAGCCGTGCGTCCAGTTGCGCGACCGACTGCTGCTCGTCGGTGCTAAGGATGCTGAGCACAAACCAATCGGCTTCCGCGAGTCCGTGCTGATCCAGTTCCCGGCGCAGGCGCAGAAACTGCTGATAGTGGGCGCGCCCCAGGAGATAAATCAGAAAGTCGGAGCTGAAGCTGCTGTCGCTGTCCTGCGGCGGATTGGCGACGGCTGCCATGCCCGACTTGCGCGCGGCGATCGCGTATTCGCCAGCGTGAAACACGAGTGGGGCGCGCTCGGACTGGTCGAAGGCGACCACAGCTCCGACGAATATCACATGATCGCCGCCTTCATAGCGGTACGCCGTCCGGCACTGAAAACGCGCCGCGCAGCCCTCGAGAAGCGGAATGTCGCCCGGTCCGCGCTCGACCGCAAGGGAGGCGAACTTGTCGGCCCCGCGGGTGGCGAAACGCTGCGCGAGATCATCCTGTGTCGCGGCCAGCACATGCACCGCGAAGTGCTCCGCGGCGAGAAACGCAGGCAGGCTCAGAGAATGGCGCGACAGGCTCCACAGCACCATTGGTGGGTTGAGTGACACGGAGTTGAAGCTGTTCGCGGTCAGGCCGATGTCCGCTCCCGCACCATCGCGGGTCGTCACGATGGTGACTCCGGTTGCGAAGGCGCCGAGGGCGCGTCGAAATTGCTGTGAGCTCGTGTCGGGTGCGGGGCTCATGACTTCAGCTTTGCAAGATGCCAGCCAGCGATATTACCTGCCGTCGCCACGAAACGGCACCTCCATGGGCGCGTGTGCAAGGAAGAGTCCGGCAGGTGTATGCCGCGCGCCAGTGCGTTGAATTTATTTCGCCGCGCCCAGCATCAATCGTTCGATTCGCAGTGAATCCGCCTTTATTTCCGTGCATTGAAGAGCGGCGCTCTTGTTTGACACCGAGCGCGCGCGAGCGCAGCTGACGCGCGCATGCGCGCGCTGCTGTCGCGATCTGCAGACGTGAGCATTTGACGACAGGTTGCGCGCGAGTAGTGGGCGCGATTAACTCGCCCGCGTGCGTGAATAGAGCCGTCACCAGATCAACGCAAGAGTCTTTGATCTGCAGTCGGACATTCACAGCTCTGCAAGCTAGTGCTGACATTTAGGGGATCGCATGCACAACATCGGACAGCCGAACGCATTGGTTCGGCGCGCGCTCTTTTTTTTCCTCGCGGCTGTGGCCGCAGCTTTTCCGTTAGTGGTTATTGCGAGCCCGCTCACGGTGAGCGGCACGCCGCCGACCTCGGCCGTAGTCGGGAAGCCATACTACTTCAATCCCGTGGCGAGCGGCGGCAACGGCAAGACGCTCAAGTGGTCGATTCTGCATGAGCCACTGTGGACCGGTTTCCAAACTACCTCGGGCTATTTGAACGGCACGCCGACCGCACAGTATGTCGGCAACGTCATCGGGGTCACGATCAGTGTCACGGATGGCACAACGACCGCGTCGCTGCCGTCCTTTAACATTCACGTCGCCGCCGCCGCGACGGCGCCGACCATCTCCGGCCAGCCCGCGACGTCAGTCGTCGCGGGACATGCATATGCATTCACACCCACGGCGAAGGGACCCGCTGGAAGCACTCTCAGCTTTTCGATCGCGCACAAGCCGTCCTGGGCGAGCTTCAGCATTGCCACGGGCAAGCTCAGCGGCACACCAACGAGCGCTGAGGAGGGCACCTACTCGGATATCATCATCAGTGTAAGCACCGGCTCGGCGAAAGCGGCGCTGGCCCCATTTTCCATCGACGTATCCGCACCCTACACCAAGCCGACCATCACCGGGTCGCCGGCGAAATCAGTCGTTGCTGGCCACGCTTATGCATTCCAGCCGAAGGCCACCGTCGAGGCTGGGAAAAAGGCGAGCTTTGCCATTACCGACAAGCCGTCCTGGGCGAGCTTCAGCGCGACCACGGGAGAGCTCTCCGGAACGCCGGCAGCGGCCAATGTCGGAACTGACTCGAATATCATCATCAGCGTCAGTGACGGTACGACGAGCGTAGCGCTTCCCGCGTTCGCCATTGCGGTGACGGAAGTCGGCAGCGCGTCGGCGACGCTCAGCTGGAAGGCGCCGACGGCCAATTCGAACGGCTCAGCGCTCACAAATCTCGCCGGCTATCGTATCTATTATGGAACCAGTGCCACCGCTCTAACGCACGCCATTACCATCAACTCAGTCGGTCTCACGACGGTGGTCATATCAGATCTGAGTCCCGGTACCTATTACTTCGCGCTGATGGCGTTCAATGCGGCGGGTGCCGAAAGCAAGCTGTCGAACATAATGAGCGCGAAATTGTAAAACTGCACTGCATCACACTGTCGGTGCTCGGCTTAGGATGTCCCCCGATAGCGACAGATTGTGTCGTACATCGCGCGGCTGATACGTTACGCGGGAGTCGAGGGCTAATCCGTCGTGAGACGGGGATGCAAAGCCTCTGCTCTTGAACATCGATGTTCGATCGCAAGATAGCGGGGTTGCCGGTCGTGCGGTCTTTCGCGCCGGTCGCCGTCATACCCGCTACTTCAAAGTGATCAACACGTTTCGGCAGAGGCGTCGGGCGATAAGGGGTCTGAATGACGCAGATGTTGCGCATGATCGTTGTGGGCCGCTGGCTCGTGATGGCGGCGGCGATGGTGGCTCTGGCTGCATGCGGCGGCGGTGGCGACTCCACTGCAGCAGCGGCGGGAGCGCAAACAGTCACGCCGGTGACTCCATCGGATGCAAGCCCGCCGGTCACCGCGCAATCGACGCCGCCCCCCCCGAGCGTTGGCGAGGCGACCCTGTCGTGGCAGGCGCCGGATCAAAACACGGACGGCTCGGCGCTGACCAACCTCGCTGGCTACAGGATCTATTACGGCACGAGCGCGGCTGCGCTAAACCAGGTGATCGACATTCCTAACGTCGGCATGACCATGTACGTCGTCGACAATCTCACCGCCGGCACGTACTATTTTTCGATTCGAGCGTATAACGGTGGGGGCGCGGAGAGCGAGTTGTCGAACATCGTCAGCAGCACAATCAGCTGATCGCAGCTGCAATGGTCAGATGCGGCACGGCGCCGACCGGGATGCCGGAGGATAGACGGCGCGCCCCGTCGCTTCGGAGCCGGTTCCTGGCACGGGCATCGAAATCCATCGGCGCATTACTATCAAACGGCCGAGGCCATCGGTACAAGATGCGCAATCAGTGCTTGCGAATGATCACATCCAGATCCAGGTCGAACCAGCCTTCATGTAAATCCGGGCGGATTTGGCGCAGCAGCGCTTTGTAGCGCCGCGCAAAGCGGTTGATGCGGATGCGGCGGCGCCAGCCGAAATGGCTGATGAGACTGCTGACCGTATCCAGGCTTTGCGTCGGTGCAATCGCGATGTCGATTTCGTGATAACTCGCGCCGCGGCCGCGCCGCAGAAAGTGGCTCATCGTCTCGGAGTTGAGTTCGCGATAGTTGTCCTTGAAATTCTCGCGCGGGCTGAATCGCGAGTAGGCAAACGCGAGATCGTGCGGCAGCCAGTTGTAGAACGGCACCTGCGAGGTGTGCTGATCGAAGAACCAGAGCCGATTTGGCGTTTCTATGATCGCGAGCAAGCCTCCGGTCGAAAGTAGCGACCACGTGTCGGCGAGCGACTCAAGGCGCTCCTCGTTGGTCATGTGCTCGAGCACCGCGAAGTACAGCACTGCGTCCATGGGGCCGAATTCGAGCACTTGCTTGGCGCTTGCTTCCTTGATATCGACCGTCACTCCATGAATGCGACAGCGCTCGCGCGCAACCTCCAGGGCGGCGGCATCGATGTCGATGGCGGTCACGCGGGCGCCTTGTTCGGCCAAGGCAACACTGGAAGATCCCGTGCCGCAGCCGATTTCCAGGACGCGCATTCCCTCGAGGGGACGGGCGCAGTTGAGCCAGGGAATGACGAAACGACGATCGCTTTCGAGGCGCACGTGCAGATGCGCATTAAGATCCTGCTCATAAAAGGCAGGAGAGTAATTCTCCTTGGCGCGCCAGCCGCGGTGATAGTGCGTCTGGATCGACTCGCGCACGCGCTGCACTCCCGCGGCGTCGAGGCGCGTATGGTGGCTGCGCAACGCGGATGGAATGGGGTAGAGCAGTTCCCTGGTCACGGCGGTCATGGGGGCTTTCCGGGCTGTTTTGCCGTAGTTTATAGCACAGGGGCGATGCCGGGTACGCCGCGGGTGGCTGCGTCGGTGGCGTTGCCGCCAGGATCTGCCGTGTCAGGATGTGTCGTCCCGGGAGTCGCATTTCCTTAAGCCAGATGCGGTCCAGGCGCTACGGGAGCGAGGTCGTCGGCAGCGGCGCTCCCAGGCCGGGTTGATGCGGGCAACGGACAATTAATAGAGTCGCGCCCCGCGCTGCCGATGCCAACTATTCTCGGTGGTTGCGGCGCCCCCGCACGCACGGCGATGTTTTTGCTGAACTTGTGGAGGCGATGCAGCTGCAGCACGCAACCTCGGACGCAGACGTTGCTTCGAGGTTGACAGGCGGGGGAAGCGTCCCGTACCTTCGCGGCCCACCTCTGTGGGGCTATAGCTCAGCTGGGAGAGCGCTTGCATGGCATGCAAGAGGTCCGCGGTTCGATCCCGCGTAGCTCCACCAATTCAAGCGTTCATGGGCGGCTCTTCGCGGGGCCGGCTCATGTAAAGCGGCAACCTGCGCCGCATCGCCCGTCAATGAGGCGCTGCACCGCGCCGCGCAGCATTTGACGCGGAGACTTCAAATAGCCACCGGCAACGAACGCTGCTCTGGGCAAGCGCTGGAATCCTTATGGGCAGATGCCAGCGCAAAAAGGAAAGCCATTTGAGGAGTGCCTGGGTGGGAATGCACACCGCCCGGCAGCGCAGCGACACGGCGTCATCGGCAGCTGCTCAGCTGGATGACGGATTAGCGCTTGCCGTGGACTGTAAAGCGGGTTTGCCACATACACGGATCGCATGTTGCAGTGCACCATGCGTGCGCGCAAAGGTAACTTTTGGCGTTCCAGCCAGGGTTGAGCCTGGAGCGACGACGGATCTGTGACGTGCGGCCTCCGGATTTACCATGTTGTGGGTGTTAATGGAGTGCTGCGGCTGACTACTCGGCGCCTCGCGCTCTGCCGAGCGCCGCAGCCGACCACGGACAGCTGCATCCGTTGCAGTGCCAGCGCACCGATCACTCGCCGAAGCGCGCAAGGATGAAGTTCATGGAAGGGCTCATGACGGAGCAGGCGCAGGTAAGCGCCGGCTGCCCGCGGCGCGCAGGCGGCCAATATGCGCGCTAGTTCCCCGCTGATGCGTGGCCGGCGTTTGCCCTAGTTCGCGCACGGCCGCGCAAATTCCCATGGACACTCCCATCAAGGTCTTCCAGAGCGGTGATCTGCGCCTGCTCGTGGTTGAGGATTCCGAGTCGGATGCGAAGCTTGCGATCTGGGGTTTGCGCGAGGCAGGATTCAACTGCACCTACAGGTGCGTGGAGAATGAGGCGCAGATGAGGACCGCCCTGCGCGCCGAGCTGCCGGACCTCATTCTCTCTGATTTCAGCCTGCCAAGATTCGACGGCATGTCCGCTCTGGCAGTCGCGATCGCCGAGGCGCCGAAGGTGCCGTTTATTTTCCTCACCGGGATGGTCGGCGAGGAACTTGCGATTGAAGCGCTCAAGTGCGGCGCGATCGATTATGTGCTGAAGAGTAATCCGGTGCGGCTCGCGCCGGCGGTGAAGCGCGCACTGCAGGATGCAAAGCTGCGTGAGAAAAGCCAGCGCGCCGAAGCGCAGGTCACGCGCTTGACCGGCGTGCTGCAGATGCTTTCGGGTATCAATACGGCGCTCGTACGAATTCACGACCGCGATGAACTGCTGAGCGAGACTTGTCGCCTGGCGCATAAATTGGGCGGCTACGCAATTGCGATCGTGGCGCTGATCAATCCCCTGACGCGCATGGCGCGTCCGGTCGGGTGGGCAGGGCCCGATTACCTCCCCGACCCGGCGCGCGAATTTCCGGTCGGCGACAGCGAGGCGCAGGATCAGAGCCTTATGGGGCGAGTCATCCGCACTGGCGAGACGACGCTGTGCGAGGATGTCGCAACTTCCCCGCTCGTCCTCGACGGACGTGATGCCCTGTTGGCGGTGGGTGTGAACTCTCTGGCATGTCTGCCGCTGAAGGTCGACAACACTCCGGTCGGCTCCTTTCTCTTCGGCGTGCTCGCCCGCGGCGCCATGAGTCCGGATGAGCTGCTGCTGCTCGAGGAAGTTGCCTCCAACCTTTCCTTCGCGCTGCAGTACATGGAAAAGCAGGACGCTGCCCGCTTTCTCTCCTATTTCGAGCCGCTGACGGGACTTGCGAAGCGCGCGCTATTCTGCGAGCGCCTGAGTCGCCTCTTAACGCGAGGCACGCAGAGCCTGCCGCGGCTTGCGCTGACGGTCTTCGACATCGATCACTTGAGCGTCATCAATGATTCCTTCGGACGCCATACGGGGGATAGGCTGCTGCAATGCGTGTCGGATCGCCTGAAAGGGCAGTATCCGGACACGGAGCAGCTTGCGCACTTGGGCGGCGGCACGTTCGTCAGCGTGCGCGCCATGGCGGAGCAATCCGAAGATGAATCGCGCGCCTTGCATAACGAGGTCATCCGCGTATTTGACCGCCCGTTCAGCGTCGACGGACGCGAGATCATCGTGACGGTCAAGTGCGGGGTTGCCTGCTACCCCGAGAACGGGCGCGAACCGAACGAGCTGGTACAAAATGCGGAAGCGGCACTGAAAGGGGCGAAAATCTCGGGCGAGCAATACCTGCATCACCGCATTGAGATGAATTCCGAGCTCGCGCGCCGCGTTGGCATGGAGCACCGGTTGCGCTCCGCGCTGGAAAACAATGAGTTCGTCCTGCATTACCAGCCAAAAGTCACCTTGAGCACCGGCAAGATTGCCGGTGTCGAGGCCTTGCTGCGCTGGAACGATGCGGAGAATGGGCTGATGTTACCCACGACATTTCTGCCCATTCTCGAATCGGCCGGTCTCATGGCGGCGGTAGGCGCGTGGGTCCTGCGCCAGGCCGCAGCCGACTGCCGCGCATGGCGCAGCCTCGGCAGCTCGCCTATCAGAGTCGCCGTGAACGTCTCCCCACCGGAGCTGCGCCGTCGAAATTTTGCCCGCGAGATCCTCGATGCGATCGGCGATCTGAGCGGTGATTCAGAGTGGGGAGTTGACATCGAGATCACCGAGGGGGCTCTGTTCGGCGACTCCTCATCCTGCGTGCATGCGCTGCGGCTGTTGCGCGCTGCGGGTCTGCGCGTCGCGATCGATGATTTCGGCACGGGGTTTTCCTCCCTTGGGCGCCTGTCCGAGCTACCGATCGACTGTCTGAAGATCGACCGGATGTTCACCAGCCGCCTTCCGGACGATCGCAGGAGTTGCACGCTCGTCACCACCATCATCGGCCTGGCACATGCGTTTGATATGACGACGGTTGCCGAGGGCGTCGAGAACCAAGCGCAGCTTGATTACCTCATTCACGAAGGCTGCGATGAATCTCAGGGCTACCTGCACAGCCGGCCTCTGCCGCGGGAAGAATTGGAACGCTTGCTCGGTTTTGCCAGGTCCGCGGGAACTGCGGACAATGCCTCCGGCGCCGAAGCATCTACCACCCCGCGCGCGCGGCGAGTGGCCGTTTGATCGCGCGGGAAGGCCGGCGCTCGCGCTTGCGCCGGGTCGAGTCTGCGGCGGCAAGTGTTTGCGCGGACGCTTGAGCGAGGCGAGCTCGGGAGAACGGCGCGAGGCTCGTATGGGGAAGTCCTGGACCCTTGCTGAGCGGGCGCAGCGCCGACTCATCAGCGCCTGCACGCGAACTGGGAATAGTCAGCGCGCGTAGCGCGCGCGTCGACAGCTAGGCGTCGGTCTGCCGGCGTCCCGTCGGTGCGCGCCGCTCGGTTCCCGAAAAGGGTGGGGGCTGCCCGATCCTATCCGCCGCCCGGCGCGCCTTCATGCGGCGATCATCAAAGTGCCTGTAGCTGCAGCGGCAGGTGCTCACCGTACAGGTGGCGAGCGGTAGCGGCGGGGCCTCCTTCGAGAGGAAGCGCTGCAGCCGCAGCTCGCGCGCAGCGCCGCAGCAGGTCGCTCCGGGAACGATCGATACGGCGTGGTATGGGTTCGTGATGTGGTAGTGGGTATTCGTTACCGTATTGCCCCGCGGCGCCTTGCTGCCGAGGAGGCCGCCCAATGCCGATCTTAGTCCGCTCCAGGCCATCCCCAATCCCCGAGTAATGAAGTAATCCGCTTATCTGCGAGTAGTCTACCCGGCGCGGGCGGCAAGCGGAACAGGCGCGCGCGTAAACGCGTTCGAAGAGTTAATTATTGTCGCGCCGTGGCGACGTGGACACGAAGCACTGCGACGCTGCAAGAGCCTCATCGCGGCGCGCAATTTGAGCGCGCCGCGGCCACCGCGGCGCGGCGCGGCGCTTCTGCTAGAATCGACCTGTAACCTAAGTGCAGTCGGTGCGTTGTACCGTACTGGCAGTGTGGGCGCACAGTGTCGACACGATAAGTTACCTCGCGCGATGTCGGTGGTTTTTACACTGGCCTGCGGATCCGCCCGAGCATCATGAATCAATGCATTGATGGGGAAGGGATTTTAAGCTTGGCGCGAAACTTGCTTTGCCTCCTGTGGGGGATGGTTTCCTTGGGGACAGGGAACCCGTCAGTTATCGAGGACCGGGGATTGTGAGCAGGACTGTCGTATTCAAGCACAGCGTGGCGATCGCGCTGTTGACGCTCGCGCAGGCGGTGGTGCCGCCGATGCTGGCGGGCGGCTGTCTCTACGCGCTGGCTCAGATATTCGGCATTCGCGGCTTGGAGAAGGATTATCTTCTTCTCACGGCACTCGTCGTGGTGTTGGGCGCCGTGCTGCTGCAGCCGAAGCGCAGTCTCACTCCGCAGCTCATTCATGGGCGCTTGCGGCTTGCGGGCCTGGTCGCTTTTCGCTGGCTCGTGCTGCTGTTTGTGCTCCTCGCCATCGGCTACGCAACCAAGAGTTCGACGGTTTACTCACGCCGCGTGCTCCTGACCTGGGCTGTCGCGACGCCCTTCATACTCATCCTTGCGAACATCTTCATGCACGAGGCTTTGCGGCGCGTGCTCTCCGACCCCGCGAATGCGCGCCGCTCGGTATTCGTCGGCTACAACGAGATCAGTCTGGCGCTGGCGCGGCGCCTGATGAGTAATCCGTCTGCGGGTCTTGCCGTTTCCGGCTTCTTCGACGATCGTGCGCCGGCGCGGCTTGGGTCCGCTCCGGGAATGCAGCTGTGCGGTGGCCTCAAGGACATCGTGCAGCACGTAAAGATCTATGCGATCGACGTCATCTTCGTCGCGCTGCCAGTCAGCCACATCGAGCGCGTCAAGCTCTTGCTGGAAGAGCTGCGTGACACCACGGTCTCGATCTATTACATCCCAACCGTGTTCGCCTTCGACTCGATCCAGGGAGGCACGAGCGAGCTTCTCGGAGTTCCCCTGATCGCGCTGTGCGAGACGCCCTTTCATGGCTACCGGGGTGTGAGCAAGCGCCTTACGGACATGATTGTGGCGACGGTTACCCTGCTCGTGGCCTCGCCGCTCATGATCCTCACCGCGATTCTGGTCAAGACGACGTCACGCGGGCCCGTGATTTTCAAGCAGCGTCGCTACGGGCTCGACGGCCGCGAAATCATCATCTACAAGTTTCGCACGATGATCGTGACCGAGGATGCCGGCCCCATCCGCCAGGCGACGCGGGACGATGCCCGCGTGACCTCCATCGGGCGGTTGCTGCGCCGAACCTCACTCGATGAGCTGCCGCAGCTGGTGAATGTCCTGCAGGGGCGCATGAGCCTCGTGGGCCCACGCCCGCACTGCGTTGCCCACAACGAGCTCTATCGCAAGCTCATCAAGGGCTACATGGTCCGGCATAAGGTGCCCCCGGGGATCACGGGGCTTGCCCAGGTCCACGGACTGCGTGGCGAGACAACGAGCGTGGAACAAATGGAAGCGCGTGTGCAGTACGATCTTGAGTACCTGCGCAATTGGTCAGTCCTGCTCGACTTTCAGATCCTGCTGAAAACCCTCTCCATCGTCGCACGCGGGCGTAACGCCTATTAGCGCGCGCGCACCAGGCGCTGCGCCTGTGCCGGGTGCCCCGCTTGGCGAGAAGTTGCTCTGAAACGCCCATGCTTGCGCCCGCCTGCCAAACGCATCAAAAATCCGGCGAGAGCTGCCGCCAGGGCACAAGCCTCGGTCGCGCTTGCACGTCCCGGATGCGCATTGTGCTTGTCCGAAAGTCGTTATAAAGTAATGACTTATGCCTTCTGACAGAGGCGCACCAATTGATCGTTCTGGCCCGCTTCGGGCCGCCGCGCGGCCTTGCGGATACCGAGCGACGCGTTCAGTCGATCTCGTCGGCGCTGCCCGATTGAGTGCGGAAGCGCCGCGCCGCATCAGGCGCTGCAGGCGGCCGGCGCGGCAAGCCAAAGCGCAAGCGTGCAGTCGAGATGTAAGCGCACGCGTTCACTGTGCGCGCTCTGCCGCTGTCGCGGCGCGCCTGCGAATAAGTGAAGTGACTCGTATGGGCTTAACGTAGAGTCCACAATTCATGAAGACTGTGACACGCATCACGAGGCCACGGACGCCAATCAAACAAGATCTCCTCGACCTTAAAAAAGTGGCGATCCCGGCTGGCGACCACGAAATATTAAAGAAGATCTAGGGGAGTAAGAGCCGATTGAATCCGCTGACTAAACGATTCCGTGACTTTGCATCGTTCCGCAACGAGAGGCAGCCTATGGCGACGACCGCAGTTCGCATGCGCAAATTGTTTCTGAGCCTCATGTGCCTGCTGGCCGCGGCTGGCGTGTCGCTGCCGGGACGAGCGCAGCAGCTTCCCGACTACACTTTGAATCCCGGCGATCAGATCGACATCGCGGTGTGGAAGGAGCTGGAGCTTACGAAGACCGTCGTGGTACGGCCCGATGGCAAGTTCTCCTTTCCGCTTGCCGGAGAGATTCAGGCTGCCGGCCGCACCATTGCACAGGTGCAGATGGAGATCACCAACAAGCTGAAGACCTATATTCCGGAGGCGGTCGTCACAGCGGCGGTGAAGGAGCTCGACGGCTACAGAGTTTATGTGATCGGCCAGGTCGGGAAGCCCGGCTCGTTCGTGATGAACCCCCGCATGAATGTCCTGCAGGCGCTGACGGTCGCGGGCGGTATGACCCCGTTCGCCGGGCTCAATGACATCATCGTGCTGCGCGGCACGGGTGCGGCGCAGCACGTCATTCCGTTTCACTACACTGAGGTCGTAAAGGGCCGTAATCTCAACCAGAACATACAACTCGAGGCTGGCGATGTCGTCGTTGTACCGTAATTCGCTGCTGCGGCATGCGCCCGCGCTAGCCGCTGTCGGCGCGCAGCTTGCGCTCTGCCTCTTGGTTCAACCCTCTGCCGGGCAGGAGATAAATTTTGTTCCCTTCGGCAGCGCCTCTGCGGAGTGGGACAGCAACCGCGTGCTGGAACGTCCTCCGGCCAGCGCCGCCAGTTACGGCGGTCTGGTCGGCGCAGACATACGCGATCTCACGCCGCGTTCCTATACGGACCTGACTGCGCAGCTGCTGTACACGGACATCCCGCAGCTTGGTTATAACTGGACGAGCGGCAGCGCTGCGCTTAAGTCCGACTTCAAAACGCTCGAAGCCGAGTACACGCTGCTCGCTGCCTATCGGCACGAGGACGACGTCTATACGGAGTTCGGCCACGCCAACTTCGATAACGATCTGACGCTGACCAGTCCCGATACCAATGCCACCGCCAACGTCAAGACCGGTATCACGCGTGACAGCTACGAAGTGGACCCTGGCTTTGATTACAACTTCACGCCGCGCCTGGATATGGAGGGCGACTTTCGCCTAAGTTCAGTCAGATACAGCATTCAGACGCCGGGGCAGAACGTCGACTACACGAGCCCCTACGCCGGCTTGACCTTGAACTACGACACGAGCCCGCGCTCATCGATCGGGATAGGGCCGTATTTCTCCCGCTACCAAGAGACCGGGGGCACGAACACGACAGACACGGACGGCGCAGCGTTCACTTACAACTACAAGACATCCGATGTGACCCGCATGTCGCTCGTGATGCGCGTAGAGCGCGACCACATCGACGTGCTCGACTTTCCCTCGGAATCGACCACGACCTGGGGGGTCGAATGGGTCGGAACGCACAAGTTCGAGGTCGGCAAGGCGACATTCAGCATTGGCAAGTTCCTGCAGCCGAGCAGCATCGGTGGCCGGGTGGCGCTCGATCAATTCCGGGTCCAATACGATCGCCCGCTCAGTGAGCGACTGTCCTTGGAGGGCGCGGTCCGTGTCACTCGCGCCGAGCTCGTCGGCGCCGCATTCAACGCCGAAGTGCCCACTGAGGACCGCACAAATGCCGAGCTCAATCTGCGCTTTGATATCACGCGCACCTGGTACGTGGCAGGCGGCTACATCTTTGCGCGCGCCCGCGATCTGGGCGAGGGGAACCTCGCCTACAGCAACGGTGCGATCATTACTGTCGGCTACCGGGGACTCGAGCCGCCCCGTCCAGTGGCGCACTGATGAACACCGCCGAAACCGGGCGAACGCTCTCCGACTACCAGGGGCTGCTGCGCCGGCGCCGCCATTACCTCCTGACCATCATCCCCGCAAGCTTGCTGGTGGCAGTCTTTATCGCATTCGTTCTGCCGCCGAAGTATCGGGCCGCGGGCACGATCATGCTCGAGGATTCATCGCTGCCGCAGAATGTGGTCGCGACCCAAGTCACCCAGGAGGACGACAACGCGGAGCGCGCGGCGCAGACTCTTGAGCTCCTGCGGCGCAAGGTCATGACCAAGGAGGGCCTGCTCGACGTCGTGAAGCAGATCGATCCCTACCCGAATCTTCCGAACATGTCGCCGGCCCAGAAAGCCAATCAGGTGCTGGAGGACAGTTCCGTCGAGCGGGTCGATCCGCTCACGTTCCAGCCGCTTGAGCAATCGAAGGCGTTTTCGATTTATTACCTCAATTCGAACCCCGAGATTGCCGCTGCGGTGGACCAGAAGCTCATCGACCTATTCGTCACGTTCAATCAGCGCACGCGTGCGGAAGCCTCACGGGCGGCCTATCAGTTCCTGCAGGCGCAGGCGAAGCAGCTCGAGACGGAGATGGACGGCCAGGAACGGCAGCTTGCGCAGTTCAAGGCGAAGTATGGCGATGCGCTGCCTGAGGCTGAGGGGCGCAACCTTGCAGGGGCAGACCGCACACGGCACGACCTCGACACCCTCGAGCACGACATCATTCAGGCCGAGCAACAGGAATCCCAGTTTCAGCTTCAGCTAAACAGCATCAGCCCGAGCCTCGTGGCTGCGGTAAGCGACTGGAGCAAGGAGCTTGCGAAAACTCGCGGGGAGCTTGCCGAAGCCGAGCAGAAGTACACTCCGGAGCATCCTGACGTGAGACGCCTGCGGCGCGCGGTGGCGGACCTGCTTGCCAAGGGCGCAGGCGGCGGCTCGACGAACGGCGCGGCACCGGACAATCCGGACTACCTGGCCGTCCAGAGTCAGCTGACGGGAGTGCGGCGCCAATTGGGCTCGCTGCGCTCGCAGGAAGCCAAAGCGCGTGCTGACCTTGGCGGATTTGAGAAGAACCTGTCGACCGCGCCGAACGTGGAGCGCGAGTACATCCAAATCTCCCGCGAGCATGAGAATGCGACCAACCAATACACGGACCTGCAGAACAAGATGAAGAATGCTGCGCTTGCGCAGACGCTCGAGACCGAGGCGCGCGGCGAGCGCTTCACGCTGCTGCGCTCGGCGGCGGCACCGAGCAAGCCGTACTTTCCGAATCGTCTGGGCATCATCCTCCTCGGCGCCGTCCTGGGCTGCGGTGTAGCCTTCGGGATCGCGGCCATGGTCGATGCCTCAGACCCCACCCTGCGGGGCAATGCTGACCTGCAGATGATCATGCAAACGAGCGCAATCGGGAGCATCCCGAAACTGTTGAATCCCACGGATCTGCGGCGGCAGAGGCTGGTGTGGGGATCGGCAATAGCCGGATTCGCGGCGGCCGCGGTGTTCGTGGCTGCAACGGTTCTCGCCAGACATTGATGCAACGTAAGCCGATACCGTCAACACTCCCAAACCGAGCCACGCATGGTCATTGAAAGAGCACTTGAGAAGCTGAAACAGGCGCAGGCGCAGAAGGCAGGCCAGCAGACCTATGGGTCTGCCCAGCCCGCCGCGTCCACCGCGTCCACCGCGAATTTGTCACGGCGCCGCACCCGCGAGCGAGCCGATGCGCCAGCGCCGCGCAAGCTTGCGTTCCCACAACTGCAGGTTGACCGCAAGCTCGCCGAGACCAACCGGGTTGCATTGCCGGAGTCGCGCCTTGCAGGCAATGCGCATGTCGGCGCGGCCTATCGCATGGTGCGAACGCGGCTCTTGCACACGATGACCACGAATAATTGGACCACGCTTGCAATCACCAGCCCCGAGGCGGGCGAGGGCAAGTCCCTCACGGCGCTCAATCTTGCGCTGAACGTGGCACGCGATCGAACCACCAGCGTATTCCTGATCGATCTGGACATGCGCAACCCCAGCATCTGCAGGTATCTGGGAATCCAGCCGCCGCAGGAGCTCACGGCCTTTTTCGCAAGCCAGGCGAACCCGGCGGGCATGTTTTTCTCGATTGGCCCGGATAATCTCGCCATTGCGGGAAGCACCAGTACGACGGGGTTCGCCTCCGAGCTGCTCTCGGGGCGTCGCCTGGAAGATGTCATCGAATACATCAAGAGCATTGCCGACAATCCGGTCATCCTGATCGACCTGCCGCCGGTGCTGCTCACCGATGAGGCCTTGCTGGTCGCGCCGCGAGTGGACGCGACCCTCCTCGTCGTATCCGAAGGCAGGACGCGGCGCGATTGCCTGGTGCGCGCGAAGGCCATGCTCGCTGACTTCACCTCCGCCGGCGTCATTCTGAATCGATCCAGCGAGAATCTCGGCGCACGCGGCTACGATTACGCCTACGGCTACGGGACGTCGAAGAGCAGAGCGTAAGACGCCGGGACTCCGCGACGCGCGACAAGCGAAAACCGTACCGATCCGGCTGCCATGATGGCGCTCTATACCCCCGATAGGGCACGTCGTTCGCTGTTCCATACCGTGACGTTCCGCGCGGTTGCCCAGGTGGCAACGGTGCTGGGCTACGTCGTCCTGGTGCGTGGTCTGCCGAAGCGGGACTTCGGCGTCTACAGCCTGCTCTACGCATTCATCCCGCTGATCAGCACCGTCGCCTCACTCGGCCTTGAGCAGACCCTGCGGCGCTTCCAGCCCGAATTTCTGCGCGCCGGACAGGCGGCCGCCGCCGCGTGGCTGGTACGCGTTGTCGCAGTCGCCCGTCTCGGGATGAATCTTGTGGTGCTCGCCATCATCCTCGCCGCCTGGAACTTTGCCGCCCCGCTTTTCAAGCTCACACCCTATCGGCCGGAATTTGTGCTCTTCAGCGTGCTCCTGCTGCTGCATTTCCAGCTCAACATTCTGCAGCTCACCCTGGCGTCCCACATGCTGCACCGGTTCAGCGTGGGCTCAGCGAGTGTGCTGTCGAGCGCCAAGCTCCTGGGGTACGGTGCATTGTTTGCGCTCCACGCCATGACGCTCAGAAACGTCATCCTGGCGGATACGCTCGCCTATGCCCTGGCATACGCCTGCATGCAGGTAGCGCACTTCCGCTATTGCAGTGTGCCGAAGGGCACGGCGCCCTTTCGGCCGAGCGCGCCGGAGCGGCGGCGACTTTTCCGCTACGCCTTTTACAACAACTTCAATGACACGGGGACGCTGATATTGTCCTCGCAGAGCGACAATTTCTTTATCGCGGCATTCCTCGATCCGGTCGCCGTCGGCGCTTATTCCTTCTACGTGCGCTTGAACGAGATGGCGAGTCAGCTGATCCCGACGCGCCTGTTCGACAATGTCGTGCAGCCGATGTTCTTCGCAATTCCACGCGACAAGGCTGAAACGCGCATCCCGCGCGACTTCTCCTTGCTGCTGAATGCGAACCTCTTGGTGCACTGGCCGATCCTGGCATTTGCGCTCGCGTATCATGCGCAGATCGTCACGGTAATCTTCGGCGGCAAGTTCATTGAATATTCCTGGCTGCTGCCGTTGATTGCAGCGTTTGGAATGATCAACGTGATAGCAAACCCGGTAACGCTGGTGGCCGAGTACGAGGAGCGGCCTGGGATCATTCTTTTGAGCAAGGTGTTCGCCATCTACAATGTCATTGCACTATTGGCGCTGCTGCCGCTTGCGGGTCTGTATGGAGCGGCATTCGCGAGCGGTTCCGCGCAGGCGCTGAAAAATCTCTTCATTTGGTGGCATGTCCGGCGGCGGGCCATCTGGAACAACGCGCGCGGCGCGTTATTGAGCGGGGCGCTCTTGTGGGGCGCGGCCGTGGCGCTATGTTGCCTCCTCAAGGCGCTCCTGGTGGTGCCAGCTCTCGTGCAGCTCATCATCGGAGCCGCCATCTGCGCGGCTGCGGCGCTCTTGTATCTGCGCACTCCGGCGATTTCCGCAACCGACCGCGCGCTCCTGGCTTCCGTGTTGGGAGGCAGGGAGTCCGGCATATTGCGGCGTCTGGGGCTGCACATGCCGATCGTCAAATAATGGCGCGGGAGTCGCAGCCGAGCGCGCCGCGCAAGCACTTTCGCATGCTCGGGGTGTCCTCTGACAAGTACCCGCCGCAACGCGTCGACGTCGCGGTGCTGTTCGGCGAGGAATTGGCCGGCCGCGGGCACCGCATTGACTGGATTCTGCAGAGCGAAAAGGCGTGCGCGCGCAGCTATATCGCACAATGGGGCGGGGGCAACGTCTGGGTGGGGGCTACGGATCTGGGCACGTCGCTGCTGCGGCGCCTGCGCAAGCACGTCTTGGGAATCATGCACGACACCCAATTGGGCCCGCTCGCGCGCGGCGACAACTACGATCTCATCCTTGCCAAGGACAAATTCATCGCGGCCATTTTTGCCCTGATCGCAGCGCGCCTCTTCGGCAAGCGATTCGTGTATTGGCTGTCCTATCCGTTTCCCGAGGCCTCGCTGCTCGGAGCTCGCGACGGCACGGCCCGTTACCCGATTCTCTATTGGATTCGCGGAATCTGCTTCAGCGTGATGCTGTATCGCATCCTCTTGCCGGCGGCGGATCACATCTTTGTGCAAAGCGAAGAAATGCGCCGCAACGTGATCGCCAAGGGCGCCGCGGCGTCCAAGACGACCGTGGTCCTCATGGGCGTGCGCGTCGAGAGCTTTGCGGCCCTGTCGGGTGTCGAGCGGCGCATGATACCGGCGGGTGAGCGCTGCTTCCTATATCTCGGCGCCTTGGATAATGTGCGGCGGCTCGGCTTCATCATTCGCGTGCTGGCGGCAGTTGCAAAAGAGCTGCCGGACGTCAGGCTATATCTGGTGGGCAGCGCAGATGATCCTCGGGACGAACAGGATCTCCTCGATGAGGCCGAGCGCCTAGGCGTGCGCGCGGCCGTGGCGCTGGTTGGCCAGCTGCCGCAGGCCGAGGCGCTGCGCTACGTCGCGGAGGCGGACGTGTGCGTATCGCCGATCGTTCCGACGCCCATCCTCAATGCGGGCTCACCGACAAAGCTCATCGAGTACATGGCCATGGGCAAGGCCGTGGTCGCGAACGACCATCCCGAGCAGCGCCTGGTGATCGAAGCAAGCGGCGCGGGCTACTGCGTGCCCTATGAGGAGGAGGCGTTCGCTCAGGCGGTGGTGGCGCTGCTGCGCGCACCAGAGCTTGCGCGGGCGATGGGCGAGCGCGGGCGCGTGTATGCAGCCGAACACCGCGGCTACGGCAGCATCGCGGATCTCGTGGAGCGGGAGCTGCTGAAGCTTGCGCAGAGTTAGAAGCGCATTCCTCCTTGCGCACAGGCACTTGAGCTCGACCCGCCCTCGATCCCCATGACCATCACGATTGGCTCTTGAGCGGCGCTGCGGTAGCGGCGCCGGGGGCACGCAGCTGCGATGCGCCGGCATCTATCAGTTCGATAAGCCGCTGCACGTTCTGCATGGAGTGCGAGCGCATGGCATAGCGCAGCCCCCGCGACGTATAGCTGCCGCGCAGGGCTGCATCCACAATCAGCTGCCGGACGGCACGCATGAGCTCATCTTCCGAGCCGGCATGGACTCCTACACCCTCGCGCTCAAACACGCCGTCGGGGTTGACGTGCAAACTGATGACGGCTACCTCACGCATCCATGCTTGAATGAAAGTGTTGGCAAAACCTTCGAATTGACTCGTATTCACGTAAACGTGCGCCCGCGCCAGTAGCTCGTTGACCTTATCCTGGCTCTGCTCGCCCAGATACTCGAGATTGGGAGTGGAGCGGATGGAAGCCATCAACGCCGCGCTCCACGCCTGGTCACCGGAGCCGCTGGAGGGGGCTCCCACCATGACAAAGCGAACTCGGCTCAAGTCACCAAGCCGCGCCGCCAGGCGCACGAAAGCTTCCGGTTGCTTAAGCGGTTTGAAATTGCCGATCCAGACGACCGACATCGGCCCCGTTTTGTCGATGCGCTCTTTTGGCGGCGGATGAAAGTTGGGGACGACGGCGTCCGCCGTGCGCGCGTAGGTTTTCTGCAGGAGCTCGGCCTGATGCTGCGTCTGCACCACGATGCAATTGGCGCGGCGAATGGCGTATTCGATGCTGCGCTTCTCTAGGAGCGGGCGCAGCGGGTTTCGGCCTGCCACGAGACCGCGGCGCGTGAGGTCAGAGTCACTCGCGACATGCCAGACCATGCGCGCTCCATGGCGGCGCGCATACCAGGCACAGATGCCCGTGTAACCGCAGGCGACGCGCTGGTAGATGGCCTGCGGGGCGATGCTGCGCAGGGCTCGGTATAAAGGTATCGCATCCATCGTGTAACCAAATCGCGGCATCGCATCACCGCGGCCTATCTTGACGACGCGATACGCTGTGGGCAGCGGCGGCGCGGCCGTATGGCGCACCAGCAGAAAGATCTCGTGAGAATCTAGCTGCAGGAGCGCATCGATGAGGCATTCGATCTGGTATTCGGAGCCGCCGCCGCGTTGCCGCGGCGTGACGATGCACAATCGCGGCTTTGCGTAGGTCATGGATTCAGCACGAGCACGTCGAGGCCGCCGTCGACGGAGGACCACGCCGCTCGGGCGGCCCAGCCGTGCGCTTGCGCCTCGTTCAGTATGGTGTGGGTCTGATCCGAATAAATAATGAGAAACACGCGATGACTCGGCGCGAGCTTGGCGCCGAGTGCATCCAGCGTGTAGAGGAGCGGCCGCTGCGTCCATCGATCCTCGGTGCCGTCGCGGCACACGTAGGTCTCGTAACGCGGATCTGCCGCGTCCAGGAAGAAAAAGTCCGTCTGGTGATAGTACTGATCAATGTTGGGAACACTGTTTGCCACGATATCGCCGTCATGCACATTCGCCGTAAGCCAGTGTGCCGCGCCGCGCGTGTCGCTGCGCTGATAGTAGTGGTCGGCGAGAGTGGGAGGCATGCCGATGCGAAACGTGACGGCGGCGCTGTCGATGTGGGCCAGGTGCTGCGGCTGGAAGTCCTCCGACAGGCCGAATAGGGCAAGGCTTGCAAGGCCCGTGGCGAGGAGCGCCTTCGGTCCCGCGCCAAGCCACTCCTCGCTCCAGATGGCGATCGCTACGATGGCCAGAGTGATTGCCAGCGGATAAAGGAAGAACGTATAGCGCGTTTCGACGCGGTCGGTAGGAATGGCGCTGACGCCGAGCAGCAGCATTATGAGAACGATGAGCAGCACGCTCGCGACCGTGCAGGATTCGCGGCGCCTGATCGTCCGAACGACCATGGCGCATAGCGCCAGGAGGAGCCCGATTCCCAACAGCGGCAGCACGCGGCCCCACGGTCGTACGACTTCCTCGAGAACATTCGGCAATCCGAGCATATGCTGCGCGACGGCCATGAGCTTATTCGGAACGGTTGCCGCGGCGACAAGGTCGGCGCTCCAGACACCCGAGAGCGCGCAGAACGCCAGCCAGAATGCGGCGCTTGCCAGAATCGCCAGCCAGAAGAGGCGCGCGGCCGGAACCGTGAGCTCGCGCCAATCGACGAGTCCGAGGAGCAGCAGCAAGAGTAGGCTCGCCGCAGCCGCGAAAAACTGGTGCAGCAGCGCGCCGGCGAGCACGATCGCGAGCCCGCAGGCAGCGAGCCAGCGGCCCCGCAGGGACCAAATCCAGCGCAAGTTTGCGACCGCGAGGGCAAGCGGCACGAGCGAGAGCGCGAACCACCCCCAGCCGTTGCGCCAGGTGACGAGGAAGCTGGAAAGCTCGAGCGCGCCTTGGTCGGCGTCGTCGGGCCCTGCCACCTGCAGGGGAGCCGTGGCGAAGCCGCGCAGATCGCGCGTGGCGAGAACCAGCAGGCACAGGAGCAAGAGCATGCCGGCGAGGTAAAGCCAATCAGGCCGCCGCAGACGGCCGTTCTTATGATGGATGAACGGCGGCAGTAGGTTGACAAGGCCAATGAATACTCCGCCTTCCCAGGTCAGGATTCCGAGGACCGACAGCGCGACCATGGCAGTCAAGGCCCTGCGGTTGCGATCCAGTGTGTAGCGCAGGAAAAACACCAGGTACCACGCGAAGACGGCCTGAAACGGCGCATACATGCGCCCGAATCGCGCCATCTCGATCTCCCAGATCGAGACTGCGAGAACGATGACCGCAAGAGCGCCGACAGTGCGGCCGTGGATGCGACGCCCCACCAGATAGGCCGCTGGCAGCACGAGGAAACTCGACACTGCAGCCACCAAGCGCCCGGCGAACTCGGCCGGTAATCCCCACAATCGCAACAGCGCTACTACGTACTGATACAGAACCCCGCGCGTGTAGTAGCCGCCGCAGGGAAACTGCGGCAAGCCCGTGCGCATCACATTGTCTATCGATCGGGATATATAAAATTCATCGACGCCGAGCGGCCAGATGCCGATACCCTTGAAGCGGCCGTAGGCGCCGGCCACGAGCGCCGCAGCGGTAACGATTGCAAGGGCCCACGCGGCTGGCTGCAGCAGCCTGCGCATCAGTATCTCGCAGCGCCGCGTTGATAGCGCGCCGCTGCGGTTACGGCCATTGCCGGCGCTGCCGGTTCGAGGTGGCCCTCAGTGCGCGCCGCGAATGCGAGACGCATGCGCCGGGCGGCAATCAGCCCGGAGAAATACCAAAAGAGGTAAGACAAGGACTCGTATACATGCATCGCCTTGTAGGGCGTTGCGACAACCATCAGGGCCGTAACTCCCGTCCAGCCGATCGCGATCCATCCCGTCAGAGTGTCATCTGCGCGCGCAACAGTCACCGAGTCGCGAAAGATCAGCCAATAGAGCACAAACACGAGAGCCGTGCCAAAGAGCCCGATCTCCAGAAGGAAATAGCTGAAAGATGAGACCAGAAATCCCGAGTACAGTGGAAAATATGCACCGACGAATTGCGGCCCGAGGCTGGAATGTGACGCGTTGCCTATGCCTAAGCCGAAGGCGAGCTGCACGGGATCATTGGACAGACGCTTCAGTGGCACGACGATGGCGTCGATGCGCCCGGTTTCACGCCGCGCTCCCAAGCCCGCATGGGTGTCCAAATACTGATCGACCTTCTTTTCGCTGGTAAAGAACTCTTCAATACCCGTGTAGTAGGGGTTGTTGCGCTCCATGTAGTCGTACACCGGGATGAAGCCGGTGAGGAACACGGCGAAGAGCACGACGGAAAGCACGAACATGCGCACGCGCCGCGCCGGCGGCGAGCCAACCAGCACCACGGTCAAAAGCGCGATGGGCAATAGAATGAGAGTGCCCTTGGTCTCGTTGATCGTGGTCGCGGCCAGCAGATAAAAGAACAGGACGAAATAGGTGAGCTTGGATAGGCGCTGCCGCAGGAATAGAGCCGTGAGTATGCACACCGCGCAGATGAGGTAGATGGACAATACCGAGGAGTCCAGCAACGTGCCAACCACGCTGTCGCCGCTGAACCTGTCGGTACGAATGACGAGCAGGCGCTGATGCCAGGCAATGGGCAGCTGCGCAAGGCCGACCAGCAACAGCAGCCGCAGCTGCTGGCGGATCTGCCAGTCCTTGAAATCGTAAACCGCGGGCAGAAAGAATATCGGGATGGCGCGCATGTAATAGCGGATGCCGGCGAATATCGGTCCGGGCGCGACATCGTTGGCGAATGCCCCGCAAAGCATGACGAGCAGGATCGCGCCAAAGACGAACCAGTAAGCGGTGCGCACAAAGCGAAAGCGCTGCCGTGCACCGACGCTGACGACGTAGAGTACGGTGAGCGCCGAGAGCGCTTCGGGTATGAACTGGACGGGCTTGGGCAATATGTGATTGAGGGTGAGCTGATCCGTCAGCGACACGGCAATGATCATTGCCAGGACTAAATAATGCATACGGCGCGCTGTGCTGGACGATGGACCATGGAAATCGGCGAGCGCACTATGCTACACGCCGCGGCAGCTGGCGCGACTCTTTGCCCGGTGAGGCCTGCGCGGACATCGCGGGGAGGCGGCAGCGTCCAACGACCTCGATCAGAGTGAGCGAAGGGCGCGAGATGCCGGCGCTGCTTGCGGAATTAGCCATCGCGTCGTGGCGGGTCGTCGCCCGAGTGCGTGATCAGCGCAGCACAGCCGTCCCGACGCGGGCCTCGCGCGCTGCCTGCTGCAAAGCGGCTTCGGGGTATTGGATGATCTCGGCGGCCTGGTAGTCCTTCACATGGCGCGCGTGAGTGAAAATGATCAGCTCCGCGAGCAATCCGAGCGCAAAGAGCTGCAGGCCCAAGACCACGAGCAGCGAGGACAGGAGCAGCGCGGGGCGGTCGGCCAGACTCTGGTTGAACACCAGGCGGTCGAAGACAAGATACAGCACGACGAGCGCGCCCAAGCCGCACATGCTCGCGCCAATCATGCCAAAGAAGCGCAGCGGCTTCTTGGTGAAGCGCACCAGAAAGAACACGGTAAAGACGTCGAGCACGAGGTGTGCGTACTCGCGTGGTCGATACACTCCCTCGAAGCGGTCACGCTCGGACTGGCGCAGCTCCACCTCGGTGACGCGAAACCCCTGACGATCCGCCAGAACCGCGAGCAACCGGTGCTGATCCCCGTACAGGGACAGCTCTTCGAGTACGCGCCGCTTCATGGCGCGCGCGCCGCAGCCAAGATCGTGCAGGCGCATCCCAGTGACGCCTGCGACCATGCCGTGGAACATGGCGCGGCGCATCCGCTCGAGGGCGCCGCCGGAGCGCGGCCAGCGCCAGCCGATGGCGACGTCCGCGGAATCGAGCGGCGCGAGCAGCTTCGCCACATCACGGCCGTCGATCTGGTGATACGCCGGCAGAGTGACGAGCAGCCCTCCGGAGGAGCGCTCGAGCCCCGCCATGAGCGCGGTGGATTCACCAAACGCGCGGCTGAGGGAAATGATGATGATGTTGCTCGCGCCCTCGTCAATCAATTGCTCGAGTTCGCTCAGCACCTGCGGATGCGGGCCGTCGAGCACAAAGACGAATTCGTAGGTTAAGCGCGCCGGCTCCAATCCAGCCTGATATTCGGCGTAGAGTTCGCGCACGTCTGCGTAGCGCCTGCCGACGGGAATGATGACCGAGAGCTCGATGCGTGGATCTCGCTCGGTCATTGCGCTTCAATCCCGATGGCGGCGTCGCGTTTGCTGACACGCTGCGTCAGACGCGCGAACTCGTGCTCGCGCATATCACTTAAATTGTAGACGAGCTCGCCGAGCGCGCCGCTGCACAGCAGAATGAATGCAGACGTGAGGAAAATCACGCCTGAGCCGGCAATCGGGAGCGAGGTGGCAGAGTTGTGCAAGAGCGCAGCCGTAAGCGCGTACCCGAGCACGCTCACTCCGACAATCAGCAGGGGCAGCGCCAGGAACCCGAACCACAAAAGCGGCCGTGCGGCGAACGAGGCGAGCGTCTTGATGACCATCAGATCGAGCAGCACCTTGTAGATTCGCGACAGTCCATATTTGGATGCCCCAAAACGGCGCGCGTGATGCCTGACCTTGACCTCAGCAATCCGGGTGCCGGCAATCGAGGCCATCGCGGGGATGAAGCGATGCATCTCCGAATAGAGCGGAATGTTCTTGATCACCGACGCACGGTAGGCCTTGAGTGAACAGCCGTTGTCCTTGATCGATATTCCCGTCACCTTGCCGATCAGCCAGTTTGCGATCACCGAAGGAATCTTACGGGACAGGAGCTTGTCCTGTCGCTGATGCCGCCAGCCGACAACTACATCGTAGCCGGCGTCAATCTTGAGCAGGAACTCCTCGATGTCAGCCGGATCGTTTTGCAGGTCACCGTCCATGGTGACGAGCACCTCACCCGTGGCGTATTCGATCCCTGCCGCCATGGCTGCGGTCTGCCCGTAATTGCGACGGAATTTGACTACCCGGACTCGGGGATCCTGGCGTGCCAGCTCCACCGCACGCGTGAGCGTCGCGTCCTTGCTGCCATCGTCTACGAAGACCATCTCGAACGGAATCTGCAAAGGAGCGACAGCGCCGACAATGGCGGCGTGCATGGGTGCGATGCTGTCCTGCTCGTTATAGAACGGGACGATGACTGAGAGCTTAATGGGCGTGCGCAAGCGCTTGTTCTCCTTGGTTGTTTATCATAAAGCGCCGCTGGCGGGGGTTACTTCGAATGTATCACAGAAGCGCATTTCGTCC
>Ga0302180_10000688_pt1 | contig 26974 bp, 16 predicted proteins | sample I_Palsa_E3_2_FD_200575 | JGI IMG/M metagenome (GOLD analysis project Ga0302180, IMG submission 200575) | Peat permafrost microbial communities from Stordalen Mire near Abisko, Sweden - I_Palsa_E3_2 | ecosystem: Environmental > Terrestrial > Soil > Palsa > Peat permafrost | place: Sweden...
GCGGCACCCGCAAAGCGACGCTGACGGCCGCGGGCCGCAGCCTCCTGCCTGATGCTCGTGCGGTGATCTCACGCACCGAGGAAATGAAGACGCGCGCGATTTCCATTGCTGAAGCCGGGGTACCGCAGGTCTCGATTGCCGTGGATACCTATTTTCCGCGCGCGCACCTGATTGAATGCCTGCGCAGCCTGCAGGCGGACTTTCCAACGGTTGCAATCAATCTGCGCATGACGACCATGCAGGGCGGCGAGCGTTTGGTTCTCGAAGGCACGTGCGCTTTGGCGGTGACGATCACGGACGTGCCGGAGCTGAGCCCGGGTACCATAGAAAGGCAGCATTTATGTGAAGTGCAAATGGTGACCGTCTGTGCGCCATCGCATCCGCTGGCCGCAATCGCGGGGCCGATCCCGCGGGAGGAATTTGGCCGGCACATCCAGCTCGTCGTAACCGACAATCAGCCCGATGCGGAAAAGACCCAACAGGGGGTCGTCGGCGAACGCCAGTGGCTGGTGAATGACCTCGGCGCGAAGCACGATCTGCTCAGGGGAAGCTTGTGCTGGGGGCACATGCCGCGTCATATGGTTGCGGAAGACCTCGCGAATGGAGCACTCGTCGAACTCCAACGGCGCGCATGGCACATGCGCCCCCTCACCTTCATGATCTCGCAGCGGCGCGGGTACTCGTTTTCCGAATGCGAGACACGGCTGGTCGAGCTCCTTGGCAATCCTCAGCGCATCGCAAAGGATACCAGCCAGCGCTCCGTCTCACGCAAAGGCAAAAAACCCTGAAGGCCTGCCATGCGTAAGCAACGGTCAGTACGGCCTGCCGATCCAGCAATTGAAGGATCTGGAGGCCGATCACGTGCTGGCGCGGACCGACTACAAGGAGGTGCTGCCGCGCGTGGACTACGCGCTGACCCCGCTCGGTCGCAGCTTGGGGTCCACTTGATTTTGCTGCCAAGAGTGACGGTTGGATTTGACTGAATTCGTAGGCAGCGCGCGGGCAAGCAGTCATGATGGCACGAGCGCCTACCAGCTCGGCATGGGATTGTTTCGGGTGGTATGCACCAATGGCCTGATCGGTCTGATACATCTTGAGGTGCTATGTTCGGTTGGCCGATCGCAACCGGCTCTATCATCACTTTTCGGTTCAAAAGTCACGCGCCCGCTGACCGACGACAACAGCCGTCGATGCCACTCGATAGGATGCGCGCTAGCCGACACTGCCTAAACGTGCATAATTTTACGTTTTTTGAGCGAAGCCTCACAGGGCACTTCAATTTTTGCACGGTTCTTAAGGTCAACTCGCGCGGAATTTACGATAAGGCTCTTTGAGGATCTGAAAAAACCCATAACTAATCAATCCAGCCGCGACCGCGCCCAGCAGCCAGTGACCGTATTGCTGCTGCTTCAGCGCACTGAGCGCTCCGGCGATACCGGTCGCGTTTGCGGTATCGTAGCGCCGCGCGGCGTCGATCAGAAAGCCGCCGATTAATCCGAACAAGACGCCGCGAGCCAGAAATCCGAATATGCCGAGAACTATGATGACGCCGCGCAGTCTGGTATGCGTCAAGTCGACCCCTTTGGTCTTGTTTCGCGATCCGGCACGGTAGAACTGGAATAACCCGAAGAGAACGATACCCGCACCAGCGGCGGCGGTCATCCAGCGCCCGAGCGGCAGCGCCATCGCCCAACCCGTCCAAACGGCCTGAGAATGCCCCTCGTCAGCGGCTCCGCCGAACCCGAACAGACGCAACACCGCTTCGCCGACGAGTACACCGTGTAACGCTCCGTTGAACAGATACCCCAGACGCACCGCGCGTCGCTTCATCGTCCGCCGATCGCGCCGATGCTCTGGGTCGAGTATTCCCAGCACCGCCTGGCACAGCACGAAAGCCGCCAGTCCCAGCGCCAGCAACGCGAGCATCGCATCGCCAAACGGTGCAGCAGCGAGTTTGGCCAATGCACCCTTGTATCCATTCGGCTGGCGCGAAGGTTCGAGCGCCGCCACCAGCGCGAAGACTCCGATAAGCACGTAGACGACGCCCTCTGCAACGTACCCGCTATGCCCCACCCATCGCAGCCACGGGGCCAGGGCGGTCGGGGCATCTTGGCGTTCGCTCGCCGTTACGTCGGCCTTGATCGCGCGCACGCTCAAAGCTCAGACCAGATGGAAATGAGAATGATCTCCGCTGCCTTGTCCGGCCAACCGCGGCTTCGCCAATCTGCATACGTACAGAGCGTGCGCTGACTTTGAATATGCACTCTCGGGCCAGCGCCTCGAGCGAGGCGATACGGCCGACAATGGAAGGCCTCCAACTCGTATCAAATTACAATAAACCTATAAGATTAAGGCGCGGTTAATGCAACATTAAAACTAGATGCGCAATAGGGGTCTTTAAGGGTGCGCATTCCACCGTACGGTAGCGCACGGACACCAGTAGCGTGGCGGGACATGATTTACACAATTACAACTTCGCGTACAGGCCAGTAACTATGAATCCTGTTACTTCATTTCTGGTGTTCGCTTGTCTGGTCGCGGCATTCGGCACCGGCTATCTTGTCAATCCGTATCTCGGATTCGCGTTCCTCGGCGTCGGGGCCGTTATCGCAATGTCGCTGAAGATGGCGAACGTCTGGCAGAAATTCGTAATCCTGAGGATGGGAAAGCTACAAAGCGTCAAAGGGGCGGGTCTGTTCGCGATCATCCCGGTGCTCGATACCGTGATCGCAGTCATCGACGGGCGTATCCAGACCACGGCCTTTAACGCTGAGCAGGCGCTGACCAAGGATACGGTCCCGGTCAACGTCGATGCGATTATTTTCTGGCATGTGCACGATGCCGAAAAGGCAGCATTGGCAATCACCAATTATCGCGAGGCAATCGACCGCGTGGCGCAGACCTCGCTGCGCGAGATGATTGGCTCTTCGATGTTGGCTGCACTGTTATCGGATCGGAAGGAGGCGGACGAGCAGCTGAAGGTCGAGATTGGTCAAAAGACCGCACCCTGGGGTATATCGGTGAGCTCGGTGGAAATCCGCGACGTAGCGATCCCAGTGGCGCTGCAGGATGCGATGTCGCGTCAGGCACAGGCGGAGCGCGAAAAACAGGCGCGCGTAATCCTCGGATCGGCCGAAGCCGCGATCGCGGGAAAGTTTGTCGAGGCGGCAGATATTTACGCGGGGCATCCCGTGGCGCTGCAACTTCGCGCGATGAACATCATCTATGAAACCACGAAAGAACGGGGAGCCACAATCCTGATGCCGAGTTCGATGGTCGACAGTCTGAATCCGTCGGCGACGACTCTCGCCCTCGCGCTCGCGGGCAATGAGGTGCTCAAACCCAATGGAGTGAGCAAGCCAGTAGAGGTCGCCCGGCTTCCAGTCACGGCGTGAGGCGCCGCGATTGTCGCCCTCTATGGCGCTGAAGTTGTGGTGTCCCATCACGAATAATGCGTCCAGCCGCGGCGCGTGAGCCCGATGATGACTACGACTGCTCCAGCGCCGGCTGTCGGCGCTTTACCCGCCAAGCCGGAGATAGCGGCCAAGCCAGATCAGGCGAGGGGATTGACAAGCGAGGAGGCGCGCCGTTGCCTGGAGAAAGCGGGCCGTAAAGCGATGCTCGATGCGGCGCTGCGCCGGGCGCTGGAGAAATTCTGGGCGCCAGTTGCGTGGATGCTCGAGGGGCGATCGTGCTCGAACTGGTGCTCGGCAAATACCTCGAGGCTGTCATCATTGCTGCTCTGTTGGGGTTCAATGCGGCACAGGGCCTATTTCAGGAGAGCCGTGCCCAGGCAATCGCGGAGCTCGTGCGCAGCGCCCATGTGGTAAGTTCTCGGCAGAAGGCGGTTCTGCGTGTTGTGCGCAATCTCGCTGCGTTCAATGGCGTCGCCATCCTTATGCTCATCGCCTACGCCTACTTTCTGATGATGCCGCGAAGTCATTGATGCCACTGTCCATTGAGAGCTACGCGCTCATAGGCGATTGTCACACTGCAGCGCTGGTGGGCTGCGACGGTTCCATCGATTGGCTTTGTTTCCCAAGATTTGACTCGGGCGCATGCTTCGCTGCTCTGCTGGGTGGACCGGAGCACGGGCGGTGGCTGCTGGCGCCATCCGCGCAAGTGAGCCGTGTACGGCGCAGATATCGAGAAGGAACGCTCATTCTGGAGACCGAATATGACACGGAGGAGGGCACTATCCGGGTCATTGATTTTATGCCTTTTTCGGATGAACGCTGGGACGTCGTACGAATTGTCGAGGGTTTGAGCGGCCGAGTCATGGTTCGGATGGAACTGATCGTCCGTTTCGACTACGGTTCCATCGTCCCTTGGGTGCGCCGGGCGGAGCATGCGCTGTTGCTCACGGCTGGGCCCGACACACTCGAACTGACCGCTACCGTTGAGGTCGAGCCTGAGAACATGAAGAGCGTCGCCGCGTTTTGCGTCAGCACCGGCGATCGGCACTCGTTCGCGCTCAATTACCGTCCATCTCACCTGCCTATACAGCCGGGCGTGAATGCTGAGGCGACCCTCGCCGAGAACGAGACCGCGTGGCGCGACTGGTCCGATCGTTGCAGCTATCAGGGACAATGGCGCGAGGCCGTACTGCGCTCGCTGATTACTCTAAAGGCCCTGACTTACAAGCCCACCGGCGGAATTGTTGCGGCCCCTACGACCTCGCTGCCCGAGCACCCAGGCGGGGTGCGCAACTGGGATTACCGATACTGCTGGCTGCGCGATGCGACGTTCACTCTGAACGCGTTATTGCTTGCCGGCTATAAGGATGAAGCTGTTGCGTGGCGCGAGTGGCTGCTACGCGCCGTGGCGGGATCGCCCGACGATCTGCAGATTCTCTACGGGGTTACCGGCGTGCGGCGCCTTGATGAGTATGAGCTTCCCTGGCTTCCCGGATACGAAGGTTCTGTGCCGGTGCACGTCGGAAATGCCGCGTCGAGGCAATTCCAGCTCGATGTCTATGGCGAGGTCATGGATACGTTGCATCTGGCGCGCGCTGCCGGTCTGAAGGCGGACCCGGCCATTTGGGGATTCCTGCTCGTATTGCTCAAATTTCTCGAGTCGCATTGGGAACACCCGGACGAAGGGCTGTGGGAAGTACGAGGGCCGCCCCGTCATTTCACCCACTCGAAAGTCATGGCTTGGGTCGCCTTCGATCGGGCCGTTAAGGACGCACAGGCAGACGGGCTCGACGCTCCAATCGAGCGGTGGCAGCGGGTACGCGATGCGATACACGCGCAGGTTTGTGAGAAGGCCTTTGATGCGCGCAGCAATTCATTTGTGCAGGCATACGACTCGGTGCACTTGGATGCAAGCCTGCTGTTGATTCCCCAGGTCGGCTTCCTGCCCCCGGATGACGCGCGAGTTCGAGGCACCATCGAGGCTATCGAGCGTCATTTGGTGGTTGATGGGCTGGTTCTGCGTTATTCGACCGATACCGATGTGGATGCGCTTCCTGCCGGCGAGGGGGCATTTCTGCCCTGTTCGTTCTGGCTTGCCGACAGCTATGTGGTGACCGGGCGGCGCGATGAAGCCAAGGCGCTGTTTGAGCGCCTGCTGGCGTTGCGCAACGATGTTGGCCTATTGGCCGAAGAGTACGACCCACGTGCAAGGCGTATGCTCGGCAATTTTCCGCAGGCCCTGACGCACATGGCATTGGTCAACACCGCTAGGCTCTTATCGATGCCCGTGCAGCAGGCCACCGCCGCGAGCGAACGAGGCGAGCGAGCCGCCGCGGCAACTCAAATATCAGGGACGGGCGCGAGGCCAAATTGATCCAGTATCGCGTCACGACGTCGGCCGCGAAACTGAAGCGCGGCTCCGTTCGATACAGTTCGCGGTCAATTCTTGTACCTTTCCTTCGACCCATCCTGCAGCGCGCTGGCCGATCTTTACTCGCCGTGGAAGCGGCTGGCCAGCGCTCGGCTGGATCCGCCGCCAACAGAAATCGGACCGATAGCTTGCGCAAGCGAGAGCAGTACGATCTCTGTCTCCGGAGGTGAGTGTCATGTATAGAGTAACTGGCACAATATGCTGCTTTTTCCGCGCGGTCCGGCAGGACCTTGAGGAAGTCATTTGCACTGTACCTTCTGGCCGCGGAGCCCGAAGTGTACTATGTGCATGGGTTTCAATCCTTTTCCTGACCGGAGCTCTTTCTGGATGTGCCTTATACGACACATATGAGAAATGCGGCTTTCGCGGCTGCCCGGGTGACGCGAAGATCACGGCGGATGTAGTGTTGCAGCTCAATCGATGCTACTTCATTGAGCCAAATGTAATCAGCGTGCAGACGTTGGATCATGTTGTGTATCTCAACGGTTTAGTGAGATCAGGCTTGGAGATCGACGCGGCTGAGTCGATCGCAGGTCAAGTCCCAGGCGTGGCGCGAGTCGTGAATTCAATCGTCGCTTTCACTCGGTGACCGGAACCGAGCTTGAGGCTCGCCATTGCCCGCGCGACCTATCAAGCACAAGACGCCACGTTCCTGAAGCAATAATTGTCTTCGGGGTATGCAGGGCCGCCTGGCACACCGAATTGGAATCGCGAGCGGGCGCGTGATCAAATAACGTATTTGATCAAAGGGCGGCAACGACACATCTTCACCACACATCCAATCCGCCGCACAGCTGGTGGGCTGCGTGCGCATTTGCACTCACCTACCTCGTCGCCTCTATTCCCGATGACATGGTCTCGTTCGTCATGGGCGGCCAGCTAGCCCAGTGGCTTGCACTTGATGAAATTGACATCCAATTCAGGCACCGATATCTATCAGTCTGGCGAGTATTAGTGCGGGAATCGGTGGTGCTCAGTTGTAGCAATTGCCTGCCGGACAGTGTGCCGGTTTCTGTGCGACGTTAGGCGCCTCGGGTGGCCGCGACTGGCCACCACAAGCCTATATGTTCAATGCGTTAGTCGGATACCACGGAGCGCAAAGTAGCTCAATTGGCACTCATAATGCCGAGGTCGTGAGTTCGAGTCTCACCCTAGCCACCAGTTTATTAGACTGGAATTTGAGCGCTTTAATCGTTCAAAACTGCGACACGTCACGGAAACCGTGACGAGGGTCAGCGTCGACGCCAGCAAGTGCAAATCCGCAGACATCGTTTACATTGGCTTCGTCACGGCATGGGGATGATGCAGGATCTGGTTTTCGCAGGTTCCCGATTCATCGTCGGCGAACCCTAGACGAGATCATCGGCCTCCGAACGAGATTTTCTGAGCATCTCTTCGCGTGGTCATATCCGTCGGTACTAATCAGTGATCGATGGGCGGTGGTCTGCTGCAGGCATGGGACCGCTGTTTCCTCCGAGACGAGTTTGAGGCGCTTCGAGTGCTGCGAACGAACTCGGAGCGTAGTCGAACGCTGCTCGTGACCAGCGGTCTTTCGCGTGGCCATCGCCAGTTGTAGCTCCCTCCCGGAATATGGTACAAGCGATTTGCGGTACGGCAAGCGGCGCCGAAGTTGGGGGATTGCCATCCGAGGCCTCACGAGAAGGTCGGAAGCCTTGCTCAATGGCATAGAGGTCTGTGTCTCGAAGCTGAAACAAGAAGCGGGGGAGAACACTCATGATCGGCACCTCATCGATGGCGAGCACGCGCATCATCCCTTTGATTGCCGTGTCGCTGCTCACGGCCTCTGTCCTGATCGATTGCAGCGGCGATGTTGCAACACCCGGTGCGGCCGTCACCGCCAATCAAGCCGAGAGCTGTCAGGTCGGTGACCGCACGGAAACGGGCCTGCAGGGTCAGACGACGCTCACGCAGCGCATGAATGGCGATGCGGCCAAAGGCCTCCAGTGCAATCTATCGCTGGTCGGACAGTCACAGGGTCAAGGGGCCTTTCACGCGCAAACCTGGATCGATAACTGCTCCTACTACAGCACCGCCGACAGCCCCGCCCAGGCTCATCCCGGCGTTGCTGTGATCGATGTTTCGGATCCGACTCGCCCGACCGCGACGGCCTATCTGAGCGCACCTGCGATGCTGGAAACCTGGGAATCGCTGAAGATGAGCACTGCGCGCCATTTGCTCGCCGCCGTTGAATCCGAAGGAGGCGCCGGCAAGGCACCCGGTTTCGCGCTGTACGATGTGACCTCCTGCACGCAGCCGGTGCTCGACGCCGCGGTCGATCTGCCGATACCGCCGGACACCGAAATAAAGGGCCATGCGGGCGCCATGGCGCCCGATGGTATGACTTACTACGGCAGCACATACCTGGTGAGCCTGTACATCATCGACATCTCCGATCCGACCAATCCGCAATTGATGTTGAACTGGGTACCGCCCGGGGGTATCGGCATACCACACGATCTGTCGGTCAGCGAGGACGGCAACCGCGTATACGTGATGCAGCCAGGCTCCAGCGTCACGGGCAAGAACGGACTTGTGATTCTGGATGTCAGCGACTTCAATCAGCGCAAACCCAATCCGCAGGTGCGCGTGGTGTCGACCCTGTTCTGGCCCGATGGCGGCATCGCCATGACCAGCGAGCAGATAGCGATCCACGGCACACCGTATCTGCTGGTGTCCGATGAACTGCAGGCCGGTAGCCGGCAGGCGGCCTGCGCCAACGGCACGCCGCCCTTTGCCTACGCGCGCCTGATCGATATCAGTGACGAGACAGCGCCGACGCAGACCGGGCTGCTCAAGCTGCAGATTGACGATCCGGCGAATTGCGCTGCCCTGGCCGACGATCCGGCGTACGTCGCCTCAGAGGAGGGCACAAGTTTCGGCTATTCCACACACTACTGCACCGCTGACAATCGGCAGGACGCCCGCATGGTTGCGTGCAGCCGGCACGAGGCAGGCATCCGCATCTTCGATGTCAGTACACCGCAGCATCCGACCGAAGTGGCCTACTACAAGCCGCCGATCCATACGGGTGAGAATCTGCCGGCATCGGGCATTAATGGGGTCGTGGATCGCACCTATGACTGGAATAAATCCCATTCCCGATTCCTGAGCAGAAATGGACGGATCGAGCTGTGGACCACCTCCGCGGACAATGGCTTCCAGGTGCTGGAATTCGAGCCCTACCTGCGCAGTGTCCGTCCGGACCTCTTCGTCAATGTGCCCACTGATCTAACCACAATCACGGTGCCGTAAGCTGGTCTGCTCATCGAGCCGGCGCCTGCCCGCGGCGGTTGTCGCCGCTACTCTGCTAGCCTGCAGTTCGGTCGGTGCGCACGAACTGCTGATGCGGTACAACCTCCCGGTTCCGTTCGAGCTGTACCTGTACGCGTGCGCCGCGGCGCTGCTGATCACGTTCGCGCTCATGGGCTGGTTCATGCGGGCACCCGCGGGCGCGCCCGTGCGCATCGGCGGCATGGCGCGTGCTCACCCCATCGGCAGGCTGCCCTCCTGGCTCATTGTGCTGCTGCAGGTCGGGGCGCTGCTGTGCCTCGGCATGAGCGTGCTCGCCGGGCTCCTCGGCACTCAGGACCCTGACGACAACCTGAACCTGACTCTGTTCTGGGAAGTCTTCCTGCTGGGCTTCGTGTATGCGACCGCCGTCATCGGCAATGTGTATGCCCTGGCGAACCCGTGGGAGACGCTCGTGAAGCTTATGGGGCGTAACCGCACGGCTTCGGGGCGGGGACGGTACCAGTACGCGGAGTCGCTGGGCTATTGGCCGGCCGTGGCTTGCTACATCGCTCTGATCTGGCTCGAGTTGTTTACGATTCCCGGCCCGCGCGCCCTATCCCTTATCCTCCTCGGCTACAGCGCACTGACCTTCGCGGGTGCCTGGCTGTTTGGCGCACCGGCTTGGTTCAAGCACTGCGAACTGTTCTCGGTCTTGCTGCGGGTCGTGGGCACGCTGGCACCACTGGCGTACCGTCCGGACGCGCGGGAACAGAGGAGCCACGTGCAGCTTCGCTGGCCGCTGGTGGGGATTTTCGAAGAGCACCCGCGCTCCATCAGCTTCGTCGTGTTCGTGCTGTGCTTGCTCGCCGGGACGACCTATGACGGCATGCATCAGACGCTCTTCTGGAAGGGCCTCTACTGGCACCGACTGCTGCCGATGTTCCAGGCCTGGCGGGGCGGTCACGTACCCGACTCGACCCTGGAGCACTGGTACGACGTTTATCAGCGTCTGGGACTTGTGGTATTTCCGTTCCTGTATTTGGGCATCTACCTGGCGATCCTGCGCTTAGGTAAAGCGGCAGCGCATACTGCGCTCTCGGTTCATTCGATGGCGGTCGCATTCATCCTATCGATACTGCCGATCGCGCTGGTCTACAACATGGCGCACTACTACACGTTGATACTGATCCGATTGCGCGTGCTGCCGTATCTATTTACGGACCCGTTTGGCTATGAGTGGAACCCGCTGCACCTGCCCCATCTCGGCGACCCGCCGATTCTAAAAATGGCGATGGTGTGGCACGTCGAAGTGGGGCTTATTCTCTGCGGGCACATCGCGGCCGTCTGGCTGGCGCACCGGATCGCGCTGCACATGTTCGCCTCGCGCCGCGAGGCCGTAATGAGCCAGGTGCCCATGCTGATCCTGATGCTGGCCTACACCGTGATCGGCCTGTGGGTAATCTCGCTACCGTTCGCCCTGACCTAGTTGGCGACGCATGGCTTCAGATACTTCAACAGGCGGTGGTCATGACAACAGAGATTTTTAACCGCTGGGATCCTTGGTGGCGGCACCGCGATGTGCCATCGACACGCATTGCCGCGATTTACGATGACCGGGCGGGATTTCGGCTAATCTTGACTGGTGACAAATGCCCAGCGACGCGGGTCTCCGTACCGCACGGCGACCTTGTCATGTGCCGCGTTTATGACGAGATCGGGAGTAATGTTCAAGGTTTGCAGCCGAGCCACAGCGTCTTTATGGCGGAGTCATCGCGCCTCCTATCCGAGTGTTCAACAATGCACAGCGGAACTAGCGATAGGGGATCGCTTCACTACGCAATCTTTACCGCACGCTAGAAACGCCCCCCGACGAGATCAGCGTGCAGATTCAGCGCGTGGACCACGAAAGCCGCGTGCTCATTGATATCGAGACCGACGACATTCCGGACGCAAGGAGCGCTGGGTAATCACGCGCGCACCGTGTTGCCAAACACGGATTGCGGAGGTCGCGCTGATGAACGGTTGGCGATTTCATACCGATGAGGTTCATCTGAACAGCATCGGCGGGATGATCGTGGCTGACCTCGTTCAGGATTTCATCGATAGCTGAGACTTGGCTTCTCGCAGTCGTCCCACTGCCCTCACTCATTGGACGCAGTCAGGCGGGCTTCTGCGGTGCCGGCGGCTGCTTTGGGCGATAGGTATCCGGAGGATCGCCGATCGGTGGCGTAGCAGGATCGTGCGGCTGCTGGGGTGAAGGCTCTGGCATGGATTGTCCTCGCGTGGCAACTAGATTCGTATTTTCGCCAGGCGAGTGGTGCAGCGCATGGGAAGGTTTCTCGCCCTTGGAGACGGAAAGTCTTTCTTCGAGCGCCGCGTGTCCTACGCGACGCCGCTCGGCTGCAGTAGCCATCATTCCCCAGACGGCTACTTGTCAGCTGTCTTGTTCGCGAAGGCGCTGGCATCATGCCGCTCGTGCAATTGGGTCGAGGGTTCGCCGAAGGTGCGGTTCACCATACGTCCGCGCTGCACTGCCGGTCGCTCGAGCACCCGATCTGCCCAGCGCTGTACATGTTTGTAGTCCTGCACACTGAGGAACTCGGCTGCGGAATAGGCCCAGCCCTTTGCTAGGCCGCCGTACCAAGGAAAGATCGCGATATCGGCGATCGTGTAGCTGCCGCCGGCGATGTACTCGTGATCCGCCAGGCGACGGTCAAGTACATCGAGTTGCCGCTTCACCTCCATGGCGAAACGATCGATGGCGTACTCGATCTTAGTCGGCGCGTAGGCGTAGAAGTGCCCGAATCCACCCCCGAGATAGGGCGCGCTGCCCATCTGCCAAAAAAGCCAAGACAGGCACTCTGCATGCGCTGCCGGCTCCTCGGGCAGGAAGCTCCCGAACTTCTCCGCGAGATACAGCAGGATCGCACCGGATTCGAAGACCCTGATAGGTTCGGGACCGCTGCGGTCGAGAAGTGCTGGAATCTTGGAGTTGGGATTTACCGCCACGAAGCCGCTGCCAAACTGCTCTCCTTCATTGATACGGATTAGCCAGGCGTCGTACTCTGCACCGCGCTGACCGAGAGCGAGCAGCTCCTCCAGCATCACCGTAACTTTCACACCGTTGGGCGTTGCGAGCGAATAGAGCTGCAACGGGTGCCGGCCCACAGGGAGTTCTTTCTCGTGCGTGGGGCCCGCAATCGGACGGTTGATATTCGCGAATGTACCGCCGCTGGGCTTGCTCCAAGTCCACACTTTCGGCGGAACGTATTCGGACGAGTTGGTCATCTTCAGCACTCCTGGCCTTTGGCACGAAGGATAGATCGAATAATCTCAGAAGCCGCCATCCATTGCGGACGACGCTGAGCCCCTAAGACACGCAATACCTCATGACGAAAAGTCATTTGCCTCGCGCGTGACGCCACTGAAACGCTCCTGCAAGAGCGTGCACGCGTCGCCTTACCGGCGGAATCGCAGGCGCTGTCGCGCGCGACCTTGTTGTACTCAGTCGTACCGAATGCAACGGACACCGCGCAGTAAGTTGTTGAAATCACAGGTTGTAAAACTTAACAACTACTCTCTTAGCGCCGAGGTAGAGAGTTCGAGTCTCACCTTAGCCACTAATTGATCGTACTTGCGCGTCCCCTTTTCCGGGCATCGACCGGTGTACCGGTTCCTGGGCCCTGCTTCTGCCCGAGCAGCGGCGCGATTTCGGAAGAGGCCTTGTATATGAGGCAAAGAGGAGTACCGCACTCCATAAAAATAGCGCGCCGGCGATCCCTGAGGAGCGGCGAAGGGCGGGCGCGTTCCAGACGCAGATTGTGCCCGCCAACGCGGTCCAAGCCACAAGGGCCGCCGCAAATGCCGGTAACGATATCGACTAACTAGGACGGCGGAGTCCTACAAAGCTTAATCGGCCGACGCGGTATAAAAGAGCAACGTCGGCCGACTATGATGCCAATCCTTTTGAAAGCTCATAGCGGTGCAGTATTGCCGGATGCCATGGAGCCAATGATTGCTAACCGATCACGATATCTATCTGTTTCGCGAAGGCTCGCACGGGCGATTGTATGAGAAGATGGGTTGCAGGCTATCCGCGGACGGCGCGCGATTCGCGCTCTGGGCACCCAACGCCGCAGCGGTCTCCATCATCGGTGAGTTCAACGACTGGCACTTCGATGCCGACCACCTGACCCGCCGCGGCGATGAGTCTGGCATATGGGAAGGCTACCTGCCGACGGTCAGGCACGGTCATGCTTACAAGTATCGTGTCACCCCGCATCACGGAATTTCGGTCGACAAGGCCGACCCGTTTGGATTCTATTGCGAGAAACCTCCGGCTACGGCCTCGCGCGCATGGAATCTCGACTATGTGTGGAATGACACCCAGTGGATGGGTTCGCGCGCGTCCCGCAATGCTCTGGACTCGAGCATCGCAATCTACGAACTGCATCCGGGTTCCTGGCGCAAGAAAGACGGCGAATTTCTCAACTACCGCGAGCTGGCCGATGCGCTGGCCCACTATCTGACGCAGATGGGTTTCACGCACGTCGAGTTGATGCCCATCACCGAGCATCCCTTCTACGGCTCGTGGGGCTACCAGACCACCGGGTACTTTGCGCCCACCGCCCGCTACGGCACGCCGCAGGATCTCATGTATTTTGTCGACCACCTGCATCAGAACGGTATCGGCGTGATCCTTGATTGGGTACCCTCGCACTTTCCCACGGATGCACACGGCCTCATGCATTTCGACGGCACACACTTGTACGAGCATGCCGACGTGCGCCAGGGCTTTCACCCCGAGTGGAACTCCGCCATCTTCAACTACGGGCGTAGCGAAGTACGCAGCTTCCTGACTTCCTCGGCACTCTTCTGGCTCGATAAATATCATGTCGACGGGATTCGCGTTGATGCGGTAGCTTCGATGCTGTACCGGGATTACGCCCGCAGGCAGGGCGAGTGGATCCCGAACCGCTTTGGCGGCCGGGAGAACTTCGAGGCGGTGGACTTCCTGCGCAGGCTCAACGAGGCGATTTACCGTGACCATCCGGACGCCATGTCGATTGCCGAGGAGTCGACCGCATGGCCAATGGTGTCCCGACCGACCTATATGGGCGGCCTGGGCTTCGGCATGAAATGGAACATGGGTTGGATGCACGACACCATCGAGTACATGAAGCTGGACCCGGTGTACCGCAAGTATTCCCACGGCCAGATGACCTTCTCGATGATCTACGCCTTTAACGAGAACTTCGTGCTCCCCTTGTCGCACGACGAAGTGGTGTACGGTAAAGGGTCCATGATTGCGAAAATGCCGGGCGACGACTGGCAGAAGTTCGCCAATCTGCGCATGCTGTTCGGGTACATGTGGGGCCATCCCGGCAAGAAACTGTTATTTATGGGCGCAGAATTCGGGCAACGACGCGAGTGGACGCACGAGGGCGAACTCGAGTGGTGGGTCACGGGATTGCCCGAGCACGCCGGCATGCAGGCATGGGTGCGCGATCTGAATCGCACTTACCGGAGCGAGCTGGCGCTGCACCAGATTGATTTCTCACCAGAAGGATTCGAATGGATTGATGTCGGCAACGCCGAAATCAGCGTTATTGCTTTCCTGCGCAAGGCGTCTGACGGCAGCGCGCCGGTACTCGTGGTGTGCAATTTCACGCCCGTCCCGCGCAGCAACTTTCTGGCCGGCGTGCCGCTGCCCGGATTCTGGCACGAAATCCTTAACAGCGATGCGCGTGAATATGGCGGCGCCGGCTGGGGCAACTTGGGCGGCGTACGATCCTCGCCCGTGGGCGCGCATGGCCATCTGCACTCGATCAATCTGACCCTACCGCCGCTGTCGACCATCATGTGTCGGTGGGAAGCCGATGGCTAAAGTGAAGCGTCCATCCACTGAGTCGCACCCTGTCGCGGTAACGCCGGCTAGCAGCGGGTCGGGCGCCGAGTCCGCCGGCGTCGTCGGCACACCCGCGGCAGCATCGACGCCGGCAGCAGCGACCGCGGTGCTACCATCCGCCGCCGCGGTGCCCGAGGGCCGCTCGCGCGCGGTCATCGATGCGGTGCTTCCGGTAGTCGATGCAGGTCGATTCCCCGCAAAGCGGATCGCTGGTGAGCCGGTGCGCATCGAAGCCCATTGCCTGCCCGATGGCCATGACAGGCTGCGCGTGATCATGCGATGGCAAGCCGTGGACGGCGCGGAGGTGCATGAGCTCGACATGGTGCCGCTCCCGAATGACGTCTGGTGGTGCGAGTTCACCCCGCCGCTCGCGGGCCGCTATCGCTACACCGTGACGGCCTGGGTCGATCACTTCGAATCCTGGCGTAATGAACTCGAGCGCCGCCTAGAGCTTGCAGACATCCGCATCGCGTTGCGGGTCGGCGCCGATTTGGCCGAACAGGCAGCGACGCGCGCCGCGGGGGACGATGCGGCAATGCTTGCCCGCTGGGCGGCCCAAATGCGGGACGCCGCCGCGGCGGACGGCGACCCCATCGGACCCGAGGGGCTCAAAGCCCTGGCGCTCGAGCCGGCGCGCATCGCTGTGGCCACCCGCTATCCGGACCGCACGTTGGCCGTGACGCGCTCGCTCGAGTTGGTCGCCGACCGCAGGAAGGCTCAGTTCAGCACCTGGTACGAGATGTTTCCGCGCTCGGCAGCAATGCAGCCGGGACGCCATGGCACGTTCCGCGATGTTGAGGCGCGACTTGCCTATGTGGCAGAAATGGGTTTCGATGTATTGTACCTTCCGCCCATTCACCCCATCGGGATCGTGAACCGCAAGGGTAAGAACAATGCGCTCGCGGCGCTCCCTGAGGATGTCGGAAGTCCCTGGGCGATTGGCTCGGCCGAGGGCGGACACAAGGACATTCAGCGCGAACTCGGCAGCCTGGAAGATTTCCGATCCCTGACGCAAAAGGCGCAACAGCTTGGGATCGAAATTGCGCTCGACATCGCCTTTCAGTGTGCGCCTGATCACCCGTACGTGAAGGCGCACCCGCAGTGGTTCAAGCATCGACCCGACGGTACCATCCAGTACGCCGAGAATCCGCCCAAGAAGTATCAGGACATCTTTCCGTTCGATTTCGAGAACGCGGATTGGCGCGCGTTGTGGGCGGAACTAAAGAGCGTGTTTGATTTCTGGATCGCGCAAGGCGTGAAGATATTTCGCGTCGACAACCCGCACACAAAGTCGTTCGCATTTTGGGAATGGGCGATCGCCGAAATTACCCGGGTACATCCGGATGTGATCTTCCTGGCCGAGGCCTTCACGCGGCCCAAGGTAATGCACCGCTTGGCCAAGGCAGGCTTCACGCAGTCGTACACCTACTTTACCTGGCGCATCAGCAAGCGAGAGCTGACTGAGTATTTCACCGAGCTTACAAGCGGCCCCGGCCGCGACTATTACCGACCTAACGTGTGGCCCAATACGCCAGACATCCTGCATGAAGCTTTGCAACTGGGCCTGCGGCCGGTATTCGCCACACGGCTGGTGCTCGCCGCGACGCTCTCCGCCAACTACGGCATCTACGGCCCGCCGTTCGAGCTCATGGAGAGCAAGCCGCGCGAGCCCGGCAGCGAGGAATATCTCGATTCCGAAAAGTATCAGCTACGGCACTGGGACCTTACCCGCGCGGACAGCCTGCGCTATCTGATCGCGCGCATCAATCGCATCCGCAACGACAACCTGCCGCTGCAGGCCGATCACAGCCTGCGTTTCTGCCCGATCGACAACGAGGCATTGATCGCGTACCTCAAGACTGATGCCAGCGGCGCCGCGATCCTGACTATCGTCAATCTCGATCCTTATAAGGAACAGTCCGGCTGGGTGGACTTAGACCTCGGCGCACTTAACATGGATGAGACTCAGCCCTATCAGGTGCACGACCTGCTGGGCGAGCAGCGCTACATTTGGCGCGGGCGTTACAACTACGTGATGCTGGATCCGAAGCGTGCGCCCGCACATGTGTTCAAGCTGCGCAGACTGGTCCGCAAAGAACTCGACTTTGATTATTACGGGTGAAACGCGATCATGAATGACGCGGCTACCGCAGTGACCGACACCCAAACCGTCGGACTGAAGAGCGATGATCCGCTGTGGTACAAAGATGCCGTCATCTATCAGTTGAATGTCAAGTCGTTCTTCGATTCGAACGACGACGGGATCGGTGACTTCAAGGGCCTGACCTCGAAGCTCGACTATATCAAGTCCCTGGGCGTCAACACGATCTGGCTGATGCCATTCTATCCCTCGCCGTTCAAGGACGATGGCTATGACATCGCCGACTACCAGAACGTGCACGCGCAGTTCGGGACCTTGGACGATTTCTGCGTGATGCTCGGCGAAGCGCACCGGCTCGGCCTCAAGGTTATCACCGAACTGATCATCAACCATACGTCGGATCAGCATCCCTGGTTCAAGGCGGCGCGCAGCGCGCCGCCCGGATCCCCCGAGCGCGATTTCTATGTCTGGAGTGACACCGATCAGAAATATCTGGGCACGCGCATCATTTTCAGGGACACCGAGACTTCAAACTGGACCTGGGATCCGGTCGCCAAGGCATATTTCTGGCACCGCTTCTTCAGCCACCAACCCGACCTCAACTTCGACAACACGGCAGTCATGGACGCAGTTTTGCAGGTCATGCGATTCTGGCTCGACAAGGGGGTTGACGGTTTCCGGCTGGATGCGATTCCCTATCTGGTAGAGCGTGAGGGCACCAACAACGAGAACCTGCGCGAGACCCACGCCGTGATCAAGCGCATGCGGGCCGCCATCGACGCTTCGTACCAGAACCGCTTCCTGCTGGCGGAGGCCAATCAATGGCCGGAGGATGTGCGGGAATATTTCGGCGATGGCGACGAATGCCACATGGCATATCACTTCCCGCTCATGCCGCGCATCTACATGGCCATAGCACAGGAGGACCGCTACCCCATCATCGAGATCATGCAGCAGACTCCGGACATTCCAGAGAATTGCCAATGGGCCATTTTTCTGCGAAACCACGATGAATTGACGCTGGAGATGGTGACCAGCAAGGAGCGCGACTACATGTACACCATGTACGCCGCCGACCTGCAGGCACGAATCAATCTCGGCATCCGGCGCCGTCTGGCGCCGCTCATGGAAAACGACCTGGATCGCATCAAACTGATGAACAGCCTGCTGTTGTCGATGCCGGGCTCGCCCATCGTCTATTACGGTGACGAAATCGGCATGGGCGACAATGTCTTCATCGGCGACCGTAACGGTGTTCGCACGCCGATGCAGTGGAGCCCGGATCGCAATGCCGGCTTTTCGCGCGCTGATCCGCAGCGCCTGTATCTGCCGCCCATCATGGATCCCGTATACGGCTATCCGTCGACCAACGTCGAGGCCCAACTGCGCGATCCAAGCTCGCTGTTGAGCTGGACTAAGCGCATTCTCGCGGTGCGCAAGACCAGCCAGGCTTTCGGTCGCGGCACACGCCAGTTCCTGCGGCCGGGCAATCGAAAGATACTCGCCTACCTGCGCGCCTACGGCGAGGACAGCATTCTGTGCGTCGCCAACCTGTCGCGTTCCGCACAACCTGTGGAGCTTAACCTGTCGGCATTCAAGGGCCGGGTACCGGTCGAGATGCTCGGCCGCACGGCATTTCCGCCGATCGGTGAGTTGCCTTATCTTCTGACCATCTCCGCGTACGGTTTTTATTGGTTCAGGCTCACTACCGATGCCGAGGTGCCCGCCTGGCACGAGCAGGTGCTGCCGGTGGAAGAGCGTCCGGTGCTGGTTCTGTTCGATGGCTGGAGCAGTCTGTTCCGCGATCGGGTCGTACCCTGGCGGATCGCGATGGCCGAGAAGACGCGCCAGCAATTCGAGGCCGACGCATTGCCGCGCTACATCGAAACTCAGCGCTGGTACGCTTCCAAGGGCAGCACGATCGAACGCGTTCGCATCGCGGATCATGTTCTGTGGCAGGAAGGCAAGATCGATTGGCTGCTGTCGCTGCTGGAAATCGACGCCGGTGCAGAGCGTTCGAGCTACTTCATGCCGCTCGCACTGGCCTGGGAGGAGCGCGACGATGATCGGGTTCGCAATCTGTCGGCTGCGGCCGTGGCTCGGGTGCGTCAGCAGGCTGACGTGGGCGTGATGGGCGATGCCTTTGCCGATGCCGCCTTTTGCCGCGCCGTGGTCGCGGCGATCGCCGACCGCCGCAGCATTGCCACAGCGCAGGGCAAGCTGCAGTTCAAGCCCACCGCGGCATTCGAGGCGCTCGCCGGCTCCGATTTTGCCACCCTGGCGGTCGAACGGTTGACCAGTTCGAGCTCCAACACCGTGGTCAATCTGGCCCAGCGCCTGATGCTCAAGGGGTATCGCAGGCTGAGGGAGGGCGCGAGCCCGGAATTGGAAATGGGCCTGTACCTGACCGAAGTCGCACATTTCCAAAACTGTGCGCCGGTGGCGGGTGTGCTGGAATACTCGGGAAACGACGGCCAGAACAAGCTTCTGGCCATGCTGCAGGGGTACATCCCCAATCAGGGCGACGGCTGGATATATTCGCTCGAATACCTGCGCCGCCACTTGGAACAGAACCGCACCGCGCCCGTCACGGACGGGTTGCCGGTCAATGCGCACGAAGCTTACCTCGGGCTGGTTCGCGTGCTGGCGACGCGCACCGCGGAGCTGCACCTGGCACTGGCTCGCCCGACCGACGACCCGGCGTTCGCACCGCAGCCGCTGAGCCGTTCCGACCTCGACGGCTACCGGCAGCGGGCGGTCGACGAGGCGCGCAACGCGCTCGATCTGCTGAAGAGCAATCTGGAACAGCTCACGGGCAGCGATCGCGAAAAAGCCAACGCCGTGCTAGCGCTGCGCGATCGAGTGCTCGAGCGCCTGTCGGCGTGGGCCGCGGAGCCGGCTGAAGGCCAGAAAATCCGCATTCACGGCGACTATCACCTGGGCCAGGTATTGATCACCCGCAACGATTTCGTGATCATCGACTTCGAGGGTGAACCCGGACATAGCCTGGAGCAGCGGCGCGCCAAGCATTCGCCGCTGCGCGATGTGGCCGGCATGCTGCGCTCATTCAGCTACGTTCAGCACAGCGCGCTGCGCGGCGTCGCCCACGACGAGGCCGAAGCGGCCAAGCTCGCACCCCTGGCCCGGTCCTGGGAGTCAGAAGTGCGTGCGGCGTTTCTATCGACCTACGATGCGCTGGCGCGCCCGGCGATGCTGTACGCCTCGGAGCTGGCAGGCGGTGGATTGGTGGGACTGTTCGAACTGGAAAAGGTCCTGTACGAACTGCGCTACGAACTCGACAATCGCCCGGCGTGGGTCGGCATTCCCTTGCAGGGCATCCTGGAGTACGCCGCTCAATGATTCAAGTTGGTTTCAATGTCGCGAAGCCCTAAGAGGCCTTTATGCAAAGCATCGATATGGTTCTGGAAACGACGCGGGAGTTTCTGCATCAGCTAGCTGCACTACTGCCGCGGTTGACCCTGGCTCTCGCGGTGTTGGTGGTCGGTTGGCTGGTCGCGAAGGCGGTTCGCTTTGCGGTGGAGAGAGCGTTGCGCGCCGTCAATTTTCACGTGCTGACAGAGCGCTCCGGTACCGACAATTTCCTGCAGCAGGGCGGGCTGCGCGGCGACACCACCACGCTGTTCGGGCTTTTTGCCTACTGGCTGGTCATGCTGGCGGCGCTCATCATCGCGTTCAACGGCCTGGGCGTGACCTACATCACCGACCTGCTGCAGCGCCTGGTGCTGTTTTCACCCAAGTTACTGGTCGCGATGCTAGTGGTTATATTCGGATCCTACTTCGCGCGCTTCGTTGGCAGCGCGGTGCACACCTATTGCGTTGCTGCCAAGGTTGCGGATGCCGACGTGCTGAGCCGGTTAGCGCGCTACGTGATCATGGCCTTCGTCGTGATGATCGCCCTGAGCCAGATCGAAATAGGCGGCGATATCGTACAGAAGACCTTTCTGATCATTTTGGCGGGTCTGATGCTGGGGCTGGCGCTCGCATTCGGATTGGGCGGCAAGAACTGGGCGGCCGCGTTGCTCGAGCGCTGGTGGCCGCAACACAAGGCCAGCGGCGATCCGGGGGATCATCGCTAGGGTGGCGCTGCTGCGCGCATGCGGAACGCGCTTTCGCCTGCGGGCGCCCGGCAGAGCGGGTGTTCTCAAGACGATTACACGGACCTGATGGCGATAATCAATCGCCGCTATCTATCGACGCAATTGAAACAAACAACGACGCCCGCGCAGCTCCCAGACTATATTTGCGGCACTTTCACAAGCGGGAGTGACCCATGAGCGCAGCAATCGAATCAACGTGCCCGTTCCATCACGCGCCCGGGGGCGGTACTTCGAATAAGGACTGGTGGCCGAGCCATCTGCCCGTGGACTTGCTGCATCAGCATTCCTCGAAGTCCAATCCGATGGGCCGGGATTTTATCTACGCGAAGGAATTCAAAACTCTCGACCTCGCGGCGGTGAAGAAAGACCTCACGGCACTGATGACTGACTCGCAGTCCTGGTGGCCGGCAGACTTCGGGCACTACGGCCCGCTGTTCATTCGCATGGCATGGCACAGTGCGGGTACGTACCGCACAGGCGACGGCCGCGGCGGCGGTGGTAGAGGCCAGCAGCGCTTTGCGCCACTCAATAGCTGGCCAGACAACGCGAGCCTTGATAAGGCGCGACGCCTGCTCTGGCCAATCAAGCAGAAGTATGGCCGCAGGATTTCCTGGGCCGACCTGATGATTCTTGCCGGCAACGTGGCGCTCGAATCGATGGGCTTCAAAACCTTCGGTTTTGCTGGCGGCCGTGAGGACGCATGGGAGCCTGACCATGACGTCTATTGGGGCACGGAGAAGAAGTGGCTGGGTGCGGACACGCGCTATTCCGGCGAGCGAGAACTCGCCAATCCGCTGGGCGCCGTGCAGATGGGCCTCATCTACGTGAATCCGGAAGGCCCCGACGGCAAACCCGATCCGCTGGCTTCCGCTCGAGACATTCGTGAGACCTTCGCACGCATGGCGATGAACGACGAGGAGACGGTGGCCTTGATTGCCGGTGGCCACAGCTTCGGCAAGACCCACGGCGCGGGCGAGGCTTCGCATGTGGGCGCAGAGCCTGAAGCAGGTGACCTGGAGGCGCAGGGCTTCGGCTGGAAGAGCAGCTATGGCACGGGCTGGGCGGGTGATGCGATTACCAGTGGCCTGGAAGTCACCTGGACGACCACGCCTACGAAGTGGAACCACGATTTCTTCAAGAACCTGTTCGGCTGCGAATGGGAGTTGACCAAGAGCCCAGCCGGCGCACATCAGTGGCGGCCAAAGAATGGCGCGGGTGCCGGCACAGTGCCGCGCGCGCACGACTCCTCGAAACGGATCGCGCCGTCCATGCTGACGACTGACCTCGCACTTCGTTTGGACCCGGCTTACGAGAAAATCTCACGGCGCTTTCTGGACCACCCGGAACAGTTTGCGGAAGCGTTCGCGCGCGCCTGGTTCAAACTAACGCATCGTGACATGGGTCCGCGTGCGCGCTATCTCGGGCCGGAAGTGCCCGCAGAAGAGCTCATATGGCAGGACCCGATTCCGGCGGTGAATCACAAGCTCATCGACGAGCAGGACATTTCCGCGCTCAAGAAAAAGATTGTCGCCACGGGACTCACAGTCTCGCAGCTCGTTTCAACCGCGTGGGCATCAGCCTCTACCTTCCGCGGTTCCGACAAGCGCGGCGGTGCGAATGGAGCTCGTATCCGGCTCGCGCCCCAGAAGGACTGGGCGGTCAATCAGCCGGAGCAACTGGCGCGTGTACTGAAAACCCTCGAAAGCATTCAGGGCGAGTTCAACAGCTCGCAGACAGGCGGCAAGAAAGTGTCGCTTGCCGATCTGGTCGTCCTAGGTGGCTCCGTAGGTGTCGAGCAGGGGGCGAAGAATGCCGGCTTTAACATAACGGTGCCGTTCACGCCTGGACGCATGGACGCTTCGCAGTCCCAGACTGATGTGGATTCCTTCGCTCCGCTCGAACCGATCGCTGACGGCTTCCGCAACTACCAGAGGACTCGCTACGCAGTACCGGCCGAGGCGATGCTCATCGATCGCGCACAACTGCTAACACTGACCGCCCCCGAGATGACTGTGCTCGTTGGTGGGCTGCGCGTACTCAACGCCAATGTAGGACAGTCCAAGCACGGTGTCTTCACCCACAAGCCGGAAACCCTGACGAACGACTTCTTCACGAATCTGCTCGACATGCGTACCGAGTGGCAAGCGGTGGCCGCCGCCAAGGAAGCGTTTGAAGGCCACGATCGAGAGACGGGCGAGCTTCAGTGGACTGCCACGCGCGTCGATCTGGTCTTCGGCTCCAACTCCGTGCTGCGGGCACTGGCTGAAGTCTACGGAAGCTCGGATGCGCAGGAGCAGTTCCTCGACGAATTCGTGACGGCCTGGACCAAGGTGATGAACCTGGATCGTTTCGACCTACGGTAATTGTCCGCGAACACGCGTGCCGACCTCGACCTGTGTCCGGTTAATCCCGGACCGGGTCGACTAGGCGCAGGCAACGCTCATCAACACCCGAGACGACCAGACGTCCCTTCTAGAGATCGATTACGTTTAAGCCAGATTGCAGAGCCGCGTCTCGCATTCTTCTGTCGAAGGTCAGCAGATGTGTCGCCGCTCCGGAAAATGCCAATGCCAGATGTAGCGCGTCAAGCGTCCGCAATGGCACCGATGTCGTCATCATCAATAGACGCTCGGCCTCGCGATGTACCGCGGGATCCAAATGCAATCGCGCAAACGCTCCAGATTCGGCGTCCGCGAGCAAAGCATCGCGAATTCGGTTCGCCACGTCGGAACTCAACTCACGTTCTCGCTTGCGGCGGGCGATCGCCGACAGTACCTCGGTGATTGCCAGTTCCGAAATCATCAGTCCGACCTTGCCGCGCAAATACGAATCGACCCCATCGCTATCGATCTCCGGAACGTACAATTTTGCCAAGGCGCTAGCGTCGACGTAGAGCGGGATTTGAGGGGTTGACACGAGACTCTCGCCGAATTCAGCTTCTGTCGGCTCTATCGTCGATGATGGCCGAGGATAGCGGCGTGACCAGGGCAGGTATGGTGCGCCGAAAGGCGACGCGGCCTCGAAAAGGCTTGGCTTGAGCAGGACGTGGGGGGACGAGGCGTGCGACAGGTTTACCTCGGTCGGTGATCGTGACTTCGTGCCCCTTTCGCACCTCGTCAATCAGCGCGGAAAGGTTCTGTCGAGCTTCACGGATCCCGGCCTCTTTCATTGGTAGATTGTGCTACAAGTAGCACAGTTTTGCAACGAATGGATGCTGCTGCTGAGCACGCGCGGAGTGCCTACGGATTCCTGGGGCGGGAAAAATGCACTCGAGAGCTGGCGATCATCGCGATGTGCTCCCGACATAATGCGGAATGCCAGCAGGTCTCGGGGGAGGGCATTCGTGAGGGACGATGGAGTTATGAGGCCGGGAATCGCCACTGTCTCGCACGCAGCGGCCAAGAGTCGCAGGGACGATCGGAAGTTCCAGCGCATGCTGAATTTAAAGATTAAATCCTCCGCTTGATCTGACCTATGAGGTGCTAAAGGGAAGTGCCGTCAGAGGTCGGGCTGGAACGGCGCCGATGTCTTTTCAGTGTGCCGGTTACCACCAGCGCGGCTCACTCGTAGTGCTGCTCCTGTGCGGTGGTGACAAACGCACTCAGGATGCAGATATTAAGCAGGCCATCAAGCTCGCCGGGGACTGGCAACAGCAAGGAAAGGCCAAGCCCAGTGCGCCGCCCAAGGCCAGCAAGAAAAGGTGAAGTATGGCGAAGCGAAAGGGCAAAGTGACTGTCTCGCGCTATGACAGCGCGGACTACCTGAAGACCGAACAAGACATGGCTGCATACCTCGAGGCCTGCCTGCAAGAGGCACCTGACGATGCCTCGTATCTAGCCGCTGCTCTCGGCACAATCGCGCGCGCCCGCGGCATGGTGCAGCTCTCGCGTGATACGGGTATCAGCCGAGACGGCCTGTACAAGGCACTGTCGAAAGACGGAAATCCGACCTTCGATACTGTACTGAAGGTCATGCGCGCGCTAGAGCTTCGTTTCGAGGCGAAAGCAGCGTAATCATGAAGGCGCGAGCGATGACACATCGGATCTCCTCAGCCCGAGATTTCATGCGTGACTTCTGCGTGACTCAGTGGTGCTTCGTTGTGCTCAGTGGTGACAAATGCAACGGACGCCACGCGGCAAGTGATTGAAATTAAAGACTCTAAAAACTCAAAGACTGCCCTCATAATGCCGAGGTCGTGAGTTCGAGTCTCACCCTAGCCACCAATCGATCAATTACTTACAGCCGGTTGCTGGGCTCGCACCAAAGAGAATGCGTGACTTTTGCGTGACCCCAACTCGCACACCCGGTCCGCAGCGGTGACCAGAGCGCCGATTTCGGGTGCTGAGTAGTGCGTATTGACGTGATCTGACTTGTGGCCAGGTAGTACTTTGCGATCTTCGAACCCGATGCCGGCTGCCCGGAGCCTATGCGTCCAAGGTCTGGAGCGTATAGGTTGGCGCTCCGTCCGCGCCGAGTGAAACGACCATCATGCGCGCTTCGGGTATTAACAGGGGCTTCATGCAGGCTCGATCCTTGTCCGCGGGCCCGGTGATTGCCGCATCAAGCGCGGCGGGAATGCCCTTGGGCTCTGAAGGCAACGCACAGCCGGCATCCGGCGCCTGCGCCATCGCACTTCCGGCGAGCAGGCCAGCCAGAATCGTCGCTGAAAATAGATTCCGCAGCATGTTTTCCCCCGCGCTAATAGCGGGCTGATGCCCGCGACGCGGCCGCTCAAGCGCAAGCGACGGCACATCAATCTCGCCGCTTGCGATGTAGGTTGTTGCGCCGCCAACGCTGACAGAGGTCACCACGCCGTCGCGCTTCCGCGCTTCCGCTTCGATATCGCTTCTGCGCCCCATTGAGACGCCTTGCTGGATCGAAAGGCGATAGGCTGTGCCGCAAAAATCGGGCTTCGATGCCATTGCCCCGACGAGGGCAGCACAAGCGCTGCCTGTCGCGGGATCTTCTTCGACGCCCAGCGCGGGTGCGCACATGCGGGCATAGAGCTTGCCGCCATCCCGTAGATTTCCTGCGAAGAAGAAGACGTGGGGACCCCACGCGCGCGCGAGCGTCGCCGCCCAGGCAGCCCGATTGATCGCCGCCCGATCGACGACCTCGTTCGAGCTCAGTTGCGCAAAACAGAATGGAACACCGACACCGGCGAAAAAGACTTGGGTCACTTCGGCGGGCTCGATGGATAGGACTGCGGCGAGATCGGTCGGAGAAGGTGCGCCGGTCGGTGCGTCGATCTTCCCCGACAACGTCAACGTGCCGTGGAACCCTTCATTTCGCCGAGCGACGTCGACCGTCACGGGACCAATATTCTCCTCCAGAATGAGCCGGATTGGATCACTAAGCCGTACGTGCTGTTTCATCACAAGCGCACAGGCTGTGCCGACCGTGGGATGCCCCGCAAAGTCGAGCTCCGCCCGAGGTGTGAAGATGCGCACCCGACACGTGTTCGCAGGATCGTTCTTCGGCAGGACAAAGGTCGTTTCGCCGAAATTGAATTCGCGAGCAATCTTCTGCATGCCCTCGGCCGAAATACCGGTCGCGTCAGGCAGAACCGCAAGTTGATTACCGCCGAACGGTGTCGAACTGAAAACATCGACGATGTGAAATGGGTGATTTCCAGTGGTCGTCGCAACATCTCGTCAAAGGAGGTGTTTCATGGGACGACCACCAGGGTGGATTACGAAGCTGACAGGGCGGGCGCCGATGCGGTCTCCCGGCCGGCCGGGTGTTAAT
>Ga0302180_10000689_pt1 | contig 26927 bp, 19 predicted proteins | sample I_Palsa_E3_2_FD_200575 | JGI IMG/M metagenome (GOLD analysis project Ga0302180, IMG submission 200575) | Peat permafrost microbial communities from Stordalen Mire near Abisko, Sweden - I_Palsa_E3_2 | ecosystem: Environmental > Terrestrial > Soil > Palsa > Peat permafrost | place: Sweden...
CTGGGGCAACGACGATGTCACGATGGATGACGCTTATTTTCTCGGCGGGAAGCCCTGGGAAGCGGAAGCGAATTACAACGCCGAAGCCGCGATCTGGCAATTCGACAAAGTGACCACTCCGACGCACGTCGTCGGAGGCGCTGACGACGTTCGCGTGTACGTTGGCGAAGATTATTTGCTCGAGCGCGCGCTGCACGCCCGCGAAATTCCCGCATCGCTGCTGATTTTTCCGGGAGAAGGCCATTCGCTCGACAAAAATCCGTGGCACGGAAAAATCAAGGTGCGCGAAGAGCTAAAATGGCTCGAAAAGTATGGGGCGCAGTAAGAAGCGTGCCGCGAATTACGATTTCGAAAGAAGGAAATTGCCCAGAACGAGCGCGTCGGTGCCGGAGCAGAAATAGCTGCGCACGGCATCGCGCGGCGTGACGACTAGCGGCTCGCCGAAGAGATTGAACGAAGTATTCACAAGCAACGGGCCCGGCGCGCCTTCGCCCGAGCGCCTGAGCAGCTCCCAGAAAAGTGGATTCGCCTCGCGACTGACCACTTGCAGCCGCACCTGAAATCCCGGCAGCAGAAAATCCTTCAGCGCTTCCCGCACTTCCGGCTTTGCAATGCCCATGGATGCCATAAAGCGGGCCGCTGGCGTCGCATCGAAATACCGCGCGCAATCTTCTTCCGGCACAGCGAGCGCGAACGGACGAAATGACTCGCGGTGTTTCACGTAGTCGTTCAGATTTTCTTTCACGTAAGGCGCCCACGGTGAAGCAAGCAGGCTGCGATTTCCGAGCGCCCGCGGACCAAATTCCGCTCTGCCTTGATGCCACGCTACGATTTTCCCGGCGCGCAACAGCCGCAGAGCTTCTTCGATCTTCGGCCCGTCGCCATTGAGCCAGCGATACGTCGCTTTGCAATTGTCGAGGACTTGCTTGACGTCGTCGTTCGAGTAGCTCGGCCCCCAATAGACATCGGACATCGGCGCGACGCGTTTGCGCCCAAAGTTGTGGTGCCAGATGGTCCACGCGGCGCCGAGAGATGTGCCTTCGTTCCCGGCGGCCGGCTGCACGAAAACTTCTTCGAAGCCCGTATTTCTTTCGATTGCTGCGACGATCAGTGAATTAAGAAAAAGTCCGCCAGCGAGGCAAAGTTTGCGCGCGCCGTGCCGCTTCCGCAGAGATTCCAAATATTCGCTCACAACTTTTTCGATGGCCTGCTGCACGCTCGCAGCGATGTTCGCGCGTTGGGGATCAGCCGGCGGATTATCAGGAGTGAGGCCCAAGCGCTTGCGAAGTTCGTTCGAGAACGCGAAGCGGCCTGAGAAACCGCGCGTGAAGTAACGGCGATTCAAGTGAGGCGCCGCGCCGGCCTTCTGGCGGAGCATGTCCAGGAATACGCTTTCGGACTCTGGCGTGCCGGACACACTCAACCACTGAAGTTTGTGTTCGTCTTTATGCGGCCGGAATCCAAGCAGCTCCACCACCTGCGAATAAACCCACGCGAGCGAATGAGGAAAGGGAATCGTCTCGTCCGCGCGCAAATTTGTGCCTTCGCCTATCGCGACGATGCCGCATTCGCCGTCGCCATGCTCGTCGAGCGACACGATCAGCGCGCGATCAAACGGCGAACCAAATAATGCGCTGGCCGCGTGGCAAAGTTGATGATCGAGCATAGACACACGTCCGCCAGGTTCTCCAGCGAGGTCATTCAAAATTCGACGGTTGTTCAGCTCGCGGCCCAACTCGCCGAACGCTTTGTCGATGTAATATGCGCTCGAGATGGAAGCCACGAGCGTCTGGCGTAAACGAAATCCGACTGCGCGGCGCCAGGCGCGTCTTGGATTGCTCGCGACGGCTACGGACGCAACGTCGCGCCAGGAAATCCCCGCGTTTTCAAAGCAGAAACGAATCGCCTCGCGCGGAATCCCTGAAGCTGCGCGCGACCTGATGAGTTTCGCTTCCTCGATCGCCGTGAAATTTCCATTTGGGTCGAGAAGCGCCGCGGAGGAATCGTGCGCGAGCGCCGAGAGCCCGAGGATGTATCCGTCAGAAGCCATTGCGGAAGAAAGAATACGCGTCGCGGAGGCGTGCCGGAAAGAAAAACTGCAAGCTGGAGCCTACGGCCGCTGCGCGCCGAACAGCCGCCCGCCGGTCAAAAGTCCGCGCAGTCCCATCAGAATTAATCGCGGCTGGCTCGCGCAAATTTGGAAAAGAACTTTGAGAGCGTCATCGCGCGAATATTCGCCGAGTTTTTGCAGCGCCGAAGCATTCAGCAAATCCACCAGCCGGCTGTAATCGCTTTGCTGGAAATGATGCAGGGAGCGGCGCAACATCAAATGCATATCGAGTTCGCGCCGCAGCCGGCGCAATTCCGCGCTGTCGCCCCCGTTCAAAATTGCTTCCGCAACGCCGATGGCGCCGCGAAATCCCGTCACGATTCCGCCGACGGTAGTCACTTTCACTTGCGCGGCCGCATCGCCAACCAAAAAAACTTTGCCGTTGCCGACGCGCCGTTCGACAGGCACCCAGCCTTTGTACACGGGAATTTTTGCGCCCTGGAAACTAACAGGATCGAGTTTTCGCTTCTCGAGGAACCGCTCCAAATGCTTCCGCATTTCCTGCGGCGACTCTCCGATGAGGCCGAGCGCGCCGCGCGCCGGGGATTCTGGAATGAGCCAGTAGAAATATGGCGTGTCGTCGGGAACGAACCAGACGCGCACCGTATCCGGCGACATGTCTTTCGGCAACGGAACGATCGCCTGAACCAAAGGAACCGTTTCCTGCTGCGGCCACCCGGCGGCCTGCGCCACGCGGCTTGCCGCGCCGTCGCTGCCAACCACAGTTTGCGTATTCACTTCTTCGCGCGATCCATCGGATGCGCGTTCGACTTCGACAACAAGCCCTGCACCATTGCTGTGCAGTCCGCTGAAGCGCCGGCCGAATTTCAATTCCGCGCCGGCGCTCTGCGCTTCCTCAGCCAGGCCGCGAATCAGCGTCGAGCGCTCAATGATGAGATCGGGATCTTTCAATCCGACCGTGGCCGAGCGCCCGTCGGTGAAAAGTTCGAATCGACGAATCTCGTTCACGATTGAGCCCGATGCTGTGGGGCCGAGCAACGAGCGGAGCTTATGAGTGACAATTAGCGTGCGGGAAACCGGATCGAGGGACTCCGCGCATTCGAAAACTTGCACCGGCGCGCCACGGCGCGCAAGCAACGCAGCCGTAAAAAGTCCGGCGGCAGACCCTCCGACAATTGCGATAGGTTGTGTCAGCCGCTTGTTAGGTGCTTCGGATTGTGTCCGCGGGTTCAGCCCAGCCAACGAGTTCACCATTTGCTACAAGAGCGCGATGTTTGAGAGCCTGTCATTTCTAAGAAATGGTCTGAGAACGCCTGGCACTCACCCGGCCGATCGAAACATTTACGAGCAGAGACGACAAAAATAGTCATTTGCCGGTCACAATACGCACTCGTCAGGACGGTGAGTATACCTTAGCGACGTACGTCCATCAACGGATTGCAGGCCCTAGAAGGGGTTCGACCTCAGGATACCGGTGAAGACTTCGGAATCTTGCCTTGACGCTCGTAGGGAGCTCCCTCGAGGAAGTAGATGGCCACCAGGCAGCAAAGCACCACCACAGCGACCATGGTGAACGCCTGCCCGACGGACAGTGACGGCACTAGTAGAGCTAGAACGCCGAAGAGGCATGCGAGGGCGTAGAGTGCCAGAACGGCACCCCGCTGGCCGAGGCCCAAGTTCGCGAGGCGATGCGCCGTGTGGTCCTTTCCGGGAGATGTGAACGGGATAAGGCCGCGCCGCGAGCGGGATATGGACACTAGCGTGGTATCGAATATCGGCACGCCCAGAATCAGTAGCGGAACGAGCCAGCCGATTTGCGAGGCCGAGCCTTCGGGCCGCAGCTTTAGGCTGAGCACGGCCATCAAATAGCCTAAAAACATCGCGCCGCCATCGCCCATAAATATTTTAGCTGGATTAAAATTCCAGCCGAGAAATCCGAGCGCGGCGCCGAGAGTTGCGGCACCGAGAGTGCGGACCATCACTTGGCCACCCTGATTCGCGGCGAGCGTGAAGAATAGCGCGCCGACTGCTGCTATGCCCGAACACAGGCCGTCCATGTGATCGAGAATGCTGAACGAAGCGGTGATCCCGACGACCCAGACGACGGTGAGGCAGCCATCTAGAATCACACCGGCGAGGCCCGGCACGAATGCCGACACCAGATGCGCGCGAATTCCAGATGCGAGGAGTAGCGCCGCGGCCACGGGCATGGCAACAAACAGCTTCACCTGGTGGTGCAGCAAGCCGCCATCATCGAGAAAGCCAATGAGCGCCAGCAGCGTCGCGCCTGCAAGAATGCTGATAATTTGGCCGGAAGTTGGTGTGTGCAGGGTAATGAGGACGGCGAGGACAAAACCGCAGTAGATGGCAACGCCGCCGAGAAGGGGAATCGGTTTGAGATGAACTTTGCGCGGACTGGGCTTGTCGACGAGGCCTACGCGAAGAGCGAGCTGGCGAACCGGCGCCGTGAGCCCGACCGAGGCGAAGAACGCGATCAGAAACGCCAGTAGATCCTTGGGCATGTCTATCATCCAGCGTTCAAGTTATTGAGGGGCACGATTTTCAAAATCGAATCTGGGGCCCGAGACGGGGATGACCCTGCAATCACCGAGGTCGCGGACTCCCGTTCCGAGCTGCCTCTTCGACGACCCCAACGAATCGCTTTAGCTCATTTACTCTAGCATATTTTTTTGCGGTTTCTCTCGCGCGCGCGCCCATGTCGTCTAAACGTGCAGGGTCAGACCGCAACTCGCGCAGGGCCGCGGCGACTGCGGAGGGATCGTCGGGATCGGCGGCGAGGCCGCATTGGTTCGCGCGAACGATGCGCACGGCGTCGCATTGTTCGGGGGCGGCCACGAGGACGGGGCGTCCGGCGGCCAGAATCGAAAATAGCTTGCTAGGAACCACGACGCCTTCGAGGCCGCGCTTCACCGTCACGATGTGAACGTCACCGGCAGCCATGACGTATGGAATTTCCGCGGCTGGACGGAACGGAAGAAAACGGACGTTCGTGGAATCTCGTGCGGCTTGTGCGAGACGATCGCGGCTCGCGCCCTCGCCGACGAACACTAGGCCGGTGCCGTCGCCTTCGAGAAGTTTCATCGCGCGGAGAAGGGTGTCCCACGCGCCGTAGAATCCGAGATTGCCGGCATGGATTGCGACGAACGGAAAACCGCAGCGAATTTCTTGCGCGATGGGATGCGAATGCGCGGCGAGCGTTTCCGGGATGTGCGCGCCGTCGCGAACCACCGCAACGCGTTCGGGCGCGACGCCTTTTTGCAGAATTCGTTCGCGCATGTCGTCGCCGAGAACCACCACGCGTGTGGCGTGGCGCAGCGCGCTTCGATGCAGAGTTTCCCAGCGGCGAGCCCAGGCATTCGCTGGAACAATTTCGCCGCCGACGGCCATGTCGGGATAGAGATCGCGAATGTTGTAGACGAATACGCGGCGAGAGAGCCGTGCGATGAATGCACCCGCGATTCCTGCGACCGGTGGATCCGTCATGGCGAGAATTATGTCTGCTCGTTTGAATAGCGCGCGCGGAACCGCCAGCGCCAGATAGCTCAGATAATTCGAAACGCGCCCGCGCATTCCGTGACGCGAGTAGGTGGTCGAGCCGACGCGTTCGACTGCGACGCCGTTGCGCACATCGCGGTGAAGCAATGACCACGGATATCTTTCATCGGGATCGTAAGAAGGGCGTCCGGCGATCACGGTGACCTTATGGCTTTTGGCCAATTCTTCTGCGACGAGGCTTGCCATCTTGGCGGTGGCCGACGTGTCCGGCGGGTAATATTCGTTGAAGATGAGGATGTGCACGGCAGGCTCTACGGCGTTGCGGCTGCTTGCGCGGTCATGGCGTTCGCCGCGTCGAGACTTCAGAGCCGCTTTCGTTTGCAGCGCGCGGCGCATTTCTTCGCAGGATCAGATTGCCCATTACGAGCGCGTCCATTCGAGTGCGCAGGAAACAATCGAGCGCTTCTTCGGGTTTGCAGACGATCGGCTCGTTGTCGTTGAAGGAGGTATTGACGACGACGGGCACGCCCGTGAGGTCGCCGAAGGCGCGAATGAGTTTCCAGTAGAGCGGATTGGTGCGGCGGCTGACGGTTTGTAACCGCGCGGTGCCGTCCACGTGCGTGGGGGCGGGAATCACCGAGCGCTTTTCCGGGCGCACGTGATACGCGAAGGTCATGAACGGCGACGGATGCGTGCGTTCGAAATATTCGCCGGTCGCTTCTTCGAGAATTGATGGCGCGAAGGGGCGAAACATTTCGCGGTGCTTGATTCGCTCGTTGAGAATGTCTTTCATTTCCGCGCGGCGCGGATCGGCCACGATGCTGCGATTGCCAAGCGCGCGCGGGCCCCATTCGGCGCGGCCCTGATACCAGCCGAGGATATGTCCATCGGCAATTTCGCGCGCGGCGGCTTGCGCGAGCGGGTCTTCGTCCATTTCCTCGATCTCGATACCGTCGCTATTCGGAATTCGCTGACGCACGGCTTCGGCGATTTCCGCATGCGAATAGCTGGGGCCCCAGCCCGCATGTTCCATGACGAAGCTTCGCGGCCGGCCGAGAATCGAATGCTGCGCTGAAAATGCGGCGCCGACGGAAAGGCCGGCGTCGCCGGCAGCGGGCTGCACGTAAATTTTCTCGAACGGAGTGTGCTCGAGCATTTTTCCGTTTGCGACGCAGTTGAATGCGACGCCTCCGGCGAGGCAGAGAGATTTTTCTTTCGTGCGCGCCGCCAGCTCCGAGACATGCTTGAGCAAGACTTCCTCGAGCGCGGCTTGCATGCTCGCGGCGAGGTCGCGGTGGCGCTGCTCGACCGGCTCGCCGGCTTTGCGCGTTGGGCCGAGCCGCTTCTCGAGGTAGGCCGAGAACAGTCTTCCGAGAACCGGAGTGGTGCCGGCGTCGCGCCAGGTCATTTCCGGGCCCTGGAGCTGGTGCGTGAAGTAGTCGAGATTCAGCCGCAGTTTCATGCCGCTATCGGCGCGCACGATTTTGCGGAATTCGTCGAGGAAACGCGGTGTGCCGTAAGCGCCGAGACCCATCACTTTGTATTCGTCGCCGAATTTCCAGAAGCCGAGATACTGCGTGAGGGCGGTGTAATACATTCCGAGCGAGTGCGGAAAAGTTGTGACGCCGTACGGGTGAAGCTTGTTTCCTTCGCCCGTGGCCCACATGGCGCTCGCGAAGTCGCCGAGCCCATCCACGGAGAGAACTGCGGCGTGATCGAAAGGCGAGACGAAGTAAGTGCTGGCGAGATGCGCGACGTGGTGTTCGATGCGATGGAATGGCGCGCGAATGGATTGGGGATCGAGCTCGAACGCGGCGGCGAGTTCTTCTTTCAGTCCTGAGAATCGCGCCATGACTTGAGCGCGTTCCATTGCGAATTTCGGCATGCGCAGCGCGTACCACATTTTTGTGCCGAGGCGCGCCCACGGGTTTCGCGGGATGGCGAAGTGGTCCACTTTCGTGAGCGGGATTCCGGCTTCCTTGAGGCAATATTGAATCGCTTGGACGGGCAAGCCGGCGGCGTACTTTACGCGATTGAAGCGTTCCTCTTCGACTGCGGCGAGCAGCTTGCCGTCGGCGACGATCGCGGCTGACGCGTTGGCGTGGTAGGCGTTGATGCCGAGGATGATCATACGGACGTTTCCGTAGGCTTGGCGGAGTTGCCGCGCCCGGCGCCTTCGAAGATTGGCAGAGTTGTTCGGCCCTTGAAGGGGGGGTCTATTTTGATACGATTAGAAAGTGGGCCGACGCTTTGTTTTCTGTGGCTTAGCGCGGTTTTTAATCGTTTTGAGCTTACGATTAGAAATGGGCGGAATTCTCTGGTCCTACCCCTTTTCATCGGTCCGCGGATAACTTTGCTCAACATAGCTCCGCGACAACCGTAGCCCAAGATTTGGGGGAAAGCAAATGTCGATGTTGTAAGGGTTCCAGTACCAGCTCGGACATCAAAGGAGTGCGGCACCCGGCGGGCGACATCGAATTCGATTAAGTCTAAGCGTGCGCCACCCGACCATTATACAACCGCGGTATTTCATCAAGTAGTGACTCAGGTGAATCGGCCGGCGGGGGTGGCGCGTATGTGCCACTCGCTGAGAAAGTCAAAAACGCCGGCAAGATGCCGGCGCTACGATTGAACGGGTTGGCGTTTGGGATAGCTCGGACCCGCGCTGAAAAAAGATTGTGTGCGGGGCGGCATCGTTTATTGTATTGCATTTGAACCCGAGGGATGGGACTCCGGGCTCTGAACCTTGAAGTGGGCGGGCTAGAACATTGAGTGCGAGAGAGAAACATCTCAAGAAAGCTAAGACTTCGAAGAAGTCCAAATCCGCGGCTAAGAGCTCGTCTGCCCGGAAGTCTCACTCCGAGCCCTCGAATGTAAAAGGCTCGGTGACTCTCCATTTGGAAGCTCAGCAGGGAAGGGCCTTCACCGAAGCGGAGTTGATTGACGGACTTGATGAGGATCTTCGTGATGCCTGGCAGAAGCTTCGCGCGTTTGCCGCAGGTCTTGGCGCTCAGCGCATCTATGCTTCTGCGCTATCGATCATGTTTGCGAGGAAGGTCTGTTATTTTTTTGTGAGGCCGAAGAAGACATTTCTCGAAGTGTGGATTTTTCTTCCACGTGAAATCGAAGGGCTCAGATCCATGCATGGCCCTACCAAGAAAGCGAGATATTGCAATCTGTTCAAGCTCGTTCATGCTGATCAAGTCGAGGAGCCGCTTACAGACTGGATACGTGAGGCGTTCGAATTTGCGCCGGGGCTGGGGTGATCCTAGTTTCTAATGTTTTAGCCTCGCGTTCTTTTGACGACGAGCGCGCGTCCGCGGCTGAAGCCGGAGAAATTGGAGCGCGGATTTTTTTGGAGCGCTGAAGCGCTCCTCCTCCGCATAAATGCGGGGGCTCCCACCGAGATGCAAACCGGCTCCCACCGTCAATCAAGGAGCTAGCCGATGGAGAAAACTACGCGGGGTTTGCCGGGGGCTTTGTCCCAGACTTCTTCCACTTGGGAAAGCGGTACGACCTTAGTGGCTATCTTTAAGTTTGCCGGCTGAATCGCTTCGAAGACGCTCCCGATTGCTTCCAGCAGTACTGACATTCGCACACTTTTCACTCCGCTGCCCATCAACATGATTGCCGATGAACGAAGCGCCGCACCTGGCAGATCGATGTTTTCCTCACGGCTAGCTCCGCCGACGTGAACGAAACGCACTGGTCTGGCGTCCTCTACAGCTTTGGCGATGGCCACAATCACCGTCTTCGCGCTTTCACCCCAGAGATAGTCGATGACGATATCTATCCCTGAGGCGAAAACTTGCTTGAGAGCATTCTCGTAGTCCTTTGCTCCCGATGGGTGCAGTGTGCCCAAAGTGAATGGAATGACGATATCTGCTCCTAGCTTCTTTACCTGCTCCAGTTCTTCCGCGTTGCGAGCTGTAGCGATGACCTTGCCGGCGCCCAGGTGCTTTGCGAGTTGAACGGCAAGTCTGCCTGCGGTTCCGGTCGCGCCGTTGACTAGAACCGTTTCGCCGGGCACAAGGTGAGCGCGCTCCACGAGCGCGGCCCACGCGGACATGCCGGGATTTGCGATGGCGGCGGCGGTGATGTCATCGAGAGTGTCTGGGAGTTTCACGCACCGATTGGAACTCACGGGACAGAACTCGGCGAGAGCTCCGAAGGGTGGCTCAGGCAAGACAAAATAGACTCGCCTGCCATCCTGCGTTACACCAACGCCATCCGACCCGGCTACTAAGGGAAAGCCGCCGCCGGAACTGTAGTGCGAGCCCGAAGCACGCGATTTTGTGAACTGACTCAATGCGGATGCTCGTACGGAGATGAGTTCTTCGCCGGCCTCTGCAGTGGGTGTGGGGAAATCGCCGTAGAAGGGTGTATTGCCTGCTGCCGCGACGACTGCTGCTTTCATGTTAGCTCTCACTCGGGGCTCTCAATATTTAGATTGCTATTGTAATTGACGCTTTGCCCATTCGTTTAGTACGTAGAGGCTCCAGGGGCGGGACCAGGTGGTTTTTTGGGCTAGGAAATCGGTCCAGACGGTTGCGGCGGCGTGATGGGGGATTAGCGGCTCTAGAGATGGGGACCAGTTTGCAAAACTGGTTGCGACGCGGTCGCGTAGCGGGCCTCGGAGCCATGTTTCCCACGGCAATGTGAATGTGCGCTTGTTTTGGCTTACGACTTCTTCGGGGAGGATATCCGCCAGCGCGGCGACGAGTAATGCTTTTGGGCGTTCGGTGTGGCGCTTGGCTGAATCCGACAGGCTGAGTGCGAATTCGACGACGGGATGATCGAGGAATGGGACGCGGACTTCGAGGGAGTGGCGCATGCTCATCGCATCGGTGTCGCGAAGCAGGATGTTGACCATGTAGGAGCGCAGCTCGAGCCAGGAAGTTTTCGATGCGCCATCCAGTCTGGCAGCTTCGCTTGAAATTTGTTCGAGCCAGCGGATCCAGCTGGCGGTCCGCCAGGAGTCCGGGCCTTGCGAAAGAAGGGCCATCGCCTGCTCGGGCGGGAACAGTGTGCGCGAAAGAAAATATGCGTCGGGGAAAAATGCGGGATCAGACCACGCAGAGGCTGCTTTTCTTCCAGCATCTCCGGGGGATAATTTTTGACCTAGCGCTTGCACCGCGGGAGCAGTGGCGCGACGCAGGCTTGCCGGAGCGGCTTGCGCCCATTTTGCGAGGCGCGCGAGTTGCGGCGCCGTGCGGAACGTAGAATATCCGCCGAAAACTTCATCGCTGCCCAGTCCGGATAGCGCGACCTTCAAGCCCGCTTGGCGTGCGGCCCAAGAGACGAAATAGGTGTTGATGCCGTCCATGCTCGGCTGATCGAAGGCGGCGATGGCTTCGTCCATGCGGTCGAACATCTCGTCGCCGCCGATCATCAACTCCTGATGAGTGGTGCCGAAGCGCTTGGCGGTGCGCCGCGCGATTTCGGCTTCGCTGAATTCGCGCTCGGGGAAAATCAGCGTGAATGTGTGCAGGCCGGAACGCTGCTGGCTCGCCAGGGCGGTGAGCGCGGTTGAGTCAATTCCGCTACTGAGGAAGACGCCGATGGGAACATCGGCGATGAGATGTTTTTGCACCGCGTCTTCGAGAAGAGCGCGGAGCTGTTTCGGCGCGGCGGCTGCGTTTCCGTTGTGACTTGGTTCGTCCGACTTTGCCGCTGCGAGATTCCAGTAAGGCTTTGGGGTGGCTGCGGCTGGCGATTTTGTGTCGATCAGCATCGAGTGGCCCGGCGGGAGGGATGAGATGCCTTCGACGAGAGTCATCGGTTCGCCGACTGCGCCGAATAGCACGTAGCTCGCGACGGCTGCTGGAGAAATTTTGTGCGCGATGAGGCCCGAGGCGAGAAGCGCGCGGACTTCGGAGGCGAATACGAATTTCCCGTCGGGAACGGCGTAATAGAGCGGCTTGATTCCGAAGCGGTCGCGGGCGAGAAAAACTTTGGCGACTTCGCCGTTGCGGCCGGAGGGCATTTCGGCGATAGCAAATGTAAACATGCCGCGGAGGCGAGAAAGGCAATCCGCGCCCCAGGATTCGTAGGCGTGAACGATCGCTTCGGTGTCGGAGTGCGTTTGGAACTGGTGGCCGAGAGCTTCGAGTTCGGCGCGCAATTCACGAAAATTGTAAATTTCGCCGTTGAAGACGATGGCGAGTGTGGCGGTTTCGTTCCAGACGGGTTGGCCGCCGCCGGGAAGATCGATGATGCTGAGGCGGCGCATGCCTAGGGCGGCGCGGGGGGCGATGAGCAGACCTTCGGCGTCCGGGCCGCGGTGAATCATTGCGGCATTCATTCGCCGGACGAGGCTTTCTGAATCGTTGAGATTTTCGAAGCCGATTACGCCGCAGATACCGCACATACGATGAGATTACCGCTGCTTGGAAGAATTCGAACACAGATTCGAAATATGTTCGTTAGGCAGGTTTACTCTATTGGGGCGAGTTGCCGGGCGGGATCGGTAGCACGATGTGTGTCGTCACGGGGCGTATCCGCGGCTGAAGCCGGCGAAATTTGGAGCGCGGGTCTTTTCGGAGTCCTGAAGCGCTCCTCCCTCACAATAAATGTGGGGGCTCCAACCGAAATGCAAGAGGGCACCGATTTGGGATTCGAGTGCTAGAATCGCGCGTTTATTGCGATTTGGAATCGGGAGATGATTAACGCAGGGATGCGATGACGCATCGCTGAAATGCCGGAAGATTTGAAGAGCGGAGGAATCGGATGGCGAACTGCAATTCAATACAGACGTGGGGCATGAAGACGATGGTGCTGTGCGCGGTGATGGTTTGCGTTGTGCTTGGCGGGTGTGCGGTGCGGGCGCAGGATGATGCGTCGCGGTGGACGCTCTCGAAGGATTCTGAGGCTATTGTTCCCGATGCGAAGCTGCGCGAGCAGATTTTTCGGGCGCTCGATGCTGCCGAGCATTCGGGCAACGATCCTCGAATTTCGCACTTTCAGGTGCGCGCCGCGACGGTGATCGAGAAAGACGGGCAGGAGCACATCGTTCTCGGCGGCAACACGGAATACGACGTGCCCGAAGCGATTCATGGCGAGACTTCGGTGCTCAATCATGTGACCGCGCTGTTTGGGCCGGATGCGACGCGGCATCTTGTTCGCTTTATCGCTTATTACGGGCATCAATGCGGTGGCGGCGGAAGTTGCGGCGATTGCCGGGATTATCAAATCGCGGCGACGGATTACGAGCATCTGCTGGTCGCCTGCGGGCAAGCGTCGGATCACACGGTGCATGTGAGCCGGTTTATGGATCAGGTGGTGTGCGAAAAGAATTTTCCCGACGTCGATGCGAGCAAGATTCCGCTTGATGCAGCCGAGCTTTCGCGGCTGGTGAAGTCGGCGCAAGGCGCGGAATTGGGGGGAGTGACGCTGTTTACGTCGGAGCGGCACAGTGGAGCGGCGGGATTGTCATTTTCTGGGAGGATTTATCGCGCGGCGGGGGCTGATGATGCTGCGTTTCACTATCGTTATCCGATTGGGGGATTGTTGCAGCAGGCGGCGACGGAACGCGACTACTTGATGCGCGCGATTATGGTGGCGGGCGAGGTGGGGAAGTGGCCTGTGTTGAATTATCGCGACCGGCAGTATGGATATGAAGCTAGCAGCTTTAATCGGCATGATGGTAAGGCGCCGATTGTTTTGGTTCTTACGGATGGGCAGGGGCATTACCGGGTGACGACGTTTGAGGCGGCGTTGCCGCATGCGTTTAGTACGGCGGATTTTGTACCGGGAGCAGTCGAGAAATTCTTGAAGGCACATGAGGCGTCGAGCGCGCAGTGAATTTTATTTCCCGAGGCGATGTGGAATTTTGAGCGTAGATGGCGGGCGGAAAGGCAAGACCCACCCTTGCTGTGCAAGGATGGGCACCCGAAAAGGCGAAGATGCCCGGCTGAATCCGGCCGCTACAATTGCCGGGGCTGCACAGTTGCTTGTAATCGCGGTGGCCGATGCGCGAACATGTGTTGAAAGTTGATTAGCTGGGTTCGTGGAGGAAGGTTTGGAAGGCGCGCCAGAGGCGCTCTCGAAACCGAAGATAACGAACGCCGAAATGAGCTTCGCCGTAGTGACGCAGGGCAAGACGCAGCAGAAGAAAAATTAGCACGCAGAGAACTGAGATCGTTGTCGCAGTGAACGAGAGCCGCTCGGCCATGAGGGTGACGAAGACAGAATCTTCCCAGCCCGGCATGATGTGAGCTAGCGCCGACCGCAGCAACCCGCCAAGAATCGGGAGACGTGCCAAGCGGAGATGCACCGTGTTCTCGTAGGTATAGGTCGAGGGATAGCCCGGAACGCGGTCGAAGACGTACTTGAAGGTTTCAGGATAGGCTAAATCGTCGCGCGTGAGCAAGCTGCCGTCGGGGCCGCGGGGAATCACTCGGAAGGACGGGTCGACAACAACCCATTGATTTCCGATGAAGACCTCGGCGACGACGTGCTTCGCGGTCTTGCTTCCGTTCAACAAGAGCAAACGGCGCGATGGCAGGCCGCTTGCGTTGGCGAGGTTGGTGAACGCATTTGTCGCCGTGCCGCAAACGCGAAGGAGAGCCTGATAGTTGAGCGTCTCCTCTGGGTCGCGATCGGAGATGCCGTGGGGATCGTGGCTGGTTCGTCGCGCGGGCCCGTTGGACATCCAATTGAGAATTGTCTCGACCTTTTCAATCGGGGTGGCACTCGCGGGAATAATCGCTTCGGAAAATCCCTGAAGATATTTTCGGGTGGAATATTCCCAGGCGAAGCTATAGATGCAAAGCAAGGTAGAGAAAATGAGCATGGCATTTACGAAGTACCAAGCCGCTTCGAATAGAGGCTTGCGCTTCATTGTGCGATGGCCTTCTCAGCAATGCAGCGCTGGTAGAGTTGTTCCATTTCGGCGACAGGTTCATTCCACGAAAGGTCGCGAGTTACCGCCGCGCAGCCCTCACGATAGGAATCGCGCAGATCGGGCTTGGCGAGGAGCGATGCAAGGGCGGCTTCAAGAGCGGTGGCGTCGTGGGGTATCACTTCGCCGGCGCGGCCGGCGATGAATGGGGCTACGCCGCACTGATCGGTGACGATTACGGGCGTGCCGCAAGCCGCGGATTCCGCGGCTGTGTTTCCGAAATTTTCGTGTTGAGATGGGAGCACGAAGACATCGGCGTCGCGATAGGCGGCCCACTTATCATCGCCATACAACGGCCCGGTAAACTTTACGGCTTGTTCCACGCCTAACTTTGCGCTGAGTTGCTTCAGTTCGCGCAAGTACGACAATTCTTCTTCAGGCCCGGCGAGGACTAGGATCGCGGGCGTACCACGCCCCGCATTATTCCGCCACGAAGCGAAAGCTGTGATTAGCATTTCAGGACTTTTCTTTGAGATGAGACGTCCGAGGAAGAGAATGAGTTTCGTGCCGTCAGGAATGGCCCAACGAGCCTTGAAGGTCCCGGGGGCAGGCAAGGCGGCTGGCACGTCAATGCCGTTGCGGCGCACCACCACGCGGGTTTCCTCGATGCCCTCGGCTAGAAACTCATGCTTCTCCTGGATTGATGTCGCGATCAAGAATCGCGCTCCACGAATGAGCCTTTCGCCGATGCTCCGGTGATAAAGCCTTTTCAGCCGAAGGCTTCGGATAATCGGACGAAACATACCGATCGGCTCGAGGACATATGGAACGGAGGAGCGTGAGCAGTAACGACCTATTGCCGGTCCAATGAGGTCGTAAATCCCGTAGATGTGCGCGACATCTGTCTCCTGGAGCCTTTCTTGAGCAAAGCGTATCACATCCGGGTTGAGCGTGAGGCTCCGATATCGAGCGATTGTGCGAAGGTAAATGGTTTCCACCCCGTCGTTTGTGCTTCGCCAGCCCCACTTGCATCGCTTGAGGTTCTCGAGCTCCGCGGCGTAGCGGCTGACGCCAAAATCGGCAGTCAGCACGGTGACTGAATGGCCCTTAAGCGCGAGGCGCATGGCAATCGCGCGGACCTTTGTCGGAGGGCCGCCCGCGGACAGGAAGGGATAATAGGTCTGCGAGATTTGAACGATGTTCAAGGGATCCGCGTCGCGGGACATACCTGGGCGAGAACGTCCCGAAGCCCGGCTTCGAAATTTTCGAAACGGAAATGTTGGAGCACGCGTTCGCGGGCGCGGAGCGCGATGCCGGCGGCGAACGATGGATTCGTAAGGAGGAGCGCAACGCGCTCGGCGAGTTGTGGGACGTCTCCGTGTGGCACTAGGAAACCTGAAACACCGTCTTCGATAATATCGGGAATCCCGCCGTGATTTCCACCAACGACCGGTACGCCCAGGGCCATCGCTTCCAGGAAAACCATGCCAAAGCCTTCTCCGCTGCTTGGCAACGCGAATACTTGGGCGTGGCGATACGCGGCGACAAGTTGGGTGCGATTGAGGCCGCCTACAAAGTGAGTTCGATCGCGGACTCCGACTGACTCAGCGAGTTTCTCGAGGGTGGGGCGATCGTCGCCATCGCCGGCAAAGACGAGATGAAGATCAGGCGCGGCGCGCTGGAGTTGCGGAAGCGCTTGGATGAGCGTGTCGAAACCTTTGTATCGCTCGGCGGAAGAGCAGCGGCCGACGGCGAGGACGTATCGCGCGCGGGGAATCGAATCGGGTAAGGGAAGCGTGTCAGCGGTGCTCACCAAATCGAAGAAAGCAGGATCGAGGCCCCAGTGCAGCACGCGAATGCGCTCGCTCGGGAGACTCTGTACTTGGTGGAGCTTTTCCGCTGTGTAACGGCTGGGAGCGAGGACAAGATCGGCAGCGAGAAGGCCGGCTCGGCGCAGCTTGCCGAGAGGTTTCCAAACTTCAACGCCATGGGACATCACGATGAGCTGGAATCCCCGCGATTTGGCGCGCATCGCCGCTGCTGGAACTGCGAGATTCGGATGTGCGGCAACCACTAACCGTGTGTCCTTGCGCGCGAGCTTAAGTGCTTCGAGAGTGAAACGCGATTTCGACCGGGCGAAACCTCTGAATTCAAAATCAAGATTGCCCGTTGCAGCTTTGTGGCGGTCAACCGGGTCGTTCAAACTTAGAAACTTCGCTTCCCAACCAAGTTCTTTGGCGATTCGCGAAAGGACCGCGGCTGTGTGGCGTCCGGCCGTTTGTACGCCGCCGAACGGCAGAAGATCCGGGAAAAGTCCGGCGAGATATTCGCTCATCGGGTCACATTCTCCCACGCGCGGCAAAGGCGCAATGCGGAAACGAGCATTCTCGATTGGACAGTTTTCTTCCTTGATGAATTCGGGGCCGAATTTGTGAGGAGCTTATGAGGCAAGAAAACGCTTCGGGAACTTGGGCGCACTGGCTAAGACTCTTGGCGGAGTGTCGCGGGCTTGGGATTTTCTTTTCGGCGCAGAATCTCCGCAAAGATTTCGCGAAACTGCTGGCCGTTTCGTTCCCAGGTGTACTTTCTCGCCGTTTGCGCAGCGGCCTCGCCTACCCGCTGCCGCAATTCGGAATTTTCACAGAGCAGCCGAATTTTAGATGCGAGCGCCTCGACATCACCCGGATCGCTGAGAATATAGCCATCCACGCCGTCGGTCATGATCTCGGAAGTTCCGTTCGTTACGGTGGTGATTACCGGCAGACCGCAGGCCATCGCTTCTTCGGGCGGCAGCGCAAATGTGTCTTCGAGGGAAGGCCCTACATAGGCGTCGGCTGCGGCGTAGTAGAAGGCGACATCCTGCTGCGTTGGCAAAAAACGCACGCGGTCCGTGAGTCCGTAACCCTTGATCAATGATTCGTAGGAATGCTTTTCGTCATTGCCGGCAATCATGAGCATCACGGGCAGATCGGAGAGACGCGGCATCGCGTCGAGCAGCGTGAAGAGGCCTTTTTTTCGCCAGTCATTGCCGACGAGCAACAGCACGATCTGTCCATCGGCGACGCCGAACTCGCGGCGCGCATCGGTCCGGCGCGCGAGCCGGGATTCCGGATTGAAAATCTTGTGGTCCACGCCGATGTAAACGACCGGAATCGGGTCGTGGGGGCCGTAAAACCGGTTGATATCGTTCTCGGTCTTGCGTGCGTACACGATCAGCTGAGCTCGAGGTTTCGTGTAGAGCTGGCGCTCCAGAAATTTCACGACGCCGTAATAGAGCCGGCGGTGTATCAGCCAGGGCCATGAACGTATCGAATTCCGGCGAAAGCCGATTTCCTGGCCCATTTGGCGCAGGAATTCGGCAAATACGATGTGAACAGAAATCGCGTCCGCATCGAGGCAGTTGGTACCCGGCGTGTACACGATGTCGTGCGAAATGCCACGAATGCGGCGATCCCACCAGCGCCAGAGATGGTTGGCTATGAACCACCAGGAGAAATTCAGCAGATGGGGACCAGGGATCTGCGGAATGCGATGCCAGCGGAGTTTCGTGAAATCCATGTCTTCCACTCGCTGGCTATAGACGTGAACTTCAAAATCATCGAGGAGTTGAGAAGTCCATTCCGCCACCTGGCGTTCGGTGCCGTGACTCTTGTCTATGAAAGGAGAGACGACCGCGAGAATCGGTCTTCGTGGCGGCATTTCGAGCTATCGGGAGAACCGTCGCGGTTCGTGCGCTACGGGAACGGGCACGGGGCCACTCGCAATCATTTCGGGCAGCCGGAACAGAATCCCGACAAGGAGCCACAGGTAAGCGTTCTCGACGTAGTCCTGATAGTTATTCATCGAGCCAAATGTCTCAGGGAAAAGCAGGATGAATGCAAACCACACGACCATAAAACCAACCGGAAACATGCGCGTTTGGCGAAGCTTCAAGACAGTACGCCAGCAGCTTGCGATGAGAGCCGAGGTCCATGCGAGCCACAAAACCAAACCGACGATGCCGAATTCAACAACGAGTGTCCCATATCCGCACTCAACACCGAGATTACCCGGCTTTTGATTGAGGAACTTTGCGACATATTGCGCGCCGAGGGAAGTTGTTCCCGTGCCGATACCTGTCACCCAATGCGGCTCAGCGAAGGCGAGCTCCAGATTGTAAATGGGATAGTCCCAAACTCGATCGGAAAGTTGGTACGACTCGCTGTCCGGCGAAAGAGTCTCCGTGTAGTATGCCCATTTGCCGCCGACTGCCACCGGATAGACCATGGCAGCGAGCGTTACGCAAGTAGCAATCATGATTGCCGAGCGGCGGATGGCTTTCAACATCCGGTGAACCTGCCGAGTACGCCAAGGAGCACCCCAGATGAATGCTGCGCCCATTACGACCGCGCTCACTACGCTCTGGATCAAGCTGCCCCGCGAACCAGAAAAGACCACACCCACGGCGACGACGCCGAGACAGCTCCACACAATCCAGCGGCCACGCACCGTGTGTAACAAAAGGTAGCCGGAAGCTCCCAATCCTAGTACCACCGCCAGAGACATAAACGATGAATAACGGCTGGCGCTAACGAACACAGCGGAGGGCAAATGGATAATCTCGTGTGAGATCGGAGTGACCTTTTGCAGCGCCGCTAATTCCTTAATCTCAGGCGCTAGCGTGGACGGATTCAAGAATTCAGGGCCCACGATTGACTGGATGATACCAAGAAGCGAAACGACCGCGGCCAGAATCATGCTGGTGACGAAGAATCGCCGGAGATCGTCGTCCGTTCGGATCAGTGCGTAACCGACGAACATCAGACCGACGTAGAGAAAATCCACCTTGAGTCCAAGTGCGCCGTACAGAGGGCTCGCAGAGTATGGGTTGAATACCTGCATGACAGCGAACCAAAAAAAGATTGCCAGCGGAACCGCAAACTCCGGCCGAAAGATTTGGTCGCGATGCCGCCGAACGGAAATGAAAAGCGAGATATAAATGAGGATGACGAGGGCGTCTTTTCCGAAGTAAATGGCCATGTTGTTGCCCATATACTTGCGGATCAGGTCTTCGAAGATGACCCAGAAAAGGAAAAGATAAGAGCCGGTGCGCCAGTCTTGAAAGATAACGACGCCAATGACGCCGACGATGGCCGCGAGGAACACGTAGATCAGTTCGGTGAAGTTGCCGCCCGTAATCCAGTTGCCCATCGCCCAGGCCAACGACAGCCCGACTACTGTGAGCCCTAGGCCGACGAGAGTCTGATCCCTGACCAACGATGTGCGCGCGCCTATCATTCTATTTCATGACCTGCCTGAACATGAGAATCGGTCAAGTTCGCATTCCCAGCCAGCTCGCGATGAGATGAGATGTCCAATTTTCGGATTGATCGATCCACCGAATCTGATAACCCCAGTCCTGGAGCATCTCCGGGACGGGATTATTCTCGGGATGACCGTCAAAGTAGTGAATCTCAATCTCCATGATAGGGTGGTCCGCCGCAATCAATTTGCGCGCTCCCTGTAGGACACTACTTTCGGCCCCCTCGACATCCATTTTCAGAAAGTCGATTGGCCGCTTTCTTTGCGCAAAGAATTCATCCAGGGAAATTGATTCAACGGTAATCGAGCGCACGCCGCGGGTGCCGTCGATCGAAGCGTGGTCGGGCAGCTCCGCACCGTCCAGAACCTTTAGTTCGAGTTGTCCCGACTTGTCGAAGACAGCCTTATTGATGGCTTGCACTTGGGTAAGCTGGTTCAGTGAGAGGTTTTCCTCCAGAGCATGAAAATTACCAGGTACAGGCTCGAAGGCAAACACGGAGCCCTCGGGCCCTACGAGACGACCGAGTATCAGCGCGAAATAGCCGATATGTGCGCCCACGTCGACGGCAACCCATCCCGCTTGAACTATTCCGGAAATCGCGGAGACCACGTCAGGTTCCCAAGTGCCGTAGATGAATCCGCGGTGCCGCTGCCAGTCGATGCGCATGCGATAACCTTTGAGGGCGCCAGTGCACTCCAGGCATGGGTATCGCTCGACAGGAACCCGGTCTAAGACCGAATGAATTCTGTTTGCCAGCCACGAGGGACGTTCATTCTTGCCCAGAACGAGGGTCTTTACGCGCTTCGGCACCAGGTTGGCCAAGCCCATAACCACTTGGCCGAAGCTACCGCTGGTTGAGCGTTCCGACGTCACTAATACACTCCAATGGTGCGCGCGATGCTTGTATTCTATCGTGTCCGCGCTTGCGGATGATAGGGAGAAGTCGTCTATCCTGACTGGCTGCGCTGTTGAATAGGTTGAGTGCGTAGGTCCGTCCGAGGCCGGAGGCATGGCGGGAATTGGTGTAGAATACACCAGCCTGCAAGTTGATGAATGAAAAGAGGATATCAACTTTGATGGACGCGAAAGCGCCAAGTTTGCAAGGCTTTGAACGGGTCCTCGAACAGCTGGCGAGTGACCCAAGATTGCCCGCGAATTTCCCAGAATGGATTCGGGAGAGCCTTATTATGTCGGGGGCCAAGATTCAGTTCCTGCGCTATATATTCCGCAATCTGCCAGCCGGTGGCGAGGCGCCGCGGCTTCTCGATGTGGGGGCTCAAACAGGAGTGTTTGCGGTGTATGCCGCTGAACTGGGATGTCGAGTTGCGGCCGTCGATTATGGTTCATATTCCGGCGTTTTCGGGGCGATTGGCGCGGACCACGGAGTGGACTATCGGAAGTGCGATGTCCGTACGCAACCGCTGCCGTTCGAGGACAACTCATTTGACTTCGTAACGTATACAGATGTCATCGAGCATCATTCGTTTTCTCCGAAGCGCATCTTGCGGGAGATTCATCGCGTTCTTGCTCCTGGAGGACGGCTGATCCTGACGACTCCGAATCATGCGTCGATTTATAACAGGGTCATCCTGATGTTCGGAGGCAGCGTGAATGATAGGTTCGACTATTTCTTTGACACTTGCGCGGATGAAGATGTCTACCCCGGCCATCATCGCGAATACACTCGAAGCGAAGTGCGGACGGCGCTCGAGGGCTCGAAATTTCGAGTGCGAGAATGCAAGATTTCGGAAGATGGCGACATGTCATCGCTCATATACTATTTACGCCGTCATGGATTTTTAAAGGAGGCCGCCGCTCGATCGCGCACGTTGCTGGTCAGCGCGCTCGGATGGACGTGGACCTTCCTGCATTTGCCGTTTGGCCGATGGATCTGGGCTGTAGGAGAAAAGCCCAGCGAATAGATTTCACCGCCTGGACTTCACCTGGCGCATGTGTCGATTTGTAAGAATGCGGCGGCGAATCAATTGCGCCGACCATTTACGCCGCTTCGGTATGCCGAGAACCTCTTCGTAGAGCTTCAAGTGCTCTGAGACCATTCGCTTCTCGGTGAACATGGCGAGCGCGCGCTCTCGCGCGGCCGCTCCAAGCCGCACGCGCATTTCGGGATCCTCCAGCGCCCGGCGGATGCATTGTGCAAGCTCGTGAGAGTTTCCGGGCGCGCACTTAAGCCCGGTCGAACCGAGCACCTCACCCAATCCTCCGATGTCGGAAGCGATGACGAGTTTGCCGCGCATCATTTGTTCGATGGCCGCCAGTCCGGCGGTTTCTTCCGACAACGATGGCATCACGATGGCGATGGCGTCACTCGTCGCGCGAGCCAAGTCGTCGCCTTCGAGGAAGCCGGTAAAGATTATGAGGTGCCGGAGCTCGAGGAAACGGACGAGGCCCTCGAGCGATGCGCGTTCCGGGCCGTCTCCGATGATTCGCAGGCTAAATTCGCAACCTTGCTCCGCGAGTTCGATGGCCGCGCTGATCAGAACGGCGACTCCTTTGTCGGGCGTGAGCCGTCCGACATAAGCGACGCAAGGCGAGAGAGAGGAACTTCTATCGTGATGGGAAGCAGCTCGAGTATGCGCCCGGGTTCCGTTGTAGATCGTGCGTAAAGCGGGCAGGGAAAGCCGCTTGGCGGTGTGGTTGCTGACGGCGACATTTGCGGCCGCGCGCCGAGTGAGCCATAGGCGCGGATAAGCGAGTGCCGCGTGCCAGATGCTTCGGCGCCAGCCGACGTTAGCGGCATGACAGCGCACGCACTCGCGCGTGCGGCCATTGAGGAAGTGATTCGAGCACATCGATCGCTCGGGATTCTGCAACAACAGGCCGTCGGGGCAGACCGCTTGATAATTGTGATGCTGTATGACGATTTTCTTTCGCAGGAGCCAGGATAGGAAAAGCGGGAGCAAGGCGGGCCCGGCGAGATGAACGACTTCGCTCGTCCGGATCAGGCGAATCAACTCAGTAAAACGGGGGGTGCGAACGACTGAGAATGGCATGGTGCGATCGTCCATTTCTCCTGCTGGAGTCGAAGTGACGAATGTCAGTCCGGCGGAATCGCCACGTCCTCTGAGTTCAGAAGCGAGGCCGGATGCGAGAGACGTCATAGCCGTCTGAGTGCCGCCAACGGCGGGGGCCCAATCGTGTGAGTAGACAAGGATTTTCATATTCACCAGTCCTGTAGACAGTTGGGATGGGGGCCGCGCTCAGATTCGCAGATGTTCGATTGAGCGGAGAATGGTGGTCAGGGAGCGGCATGGATTTCGCGTGGGCGCAACGCGAGGAACTGCCGTGAATGTGGGATGGCGCCGTGCGAATGGAAGGATAGAGCTTCGCTCTTCCCGGCATTTTGTGTGCACCTCAGAAATGCTGCCGGCCCTGCATCTGTGACTGCGCCCAGCTATTTACTACTTCTGAATTGACTTGTAAAGGGAAATATGTGCGTCCAACATCGCGTCTTCGTTGAATAGTTTTTGGGACCGCTGCTGCGCCGCCGATGAGAGACGCTCTCGCAACGCGGGCTCGGCGATCAGGCGCTGCATGGCAGCGGCGAGGCTCGGTGAATCACCTTCCGGGAAAGTCATGCCGGCATCGCCCACGACTTCGGCAAGCGCGCTTGCGGCCGGTACGATAGGGATTCTGCCGCGGCGCATGTTTTCCGCTGCCGCGAGCCCAAACACTTCGCCGCTTGCGCCGGGCGACACGACGGCGACAACTCCTGCGAGCGCGCGCTCGAGATCAGCTTCGATCACGTAACTGAGAAACGACACGGTGCTGTCAATCGCAAGCTCGGATGCGAGGTTTTCGAGGTTTTTGCGTTCTGGACCATCGCCAATGATTAGAAGTTGGCATGGGCAGCCGGTCCGGCGCAGATCTGCGATTGCGTGCAGGAGAACGGGGACGTTTTTGGTGGAGACGAGGCGGCCGAGAAATGCGAATTTCACTCGATCGACTTGCGAAGATTTTCCGCTTTCGCGTGGAGCGTCCGGTACGCCGTGATAGATCGTGGTCATGCGCGGCAGTTGAAGCTGTGCGGCCAGCCAGTCGGTTGGCGTGATATTTGCCGCAACGCGTTTGCAGAGCCAGCGCCTTGGGAACGTCAAGAGCAGTTGAGAAACGCTCCGAAGGTAGCCGTTATGACGATTGCACGCGATGCATTCGCCGTAATTTCCCATCATGAAGTAGCCGGGGCAGCGGCTCTCGGTGCGCGTGTAAAACAATTGTCCGTTGGGGCAGATCGTTTGAAAGCCATGATGCTCGACGACGACTCGTTTGCGCAGAAGCCACGCGAAGATCAGCGGCGAGAGACTGGGGCCGGCGAGATGAATTAAATCGCTTTGGCGGAGGAGCGATGCGAGCTGCCATAAACCTGGCGCGCGCACGATTCGATAGGCGGCGCCGGAATCATCCATCGCTCCACGCGGGGTGTTGGTGACCAGAGTTACATCCACTGGTTCCGAGTTGCTGCTGGTGCGGCTCGTCAGGCCGCGCGCGAGTAACATGGTGATCGTTTGCGTGCCACCGATGCTCGGAGCCCAGTCGTGACTGTAGAGGAGAAGTTTCATTCTGTTGGCGTTCCGGGCGGATTGAGAATCGCAGCATAGCGAGCGGCGACTGCATCCCACGAAAAGATTTCGGCGTGTGCGCGGCGATTTCGCTCGCGCAATTCTTGCCAGAGTGTAGCGTCTGTGAGGACTCGAATGGTGGCATCGGCGAGAGATTTGAGCGAACCCCAGGGAGCGAACTCGATGCCGGCTGCGTCGAGCTCTTTGTAGCGGCCTTGCTGGCCGAAGGCGATGATGGGCACGCCGCAGGCGATCGCTGCGAGGGCGCTGCCTCGATTCGGCGACATTTCTCCGCGGACACAGAGGAATGCATCGAGCGATTTTAGCGTCCGAGTAATTTCTTCGGCGGGCAGCACGCCGCGGAGGCGGAATTTGACGTCCAGCTTGCGAAGCGGTTCTTGCAAGAGTGATGCGGCTTCTTCGGCACCGCGGCCGAAAATCTCTAATTGAAGTTCTGGGACACGCGCTTTGGCCTGCTCGGCGACGAACAGAATTTCTTTGACCTCGCGTGGCCTGTAGTTTCCGCCAGATATGCAGAATATGCCGATCGTCTTTGGTTGGCCATGGGGAGTGAGACCTTTCTCCCCGGTGAACTCTGCAGGAATATTGGCGCCAATGGGGATGAAGACTAGCTTGCCTGGCGAGGAATGTGGCCAGCGAAGCTGGTCCGGGGCAATTGTGGAGATGCCCTGAGTCGCGCGAGAAAGAAGGCGCGCCATGATCCAGTATTGAATTTTTCGGCGGATGCGATTGTGAAAGCCGGGGAGCGGGTCGAGTATTACGTCGTGGAATACGACCGCGCATTTTACTCCGCGTTTCAGAAGCATTCGCTCGACGGCCAGCACGCGAAACGGCAATCCGCGGCGAGACCACGCCATCGCTGTGTACTGCAACAGGACCCACTGGCCGGTCCAATTGCGGCTTTCGCGCGAGAGCCAATGCATCGCGTCGCGCCAACCGCGTTCCGCCCACGGCACGTGGACGATTTCCGGATCGATGTTGTGAGTTTTGAGTGCTTGCGCGAGGTAGCTGCAATAGTCTGCCACGCCATCCGCCGGCTCATCTCGCCGTCCGAGCAGGGCAATGACTTTCATTGGGGATCCGCTAAATCTCGCGACACAAGCGCGTGAAATGGCAGGAAGGTTTGAACGAGCCTTCTGACGCGCTCGTTTTTTCGCTCACTCTGCCGGTCATTTTTCCCCTCATTTCTCCACAAGGAAATTACCAAGGACCAGCGCGTCGAGTCCGGAGCTGTAAAATGTGCGGATGGCATCAGTGGCGGAGCAGACGATCGGCTCGCCGCGGAGATTGAAGGACGTGTTCATGATGACGGGCACGCCAGTGCGATCTCCGAATTCCTTGATGAGCCGCCAGTAGAGAGGATTCACGTCGCGCTCGACCGTTTGGGGACGCGCGCTGCCATCCACGTGCGTCACGGAAGGAATTATGCTGCGTTTTTCCGGGCGCACTTGCGACGTGACGATCATGAAGGGCGAGTCGGGCGGATTCTCGAGATAATCTCCGGCAACTTCCGCGAGCATTGATGGAGCAAATGGCCGCCACCACTCGCGAAATTTTACGGCGTTGTTCACGCGGGCATTCATTTCGGGATCGCGCGGATCGGCCAGGATCGAGCGGCTGCCGAGTGCGCGAGGGCCGAATTCCATGCGCCCCTGGACCCAGCCGACAATTTTTCCTGCGGCGAGCAATTCAGCGGCGGTGCCGGCGGGATCGGAGAGTTTGGTGCTGCGAATTTTATAGGTCTGAAGCGCTTTTTCGATTTCGGCTTCCGGGATTTCGTTGCCGAGATAGGCGTGACGCATGCGATGAAGCGGGAGTTTGCCGCCGTTATCGAGATAGGGAGCGAGCGCCGCGCCGAGGCAAACGCCATCGTCGCCCGCGGCGGGTTGAACGAACAGCCGATCGACGAGGCCCGATACGAGAATTTTGCCGTTGGCTTTCGAGTTCAGCGCGACGCCGCCGACGAGGCATACATTGCGGCACTTTGTTGATTCGACGGCGGCGCGAACCAGCGTGAACATGGCGCGCTCGCAAACGTCCTGCACCGCGAAGGCAACATTTTTGTGCTTGTCGGCAATGTCGCTCTCGGGCTCGCGTGAAGGGCCCAGCACTTTTTCAATTCCGGATGTTGGGGCCGCATTGGTTCCGAATAGTTTTTGCGTGTCCACACGATACGGATGGTCTTCGGGATTGGCAAAGGCGCTGAGATTTACGCCGGGTTCGCCGTAGGGCGCGAGGCCCATCACTTTCCACTCGTCGCTATTCGGCACGAAACCGAGAAAATGGGTGAACTGCGCGTAGAACAAGCCGAGAGAATTCGGCCACGGAATCGTCAAAACAGGTTCGAGACGTCCGGCGCGGCCATGCCAGATCGACGTTGCTTCCCACGCGCCACGGCCGTCGATAACGACGACCGCGGCGTCATCGAATCCCGAGAAAGCATATGCGCTGATGGCGTGAGCGAGATGATGGTCCACGAAGCGAATTTGCGCTTTCGTCGGGCCGAAATTGCGTAGGAACGGTTTCGCTCCGCCGCCTTGATGCCACATGCTCGCGGAATAGCGTGTGGAATTGAGAACATTCAAGTAAGTCGCCGGG
>Ga0302180_10000698_pt1 | contig 26853 bp, 26 predicted proteins | sample I_Palsa_E3_2_FD_200575 | JGI IMG/M metagenome (GOLD analysis project Ga0302180, IMG submission 200575) | Peat permafrost microbial communities from Stordalen Mire near Abisko, Sweden - I_Palsa_E3_2 | ecosystem: Environmental > Terrestrial > Soil > Palsa > Peat permafrost | place: Sweden...
ACGCGCGCCTGGTAAGTAGAACGGCAGGCCGTCGATCAACGCCGCCGAACCCCAGAACAGTCGAACCGGCGCATCGCCGACGATACGCGCGGCCGCTATCGCCACCGGCTGTGCATCAGGCCGGTTGGGATCGGGACCAGCCCGAAGCTTTTCATAGGCGACCAACGGTGAGGCGATAAGAGCGACTAAGGCCATCGCCGCCGCAACCAGTCCCGCCGCGGCGCTCGCTGTCGCATCGATGACCAGTTGGCGCGAGCCGTAGAGCACCACCGGCAAGAGCGCCCAATTGGGATACGTCCACACGGCCGTCAGCCGATGCGGCAATACGAGGTTGACCAGCGCCGGGAGTATTAACGGCACGACGAACAAAATCAGGGCCTGTCGGCGCTCGGCATCGGCGGGCCACGCAATGTCGCGCAGCACCGCCGAACTCGGCCGCAGCGCCGCCAGCAGCACAAGCGGCCCGGCCGCGTAAGCGCTCACGCCGAGGAGATAGCGCAGCGAACCGGCGAGCGTCGCGCTGAACGACGCCTGAGTCATGACGCTTTCGCGCATGAACTGATAATTAGAGCCGCCGGTTTGCGAGACGTACCAGTAAAGGTGTGGAGCAATCACGACCGCCGCGCCGACGGCCATTAAGTAGGGTGCCGGCGAGCGCCAAAAGCGCCGTGCATCGGCACCCGCGACTGCCGCCACCGCCATGCCGGCAAACAGATAAATCGCCCAATACTTGCCCAGCATGGTGAGGCTCGCGAAGGCTCCGGCAAGAAGGGCATTCCAGATGCCGAGCCCGCGGCGGGCGCGCAGATAGAACAGCAAAGCCGCTGCCCAAAACGGCATCATCACGGTGTTGGCATTCAACTCCGTCGCCTTGAAGGTAAAGAGCGGAATCAATGAGAGCGCGGCCAGTCCGAACAACGCCTTGTATTTGTCGAGATGGTCGCGGGACAGTCGCCAACTCACGGCAAGCGTGATGGCGCAGATCATGACGGCGAGCAGATGCGCCGCCCAATCGGCGCGCGGGAAGATCGCAAACCATACGGCGAACAGCCACGCCGTCATCGGCGGGTGTTTATAGCCAAACGCAAAATGCTGCGCCCACAGGGCCGCTTCGCTGGCGTCCCAGTGCAGCGCGGCTGGCCAAAGCGATACCGTGTCATAGACCATCCAAACGGCGATGAAGCCGACGATGCCCCAAGCGACGATGCGCCCTTGCGCATTCGCAGCAACAAATCGCGCCGCTGAATGGATGAACTGCGGGCCAAATTTCGCGCGCTGCGGACGCAGACTGCCGGCCGGATCGGGATGAGAGATGGTCACATGGCATTTTGCCGATATTCGCGCGGTGTCACAAGCAAGTGTGCATTGCGTTAGTCGGCACGATGGCGCTATTGCAGGCGGGCATGGACGACATAATGCCGCTAACTTCTTCGGCGACGCCGGCACGGCCAACGGCCGCCGTGCGGCCGGCGCCGGAGCTCAGCATTATTGTCCCGACCTTCAACGAGCGCACCAACGTGCCGCTCTTGGTCGAGCGGCTGGAACGCCTGCTTGCCGCATACGACTGGGAAGTCGTGTTCGTCGACGACAACTCGCCTGACGGCACCGCCGCCGCCGCGCGAGCGATCGGCGAAGGCGATAGCCGCGTGCGCTGTATTCGCCGCATCGGCCGCCGAGGTCTTGCCGGCGCCTGCCTAGAGGGCATGCTCGCGAGTCAGGCTCGTTATGTCGCGGTGATGGACGCCGATTTACAGCACGATGAGAGCCTGCTTCTCGACAGTGCTGGAGCATTTGCGCGCCGCGCGCGCCGACCTCGTCGTCGCCAGCCGTTATCTTCAAGGAGGCTCGGCGGCGGGACTTTCCAAGCAGCGCTCGCGCGTGAGCCGCTGGTCGAACGCTGTGGTGCGCCTCCTTCTTGGCATTGATCTGACCGATCCGATGAGCGGGTATTTCATGGTCCAGCGCGACGCCTTCGAAGCGCTCGCGCCTTCATTGTCCTCGCAGGGATTCAAGATCCTGCTCGACATCGTGGCCACTGGGCGCGGCAGCCTGCGGATAATCGAGCTGCCGACCATCTTTCGCGAACGCCGGCACGGCGAAAGTAAACTCGATTCGAAAATCGCACTCGATTTCGCCGCGCTTGTGGTGGCAAAGCTGACCAACGACGCCTATCGGTCCGTTTCTTGATGTTCAGCCTGGTGGGTCTTAGCGGCGTTGGCATACATATGGCGATTTTGTCACTGGTTTTGTTGACGGGCGCTGCCTTTGCCATCGCGCAGTCGATCGCGGCCATTGGCGCGATGACCTGGAATTTCATACTCAACAACCTTTTTACTTATCGCGACCAGAGGCTTTCCGGCTGGCGATTTCTGACCGGCTTGATCCGTTTCCAGCTCATTTGCGCCATCGGCGCCGTCGCCAATGTCGGGCTGGCGATCTTTATTTACGGCAGCACGCACATTTGGTGGCTGGCCGGTCTTGGCGGCGTGCTGATCGGGGCGGTATGGAATTATGCCGTCACATCCGCGTTCGTGTGGCGTCCCGCTCAGCGCTAGCGCGCGCTGTTAGCGCCGCTGGGCGCGAGGCGCCGAGAAGCTCGGCCACCGCCGCAAAAACTTCGTCTACCGTAATCGCCCGCATGCACACGTTATCGGTGCAGGCCGTCTGCCGGTGGTTGTGCGCGCTGACACACGGCGAGCAGGCAAGCCCGGCATAAATGGCGCGCGACGGTCCGAGCGGCTGATAAAGCTTCGGCGTTTCCGGGCCGAACAGCACGATGGTCGGGAGGCCGGCCGCCGCGGCAAAGTGGGCCGGGCCAGAGTCGTTGCTCACCATGAGCGCGGCCTCGGCATAGAGCGCGGGCAAATCCGTCAATGCCGAATGCCCGGCAAAAGAGATCGAACGCGGGTTTGCGGCGGCAAGCCGCTCGGTGCCGGCGCGCTCCTCCGGGCCGCCGGTAATCAACACAATGACATCCTCAAACGTCGCCAGAATGCGGCCAATCAGTTCCGCGTAGCGGCTCGCCGCCCAACGCCGGTGCGGCAGCAATTCGCTCGCATTCGGATTGATCAGGACAAGGCGATTTTTGCCCAGCTCAAACGGCGTGAGCGACCCGATGCGAGCGAGTATCCGCGTGCGCTCTTCCAAGCTCGCCGATCTGATCTTCACCTTGATCTGATCGTCGCCGATAAAGGTCTTGGCGTAGGGCACCGTCGGCGATGACGCGAGCAGCGAATCGACCAGCGCGATGAAATTTTTGGCGATGTGACTGTGCGCGTTGTACGCGACGCGATGGGTGAGCATCTCGCCGCGGTAGAGGCCTTCGCCGTGAAAGCGATAAAAACCTACGCGCCTGTCCGCCCCGCATAACCCGGTCAATAAAGCGGTGAACCGCGAAAAAAGCTCCAGATCGATTACCGTGTCGATGTCCATCCGCCGCGCCCACCGCAGAAAGCCGAGCGTGTCGCGCGTCAGCGCGAACATGGATTCGTCAGAGATGGTGTAGACGTGATCTCGCGGGAACGTGCCCAAGAGCTCGACCGAACCGGCATTGCGGGCAAAGACGACGAAAAATAGTTCGCCGTTCAGCCGCTCGCGCGCCTTACGCATGGCCGGTTCGGCGAGTACGGTACTGCCCATCTCGGACAGTTCGATGAATAATATTCGGCGCAGCGGCCGAGCGGCCTTGGGGCGCAGCCATGCCAGCAGGCGCGAAAATATGGTCGCCGCCGCACAAAGCGGCACACCCGCCTGCCGATCAATGCGGCGCATGGTGTCGATCTTCATCGGCTTCCTCGCCACTGCCCGAGCCCTACGCGCCAAGGAGGCGGCGCGCAGCACCGGGCGCCCGTTGCGTGAGGTTTGCGAACTCCAGCCGGCAGCCCACGCGATGAACTAAGCAACGAAACCAACGGAGAATCCGAGCGCGGCACGCTTGCCGCTCCTTAACGCTGATGTTATCTGCGCCACATGTCCGCAACGCCGATCGACAGCATACGCAACTTCGCGATTATAGCTCATATCGACCACGGCAAGTCCACGCTGGCCGACCGCCTCATTCAACTTACAGGCGGCCTGACCCAGCGCGAGATGGTCGATCAGGTCCTCGATTCAATGGACATCGAGCGCGAGCGGGGAATCACCATTAAGGCACAAACCGTCCGTCTGAACTATCGTGCCCGCGATGGCAAGGATTACGTGCTCAACCTCATCGACACTCCCGGGCACGTCGATTTCGCCTACGAGGTCAACAGGAGCCTGGCCGCCTGCGAGGGCTCGCTGCTAGTGGTCGATGCGAGCCAAGGCGTCGAGGCGCAAACGCTCGCCAATGTCTATCAGGCGATCGACAACAACCACGAGATCGTGCCGGTACTCAATAAGGTCGACCTGCCGGCCGCCGAGCCCGAGAAGGTGAAACAGCAAATCGAGGACGTGATCGGGCTCGATGCCTCCGACGCGGTGCTGATTTCGGCGAAGACCGGCGATAACGTGCCGGAGGTCCTCGAAGCGATTGTGCATCGCCTGCCGCCGCCCAAGGGCGATGCTACGGCGCCACTCAAGGCGCTCCTCGTCGACTCCTGGTACGACGCCTATCTCGGCGTCGTCGTTCTTTTCCGCGTCGTCGACGGGGTGCTGAAAAAAGGCCAGCGCATCCGCATGATGGGGACGGACGCCGCCTACGACGTCGATCGGGTTGGCGTGTTTACGCCCAAGCGCGTCGAACTCGACGATCTGGGACCCGGCGAGATCGGATTTTTGACAGCGTCCATCAAGGAAGTGGCCGACACGCGTGTCGGCGACACTATCACCGACGATCGAAACCCAGTGGCCGCTCCCCTGCCCGGCTTTCGCCCGGCGATCCCGGTGGTGTTCTGCGGGCTTTTCCCGGTCGATGCCGCGGATTTCGAAAATCTTCGCGCCGCGATGGGGAGGCTTCGCCTTAACGACGCGAGCTTCACCTACGAGATGGAGACTTCCGCCGCGCTCGGCTTCGGTTTCCGCTGCGGCTTTCTCGGCCTTCTCCATCTCGAGATCATCCAGGAACGGCTGCACCGCGAATTCAATCTCGATCTGATCGCGACCGCCCCGTCGGTGATCTACAAGATCAAACTGCGTAACGGCCAGGAGCTGGAAATCCACAATCCGGTCGACATGCCTGATCCGAACCACATCGAGGAGATGCGCGAGCCGTGGATCGAGGCGACGATCCTGACGCCAGACGAATATCTCGGCGCGGTACTCAAACTGTGCCAGGACCGGCGCGGCGAGCAGAAGGAGCTGACCTATGTCGGCAACCGCGCGCTGTTAAAATACAATTTGCCGCTTAACGAGGTGGTCTTCGATTTCTACGACCGGCTCAAATCGGTATCGCGCGGCTACGCCTCGTTTGACTATCACCTCACCGATTATCGGCCGGCCGACTTGGTCAAGCTGCAAATGTTGGTCAACGCCGAGCCAGTCGACGCGCTCGCCATGCTGGTGCACAGAACGCGCGCCGAGCAGCGCGGCCGCGCCATGGCGGAAAAGCTCAAAGAGCTTATTCCGCCGCACATGTTCCAGGTGCCGATCCAGGCGGCGATCGGCGGCAAGATCATTGCGCGCGAAACGGTGCGCGCCTTCCGCAAGGACGTCACAGCCAAATGCTACGGCGGCGACGTGACACGCAAGCGCAAGCTCCTGGAGAAACAAAAAGAGGGTAAGAAGCGCATGCGCCAGTTCGGCAAAGTCGACATCCCGCAAGAGGCCTTCATCGCCGCGCTGAAGGTCGATGTGTGAAGGTGATGCGGGCTACGCCGGCATTTGACCTCTTCACCATCGGCCATTCTAACATTCCGATCGACCGCTTCGTCGCGCTGCTGCGGCAAGCCGAAGTAACCGCCGTCGCCGACGTTCGTAGCGTGCCGGCCTCGCGGCGGTTCCCGTGGTTCTCGAAAAACAATCTCGCGAAGCGGCTTGCCGGGGACGGCATCGACTACACGCCGATGGGGGACGCGCTCGGCGGTCGGCCGCGCGATGAGCGCCTTTATCGCGACGGCGTCGCCGACTACGACGCGATGGCAAAGGAACCCCACTATCAGGAGGGGCTCGCTCGACTGATGGCAGCAACGTCGCGTTCGCGCGTCTGCCTAATGTGCGCGGAACGCGAGCCGCTGGAATGCCATCGTTGCCTTCTGGTCGCCCGCAGCCTCGCCGAGCACGGCATTATCGTGGGCCACATCCTGTACGACGGCACCATCGAAACGCAGGCGGAGACCGAGCGCCGGCTTCTGGCGCTTACCGGCGAGGGCTGCGACTTGTTCACGCCTGGACAGCGTGGGCGACTCGCGGCAGCGTACCGCCAGCAAGCCTGGGCCGTCGCCTATCGGCGCCCGCCGAATAGCCGCAAGAGAAGCCTCGCAGCAGAGAGTAGATGATACTGGTCCGCTTTCGCTGGCTTCTTATTCCGCTGCTTCTCAGCTACGCTACGGCGCTGGCCGAGGATGCCAACTCGTCCGATCCGACGCCACCCGGCACGCTCGAAGCGACCCCGCTGCCGCCGCTCGCCAACCCAAATGATCCCGCCTTGCCGGCGAGGGAATTGTTTGGGCGAAAGACAAAGCCGTTCGCCGGCCCCGCACACGCCATCGGCGGCTACGCCGACGGCTGCCTCGAAGGCGGCATAGAGCTGCCAGTTACCGGACCGGCGTGGCAGGTGATGCGACTGTCGCGCAACCGCAATTGGGGGCACCCGAAGCTCATCGCCTTCCTCGAGAGTTTCGCGAGCAGAGCGAAGTCGGTGTGGAACGGCCTTCTGGTCGGCGACATGGCGCAGCCGCGCGGCGGTCCTATGCTGACCGGTCACTCAAGTCATCAAATCGGGCTCGACGTCGACATCTGGTTCAAGCCGATGCCTGATCACGTTCTCTCCCGCGAAGAGCGTGAGTTCGATTCGGCGGTCAATATGGTCGCGCCCGACCGCCTCGGCGTCGATACCGCAATATGGACGCCGGCGCGCACCGCGCTGCTGCACGTTGCGGCGGAAGACCCGGCGGTTTCGCGCATTTTCGTCAACGCCGCGATCAAGAAACAGATGTGCAAAGAGGCCGGACTAGATCATGCTTGGCTCGCCAAGGTACGGCCCTGGTTCGGCCATGCCGAGCATTTTCACGTACGCCTCAACTGTCCGGCTGACAGCCCAGAGTGCAAACCGCAGCCGCCGGTCGAGCCGGGCGATGGCTGCGGCCACGAGCTTGATTACTGGTTTTCAGAAAGCGTGTTGCATCACGAGCCGCCGCCCGAGGAACCGGGGAAACCCAAACCGGGTTTGACGCTGGCCAAACTTCCACATTCTTGCCGCCGTGTCGTTATGGCGCCGTAGCGGCACCCGTATTATTGCCCCGCTCCGCCAAATAGCGTGTGTTGCAAGGCGCGGATGATGAAAATGAATACGCAGGCGCAGACGACGAGGATCGCGGTAAAAGCCGGGATTTTTTGTACGGGCACCTTCGTCAAAGGCGATGCTCCCGTCCACAGGATATACGCGCTGTAGAAGCCGGTGAGCTCGAGGAACCGCAGCCCCGGCGCCAAGAGAAAAATTCCGGTAAGCCAGATCGGCGTGTACGAGTAAGCTGCCAGTTTGAATGCGGCGTTGAAATCCCGCTGCCCTTCGAACGCGGGAGCCAACAGTCGGATCAGCGCTCCGAGGCAAACGACGGTGGCGCACGACATGATGTAGCCGAATACGGCTCCGACCAGACCGGCCGCGAGCGGCGCGCGCACCAGACCCACGCCCGGCACAACGGTGCCGACCGCGCACGCACCGATAAGGCCAAACACAGCCGGAACAAGCGCCAACAGCGCAACGTAGCGGCCCAACAGATAAGCCGCATCGCCCGGCTCCTTTTCGATCGCGACCCATTCGCCAGCGGGATCGGCGAGGATCGCGATAATCCGCCGCAGCGCGTTCATGCCCGCTGCGTCATGGCCGCGGCGCGGATTGCGGCGGCGGCTTTTTCCGCAATCATCATGGTCGGCGCGTTGGTATTGCCGGACGTAATCGTCGGCATCACCGAGGCGTCGACGACGCGCAGCCGCTCCACCCCAGCCACGCGCAATTCGCCGTCAACAACCATGAAGGGATCGCTGGCGAGACCCATTTTCGCGGTGCCGACCGGGTGAAAGATGGTGGTGCCGATATCGCCGGCCGCTTTCACCAGCGCCGCTTCGTCTTCGTTGCCTACCGAATCTCCGGGCAAATATTCGGACGGCGTGTACGGCGCCAGCGCCGGCTGCGCGACAATACGGCGAGTCAGAAGTATGGCTTTGGCGGCGATGCGGCGATCCTCGTCGGTCGACAAATAGTTCGGCTTGATCATCGGCGCGGCGTCCGGATCGCGCGAGCGCAACCGCACATGGCCGCGGCTGGTCGGCTGCAGATTGGCAACGCTCGCCGTGAACGCCGGGAATTTATGCAGCGGCTCGCCGAAGCGGTCGAGCGACAGCGGCTGGACGTGATATTGCAAATTGGCGCGCGCCTGGTCGCGATCGGAGCGCGTGAACAGGCCGAGTTGCGACGGCGCCATGGTCAGCGGGCCGCGGCGGAAGAGCGCGTATTCCAGAAGCATGGAAGCAGGCCCGAGGAGCGAATGGTAGCGCTCGTTGAGGGTTTTGATGCCCGTTACCTTGTAGATGAGGCGAAGCTGCAGGTGATCCTGCAGATTGGCGCCGACGCCTGGACGATCCGCCACAACCGGAATGTCATGCCGTTGCAACTCGGCTCCCGGCCCTACTCCTGACAACATCAAAACCTGCGCCGAGCCGATTGAGCCGGCCGACAGCACGACTTCGCCGCGGCAGCGCGCGCTACGGATTTGATCGTTTTGCCGCCAGCGCACGCCCACGGCCCGCTTGCCTTCGAACAACACGCCTTCTGCCAGGCAACCTGTCTCCAGGCGCAAATTCGCGCGACCTAAAACCGGCTTGAGAAAGGCCGTGGCCGCCGACCAGCGCCGGCCGCGTTTCTGATTGACGTGAAAAGCGCAGCAGCCTTCGTTGTCGCCGGTGTTGAAATCGGGCACCGATTTGATGTCGGCCTGTTCTGCGGCGGCGCGAAAGGCTTCGAGCAGATCCCATTGCACACGCGGTTCCTCGATGCGCAATTCGCCGCCGACGCCATGTAGATCGCTTTCGCCGAGGAAGTGATTTTCGTGCCGCTTGAAATAGGGCAGCACATCATCCCAGCCCCAGCCCGTAAGCCCGAGCTGGCGCCAATGATCGTAGTCGGCCGCTTGGCCGCGCATATAGACCATGGCGTTGATCGCGGACGAACCGCCGATCACCTTGCCGCGCGGGTAACTCAAACTGCGGCCATTGAGACCTTCTTCGGCTTCGGTCTTGAAGCACCAGTCCGAGCGTGGATTGCCGATGGCAAACAAATATCCGACGGGAATGTGAAACCATATCCAATTGTCGCGGCCACCGGCTTCGAGCAGAAGCACGCGCTTGTCGGCATCAGCTGAAAGACGATTGGCCAACAGGCAGCCGGCGGAACCTGCGCCAACGATGACGTAGTCGTACTCGCCTTCGTCGGTTATTGCTTCGCTCATCGCCGCTCCAGAGCCGCCACGTCAGTTGCGCTTCGCCGCTGCCGCGCGCAGATTCTGCACCTTGACGAATAGAATGGAGCCGCACTGAAATACCGACAAGACATTCACCAGAATAACCGCCGGCGCGTCGATCAAGCTGCCATACGCGATCCACACAGCCATGGCGACGAGCGCCACCAGGAGCCACGCCGCCGAAATGTCGTCGGTCGAGCGCGTACGCCACGTGCGGATAACCTGCGGCATCAGCGAAACGGTCGACAGGATGGTGGCGACGATCCCTAAAACGGAGATGACGACATGATCCATCAAGGCCTCCTCATTCCGGCGGAAACATAGCACAACAGTCGCTTGCCCAACGAGGCTCCGCGCAACCCAAACACAAGACGGCGGCTCGCCGCGATGTTGTCGCCCCGCTAACGACCGCGTATGGTCGCGTCTCCAATGCGGCGCGCTGGGCGCGCGGCGCATAAGCCTGGAACGACGGTTCCCCAAGGCGATTAATATTGGCGGCGCAACCCTACGCTCGTGCCGATCAAGCGATGTTGGGAGATATCCGTCGTGTTTAGAGGGAAACGCATATTTGCGGCCGCTATCGCGGCTCTGGTTGTCGCCTTTTCGGCGCAGTCCGCGGCGGCGCAGCAACAATCGATCCTGGTCTTTGCGGCCGCGTCGATGAAAAATGCGCTCGACGATGTCAATGCCGCCTTTACCAAGGGCGGAGGAGACAAGGTCGTCGCCAGCTACGCCGCGAGCTCGGCGCTGATGAAGCAGATTGAGCAGGGAGCGCCGGCGGATGTCTTTTTATCGGCCGACATCGACTGGATGGACTTCGGCGCTAAGCACGGCCTCATCAAGAACGACACGCGGTTCGATCTGCTCGGCAACCGGCTGGTGCTCATTGCGTCGAAGGATTCCACTATCGGCCAGGTGAATGTTGGTCCGGGTTTCGATCTCGCCGCTCTTGCCGGAAGCGGGCGCATCGCCGTCGGCGACGTGCGCGCGGTCCCGGCCGGCCTCTATGCCAAGGCGGCACTGGAGAAGCTCGGCTCGTGGGCCGCGGTCGAGCCCAAACTGGCGATGGCCGAAAGTGTGCGCGCCGCGCTCGTCCTCGTCTCCCGCGGCGAGGCACCGCTGGGCATCGTGTATGAGACCGACACCAAGATCGAGCCGGCGGTAAAAATCGTCGGCGTGTTTCCCGAAGATTCTCACCCACCGATCGTCTATCCGGTGGCGCTGACAGCGGTCGCGAAACCGGAGGCGGCGCCGTATCTGGCGTTTCTGCGTACACAGCAGGCAAAAACGATTTTCGAGCACTACGGCTTCAACGTTCTAACAAAGCCGCCGAACTGAAAATCAATTGCCGTGTTTGGGCTCTCCCCCGCCGAATGGACTGCCGTCGAGCTGTCGCTTCGCATCGCGATTGTCGCTACGGCCGTGGCGCTGCCGTTTGGCGTCGCCGTCGGGTGGGTTCTTGCGCGCAAGGAGTTTTGGGGCAAGGCGTTGCTCGACGGCATTGTCTACTTGCCGCTGGTGTTGCCGCCGGTCGTGACCGGCTACCTGTTACTCATATCTTTTGGCCGCCGGGGTCCGATTGGCGCTTTCCTAGCCGATTATTTCGGCATCGTCTTGTCCTTTCGCTGGACGGGAGCGGCGCTGTCCTGCGGCGTCATGGGCTTTCCGCTGATGGTCCGCCCGATCAGGCTCGCGCTTGAAGCGATCGACCGGCGGCTGGAAGAAGCCGGCGCCACGCTCGGCGCCAGTCCGGTGCTGGTATTTCTAACGATTACCTTTCCGCTTGCTTTGCCCGGCATCATCGCCGGCGCGGTGTTGTGCTTCGCGCGGGCGCTCGGCGAATTCGGCGCCACCATCACGTTCGTTTCCAATATTCCGGGTGAAACGCAGACCATCTCGGCCGCGATCTATTCGCTTCTGCAAGTGCCCAACGGTGACGCCGCGGCGGGCCGGCTGGTCATCATCGCCATCGTCATCGCGCTGGCAGCGCTGATTGCTTCGGAGTGGTTCGCCCGCCGCGCCGGCATGCGTTTTCAGGGGGAATGATCGTGCTCGACGTGGACGTCGAGAAAAAGCTCGGCGCTTTTTCGGTCGCCGCGCGCTTCCAGGCGGCGGCCGGCGTGACCGCGCTGTTCGGGCCGTCGGGCGCCGGGAAGACGACCATTGTCGACATGATCGCAGGCTTGGTTACGCCCGACGCGGGCTCGATCGCGCTCGACAAAACGGTGATGTTCAATGCCGCCGCGAAAATAAACCTACCGCCCTATCGCCGCGGTATCGGGTATGTCTTTCAAGAAGGCCGCCTGTTCCCGCATTTGAGCGTGCGTCAAAACCTTGATTACGGCCGCCGGATGAGCGGTCGCCCGCGCGACACGGATGAATTCGCCCGTATTGTCGCGCTCCTCGACATCGGCCGACTGCTTGATCGGCGGCCGCGGCTTTTATCCGGCGGCGAGCGCCAACGTATCGCCATTGGCCGCGCGCTGCTCATGCGCCCGCGGCTCTTGCTGCTCGACGAGCCGTTGGCCTCGCTCGATGCCGGACACAAGCGTGAAATCCTTCCTCACCTCATCCGCTTGCGCGACGAGTCGAGGGTCCCAATGGTCTACGTCAGCCATATCGCCACCGAACTGCGCCAGATCGCTACCGAGGTCGTGCGGATCGAAGCCGGCCGAGTAATGGCAGTCGGCGGCCTCGAGCTACTCAAGGATGCTGACGCGCACTGGCCTGAAAAACGAAGCTCCGCTTTTGGCGAAGCCTGATCCGCCTATTCGCGCATTGTAGGCTGCTATCTCGCCCGTCTATGTTGCCAGGTGCGATGGATCGAGCTCAGCCGGCGCCAGCGGTCAGACACACGATGGCGCTCGGCGTATCGTGCGGTGCCGGCGCAGCATTATGCTGGGCGCTTGGTTTTGTCGCGGCGCGCCACGGCATCGACGTCGGCGTCTCGCCCTTTGTACTGGCGCTCCACCGCTATGTGTGGCCCGGATTGCTGGCGCTGCCGTTTCTCGCCAAGACCGGCTTTGCCGAAATTCGCAGCTTAGGTTGGGGCCGCGCCTTCACGCTGGCAATATTTGGCGGGCTGCCGCTCGCGCTATCGAGCTACGTCGGTTACGTGTTCGTTCCGCTCGGCCACGGCGGCATCATTCAGCCGTCCTGCGCGGCGCTTGGCGGATTGTTGCTGGCGCGCTTCGTGTTGAAGGAGCCGTTACCGGCGCGGCGCTTGACGGGGGCGCTTGTTATTGTTGTTGGCTTGGCCGTGATTGGAGCCGAAGCGCTCCGCACCATCGGCGCCCACGGCATCGGCGGCGATCTTTTATTTGTCGCGGCCGGTTGCTTCTTTGCGACGTTCGGTATGCTGGTGCGCCGATGGCGGATCGCGGCGATGCAGGCCGTGGCCGTCACGAGCGTGCTGTCGCTTGTTTGTTTGCCGTTCCTCGCCTTCACCTACGACAATCTGATCGCCGCCGGCTTCTGGGAAAATCTCCTCCAGGCGATCGTGCAAGGCACCCTGGCCGGAGCAGGCGCCACCTATCTTTTCACCCGCGCCGTCGTTCTCCTTGGCGTCTCGCGCGCCGCACTGTTTCCATCACTGGTTTCGCCATTCGTGCTGCTGATCGGATTCCTCGCCCTTGGGGTCGTGCCGACGGTTTCGCAGCTTGTCGGTCTAGCGATCGTTCTGATCGGCTTCCGACTGACGCAACAGGGATGAGCGAAAAGGCCGTCACGCCGCCTTGCGAGTCGCCAAGAACTCGCCGATCCGATTGAGCGCGCGCAGAATATTTTCCGTCGAATTGGCGTAGGACACACGCATATAGCCTTCGCCAAGTACCCCGAAATCGGGGCCGCCGATCAGCGCGACGCCTGAGTCTTCGAGCAGCGCCGAGGCGAGCGGCTTTGCTTTCCAACCCGTGCGCTTGATGTTGGGAAATGCGTAGAACGCGCCTTTTGGCGTGGCGCACGAAATGCCCGGAAGCTGATTAAGCCCCTCAACCACGACCAGCCGGCGCCGATCGAATTCCGCGACCATCTCGCTGACCGCATCCTGCGGCCCGGTCAGCGCCGCAAGGCCGGCATATTGCGCGGCGGCATTGACACACGAATGCAGATTAACCGCCAGCTTGCGCGCTTGATCGTAAAGCTTCCCGGGCCACACGGCATAGCCAAGCCGCCAGCCGGTCATGGCGTAGGTTTTGGACCAGCCGTTGAGCAAAATCAGCCGATCGCGGATCGAAGGATATTGCAGGAGGCAAACATGCGTCTCCCCGTCGTAGAGCATGTGGTCGTAGATCTCGTCCGACATGATCGCGACGTCGGGATAAGCCTCCAGCCCGGCGATAAGCTTGTCGACTTCCCGTTTCGGCGTGACGCCGCCGGTCGGGTTCGCTGGAGAATTGACGATAATGAGCCGCGTCTGCGGCGTAATCAGCGACAGCGTTTCGTCGGCGGAGAACGCGAAATTATTCTCTTCGCGAATTGGAATAGGCACCGGGCGCGCGCCGGTGAATTCGATCATCGAGCGGTAAATTGGAAAGCCCGGATCGGGGTAGAGAATATCAGCGCCGGGCTCGCCGAACATGAGGATCGACATGAACATGGTTGGCTTGCCGCCGGGAAAGATCATCACCGAGTCGGGCGAAACAGCGACCTTGAACCGCTTGTGAAGGTCGGACGCGACCGCTTCGCGCAACGCCAGAATGCCGACCGCCGGCGTGTAGCCGTGATGGCCGTCGCGCAAAGCCTTGATCGCCGCCTCGACAACGAAATCCGGCGTCCGGAAATCCGGTTGGCCAATCCCGAGATTGATGACGTCGCGGCCTTGGGCGGCTAGTTCGGTTGCCCGCGCCAGCACGGCAAAAGCGTTCTCTTCGCCAATACGGTCGAAAGCGGAAATGGTCTTGAGCATGGCGGATACTTGAACCCAATTTCCCGGGCGAAGGCAAACCCAGCGCCGAGCCTTGACGCTGCGCCACGACGGGCTGATGAACCGTTGAGTACGTGTGTTCGTAAGTACCCAAAAGAATTTCATCCGGACGGAATCTTTTATCCTTCACGAAACGTCTCATCGGTACGGCCCACGAAAGGATTACGCCGATGTCAAAAAAGCTCGTGCGATACCGCGTCAAACCGGAAAAAATCGAGGAAAATCAGCGCCTCATCGAGGGGGTGTTTCGCGAGCTGCACGCGAAGTCGCCCGTGAACGTGCGATATTTGGTGATCAAACTGAGCGACGGGACCTTCTGCCATCTGTTTGAGGATGGATCGAGGACGATTCCTACTCTTGACGCTTTCGCCGCATTTCGGGACGGCGGCGAACAGCGACGGCTTGACGAACCTCAGCAGCTCGAAGTCACCGTTGTCGGCAATTATCGTACACTCGTTGAAGCTTAAGTCCGACCGATATGGATTGTCCCGCGGCCACCACGACGATGGCGCCAGAGCCGATCACGCCGCACACACTCGACCGCGCGCTCGCACGCCTTCGGCCAAAGTTGCATCGCTATTGCGCGCGCATGGTCGGCTCTGCGGTTGACGCCGAGGACGTCGCGTCCAGGAAGCCCTGGTAAAGGCCATCGAAGCTTTCTGGGAGCCGAATATAATCGCCAATGTGGAGGCTTGGCTATTTCGCGTTGCGCACAATGCTGCGCTGGATTTTCTGCGCCGACAGTCACGGCAGCGGAGCTTGAGCGGCGATGAGGACATAACGATGATCGCCGCCCCAATTGACGAAGTTCATCAGCGACAGGCAGCCGCCGCCGGACTGCATACATTCATGCGCTTGTCGGTGGCGGAACGCAGCGGCGTTATCCTGATGGATGTTCTTGGCTACTCGCTCGAAGAAATTGGCAATATCACAGCTAGCAGCATTCCGGCGGTGAAGGCTGCGTTGCATCGCGGGCGCGAACGCTTGCGAGCGGCAGCGGCGGAGCCGGACAATCGTCCGCCACCGACTCTAAGTCCGGCAGAGCGTGCGCAACTCTCTGCCTATGTGGAGCTTTTCAACGCACGAGACTTCGACGCAATCCGCAACATGCTGGCGGAAGATGTACGGCTTGAACTCGTGAACAAAAAACGCATGAGAGGCTCCGCAGAGGTTGGCCGCTATTTCAGCAATTACGCGAGCGTACGCGACTGGCACGTACGGGTTGGTTTCGTCGACCGCCGCGCAGCGCTCATCGTCTGCGATCGCAACGATTCGGCGCGGCGGCCAATGTATTTTATTCTTTTGTCCTGGACGGCTGGCCAAATCGGCATGATTCGCGATTTCCGTTATGCCCGCTATATCACGGAAGCCGCCGAGATCGTTCTCGAATGATTTAGGCGTTGCGAGTTACGCCGGACGCGTCGGGTCTGACCAACCCCCCTCGGGGAACTCTCAAAGCGCCGGCCACATGTTCCCTTTAGGGAACAAAAGCGACATTAGGCCGGATTTATGATGGCACGTCCCGACCCCAATAAACGCGCGGGTCGCGCCGCGCGTAAATCGACATATCTATCGTACACACAGAGACTGCGGAGTAAGCCATGGCCAAGGGGAACGGCTCGCAGCGTTCGCGGCGTCTGCGCTCACAATTGTGGTTCGACAATCCCGACAATCCGGGAATGACGGCGCTTTACCTCGAGCGCTACCTCAATTACGGGCTGACCCGCGCCGAGTTGACCAGCGGCAAGCCGATCATTGGCATCGCCCAAACCGGTTCCGACTTGAGCCCGTGCAACCGCCATCATCTGGAATTGGCCAAACGGGTGCGCGAAGGAATTCGCGATGCCGGCGGGATCGCCTTTGAGTTTCCGGTTCACCCAATCCAGGAAACCGGAAAACGCCCGACCGCGGCGCTCGATCGCAACCTCGCCTATCTCGGACTGGTCGAAATCCTCTACGGCTATCCGCTCGATGGCGTGGTGCTGACGACCGGCTGTGACAAGACCGTGCCGGCCTGCATCATGGCAGCCGCTACCGTCAACACGCCGGCCATTGTTCTCTCCGGCGGCCCCATGCTTGACGGCCATAGCGACGACGGCCGCCTGTTAGGATCGGGCACCGCGATCTGGCAAGCCCGCCAGGATATTGCCGTCGGCAAGATCGATTACGAGGAATTTCTCGACATCGCGGCGGCATCCGCACCCTCGATCGGCCACTGCAACACCATGGGGACCGCCTCAACCATGAACGCCCTGGCCGAGGCGCTCGGCCTGTCGCTACCCGGCTGCGCCGCGATACCGGCGCCCTATCGCGCGCGCGGACAAATCGCTTACGAAACCGGTGTGCGGGCGGTCGAGATTGTGCGCGAGGATCTAAAGCCTTCGGATATTCTTACTCGCGCGGCGTTTGAAAACGCGATTGTTGCTTGTTCGGCCATCGGCGGTTCGACCAACGCCCCCATTCACCTGAATGCCATCGCCCGCCACATCGGCGTTGAACTGTCGATCGAAGACTGGGAACGGATCGGCCACGATGTGCCGCTGCTCGTTAACATGCAGCCGGCGGGAGAGTATTTGGGCGAAGACTATTATCGCGCCGGCGGGCTGCCAGCGGTGATGCACGAACTTCTGGCGGCAAAGCGGCTCCACGGCGATGCGCTGACCATCAACGGCAAGACCATCGCTGATAACGTGGCGGAGACCCAAACCACCAATCGCGCCGTCATTCGCCCCTACAACGATCCGCTGAAAGCGCAGGCCGGATTCAGGGTGCTGCGCGGCAATTTGTTCGACTCGGCCATTATGAAGACCAGCGTGATTTCCGAGGACTTCCGCAGCCGCTACCTGAGCCGTCCCAACGACCTCAATGCCTTCGAAGGACGCGCGGTGGTTTTTGACGGGCCTGAGGACTATCATCACCGCATCGACGACGCTTCGCTTAAGATCGACGAAAACACGATATTGTTCATGCGCGGCGTGGGGCCGATCGGCTTTCCGGGCTCGGCCGAGGTCGTCAACATGCAACCGCCGGCGGCGCTGATCAAACGGGGAATTACTTCGTTGCCCTGCATCGGCGACGGCCGGCAGTCCGGAACGTCGGGCTCGGCGTCGATCCTCAATGCTTCGCCCGAGGCGGCCGATGGTGGCGGCCTTGCCGTCCTGCAAACTGGCGACCAGGTGCGCATCGACCTCAACAAGGGCACCGCCGACATGCTGATTTCTCCCGCGGAGCTGGCCGAGCGCGTCGCGGCGCTAAAGCAAAACGGCGGCTTCCATTATCCCGTGAGCCAGACGCCGTGGCAGGAAATCCAACGCGCTATAGTGGACCAGTTGGCGAACGGCATGGTGCTGGAGCCGGCGGTCAAATATCAGCGTGTGGCGCAAAAATTCGTGCCGCGCGACAATCATTGATTTGTTTTTGCCTATTGGGCTGAATTGAGGCGCAACATGTCCGCACGTCCGACCGTTGCCGATAAGCGCAAGACCTTCCGCAAGCTGCACGAGACCGGTTGCTTCGTCATCCCCAATCCTTGGAATGTCGGAACGGCGCGCTATCTCCAGGGCTTGGGATTTAAAGCGCTCGCAACGACGAGTGCAGGTCACGCGCACGCGCTCGGTTATCCCGACGGCGCGCAGAGCCTTGACGTCGTGCTGGCCCATTACTGGGAACTTGTCGAGGCGACTGACGTGCCGCTCAACGCCGATTTCGAGAATGCCTTCGCCGACGATCCCGACGGCGTGGCCGTGAACGTGACGCGCTGCGTCGCGTCCGGCGTCGCCGGCCTTTCGGTTGAAGACTCGCCTAAGTCCGACACGCCACTTTATGACTTCGATTTATCGGTTGCGCGGGTCGAAGCCGCACGGGCGGCGATTGACCGCGCCGGGGGCGATGTCGTGTTCACCGCCCGCGCTGAAAACTTCATCCGCGGCGTGCCGGACCTCGAAGACGTCATCCGCAGACTGAAAGCTTACGCGGCGGCCGGCGCCGACTGCCTTTATGCGCCCGGTATCAAGACGCGAGATCAAATCGAGGCAGTGGTCAAAGCGGTGGCGCCGAAGCCGGTCAATTTCCTCGGCAGCGGCGCCTTCGGCTTCACGGTCGGGGATCTGGCCGCCATGGGGGTGCGCCGGATCAGTGTGGGCGGCTCGCTCGCGCGCGTCGCCCTGCAAGCCTTTATCAAAACCGCGACGGAAATTGCGAAAGAAGGCAAATTCACCGGTTTTGCCGGTCTGATGACAAATCAAGAGCTGAATAAGTTCTTCAGCGAAGACCGCGAGAAAATGTCATCGTGACGGCTTCCGAACCACATCCACAGACCGGTCAGCCCGTCGGCTTGCCGGTCGAAAGGACGACGCCAGCGCCGCGGCCCGGGCCAGTAACGCTGAAAGGCAGCTACGGCCGTATTGAAAAACTGCGCCCGGAGCAAGCCGGCGATTTGTGGCGAGCATTCGCCAGCCACGATCAGCTCTGGACATACATTGGGACCAACGGGCCATTCGCGAACGCCGCGGACTTCGCGTCGTATATTGCGATGCGCGCGGCAGCCGAAGATCCCTATGCCTACGCGATCCTTGATCTCTCGGAACGTCCCATTGGCCTTTTCACGCTGCTGCGCATCGTGCCCGACATGCGGGTGATCGAGGTCGGCCACGTACTCTATTCGCCCGCGCTCCAGCGCACCCCGCTCGGCACCGAAGCTCAATACCTTTTGGCGCGCTACGTTTTCGAAGAACTCGGATACCGCCGCTACGAGTGGAAATGCGATGCACTGAACGGGGCCTCGCGCCGCGCGGCTTTGCGCTACGGATTTGTCTATGAGGGAATCTTTCGCCAATACATGATCGCGAAGGGGCGTAACCGCGATAACGCCTGGTATTCGATCATCGACAGCGAATGGCCGGCGCGCAAGCAAAGCTTCGAGCGTTGGCTTGCACCGGAAAATTTTGACAAGGACGGCCGGCAGAAGGTCAGCCTTGCCGCGTTAAACGCGCAGACGGCGCTGGAAGAAGCGTGAGGCCAACATGACCGACAGACTTAAGGGCAAAGTCGCCCTGGTAACTGCCGCGGCCCAAGGGATCGGCCGCGCCATTGCCGAGAAGTTCGCCGCCGAGGGCGCGAAATTGATCGCCACCGATCTCGACCCGAGCAAGCTGCAAGGCTTGCGCGGCAGTCTGCACAAACTCGACGTGCGCGCCGAAGACGACATCGAGACGTTCAGCCGCGAGGTGGCGCGCGAATTTGGCCCGCTCGATATTCTGGTCAATTGCGCCGGCTACGTGCACCAGGGCACGGTGTTCGACTGCTCCGACCGCGATTGGGATTTTTCCTTCGATCTCAACGTCAAATCCATGCACCGCACTATCAAGACATTCCTGCCGCCTATGCTGGAGAAAAAATCGGGCTCGATCATCAACATCGCGTCGGCGGTCTCATCGATCCGCGGCGTACCCAACCGCTACGTCTATGGCACCACCAAAGCGGCCGTGATCGGGCTGACTAAGGCCGTCGCCGCCGACTTCATCAAACAAGGCGTCCGCTGCAACGCCATCTGCCCGGGCACGATCGAATCGCCATCGCTCGAGGACCGTATCGCCGCGGTCTCGCGCGACACCAAACGCTCGCTTGAAGCGGTGCGCCAGGATTTTGTCGGCCGCCAACCCATGGGACGGCTCGGCACTCCCGAAGAGGTCGCCTACCTCGCGCTGTTTCTCGCCAGCGATGAAGCAAGTTACATCACCGGACAGGCCCATCTCGTTGACGGCGGCATGGCGCTGTAAACCACGCCGCCCGGAAATAGCTGCACCGCGCATAAAGTCCTTTTCCGAATCCCGCCGCTCGTTTAACTGCGGCTATGCGTTTTGCCTCGACTCTCATTCCGGGAACGCTTGCACGCCGTTACAAGCGCTTCCTTGCCGATGTGGTGCTTGAAACCGGTGACGTGACGACGGTTCACGTCGCCAATCCAGGCGCCATGACCGGCCTCGATCGCCCCTTTTCGCGGATATGGCTTTCCGATTCCGCCAATCCGTTGCGTAAGCTTCGCTACACTTGGGAGCTGGTCGAGGCCGATCTCGGCAGCGGCCCGGAACTCGTTGGCGTCAATACCGGGCTGCCGCATCAATTGGTCGCCGAAGCCCTCGAGCAGCAACTGATTCCGGAGCTGCGGGATTATTCGTCGGTGCGCCGGGAGGTGAGATACGGTGTGTCGTCGCGGATCGATTTTCTCCTGACGGCGCCGCAACGGCCGCCGTGCTATCTGGAAATCAAAAACGTTCACCTCATGCGCCGGCCGCGGCTGGCCGAATTTCCCGACTGCGTGACGGAGCGCGGCGCCAAGCATCTGCGCGAACTCGTGGCCATGCGCATCACCGGTGCGCGCACGGTCCTTCTCTTCGTCATCCAGATCGGCTCGGCGGACAGCTTCGCGGTCGCCCGCGACATCGACAAGGTTTACGCTGAAGGCTTCCGGCAGGCGCGCGAGCAAGGGGTGGAGATGCTGGCGTGGCGCTGTAACGTCGATGTCGACGGGGTTGCCGTTGCAGCCCGGGTTCCCATTGCCCTCGGCTAGTCATTCCGCGGCGCCGCTACATCGCTTGCGCCGGACGCGCCTATGCTTACATTCTACGCCGCCAGCGGCCGGTGGCCGCTTTGAATGCGGCTAACATTCCTCGCCATGACCTATGTTGACGCGGCCGTCGCGCCGCTTCGTAAAACCGGACAGATCAAGATCCACGGCCCCGCGGCCTTCGAGGGCATGCGCAAGGCCGGCCGGCTGGCCGCCACCTGCCTCGACATGCTCGCGAGCGAAATCAATCCGGGGGTCACCACCGACCACATCGACCGCTTGGTGTACGAATTTGGCCACGATCACGGCGCCGCTCCGGCGACCCTGATGTATCGGGGTTACCGCAAAGCCACCTGCACGTCGGTCAATCATGTGGTCTGTCATGGCATCCCGTCGGAAAAGCCGCTGCGCGAAGGCGATATCGTCAACGTTGACGTCACGTTGATCCTCGACGGCTGGCACGGCGATTCCAGCCGCATGTATGCGGTCGGCGAAATTCCCCGGCGCGCCGAGCGGCTTATCGAAGTCACCTACGAAGCGATGATGCGCGGCATTGCCGTGATCCGCCCGGGCGCCGCGACCGGCGACATCGGACATGCGATCCAAACCTATGTCGAGGCGCAGCACATGAGCGTGGTACGCGACTTCTGCGGCCATGGCCTCGGCCGACTGTTCCACGACGAACCGAACATCGTCCACGTCGGCCGGCCCGGCGAGGGCCTTGTGCTCAAGCCCGGCATGTTCTTCACCGTCGAGCCGATGATCAACCTCGGCCGTCCGCATGTGAAGGTCTTGTCCGACGGCTGGACGGCAGTCACCCGCGATCGCTCATTGTCGGCGCAATTCGAGCACTCGGTCGGCGTCACCGACACTGGCGTCGAAGTCTTTACGCTCTCGCCGAAGGGCTTCACCAAGCCGCCTTATCAGGCGTGAGCGGCGACCTGCGCCCGAAGCGCCTGGTTTTCCGCCTCCAGCTCCGTAATGCGCGCCTGTAGCTGCGCGACCGCCGCTTGGATCACGTCCATCGTGTAACGCGGCGTGATGTGTTGCGGGCAATTCCAGTCAAACGTTTCAAGGTACAGCAAACAAGCGCGTTCGAGCTTGGCCTTATAGCCGGGCACGGCGAGCCGCGCAGCCAGTTCGGAATCCGCCGCGATATTGCGCATTTCGACATGCGCAAGAATTTTAAGGCGCGCCCGGTTTGGGTAGTCCACCAGGATCAGCGCCGCGCGATCGTTAGCGGCAACATTGCCGACACTGATGTATTGCAGATTACCGCGAAAATCGGGGAAGCCCAGCGTTTTCTCATCGAGCACCTTGAGGAAGCCGGCTGGGCCGCCGCGATGCTGAACATAGGGCCAGCCGGTTTCCGAAACCGTCGCCATATAGAAACTATCGCGCTCCGCGATGAACGCCACCTCATCGTCAGTGAAGCGATCGAAGGTGCGATGACCCTTGAACTTCTCCCACATTTCACGGCTGCCGTTGGCAGCCTGCGCGGCGCGCACGCTCGGCGTCGAGGAAATATCGAGAAATTTGTAGCTCACGGTGGTGCTCCCGCTTTTGGTTCATGTTATTGTCCCACCGCCGAGTCGATAATCGGCACGGTTGACAAGTCATTATTGCTGTTTAAGCAATAATGTATGAACCGCCTCGAGGCGATGCGCACCTTCGTCGCCGTTGCCAAGCTCGGAGGCTTCGCCGAAGCCGCCCGTAGATTGCGGCGTTCGCCTTCAGTGGTTACCCGCGCGATCGCTCAGCTTGAAGATGAGCTTGGCCTCACTTTGCTGTTGCGAACCACCCGTTCGCTTCGCCTGACGGAGCGCGGCGAAGTTTATCTGGAAAACTGCCAGCAGATTTTGGCGGATGTCGACAGCGCCGAACGCCGGGTGCGCGGCGAAGACGCCGAACCGCGCGGTCATTTGAAGATCGCGGCTCCGATCGTGTTCGGCCGTCTGCACGTCCTGCCCGTGATCCGATCACTATTGCGGATGTACCGCACCCTATCGATCCAATTGAGCCTGGCAGACCGTAACGTCCATCTCGTTGACGAAGGCATTGATGTCGCCGTCCGCATCGGCGCGCTGTCGGATTCAAGCTTGATTGCCGTGAAATTGGCGGAGGTCAGCCGCGTCGTGGTGGCAAGCCCGGCTTATTTAAAAAAGCGCGGTATTCCAAAATCTCCCGATGAACTTGCCGGTCACGATGTGATCGCATTCGAGGGTGTTGGCCTAATTGATGACTGGCGCTTTGACCCTCGCCGCAAACCGGTGCAGTTAGAGCCGCGCTTGACCATCAACAGTGCCGACACGGCAATTGCGGCGGCTGAAGCCGGCGTGGGGATAACGCGTCCGCTATCCTATCAGGTCGAAGCCGCGGTGCGCGCCGGCCGCCTGACGCCCATCCTGCAACAATTTGCTCCGCCGCCAGCGCCGGTCAACGCGATTTATCCGTCGCGGCGCATCCCGTCGGCCAATGTCGCCGTTTTCGTCAAAACCGCGCGCGACTACTTCAAAACTGAGCCGCTGTCGCCGGTTACCGAGTGGAAGAAAAAGTAGACCGACGTCGAAGCGTCGCCTACCACGCGGCCTCAAGGATTTGCATGACATCGTCGGGGGATCGTATCGGCTCAGGGTTTGTCCTCACCCAGATATTGCGCATCGCGGCCTCGGCGATTTTATGAAGCTGCTCGCGCTTGACGCCGACGTCGCGTAGCGTCCTCGGCAGCTTCAGCGAGGCAACAAACTCGGCCACCGCATCCGAGGCCGGGATGCCCGGACGGCCGAGCGCTTGCGCGATCAGACGCTGCTTTTCCGCCGTGGCGCGCTCGTTGTACCGCAGCACATGCGGCAGCATCACGCACGAAGTGTAACCATGCGGGACGTCGGCGAACGCACCGAGCACGTGGCCAATGCCGTGGCTTGCGCCGTAATTGACCCGCGCAATCGAAGATGCGGCAAGCCAGGACGCTTGCTGACACTGTAGGCGCGCCGCGAGATCGTCCGGCCGCGGCAGCGCTTGGGCGAATAGCCGTAGCGCATGCAGCGCAAGACCGTCGCAATAAGGATGCGCCTCAATCGAGCAAAGCGCTTCCACGGCATGATCGACGCCGCGCACTCCGGTCGAAAGCCACAGCCATTGTGGCGTATAGAGCGTTGCTTCGGGGTCGAGAATGACGGCCCGCGCGCCAATGTCCGGACCGATGAACGAGTGCTTCTGGCGGATGCGCTCGTCGGTAATACCAGCAAGGTTGGAAAACTCAGCGCCGGACAGGGTGGTCGGCACCACAATTTGCCGAACCGGCGACGGCCGAATGTCAGGGACGTGGCGTTTGCCATCGGCGCTGACGGTGGCATGGAGGCCGTCGAGCCCTTCCGCCGAGTCAACGTTGTGCGCGAGACAGATTTGCAGGACCTTGACGGTATCAATCGCGGTTCCGCCGCCGACCGTCAGTATTAGGTCCGGCGCTGCCGCACGGACCGCGCGGGCCGCGGCGATGACGCTTTCCCGCGGCGAATGCTGGACGCAGCCGTCGAACAGCCCGGCATAGTGGCGGGGGCCGAGCGCTTGCGCGATAGCGGACACGACCGGCGTGTTCCGCGCCACGCTCTTGGCCGCGACAATGAAGACTTTTGTCGCTCCAACGCGCGCCATTTCCTCGACCGCAGCCTCCGCAGCCGGACGGCCAAAAACAACGCGCTCCAGCGGAAGATAGGCATAGCTGCCCGCCTGAGACACTTGCATTCCTCCCTGGTTTCGCAAGAACCGTACCGTGCGCAGCGGGAATTATCCCTCACCCGATTGCAAAATACCGCAATCAGGTCATCTTGGAGCCACCAAACCGCGGGCGGGGCGCCCCGTCGGCTTGGATGTGCTTTGGACCTCCCATGGAGAAAAAGCGCGAGCGCGGCGGCGGGTTGGCCGAGGGCTCGCCGCATTATTACGGCCATCGGGCCCGGTTGCGCGAGCGCTTTCGCGAGGCCGGTGCCGATGCACTGTCGGATTATGAACTTCTCGAGGCGGTCTTGTTTCGCGCTCAGCCGCGGCGCGACGTAAAACCGCTCGCCAAGACCCTGATCGCCACATTCGGCTCTTTCGCGGAAGTCATTTCCGCGCCGGTGCCTCGTCTTCTTCAGGTCAAGGGACTTGGCGACGCCACCATCACCGAGTTGAAACTCGTGCAGGCGGCGGCGAGCCGGCTCCTGCGCGGCGAAGTGAAAAAGCGGACGGTGCTCTCATCCTGGTCGGCCGTGCTCGACTATTGTCGCACCGCGCAAGCCTTTGCCGACCGCGAGGTATTCCGCGTTCTCTTTCTTGATAAGCGCAATCAGCTCATCGCCGACGAGACGCAGCAAATCGGCACGGTGGATCACACGCCAGTTTATCCGCGCGAAGTGGTCAAGCGGGCGCTCGAACTGTCGGCGACCGCGATTATCCTGGTGCACAATCATCCTTCCGGCGATCCGACGCCGTCGCGCGCCGACATTCAGATGACGCAACAAATTATCGCCGTGGCCAATCCGCTCGGCATTTCGGTGCACGACCACATCATCGTCGGCAAGGAAGGTCACGCGAGCTTGAAAGGGCTGAAGCTGATCTAACGCGGCCGTCATGTTGGTAAGTCTCACTCCGCCCTATCGTCATTGTCGAGCCAGGCCATGCGGAAGCATATGGCGGCGACCTGCGTCGTTCTTTATATTCACCAGGCAGGCTGTCCGATGAACGTCGTCCAATAACCGTTATTATCAGCATGTCGGAGGGCGGACGTGCAGGTTAAAGACTTCATGACGCGCCGGGTGGTTACAATCACGCCCGAGACGACATTGCTCGCCGCGGCCAAGCTGATGCTTGAACATCGCGTCGGCGGCTTGCCCGTGCTCGATGCGGCAGGCCGCATCATCGGCGTTTTCAGCGAGAGCGATCTGTTGCGCGAGGAGGGCGAGGAAGGCTCCCCGTGGCTAGACATTATGGTCGGACAGGACGAGAAACCTGCCGCGTCGCTGCAGCTCGACAGGCGGAAGGTCGCGGACATCATGACGCGGCAGCTCGTCACCATCGCTCCGGATGCATCGATCGCCGAAGCTTGCCGCCTATTGCATGACCATCGCCTGCGGCGATTGCCGGTGGTGGAGAGCGACAAGGTCGTCGGCATGATCGCACGCGTCGATCTGGTGCGCGCTGTGGCCACGTCGGCGGAAAAAATCTCTTCGGCGCCGACCCACGACGTCAGCGTCGCCACACGCCTGGCTGAAATGGAACGGCAGATCTGGCGTAACCAGGCGCGGGGCGTGCGGCCGTTTTGATTATTTTTATAATTTCTATCGCTGCGGCGTCCGCCGCATTTCGACACTCAGTCCATGATCAGGTCGCACCATGAACACCAGCTCCGCTTCGGCCAAGGCTCCCTTCCTGTGGGGCGTCTCAACTTCCAGCTATCAGATCGAAGGCGCCGCCCATGAGGATGGCAGGGGCTTAAGCATCTGGGATACATATTCACGGATCCCCGGCAAGATTAACAACAACGATACCGGCGACGTCGCCTGCGACCACTATCATCGCTACCGCGAGGATGTGGCGCTGATGCAGGAATTTGGGGTCCAGGCCTACCGGTTTTCGGTAGCCTGGCCGCGGATCATGCCGGAGGGCCGCGGCGCGATCAACAAAGCCGGGCTTGCCTTCTACGACCGCCTCATCGATGCGATCCTTGCCGCCGGCATCGAGCCGTGGCTTTGCCTTTATCATTGGGATCTGCCGCAGGCGCTGCAAGA
>Ga0302180_10000701_pt1 | contig 26810 bp, 27 predicted proteins | sample I_Palsa_E3_2_FD_200575 | JGI IMG/M metagenome (GOLD analysis project Ga0302180, IMG submission 200575) | Peat permafrost microbial communities from Stordalen Mire near Abisko, Sweden - I_Palsa_E3_2 | ecosystem: Environmental > Terrestrial > Soil > Palsa > Peat permafrost | place: Sweden...
TTGATAGTGCCGTTATCTGCGAAATCAAAGAAAACATTGACACGGCCGGGCAGGGGCCTATTTACCGCCGTTTGACGCTGGTCAGGCGCCTCTTAAGACGCCGGAAAGGCGTATCCGGGAAGTTATGCGGCATGGCCGAGGCTAGCGCGACGCTCGATTTCGCAGACCGCAGGCGCGAAGCGGACCATCCGCATTCGCTGGTGGTCCGCTTTCCCGCGAGCAATCCGCTTCGGCTCGATTGCGGCGTCGATCTCGGGCCGTTGCAGATTGCCTATCAGACCTACGGCACGCTGAACGCCGAGCGCAGCAACGCCGTCCTGGTCTGTCACGCGCTCACCGGCGATCAACACGTGGTCAACGATCACCCGGTGACGGGCAAACCCGGCTGGTGGGGAACCATGGTGGGGCCGGGACGCCCGATTGATACCAAGCGCTATTTCGTCATCTGCCCCAACGTGGTTGGCGGCTGCATGGGTAGCTCCGGTCCGGCGTCCACGAATCCGGCGACCGGCGCGCCGTGGGGTCTCGACTTTCCGGTCATCACGGTGCGCGACATGGTGCGCGCCCAGGCGATGCTGCTGGATCATATCGGCATCGAGTCGCTGTTCGCGGTCGCGGGCGGCTCAATGGGCGGCATGCAGGTACTGCAATGGGCCGCGAGCTATCCCGCGCGCGTATTTGCCGCTCTGCCGATCGCGGCGTCGACGCGGCACACGGCTCAGAACATCGCCTTCCATGAGGTCGGACGCCAGGCCGTGATGGCCGATCCCGATTGGCGCGGTGGTCGCTACTTTGCCGAAGGCACCAACCCGCGCCGTGGGCTCGCGGTCGCGCGGATGGCCGCGCACATCACTTATTTGTCCGACGCTGCGATGCACCGAAAATTCGGCCGGCGTTTTCAGGATCGCGACAATCCGACGTTTTCGTTCGATGCCGACTTTCAAGTGGAGTCATATCTGCGGCACCAGGGCATCACTTTTGTTGAACGCTTTGATGCCAATTCTTACCTGTACCTGACGCGGGCCATGGACTATTTCGATCTCGCGGACGACTACAATGGCGTCGCTGCCAACGCGTTTCGCGCGACGCCGACACGCTTTTGCGTCATTTCGTTCACCAGCGATTGGCTGTTCCCCACGGCCGAATCCCGCGCCGTCGTGCACGCGCTCAATGCCGCCGGTGCGCGCGTGTCGTTCGCCGAAATCACGACCGATAAAGGACATGACGCTTTCCTGCTCGAGGAGCCCGAATTGTTCACTACCGTGCGAGGCTTTCTCGATGGTGCGGCAGCGGCGCGCGGACTACAGCCGGTCGCGAGGTAAACATGCTCACCCGGGTCGAGCAGGACCTTACTATGGCGGAAGCCGCGCGCAGCGCGGGCGGCGCGCGCATCGATCTCCTTGTCGTTGCCGACATGGTGCAGCCGGGCGCGCGCGTGCTCGACGTCGGTTGCGGTGACGGCGAGCTGTTGCGCCTGTTGGAGACGCGCGGCGTCGACGGCCGCGGCATTGAGCTGTCACGCGAAGGCGTGAACGAATGCGTCGCCAAAGGCCTCGCGGTTGTGCAGGGCGACGCCGACACCGACCTTGAAAATTACCCCGACGATGGGTTCGATTTCGTCATCCTGTCGCAGACGCTGCAAGCCACTCGGCGGCCGCGCGTCGTGCTTGAGCATATGTTGCGCATCGGCCGCCACGCCATCGTGTCGTTTCCCAATTTCGGGCATTGGCGGATAAGGATGCAGATCGGACTGGGCGGCCACATGCCGCATACCGACAATCTGCCCTATGCGTGGTACGAAACGCCCAACATCCATTTCTGCAGCATCAAGGATTTCCGGCAGCTTTGTCAGGTCGCCGGCGCCAAAATCGAGGAAGCGGTGGTGCTCAACGCCTGGGGGCGACGCATGCGGCTTAAAATGCCGTGGTGGTTCTGGAACTTGTTCAGCGAGCAGGCGGTGTTCTTGCTGAGCCGCCGAGGCTAAAGCGGGCGCCGCTTCCCCGTTCACCGATTTTGCCGCGGCGCTTCTGCCAGTATAACAGGCGGTGCGGGCCCGTAGCTCAATGGTTAGAGCCAGCGGCTCATAACCGCTTGGTTGGAGGTTCGAGTCCTCCCGGGCCCACCACCTAATAAAATCAATGAGTAAGGTCGTCGATCGGCGACCGTGGTGACGGTCATTGGCGACGGTCTTTAAACGGTAGATCTCCGCCATCCCTAGCGGCCTCCCCGCTCATTTCGATCGGAGTTGCGTCAGATACTGATCGCGGTTGTGGTCAAAGCGGGCCACAAACCTCAGAACGTGTTTTGTCGTGCGCCGCACTCTTTGCACGTAAACTCCACGCGCACTTGCCCTTGAGCGGCCGAGACGCGGTTCGGCGCGCCACACTTCCCGCATTTACTCTCGATACGAGTCTGGCCCCGTTTAACGGTGAGAGAGTTACGCTCCAACGCCTCTTTCACCAGACGTTCGGTTTCGGCGCGCATCGCTTCCTTTGACATTTCATGCCTTCTTGGATTCTGCACGATAGGTCATACACGGTGGGGCCACGTTCACAAGCGGCATTGTTCTCTTGGATTCCCGAGACTATCTTGAGCTGGCATTAGCGGAGATTAAAATGGCACGTGGCACGGTGAAGTGGTTCAATTCGCAAAAGGGTTATGGGTTTATTCAGCCGCAGGGTGGCGGGAAGGATGTATTCGTTCACATCTCGGCTGTCGAGAAGGCTGGACTGGGCAATCTCAATGAAGGCCAGGTGGTCGAATACGAAGAAGTCGCAAACAAAGGAAAGACATCAGCGGAAAATCTCAAGGTGCAACGCTGATCCTGCCGGGCCCACCAAGAGCGAAATCATTCCTTGGACTTCCTCAATAGATAAGTGTCCATGATCCAGCCCTTCCGGTTTTTGGCTTCGCCTCGCCTTTTCTCGATGTCGTGCATGACCTCCGGCAAATTTCCCGACATAAGGATTTCGTCCTCGGTGCCGATATAGGCGCCCCAATAGATATCGATCTTCGGGTCCTTGGCGTTTTTGAACGAGCAGTCGGCGTCAAGCATCACCACGACGTCGCCGAGGGTGTCGGGTAATCCTTTGGCGATGTTGCGGCCCGTCGTGATGTGAACAGATTTGCCGATGCGATTAAGCGCGATCCGGTGCCGTGCCGCCAGCGCCTGTACGCTGCTGATACCGGGAATGACCTCGTACTCGAAAGCGACAGTTCCTTTCGCCGCGACCCGCTCAATAATCCGCAGCGTACTGTCATAGAGACAGGGGTCGCCCCAAACGAGGAACGCGCCGCATTCGCCCTCGCCGAGTTCCTTTTCGATCATTCGCTCGTAGATGACGGCCCGTTGCTCGTGCCAAGCCTCGACCGCCGATGCGTATGACGCCGCCGTTCGATTCCGGACCGGATCCGCGGCCTCGACGATCCTGTAAGATTTGTCCGTGACGTAGCGCTGGCAGACCTCCCGCCGCAGGCGGAGCAATTCCTCTTTCTCCTCCCCTTTGTCCATCATGAAGAAGACGTCGACTTGGTTGAGCGCGTTGATGGCTTGCACGGTGATGTACTCGGGATTGCCTGCGCCTATTCCAATGAGGAACAGCTTCTTCATTGCAGTCTCCGTGCTGGCGGCTCTCCGGATGCTCCAAAAACGAACGCGACGGATGTGCCAAAAAGGCCATTCAGGTCGCAGACGCTGTCTTCTTGGTGCGCAAGAGCTTTTCCACTTGCGGCAGACACGTTGGGCAAAGACAGTCTTTGAAAATTCCGATCGTGGGCGGCCTCGGCAACGGCAGTCGATAGCTTTCCTTCATACACCAACATGCCGTCACATCGCTGCGCGAACAGGCGAATTCGGCGCCGCAATTCTCGCATGCCACTCGTCTTGGACCCGCTTCCATCCAGGCCATCGTATCGATGAAACGAAGCTTGCTCGCTCAAAATTCGCTATTAGTGTCCATGGTCAGGGACCGCCGGCGGTTCGGCGCGGACGATTTGACGACCGGGTGGTTCATTGAGCATTGTTGCCGTGGCTTCTCAAGGCAATTTTGGATCACAAGCGGCAAGCCCTCGCTCTAGGGAGAACGCCATGCTGTCCGCCTCGACCGATCATCTCGGCGATTTAACGTCCGACAAACGCTTGCGTGCGCTCGGCATAATTTTGCCGCTGGCGGCGGCCGCGGTCGGCGACTACGCGCCCACCGCTATTATCGGCAACCTGCTCATGACCTCCGGTCAATTGCCGTGGGTCGCGGGCGATCTGAAATTTAAGGGCAAGATCGGGGCAGATTTGACGGTCGAGCAGGGATACCAGGCGTTTCGCCTCAGTGCCCTTAATGCGGTTGCTCAGCTCAGCGCGGCGCTCGGCAGTCTGGACCGGATCAAACAAATCGTTCGCCTGGAAGGCACGCTCAATTGCGCGCCGGGCTTCACCGATCAGCCGTCCGCGCTCAACGGCGCTTCGCATGTGATCAATGAAATTTTTGGACCACGCGGACGCCATACCCGCATGGTTTATTCGAACCACGAAATGCCGATGGATTGCGCTACACTCGTGGTGCTCTACGCCGAGATCGTGCCGCCATCCGATAAGACAACGCGGTTTAGCGCTAACATCCGCGCGTAGTTTCTCTCGGGCCGGGATATCGAAGGGAATATCTTTGCAGCGGAGGCGTCGATGATTGTCACGTTTCTGCGCCATGGGTCGAATGCGTGGCTGGCGCTAGGGCTTGTCGGGCTGGCGGTGGCATTCGCAGCGAGGCTACTCCCGTTTTCGCTATTTTGGCTGATTATAGGTGCATTCACGTTCTACGTCAGCGAGTACGGCTTTCATCGTTTCGGCTTTCACGCCGAACCGTCGCGCTTCGCTTTTATCCGCAAATTACAGCATCGGTTGCATTACGATCACCACACCGAACCGGACCGGCTTGATCTGTTGTTTTTGCCGGTCTGGTTCCTCGTGCCCAATCTGGCTCTGACCGCGCTCGGCTACGCGATCATCTTCGGCTGGCCGGTGGTTGCGTCGGCAATGTGCGGCGTCATGCTCGCCATATTCCACTATGAATGGGTCCATTACGTCGCTCACATTCCTTATCAGCCGCGCACGCGGATCGGAAAATGGATCAAGCAATATCATCTGCGTCATCACTTCATCAGCGAGAAGTTCTGGTTTGGCGTGTCAAATCCTTCAATGGACTTTATCGGGCGCACCTACAAAGTCGCGAGGGATGTGAAGCGCAGCGGAACGACCCGCAAGCTTTACGGCTAGACTTGAGATAGCGATGATCAGCGCGCACGAACTTGACGCCGTGATGCTGCGCCGGCTTGCCGGGCGTATTCGCCTACGGGCGACCGAGATGGTCGCCATCCAGGGCTTCGGTTACCTCGGGCAGGCTTTGTCCTCAGCCGAGATTTTCGCCGTGCTGTTCGGCGGCGCCATGCGCTACGGTCATGACCGCTTCGTGCTGTCGCCGGGGCATTACGTCATCGCGCTTTATGCCGCCGCCGCCGAAATCGGCCTGATCGATCCGCAAGCGCTTGCGACTTACGGAAAAGACGGCTCGGACCTGGAAGCGATCGGCAGCGAACGCACGCCGCTCGGCGACCTCGTCTGCGGCTCGCTGGGACAAGGGCTTTCCGGTGCGGTCGGCTTCGCGCTGGCGGCGGAGCTTGCCGGCGAGGATCGGGACGTTTTCGCGTTTCTCAGCGATGGTGAGATGGAGGAGGGCCAGGTGTGGGAGGCGGCGATGTTGGCCGCGCATCGGCGGTTAGGCCGCTTGGCGGTTGTGATCGATGCGAACAATTCACAGGTCGACGGCCCGATCGACTCGGTCACTACGCTTGAGCCTTTAGCCGACAAATGGCGCGCCTTTGGTTGGCGCGTAGCCGAGCTCGACGGCCACGATATCGAGGCGTTGCGGCGCGCGCTCGCGGCCCGGCACGACGGTCCGGAGCCATTCGTCATTGTCGCCCGCACACAAATCTCAGGAGGACTGCGCGCCATTCCGCCCACGGTCGACGGCCATTTTATCAAGCTCGATGCCGCTCTGCGGGCGGCCATCACATTGGAACTCGAGGCCGCGATTGCGTGAGCCGCCTTACGCGACGGTCCTCAAGCCTTACGGCGCGGCGCTGGTTGAACTGGCGCGGCGGCGTCCCGAAGTTATCTGCCTCGGCGCTGATCTGACCAGACAGACAGAGACCGATCTGTTCCGTGACAAACTGCCAGACCGGTTTATCAACATCGGCATGGCCGAGGCCAATATGATCAGCGTTGCGGGGGGTTTGGCGCGCGCCGGCCGTGTCGTCTTTGTCAACACTTTCGGCGTCTTTTCTACCCGCCGATGCTTCGACCAGATCGCGATGTCGGTCGCTTATCCGAATCTCAATGTCAAGATCGTGGGATTCATGCCTGGCCTTTCCAGTCCGGGCGGACCAAGCCACCAGGCGATTGAGGACGTCGCCTTGATGCGTGCGCTGCCGAACTTCACGGTAATCGAGCCCGCCGACGCCATCGAAACCAGACAAGCCGTCGCCGCTATCGCCGCGCATCCCGGACCGGTCTATCTACGGCTCAAGCGCGGCGAGATTCCGGTCATCTTCGATGACAGCCACCGGCTCGATTTGCGCAAAGCGCAAGTCCTTGTCGGCGACGAAGGCTGTCAACTCTGCATTGTCGCTTCCGGTATGATGCTTCCCGCGGCGCTCGCCGCGGCGCGCACGCTCATCGAGAATGACGTCAGCGTCGCCGTTCTTAATGCGCCCGTCATCAAGCCGTTCGACGGAGCAACAGTTTTGAGCATGGCGCGCGGGAGCCGCCTCGTTATCACCGCCGAAAACCACACCATTGTCGGCGGACTAGGCTCCGCAGTTGCCGAGGTGCTGGCGGAAGCCGGCATTCCGGTGCCACTGCGGCGCATCGGCATTGCCGACACTTTCGCTGAAGCCGGCAGCCGCGAATTCCTGTTTGCCAAATACGGGCTGGGGACGCGGGACATTGTCAACGCTGCGTGGGACGGGCTGAAGATCAATCGGCCGCCGCCGCTCGCGCGAGTCGTCGAGCTAAGTCCTGGCGCCTACGCGCCAGTATAAACTGCCGTTCAGTGAAAAGTACCCTTGCCGTGTATCAAGTCGGCCGCTTTTTCGCCGATCATGATCGCCGGCGCATTGGTGTTGCCGCTGGTCACGGCCGGCATTATCGAAGCGTCGGCGACGCGTAGGCCTTCGACGCCATAGACCCGCAATTGCGGATCGACAACGCTCATGGCGTCGATCCCCATTTTACACGTGCCGGCTTGATGGTGGTACGTTTCGCAGGTCTGCCGCACCCACTGTTCGCGCTCGGCGCGCGTCTTGGCTTTGGGCCAGACCGAACGTTTGCGCCATTTGGCAAACGCCGCGTTTTCCAAGATCTCGATTGAGACTTCGAGCGAATGGACGAGAGCGTTGAGGTCAGCCGTCTGGCTCAGATATCTCGGATCGAGGCGGATCGGCGCGCCGGGGTCATTGGCGGTCAGCTTTAATTCTCCGCGCGAGACCGGGCGTACAATGCCCGGTGCGATCGCATAGGAATGTGGCGGGATTTCCAGCCCGGGCAACGGCGGGGCGTTGCACATGAACAACGGTTGATGGTCGGGTGCCGGCAGGCGCGGATCGCTTTTCGCAAATAAATGGGCTTCGAGGATGTTGTGCTTGGGCGCGGGAATTTCGCGGCTGGCTTCGTAGATGGCAAAAGTCAGGAGATGGTCGTGGAGGTTTTGTCCTACCCCGCGCAAGTCGGCGTTGACGCTGATGCCGAGCTTGTTCAGATCGTCAGCCGGCCCGACCCCGGAAAGCAAGAGAAGGTGCGGCGATCCGATCGTGCCGGCGCTGACAATGACTTCGGCTGACGCATTGGCGGTGTGCAGTTTGCCCTCGTGCTCATACACGACGCCTTTACACCGTCCGTTCTCAATCACGAGCCGGTGGCTGCGCGCGCCGGTTTGCACAGTGAGATTGCGGCGATTGTGCGCGGGCACGAGGAAAGCCAGAGCAACACTGCAGCGGCGGCCGTCGCGCATCGTCGTGGTATCGGCGTAGCCGGCGCCGACGAGCTCAGGCCCAGAAAAATCGTAATTAATTGAATGGCCGGTGTGGACCGCGGCCTCGATAAAAGCGTCCGTCAGGGGATTGGGATGGGTGTGGCGCAGCACTGAAAGCGGGCCGCCGACGCCGTGATACCGCGATGCGCCGCCGTAATAGTCCTCCGATTTCAGGAAATAGGGCAACACACTCTCGTAATCCCACCCGGCGTTGCCAAGATAGGCCCAATGATCGTAGTCGGCTGCTGCTCCCCGAATGTAGATCGTGCCGTTGAGGCAGCTTGAGCCGCCGAGCACCTTGCCGCGGGGCCAGAACATTTCCCGGTTCAATGCGCCGGGCTGCGGAACCGTTGTGAACGCCCAGTCGAACGGCGTGTTCCACAATTCCCAGGCGCGGTGCGGTGCGGAGATTCTTTCGTCGTCGTGATTTGGTCCGCCGGCCTCGAGCAAAAGGACATTGACCGAGGGGTCTTCGGACAGCCGCGCGGCAATGACACTTCCGGACGATCCCGCGCCGACAACGACGTAGTCGTACTCAGCCACCTAATCCCTCCCAGCTTTCCCGTTTTTGATAGCGAAACCGGTTCCCGGCAGAAACTATCGCAGTGCAGGCGCGCCTCAATCAAGTAGGAGGATGGTGCGCACCCGCCTCGCTGTCGAGATGCGCCATTTGCGGCGCGTCGTAGCGCGTTCCGGCGGTCAGGCTCGGCGTTACCGCCGCATCGATGCGCGCGAGGTCGGCAGCATCGAGTTTCAAGGCGAGCGCACCGAGGCACTCGTTGAGCTGCTCGCGGCGCCGGGCGCCCACCACCGGGATAATGTCCGATCCACGCGAGCGCACCCAAGCCAGCGCGAGCTGCGCCGGGGTGGCATTTTTTTCGTGGGCGATCTGCCGCAACGCCTCGACCAGTTTCAGGTTCTGCTCAAGATTGCCTTGCTGATAACGCGGCATGCGGACGATGCGGATATCGCCTTTATTGGTCGCCGGAGGCACTCGGCCGCTGAGAATTCCCCGCGACAAGACCCCATAAGCGGTTATGCCGATGCCGAGTTGGCGCGTTGTTGGCAGAATGCTGGTTTCAATGCCACGACTCATGAGCGAGTATTCGATCTGAAGATCGGCGATCGGATGCACGGCTTGCGCGCGCCGGATGGTCTCGGTCCCGACTTCCGACAGGCCGACATGGCGGACATAGCCAGCGCGGATCATGTCGGCGATGGCGCCGACGGTATCCTCGATCGGCACCGCCGGATCGAGCCGGGCTGGGCGGTAAATATCGATGTAATCGGTGCCGAGGCGCCGCAGCGTATAGGCGAGGAAATTTTTCACGGCCTGCGGGCGGCCGTCATTGCCGCCGAACATGCCGGCCGGATCGCGCAGCGCACCGAATTTCACTGAGATCACGACCTGAGAGCGCGGAACGCCTTCCAGCGCGCGCCAGATCAGCATTTCGTTGTGACCCATGCCGTAGAAGTCGCCGGTGTCGATCAGGGTGATGCCGGCATCGATCGCTGCGCGAATGGTGGCAAGACCTTCTGCCTCGTCGGAGGGCCCATAAACGCCGGGCGACATGCCCATACAACCGAGGCCTATGACTCCGACTGTGGGTCCTGTTCGGCCTAGCTTTACTGTTTCCATAACTTCCTCGCCTTTGCGACCGATGCCGCTTGCCCAGGCTTTCAATGCGGTGCCGCTGACGGAGTCAACCGTTGAATCCAAGCCGAGGCGTTGTAGCCGGCATGCCGACGGCTCTTGACGGGGGAGTGTGCCGGGCACATGCACTCCCGGTACGAGTCGTATCGGCGGCTTCAAATGACACCCACACTGCCTGGCATTCCGGTCATCGACGTGCGTGAGGGTGGTCCACTGCGTCACGCGCAGTTGCGGCCCGCGCAAGCCCGAGCATTGCGCGACTCCTGCTTGCAGTTTTTCCCGCGCGCGGCGCTGCCGCTGATCCCGGCGCTCGATCGGCTTGCGCATCGTTCTTTGCGGCGGTCGTGTTCGCCGTATCTCGCCGAAATCGCGGCGATTGCGGAGACCTTAGATTTTTCCGGCGTCTGGATGCTCAACGCTTCTTATCAATGGGGCTGTACGGCGCGAGCGTGCCAACAGCATGGCGAGCCGTGGCTTATTCGCACGCTCGATTGGCCGTTCAAAGGTCTTGGACGACACACCGAGATTGCGCGTATGCGCGGCGCCGGCGGCGATTTTTTCAGCGTCACTTGGCCCGGCTATGTCGGGGTACTAACAGCGATGGCGCCGCGGCGCTTCGCGGCCTCGCTCAATCAAGCGCCGATGTGGCGCCGCACCTGCCATCGCTGGCTTCGGCCCTTCGACCACGCAATCAACACGCTGCGTGCCTCCGGGGTCTCGTGCATCGCACCGGATCAGCTGTTGCGGCGGGCGTTTGACGAGTGCAAGGACTTTCCTTCAGCGCGACACCTGCTGGAGGGGACGCCCGTTGCCCGTCCAGCCATCTACACGCTCGTTGGCTGCGCTCCGGATGAGGGTTGCGTGATCGAGCGTACCGAAACCGAATTCCTTACCCGCTTCGGCAGAACGTGCGCGGCCAACGATTGGGAGCCGTGTCGTCTCGGCTGGGAAGGGCGGATCGGTATGCGCCGATTTTTGGTTAGTTCGTTCGCCGAGGCGGCGGGTTTCAGCCGGGCGCGCCGTGAGTCGCTCGCGGCATGGAACGGCTCGTTGTCCGCAAGCGAATTCGATTGGTTGCGGGAGCCGGTGCTCAATCCGTACACGCGGCTCGCGGTCAGCATGAATCCGGCCCGCGGGATTTTGCGGGCGGTTGGCTATGATCTGACCGGCGACGTCTTGCCCGCGCCGGTGACGGAGATTTGCGAGCTCGAACTTTTGGCCGAGGCGGCATAGCAAACGATGGCGAGATACCGATGACCAAGATCACCACATCCGACGGCACTAAGCTTTATTGCGAAGAGGCTGGCGCCGGCACTCCGATCGTCTTCATCCACGAATTCGCCGGCGACTATCGCACGTGGGAACCGCAGATGCGTTATTTCTCGCGTTCGCATCGCTGCATTACGTTTTCCGCGCGCGGCTATCCGCCCTCTGACATACCGGAAGATCCGGCCCGCTACGGTCAGGACATCGCTTGCGACGATGTCGTGGCGGTCATGGATGGGCTTGGCGTCGACAAAGCGCACATTGTTGGTCATTCAATGGGCGCCTATACCGCGCTCCACGTCGGTATCCTGCACCCGCGACGCTGCATCTCGGTGACAGCCGCCGGCTGCGGGTGGGGTTCGCTGTCCGATCCAGAGGCACGCGAGGCGATGCGCAGATTTGCCGCGTCGACTGCGCTGATGTTCACCGAGAAAGGCATGGTGGAGGCGGCCGCGACGTATGCTGAGGGTCCGGGTCGGCTGAGCTACAAATACAAAGACCCGCGCGGTTTTGCCGAATTTGCACGGATGCTCAGCGAGCATTCGGCGCTGGGCCACTCTCTGACCATGTCGATGGTGCAAGCGCGCCGCCCGACACTCTTTGACATGGAAGCAGTTTTACGAAGATTTGCCGTTCCTCTTCTCATTATTGTGGGCGATGAGGACGACACCTGTCTCGAGGGAAGTCTGTTCCTCAAGCGCACGGTGCACACCGCAGGACTGTCAGTAATCCCACGTTCCGGTCACACCCTCACCAGCGAGGAGCCGGCGGCGGTCAATGCGGCACTCGCGGAATTGTTCACGGCCACCGAGGCCGGCCGCTGGTTGGCGCACCGGCCGCCGGCGTGAGGCGCTAACCTTGATGACGCTGCAAAAAGCTTAGAGTCTTTTCGTTGAACTCGGCGACGCTTTCATAGATAGGCGCGTGCGCGCTGGTTTCGAACACCAAAAGTTCGCTGCCTTTGATGCCGCTCTGCATCGGGCCGGCAAAGCGAGTGGAGCACACGAGGTCGTGTCGTCCGAAGGTGATTTGGGTCGGGGCCTTGATACGCCCGAGTTGACTTAATGCATCATGAGCGACCACTGCGCCTGACTGACTCATGAAAGCGTTGAAAAGCTGCTTCGGCCGGCTGCGCACGAACGCGGCCAGCTGATCGATGTAGTCCGGCTTGGCGGCGTAAAGCTCCGGTGTAAAACACCAGGGGAAAATGCCCTGGATGACCATTTCAGTAACGCTGCTTAGCCCTTTGGCGATGGTGCGCCAGCCTTCCACCACCGTCTTGAGGAACGGATCGGACTTGGTCCAGCCGCTGTGCACCGAAAGGGACTTGACCCGGTCGGGATATTTGGCGGCGAGCCAAAGACCCGTTGCGGCGCCCAGCGATAGACCGCTGACATGTGCGCGCTCGACCCCGATCGCCTGTATGAAGGCGGCGAGATCGTCGGCAAACAACTCCATGGAGTACGTCCCCGGCGGTTTGTCGGTTTCGCCGGCGCCGCGCGGATCGACGGAGATGCAGGTAAAATGCTTGGCGTAATCGGCAACTTGGAAAGCGTAGCAGGCGTTATCGGCAGCTAGAAAGGGGATGAGCAGGAGCGGTTCGCCCGACCCTTGTTGCTCGTAGTTTATGTTGATGCCGTTCGCGTTGACTTTCGGCATGTAATCCTCCCGTGCCCGTCAAAAATGGCCTTCTTGCCGAGGCGTTTCTCAAAAGCATAGTCCGCGCATCGGTCGCGTCAACGCGCCGCCTTCGAAGAGCGTAAACAGCGATGTCGCGTCTCTTTGGCCGTCACAACGGCGCTGTCCTACACCCGGCGCAACGGCATCGACCAGGCGAGCCAGGCGCCAATGGCTGTGAATGCCGCGATCGTCACAAAAGCGGCGCGGAACGCTCCGGCGATCTCACCCTGGACGACGGCTTGGCGCGCACCGGGCAGAGCGGCAATCGCATCCGGCCCTTGATCGATCAGCGTTCCGAACAGGCCGGCGGTCTCCCGATCGCCGGCGGCAAGCGCGGAAAACAAAACCGCCGCGACCGCTGCGGTGCCGAATGCCGCGCCAACCGAGCGGGAAAACTGCACCATTGCGGCGCCGGTCCCCAGCATGCGCTGGCCGGCGACGGCTTGCACGGTGACCTGAACGACCCCCATCACAGTGCCCATGAAGATCGCCATGCCGCCAAAGACCCATGGGAGCTCCGCGAGCGTCAGGCGCGGTACGTAAAAGGCGAGAAAAAGCAGCGATGCGGTCGCCGCGACGTATCCGTATGAAGGAAAAACCGCGGTGCGCCCGGTTCGCGTGACCAATTGACCGGTGACCAGAGAACCGATGCCGATGCCGAACATCAGCGGAAGTAGCAGCAGCCCGGTCTCGGCTGGAGACGCGCCGCGCACTGCGCGCAGATAGATCGGCAGAAATGTAATCAACGAGACCAGCGCGGCGCCGTGGCAGGCAGCCAAGCCGTCGCTCCGCCACACCGAAGGCTCTCTGAATAAGGCCGGCGGAATGAGCGGCGAACTCGAATGCCTCTCCTGCCAAATCAATGCCAGAAGGGCCAGCCCGCCTAGCAACAAAAGCCCAAAGACAAGCGGTAGGGTCCGCGCGTCCATGCGCTGGGCCTGTTCCAAAGCCAGAATGAGGGGAGAAACGAACATCGTGAACAGCACCAGACCGGGGGCGTCGAATGTCGTCCGCCGGCGGTCGGTCGGCTGCGCCTTAAGCCGCAATACCAGGACCACTGCAATGAGGCCGAGGGGTAAATTGATAAGGAAAATTGATCGCCATCCGAACGCTTGCGTGAGGTAGCCCCCTGCGACCGGTCCAAATGTGCTGGAGGCGACTGAAACACCCGCCAAGTACCCTTGATAGCGGCCGCGCTCGCGCGGCGGAACGATTTCGCCGACCAGCGCTTGCGACAAGGTCATCAAGCCGCCGCCGCCAAATCCTTGCAGCACGCGCGTTGCGGTGAGAATTTCAATATTTGGCGCGAGCGCGCAGAGCAGCGACCCGACGATAAAGATGGCGAGCGCGGTGAGGATCATGCGCCGACGCCCGTACGAATCGCCGAGGCGTCCGTAGACCGGCGCCGCAATGGTGTTGGCAATCAAATACGAGACGACGACCCAGGATACCCGCTCGACGTCCCCCAGGGTCGATGCCATGGCGGGGAGAGCCGTGGCGACAATGGTTTGATCGGCCACGGCGAGAAACATCGGCAGCATGATGGAAGGGAAAGCTGCCCAAAACAGCGATTTGCTGCCGGGCTGCGCTTGCGGCTCGGCCCCGGCATTGGATTCAGGATCAACGAGATTTTCATTCAAGGCGGCCGGCCCGCAACTTTCGGATGCTAGCGCTGTCAGCTAGCGTCGGAAGGCTAGCCCATCGGCCGCGCAAAAACACCGGCCGCCTGAGGCGGCCGGTTTAAGTCTGATCACTCTCAACCGCCGCGGATTTTCAACCGATGAAGCCAACCCTTTCTTGTTCGCGGGCTTCGGCTTCAGTTTTGGGCTGCGCCGGCAGTTGCAACACGCTCGCCGCTTGGCCCTCGCACAAGAGGGTCAAGAGTACGATGCGTCCATCGGGAAATTCGAGTGCATCGTGGTGTGCGGCCAACTTGTCCTTGTTGACTTGGCGGAAAATGGCGGTCGCGTGGTTGATCGTTTTCGTTTTCCAGCCGAGTAGCCCGGCCGGCAGGCAAGCGACCTCGTCGGCAAAGGCCAACTCCGTTCCCGGCAGCAAGCACACCGCCGTTCCAAAATCCTCGGCATCGGCAAATCCGCGCGTTCCAGTGCCGAAGTCACGCGTTACCAGCTTGTCACCAACTTCTGCAGGTCGCGATCGCACGCTTTGAAGGCTAAAGTCACACATCTGCGACTCTCCTTTCTCCCCCGGCATCGTCGTCCGGGGTCGTCGGTTACCCCCCGCTACCCCTTAACGAACTCAAGCAAGAATGGTGCCGCGCGTGCTGCACAGACCCATTGGGCCGCAGCAGCATGTCGCAATTAAGGCTCCCGCCCGGCGAGAGATGCTGAACATTTGTCGCAAAATCACATTCATCGCCGGTGTTTCCACCGAAGCAACGTCTTGGAAAAAATCGCGTGATGAATGTGGGCGATAGCGCCGGCCTCAATGTCCCCCCGAAGCCCGCGCCGCCGCCGGATTGACGCGCCTGATGAGCAGGAGCGTGATTGGCACGAGTACCGCGGCGAAAATTGCCCAGCTGAAAAAGATGTCGATATAGGCCATGAGCGCCGCCTGGCTGTCGATCAGTTGAGCGATGTAGCCGATCGCGTGGCCTCGTGCGGTCGCCGGCGGTCCGCTCTGTCCGAAATATTGCGTGAGGTTATGAACGGCGGATTGATAGGCGGGCGAATCCGGAGACATATTCTCGGTGAGCCGGGATTGATGAAATTGCGATCGTCGCGCCAGTTCGGTAGCGGCAAGCGAGACGCCGACACTGCCGCCGAGATTGCGCGCCACGTTAATCAGAGCGGAGCCTTCGTTGGTTTTCTGCGGCGGCAGCTCGGCATAAGCGATGGAATTGATCGGAATGAACATGAACGGCATGCCGAGCGTCTGCAACACACGGACCGACGCGAAATAGGTGAAGCTCGCGTCGGGTACGAGCGACGTCGACACCCACATCCCGAATGCAATAAGCGCCAGTCCGATCGCCAGCCAGTATTTCGGCTGCATATGCGGAATGATCTGCCCTGCAATGGGCATCAGCAGCAGCATCGTCAGTCCCCCCGGCATCATCGCCAGGCCGGACAGCATCGCCGTGTAGGGGAAGTTCGTCTGCATCAGTTGCGGCGTGACCTGATTTGAGCCGAACAGAAGCGCGCCCACCGCCAGCATGACGATAAACGCCATGGCGAACTGGCGATGGAACAACAGCCGAATGTCGACGATGGGATCGTCGCGGGTGAGTTCCCACGGAATAAAGAAGATGAACGAACAGGCGGCGATGGTCGCGAAAGTGACGATCGTCGCCGACGAAAACCAATCGTCGAGCTGCCCGCGGTCAAGTACGATCTCGAGGCTGCCGAATGTCAGGGCGATCAGCGCAAACCCAATCCAATCCACCTTTAGGCCGCCGACCAGGCGCTCGCGGCGTTCGCGCTCGAGCACTTCGGGCTCGACCACAAGCCATTGGACCAGCACCAACGAGAGGATGCCGAACGGCACGTTGATGAAGAAGATCCAGTGCCACGAGTAATTGTCGGTGAGCCATCCGCCGATGGTCGGACCAACGGTCGGTGCCACAATGACCGCAATGCCGTAAATCGCGAAAGCTTGCGGCCGCTTCGCCGGCGGGAACGTATCCGTGAGCATCGCCTGTTCGCTGGTGGGCATGCCGCCACCGCCGAGGCCTTGCAGGATGCGAAAAATGATCAAGGCGGTGAGACTTGAGGCGAGGCCGCACAGCAAGGATGCGACGGTAAATATCGCGACGCAAATCATGTAGAAGCGTTTGCGCCCGATCACGTTCGACAACCATCCGCTTACGGGCAGCACCACTGCGTTGGCGATCAGATAGGTCGTTACTACCCAAGTACTCTCATCGACGCTGATGGCGAGGCTGCCGGCGATGTAGCGCAGCGCCACATTGGCGATGGCGGTATCGAGCACGACCATGAAGGTCGCGATCGAGACGACGAGAGCGATGAGATACGGACTGCGATCGCCGGCCGCGGAGCGGCTTTCAGACGCGGGGGTGCCGCGCACGGCGCTCACTGCGTCTTGACCGTGGGCACGACCGACATGCCCGGTCCGAGCAGTATGTCGGGCGGTTGATCGAAGACGATCTTGACCGGGATGCGCTGCACGATCTTGACGAAGTTGCCGGTCGCATTCTCAGCGGGCAGAAGGCTGAAAGCGGTGCCGCTCCCGGGCTGGATGCTGTCGACATGGCCCTTGAATATGCTATCGGGGAAGGCGTCGATCCTGATATCGACCGAAGCGCCGGGCCGCACCGTGCGCAACTGGGTCTCCTTAAAATTCGCCGTCACCCACACGTCCCGCGGCACGAACATCAGCAACGCCTGACCTACCCCGGCATAATTGCCCTTGGTAGCGGTGAGCCGCGCGACCCGTCCACCAACCGGCGCCGTAATCATTGTGCGCGACAAATTGGCGGCCGCTTGTTCCTTGGCCGCGGTCACTTGCTCCCATTGCGCTTGCGCCTGCAGGCGTTGCGCCTGCAGGACGGGAAGCTGTTTTTCGGTCGCGATCGCATTGGCTTGCGCACCTGCGTAATTGGCGCGGGCTTGCAGGAGACCCGACGCGTATTGTTGCGCCTGCTCCTGAGTAACGGCGCCTTGCTTAACGAGCGCCGTGTAGCGCTGTTCTTGCTGTTCGGCGAACGCAAGCGCGGCTTGCGACTCAGCTGCTTGCTTTGCCGCCTGGTCGATGCGCGCTTGTTGGGCGGTAACTTGGGCATCGACAGTGGTCAGATTGGCTTTAGCTTGATCCACTTGGGCGGCGGCTTGATCGAACTGCGCTTTGTAGTCGCGGTCATCGAGCCGCACCAAGATCGCACCCGGTTCGACCAGCTGATTGTCCGTCACCGGTACGTCGACGATGGCGGCGTTGATCTGCGAGCTGATCGAGACGGTGCGCGCGTCGATGAATGCGTCGTCGGTCGTTTCATATCCGCTTGCGTTGAACCACCAGGTCACGGCGCCAATAATGACGGCGATGATCAAGGCGGTAATGACCAACACCATGCGGCGCCGTCGCCGCGGGCGCTCGACCACGGCTTGCGGCTTGCCCGCCGGCCCTATAGCCGGTCTCGCTTCACGGCCCGGCGCAGTGTCCTGCCGACGTTCGTCGTTGGTACGTTGGTCCATGCCTGGAATGAACTTTAGCGCGTCATCGGAACTGCCGCTCGTCGAGCGGCGCATAGCGCCCAGCTCGAATCTGCCCCGTTTCTAGCCGCTAACGGCCACGCAGTCACGAGGGTGAATGCGGCGGGGTTCCTGCTAATGTGAGCGGGCGGCCGGTCGTGGACGGGTGGGCTTTGAAACTGTGGCCGGTGCGGGCGGCTGACTGGGTTTTGCCTCTGCTCGCTCTGCGCAGAACTCCTCTACGGCGGCAACGACCGCCGCGCTTATCAGGGCGCGCCGTTCCGGGGTCGCGAGTTCGAGCTCCTCCTTTCGGTTGACGATTGATCCGGCCTCAAGCAGCACCGCCGGCATCAGTGTGTTGCGCAGCACGATGAGCTGATCGTATTGATACACGCCCGCCTCGGCATCGACGAGTTGATGACGATGCCTGCCCATGAGCGGCAGAGTGTAATGCGGCGTGTAATGCATGCCGCGCGCTTGCAGTTCACGTCCCAAGAGGTGGCCAAACGCCAGGCTACCCTTGCGATCGGCATTAGCCTCCGAGATGAAGATGGAGTAGCCGCGAAAGCGGTCACTGAACCGGTGTGTCTCTCCGTTGTATTCCCACTTCTCTATCAGATTATCCGGCACTGAATCGTGGTGGATAGCGACGAAGAGATTAGCGCGCAGTTGGTTGGCGCGCGCAGCCCGCTCGAGTAAGCCGGCCCAGGGAGCTGTCGCCGTGATTAGGCGGACGGTTTTGCTAAAGCCAGCGGCGGCCAGGGCCTGTTTGATGGTGTCGGTAAGCTGAAGATTGAAGGTGTATTCCGGCACTCCGCGAGCGCTGTCGGCGCCGGGAACTCGCACGGTGTGACCGACGTCCAGCGCGACACTAAAGTCGGAACGCTGACACGCATCCCCCTTTTCCGCCGGCGGGACGTCTTCAACGCTCTGCGCCGGTTGCGCGCCTAAGACGAGGGCGACGGCGGCGAGAACCGCAAGAGCCGAGTTCATTGGTCGGAGCTTGCTGATCGCTCGCATGGTCCGTCCAATTTTATGCTTCACTGCTGTCGCGCCGTTTCTGATCTGATTACGTGTCCGTCCATTGCGCGTAACACCTGCTTGTGCCGGACCGCTCCCTGTCGTACCAAAAAAAGACCGGTTTATAGTGAGTGGACGGCTGATATGACCATAGTCCGCGAACCGCTGATAGCGGCCGTTGCCATCGCTGATCTGAGGCCTACCCAAATTACGGTTGGCATGCGCGAGGTCCTGAACAAAAGGAAACGCTGGCGCGAGCAGGGCGCCAAGAAAGATCAGAAGTTTCTCGGCAAGCATATCATTCCGGTGGTCTTAGGTCCGAAGCAGCGCCCTTACGTGGTCGATCATCATCACCTTGCCCGCGCCCTGCATGACGAGGGGGTCAAAGAGGTGGCGATCGTCGTTGGTAACAACCTCAGCGGACTTGATCGTGACGCGTTTTGGACGGTGATGGACAACCGCAACTGGATGCATCCCTACGACGCCGAAGGGGTGCGGCGGCCTTATCGCGATATTCCCAAAAGCGTTACCGATTTGATCGACGATCCGTTCCGGTCGCTGGCCGGCGAGCTGCGCCGCGCCGGCGGCTTCGCCAAGGACACGACGCCATTCAGTGAATTTCTCTGGGCCGATTTTTTGCGCCGCCGCCTTAAGCGCAAAGCCCTCGACCATGACTTCGATCATGCGATCGAAATGGCGCTGGAACTGGCGAAAAGCCAGGAAGCAGGTTATTTGCCCGGATGGTGCGGTCCGTCACCCGAGGGATGACCGCTAGCCCCCTTGCGGGCTTGGTCCAGTATCGCGCTATTTTGAATCGAGGTTGGGATGACTCCCGTAGTCGCCGTGATTGCCGCCGGAATGATGGGCGCTGCAGTCGGCAGAAGGCTTGCCGACCATGGCATCAAGGTATTGACGTCGCTCGCGGGTCGCGGCGGATCGACGGCGGACCGCGCCAAGGAAGCTCACATGGTTGCGGCGAGCGATTCCGAAATCGCTGCCGCGGATTTCCTGCTATCGATCGTGCCGCCGGGCGACGCATTGTCGCTGGCCGAACGTTTCGCGCCGGCGCTCAAGGCGAGTAATGCGAAGCCGATCTATGTCGATTGCAACGCCATCAATCCGGCGACCGTCGGCCGAGTGGCCACGGTCATCGCGCCGACTGGATGCTCGTTCATGGACTGCGGCATCATCGGGCCGCCGCCGCCACGCCTTTCGCCTTCGCAAGCGGCGGGCGGCGAGGTCACTCTCGCCGGTCCGCGCTTTTATGCTTCAGGCCCCGCCGCGGCGCAGCTTGCCAGCTTGCGGCAATACGGTCTCGACGTTCGCGTGTTGCAAGGGCCGCCGGACGCTGCGTCGGCGCTGAAGATGTCCTATGCCGGCATCACCAAGGGCACGCAGGCGGTCGGGGCGGCGATGATGCTGGCGGCCATGCGCGCCGGCTCGGCCGGCGCGCTCTACGACGAGCTTGCTTACAGCCAGAACGCGGCGCTCAAGCAATTCAAACAACAACTGCCGATGATGCCGGCCAAGGCGTATCGGTGGGTAGCCGAAATGGAGGAAATCGCCGGCTTTGTCGGCGAGGGCTCCGCCGCACACGAACTTTATAAAGCCGCGGCGCATTTCTACGCGCGCATGGCCGAAGACTTCGCCGCGGATAAGGAAGATGCGGCGGCGCTTGAGGCGTTTCTAAAAAACGCTCCGGCCGAATAAGCGCGCATTCGCCGCGAAGCCAGGAGCGGCCCTAATCGGCTTTGTGCTGAAGGGGGCGCTATCCGGCGACGGCGGAATGCTGGCAACTGCGAACCAGATCGACGATCGCCGCGATCGAGCGAAAATTTGCCGGCGTCATGTCTCGCTCAGAGATGTTGAGCGAAAAATCTGACTCGACCGAGAGCATGAGATTGACGAGATCGAGTGACGAAAGGCCGCAGGCGCGCAGATCGTCATCGGTTCCAACCGGCCGCGCGATCGCGCGCTTTTCCATGACTTTGCGCACAAGCAACGCCACGCGATCGGTCAACTCGGCATCGGAGAAATCGGGCACGGTTAATACTCTCCAAACACATCGCGGATCACACGCCGCGAAAAATCCTGCACGCGAATATTTACAGATGAATTGCTTTCAATTGGTAACCTTTATGAGAAAGAACAGAGACAATTGCGCGCATTATCCGCCGAAAAGTCAAAATTTTGCGCTACCTCTGAGGCCGCCAAAGCCGCCAAAAGCCGATCGGCAATAGAGGTGCCCATGAGCGCATCCACCACCATTCGAACCGCAGCATTGCAAGGCGTCGCAATCTCACGCGGGCCGGCGCGCGGTCTGCTGGTTGCGGGTGGCCAAGTTCATACCAATACAGAAAGCTTGGCGTCGCGCGTCGAAAAGGTGGTGCGCGTTGCCGCCGCGCATGCGACGGCCGTTGATCGCGAGTCGCGCCTGCCGCAAGAAGCCATTACCGCGCTACGCGACGCCCGCCTGCTCGGCGTGGCGGTGCCGCGAGAATTCGGCGGCGAGGGCGCCTCGGTCGCCGATGTGGCCGATATTTGCTACGCGCTGGGCCGCGCGTGCTCTTCGACGGCCATGATCTACGCCATGCACCAGACGAAGGTGGCTTGCATCAGTCGGCACGGCCGCGGCAGTGCCTGGCATCAACTGCTAATGCGGCGCATCTGCGGAGAGCAGATGTTGCTCGCGTCTTCGACCACCGAGGGCGACCGCGGCGGCGATATTCGCAACAGCGCGGCCGCGGTCGAGCGTCACGACTCGCGGATCACGCTCGAGCGAAATGCTACCGTGATTTCCTACGGCGAAGCCGCGGACGGAATTGTAACGACGGCGCGGCGCGCAAATGACGCCGCCAGCGCGGATCAAGTTTTGGTCGTCTTCCTCAAGCAGGACTACACGCTGCAGCGACAAGTCGGGTGGGACGCACTCGGCATGCGCGGCACGTGTAGCGCAGGCTTCCAGCTCGTCGCATCGGGGGCAGGCGAGCAAGTGTTGCCGGTTGCTTATAGTGAGATACACGCCCGCACCATGATGCCGGTTGCTCACCTGATGTGGAGCAGCGCGTGGGCGGGAATTGCGGCAGCTTCCGTCGAACGCGCGCGCGGGTTCGTTCGTAAGGCGAGACATCGCGCCGACGGCGCGCTGCCGCCTGGCGCGGCACATTTCACCCGGGCAAGCGCCTCACTGCAGACGCTGCGCTCGCTTATTGCCGCGGCGCTGCAGCGGTTTGAAGCGATCGCGGATGATGGCTCGGCGCTCGAGTCGCTCGACTTTCAAACCAGCATGAACCTGCACAAAGTCAAGGCGTCCGAACTCGCCGTTTCGACTGTGATGAGTGCGATGCAGGCCTGCGGACTTTCCGGTTATCGCAACGACAGCGAGTTCAGCCTCGGCAGGCACCTGCGCGATGTTTTGTCATCGCCGATCATGATCAACAATGACCGCATCCTCGCCAATTTGGCCGATGCGTCTCTGTTAAATGGAGTCCCGACCAGTCTGCGCAGTTAAATGCGGCAAAAAAGTCCGCAACAGAACAACGTGAGGCGTGTACATGAATATCGCGTTCAAGGCTCCCAAGCCGTCGTTTCGTTCGCTCGATGCCATCGCCGAGAAACTGCTGCTGCCGACCGGCATCGACGGTGTCTACACGCGCACGGCGGCTTTCGAGACTGTCGTTGACGCGTTGAGCGCTCTGATCTCCCGTCATCGGGAGCCGGGAACGGAAGTGTTGCGCTTTCCGCCGGTAATGAGCCGCCGGCAGGTTGAAAAATCGGGCTATTTGAAAAGCTTTCCGCACTTTCTCGGCTGCGTCTGCTGTCTTCCGGGAAAGGAAAGCGAAATCCGGGTTGCGGTAGACCGTTTCGAGGCCGATCAAGACTGGACGCCGGCTTTGTCCGCGGCCGATCTCGTGCTCAGTCCGGCGGCCTGCTATCCAGTCTACCCGTTGGCCGCGAGCCGCGGTGACGTGCCGGCGGAGGGTTTGAACTTCGATGTCGCCGGCGATTGTTTCCGGCGCGAACCGTCCAAAGATCTTGACCGGTTGCAGTCGTTTCGCATGCGCGAGTTCGTTCGCGCCGGTACGCCGCAGCAGATCGACGATTTTCGCCGCCGCTGGCTCGCCTGGGCGCCGGGCTTCGCCGAACGGCTCGGCCTCAACTACCAAATCGCTCAGGCCAGTGACGCGTTTTTCGGCCGCGGCGGTAAGCTGATGGCGTTGAGCCAAATCGAGCAGGCGTTGAAGTTTGAGCTGTTGGTGCCAGTGCGTTCCGTTGAGGAGCCGACGGCCTGCATGAGCTTCAACAACCACCGCGACCATTTCGGTACGGCTTGGAACTTGCGCGACAGCGCCGGGCAGGTGGTCAATACCGGCTGCGTCGCCTTCGGCATGGATCGCCTGGCGTTGGCACTATTTACGGCCCACGGAGCAGAGATCGAAAGCTGGCCGGCGACGGTGCGCGGAGAGCTGCGGACTTAAACCCCGAGCAGGGCGTACTCGGTATACGCCAGATCTCCAAGACGCGGCCGCTGCGGCCCCTTGTAGTATTTCGGCATCTTGCCGCGCTGAAACCAACCCACCAATCCGGGTACGGGGCCGTTTGCGTCTATCACCACGAAAAACTTGCCGCGCCGGGCGAGGAAGCGCCCGATCGGTCCTGCAAATCTAACAAAGTCGTCGACGTCGCGACAGTAGATCAGCTGCGCGCAGGGGATGCGGCCTTTGACCAAGCGCGGGCGGAATACGAACGGCGACGCTTGCCCCGCCGCGACGCACCACACGCTGTCGCAGCCAAGCGCAGCGTGTTGCAGCAGGACCTCGCGGTCGAAAGGATCGCATGCAATGTCGGGCCGTTCGACCGCGTCGATCACCTCGGCGTTGCGCCCGTTGAAGAGGCCGTTCAACGCGGTGACTGCGACGAAGACGCCATCGCTGTAACGTGAAAAGCCCTGAGCCTCGATAATTGGCCTCGTGTGCGGGGCCGGCGAAACATTTGTGTAGGTTACGTCTTTGTGGCGGATGGCTCGCGCGACCAACATGGGCGCGTAGGCGCGAAACTCGGGGTCGACATACCAGCTCGACAGGTTGCAGCGGGTAATCGCCGCGCCGCCTGATCGTATTGTCGAGCAAATCAGAAGGAGAGCGCCGACAACCTCGCCGCCCATCGCCAAAAGGTAACCATATTTCGGCAGGCCGGCGGGTGGCTCGTGGCGGGCCAGTTGCGCAAAAGCCTTCAGCCAAAACTCGCGGTCGTGGACTGGAAAGCCGCGCGCCAGCACAGACGCCACCGCCTCGATATCGGCCGCCTCAATCAGACGGCAACGCAATGCCGCAACCGGAGAAACCATTCGCGTTGACCACGACCGTTTCGTGAACTTGATCGTAAGTGTTGCGCGAATATACCGAGCCGGGATGAACAAACAGTAGGCGCAGCATGTCGGTAAAGTTAACCATAATGCAGCAGATGGAGCAGGTGGCCCGCGAGCACGGCAAGATTTTGCCGCCGCTGAAGGAAGATCTCGTGCTGGCGAATTGCGGCTTGGACTCGCTCGGCTTTGCCGTTCTCGTGGCGCGGCTCGAGGATACGCTCGGCATCGATCCCTTCACCGCCGCGGAGGACGCGATTTTTCCGATTACGCTCGGCGATTTCGTAAAAGTCTATGAGCATGGCCGGCGGTGAAACGGCGCTGCGGGACTACGTAGCCGCGCCGCCTGCGCAAGGGTGGCTCTGGGATCGCGGCAGGTCAGTTTGCCTCACCGATCTTCATCGCGGCACCGCTCTTGGTGCGGGGCTGCCATCGCTTGCTGGACGCTCCGTCCTGGTCGCGGCTGAAAATCAGCTCAACGCGGCGATAGCGCTGATCGAGCTCGATGGCGTCGCACGGCGCGTGGTGATTTTGCCGCCTGGCGTCGAGTTCGGCCACCTGGCCGAGATCGTCGCCGCTGCACAGGTTGACGCTGCCGTGATCGACAATGGATCGCCGTCTCTGACGACTCTCGGACTTCCAATTCAGGTCTCTTGCGAGCCTTCGATAATTCCCGCGACGGAAGACACGGCCAACGGCGCTTCCACTGAGTGGGTCCTGGTGACGTCAGGCACGACCGGCGTTCCTAAAATGGTCGTGCACGATCTTGCGAGCCTGACGGCGCCTTTGCAGGCGCCGAGTCCCGCGGACGGAGCTACCGTATGGGGGACTTTTTACGACATCCGCCGCTATGGCGGCCTGCAAATTTATCTTCGCGCGCTGCTTGGCGGCGCCTCGCTGGTGCTGTCCAATCCGGAGGAGAGTGTCGCTGACCATCTCGCGCGGCTGGCGCAGCATGGGGTGACCCACTTATCCGGCACGCCGTCGCACTGGCGGCGGGCGCTGATGAACCCGGCGATCGAAAAGATTGCACCGCGTTATGTCAGATTATCGGGCGAGATTGCCGATCAAGCCATTCTCGACGGTTTGCGCGCGACCTTCCCACAAGCCGTGATCGGGCACGCTTATGCCTCGACGGAAGCTGGCGTTGCTTTCGATGTCAACGATGACCTTGCCGGGTTTCGGGCCGACTATTTCGCGGCCACCCGGGATGACGTGGAAATGAAAATAGTCGACGGATCGCTGCGCATCCGTTCGCCCCGGACCGCTTCAGCCTATCTCGGCACTGCACAGCCGCTCGCCGACGCTGATGGTTTTGTCGACACCGGCGACATCGTCGAGCAGCACGACGGCCGTTGTCTTTTCGCCGGCCGCAAGGGTGGCATCATCAACATCGGCGGAATGAAGGTTCATCCGGAAGAGGTCGAAGCGGTGATCAATCGCCACCCGCGCGTGCGCATGTCGCTCGTGCGCGGACGGCAAAGTCCCATTACCGGGTCGGTGGTGGTCGCTGACGTCGTGCTGAGCTCAGGCCAGGATCTCGAGAGCGCGCGGCAAATCGAGGTCAAAAACGATATCCTCAAATTCTGCAGCAACGCTCTGCCACGGCACAAAGTCCCGGCGTCGATCAGCTTTGTGCCAAAGCTCGATGTCGCCGCCACCGGCAAGCTCGTCCGGCGGCAAGGTTAGACGCGATGCCGGAAACGACCCGCAACATTCTTGTGACCGGCGGCAGTCGTGGACTGGGCCTTGCCATCGCGCGGAAGCTCGCGGGCGCGGGATACCGGGTCATTGCGGTAGCACGGAAGAAACACAAAGAGACCACAGACGCCATCACGCAAATTGAAAGCGCGCAGGGCCCCGGCGCACTACATTTCATGCCTTTTGACTTGGGCAAGATTGACGAGATTCCTGTTCTGTTGCGCGGACTGCGCAAGGAATTCGGGCCGCTCTTCGGGTTAGTCAACAACGCTGCGCTTGGCACCGACGGCGCGTTGGCGCTGATGCACAACGCGAAAATCGAGCAGCTTGTGCGCGTCAATACGTTATCGCCTCTCGTGCTCACCAAATACGTCGTGCGCGGCATGATGGCCGATGGCGCCGGAAGAATTGTCAATATCGCCTCGATCATCGGCTTCACCGGTTACAGCGGATTGTCGGCTTATGCGGCGACGAAAGCGTCTATGCTCGGATTCACGCGTTCACTCGCGCGCGAAGTCGGGCGGATGGGCATCACTGTGAATGCCGTGGCGCCAGGTTTTTTGGCGACCGAAATGACCGACGCGCTCGCCGACGAGCAGCGCCAACGTATTGCACGGCGAAGCGCCTTGCGCCGGCTTGCAGAGGTCGAGGACGTGGCCAATGCGGTTGAATTCTTGCTGAGCCCGAAGGCCCGCAACATCACGGGCACCGTGCTCACGGTAGATGCCGGCGCGACCGCCTAGTGGAGCGGATTTGACATTCGCTACCCACTAGGCGGCAACCTCGTGAAGCGAATGTCAAATCCAAAGCTCCACTAGCACTTATAGTTGCTAGTGGTCCTTTGATCCTAACATTCGCATGGTAGCCTACCGAAATGG
>Ga0302180_10000702_pt1 | contig 26799 bp, 28 predicted proteins | sample I_Palsa_E3_2_FD_200575 | JGI IMG/M metagenome (GOLD analysis project Ga0302180, IMG submission 200575) | Peat permafrost microbial communities from Stordalen Mire near Abisko, Sweden - I_Palsa_E3_2 | ecosystem: Environmental > Terrestrial > Soil > Palsa > Peat permafrost | place: Sweden...
TCGGCGGGAGAAGCCATCGGTTAGGTTTAGATATCACACGTGTGACCGTGCAAGCACTCGCCGTCGTGTCCCCACGCTTATTGGAGGCTCAGGAATTGCTGTTCGGCTTGCCGCTGGGCCAGGAAAGCCTTCGCCTGCGTGATATCGCCCTCCGTGCGACCTCCCTGCCAAATTGGAATATTGAGGGTGGCGGCGCCGGCATACGTCGTCCGGACGGCCTGGGCAAAAAGACGGATCATCGCGAATCCCTTACGAAGGGAGTCCACATCGCGTCTTCTTGCCATGCCTCCTGCAAAACTATTGTTTTGTTGAAGGCGAGCCGTCGTCCAGAACAGTACCAGGTGACGAACTCATCGATAGCATGCTGATATCCGCGCCTCGAGTCGGGAGAACCGAGGCTCCGGAGGACTGCCGCTTTCGAGTGTTCCAGATCGGGTATGCCGAGCTTGGCCTTGGGCCGGTTCTTCTTGCCCTTCGCTCGACTCGTAGACGTCTTCCTCATGGTTGCCGCCCTCCATTGCGGCGGATCGTGAGGTTAATGGGTCATCGAGCTCCATGTCTGCTGTTACGCTCCTCTTGATCACGTGATCATTAGGCGGTTTTTCGTCCACTTGAAGTTCCCAACAGACCTCTGCTTTGCACGGCGGAGGTTAGGGAATCGAGCGGCCATAACCTCATGTATTTCATCCAATTATGAGCCCGGGAACCAACAAGTGTGCTCATTCACGCGCTAACCGCGGGATGGATCGACGAGAAAACCTTCGATGAGGTCGTCGATCCGAAGAAGATGGTCTTTCCCCCCTGGCTAAGGTCTTCTATCTGCTTGGACCTTCCGATGCCAAATGGACTGATACAATCGCCATACCCACGGGTTTCGATACTGGTTTAGTGGAACTGGTCCTACCCGCCGCTGCTATTGCTCAAGCCGCACAGGCCCACGGCCAGGCGGACGACATCACCGTAGCCACGATCCAGCGCCGGACGCCTGAGAATTCGCTATTAGTTGACCTTCGCTGAAGCTGCACGCACTCTATCTAATTCCGTCAACTGGACTGTCCAGCTAAGAGGCACCTTCACGCGAGGGAAACAGACCTTCGATGTGCAGGCCTGATATTCCAGGTTGCCTGTGACATGCAGCCAGGGATCTTTTGCGAATATGGCAAGAGTCTCCTTGTTAACAATGGCTGCCACAGATGTGTCCAAGATCGTCTTACCTGTGTAAACGGGCTCGGTTTCGTTCGACTCAGGAAAATGCATCATTTCCGGTTTCGGATACGCTGTGGGTTTAATACTGTAAAGATTTGAAGGATCGAGAGTGAGTGACGCCACGATATAGTGGTCTTTTTCAGCGCCAGGGGCATAGACATGGGTGTCTCGATCCGGAGTAATCGTCACCACAAGCCGCACCAGCTCACCCGGTGTCACCTCTTTGTCAGACTGCATGGTTGTCAGCTCGACGTGTGGGGAAGGTATATTCCTGGCCGGTTGCGGAAGAGCGACGTCTCCAAAGATGTTCTGGTAAACGTTATTGGCAGTTAACCTGTTTATGTAGCCGTCTTCAAAGAATTGCTTTTCTATTACCCCCTGCTTATTGATCAAATAGTAGCCCGGAACCGGGATGCCGGCCTGGGCTCCGGTGGCCTCAACATTGCGAATACCGAAGGCGTCAATAAGCTTTGACGATGAGTCAGAAAGAAGTGGGTAGGTGATCGATTTCCGCTGCGAAAATTCAGCCAGTACTTCGGGAGAGTCATAACTGACGCCGGCCACATTGATTCCTTTAGCGGCAAACAGTTTCTGCGCGCGCTCGAGATCGACAAGTTGACCCTTGCAAAACGGACACCAATCGGCGGAACGAAAAAACAGGAGAAGGAGCCCATTTGGACCGGTCAGTGTGTTAAAGCTCTGTGGCTTGCCGGTTTGGTCGGCAAGCGCAATCTCCGGTGCTTTGACCCCGGGCTGTAGGCCAATGATATGTTGGCCGCGTGCACATGGTTGGAACGCAAAGGTGATTCCACACATGAGAAGGAGAGGCCATGATGGGGATTTGAACGCCACTGATTCCTCCGGTGCTTGGGGGTAGGTCTCTTGAATTAGAGCTTGGGCAAGAGATTAGGTTACAGCAGCGCCGCGCATTTAACTTGATCGTCCGGCTTAGAGGTGGATGACGAATCCCCCAGCCGGCACTATATCGTGCTGGCCCTGCTGGCGAAGGGATGGACCATAATTTGCCGCGTCGACGGCGTAGAGTCACGCAGTTCAGCCCGCAGAGAAATAGGGAAAAGAATGTGAATCGGCGTCCTGATGTCGACGCCGCCCCCGAACTGCGCCGTTCCGGTATTCCGATTGACCTCCGGATTGGGCGCGCCGTTGGGTTGTAGATCTCGAGCCGCTCAAATGAGGTAAGAAAAGAATTAGGTTTTATGTAGCTGGCGGCGATCTCGTCAGAGGGCAGCCCCTGCTCGGTCATGGCTTGCATTGCGAAGTCGGGCGTCAGGGGACGCATCACGTCTTGGGACATGCGTCGCTGGAGTTCCAAAAGGTTCATGAGGGCACCTCGTCGAGATGTTCAGGGTTCAAATTGGCGAGGACTTCAGGTTCGAGTTGCGCCGGCGTCGTACGATAGCGGTTTGCTTTGAGTGCTTCTGCATGCACCTCGGCGAAGGAAGGGATGTTGTCATCCCACTCCAGCAGTGTGGCCGTTGGCCCCGTGCGCTCGATCGCACGAGCGTACAGTTTCCAGACCGGGTCCAGAACCGGATCTTGGGATTTACTTTGCAGGGGCGAAGATGTGGTCACGACGCTTCTCCCCTACCGGGTGTTAGAACGAAGAGCGAGTGCAAAGTTACAAGCAATCGTTTTTTCCTCTTCAGGGCGGACGCCCAACGTCCGGCTGTCGCGGTGCAGTGATCCCGAGCCGTACCCGCGAAAGCGGCGCTGCGGCATCGAAGACAATGTGGCTGCCCTCTTCATAAACACCTAGCTGTTTCCAGAGGAGAGGAAGATCTACGCGAACTGGAGTTTCGCTCCACTTGTTATAAAGATCCTGAAGCACCGAGGTACCTGTCGCCTTATCCCCAACGCTTAAGACGCGAGTCAGGGGCCAATCTTTGTCGATGGTCCCGCCCGCTGCGACAATCGCGCGGAGCGCATCCTGCAGCCCATAGGTGTTGTCCGTCTGCCTGCGTATCTCAATATCCGCGACGAGGCAGAACAAGGCTCCGCCCCAATACGTGCGACCCCAGGTATGCGTGTGATCCAGGCCACGGTCGAATGCTTCCGGTTCGCCGTGCCACATGCCGCCCAACATATCGGCCCACACCCGCTCCGTCCCCAGTTGACCCGCCTGTAAACGTGCGATTGGTTCGACGTAAGTGGCGATGCCTTCTTCCAGCCAGTGCTGCGAATCTGGCAGCGATGCCAGCGCCATGTGAACCAGCTCATGGGTCACGATCCAGTCTGTATCGAATTCCTGCTGCGTAGTGTGCTGGCCGATGATGAGCCGAGTTACGGCTGGAAAGCCGTCTCTACTTCCCCAGGTAGTTCCTCGCAACACTCCATGTTCGCCGGCTGCCACGACGATCACGATGCGAGCCGATGAAACAGGAAATCTTCCATAGTAAGCCGCCACCGCTTGGGCGGCCCTGTTGATCTTAGCGATGATGCAGGTCCTGGGAAGATCTGGGTCTACACCCGTGAAGTCGATCTTCAGGTCGGCTCCGCCTATCTGAATTGAAGTAGCGGAAGTGGAGCTCAGCCTGGCTGGATGCGCCGGCAAGATCAGCAACATCAGAAAGCAGCTCGAGATAGTTCGCGCTGCTATCGAGAATTGCGAAGTCGACTGCAGCCGGCGGCACAAACAGAGATGCCCTTGATGAAATCGCCCCATGATCTCCCGTCTGCTTCGAATGGCTGTCTGACGCGCCGTGAGGCCGCAGGTTACAGGCTTTTTGTGAGGATTTGTAACTTACGCCGGCAAGCGGTTGAAGGTAATCAAACCACATCTTCTCTGTAACTATTCAGTGGCCGTTGCGCTCTAACGCGACGATGGATTTCGCAAACTGCGAATGCAACTACTGATGAGTGTTGATGATTCCTGTTGACGCGAAGAAAGAGACCCATGAAACCCTTGCTCCGTTACTACTCCCTCGCCGCAGAGAAGATCTCTTATCTGCGGTCGCCGTTTTTGCTCGCTGTGCGCCTTTACTGGGGGTGGCAATTCGTCCAGACAGGTTGGGGTAAGATGCACCACATCGGAAAGATCACCGGCTTTTTCATGAGCCTGAACATTCCGTTTCCCGCCTTCAACGCCTACTTCGTATCAGGGTTGGAATTCTTCGGCGGCCTGCTCCTCATCGTTGGCTTTGTATCCCGCTTCACCGGTGTGCTGCTGGCATTCAACATGCTTGTGGCGTATTGGACAGCGGATCATGAAGCGCTGGTTTCAATCTTCTCCGATCCTGGAAAGTTTTATGTAGCCGATCCCTACACCTTTCTTTTTGCGTCGCTCATGGTGCTTATCTTAGGCGCAGGTTTGTTTTCTGTGGACGCGCTGGTTGCGAAGCGTCTCGATGTGCAGGTCTAGTATCTATGACGGGGACTTGCGAACCCAGGGACGAGGCGCAGATGATCGCCTCCATTCTTGCCGGAGAGACGCAGCTTTATCACGAACTTATTCGCCCTTATGAGCGCAGCGTTTACATCATGGCCTTGTCATACATGAAGAATGAGGCCGACGCGGAGGACGTCGCGCAGGAGGCGTTCCTGAAGGCTTTTCACCATCTCGCGACTTTCCGCTCGGAGGCGAAGTTCAGTACTTGGCTCGTGGGTATTGCCCTGAATGAAGCGCGGAGCCGCCTGCGTCACGCGGGGGCCATGCGAATGGAATCGATCGATGAAATCTCGGAGGAGGGTGGTCATACCTCGCCCACAATTCTGCGGGATTGGCGGGAAGTTCCTTCCGAAGCTTTGGAGCGCAAGGAGATTCGAGAGATCCTGCAGAAGGCGATTACAAGCCTCCCCGACATCTATCGTGAGGTGTTTTTACTGCGCGATGTGGAGGAGTTGAATAACGTTGAAACTGCGGCGGCCCTCTGCATCACTGTCGGAAACGTGAAGGTACGGCTGCACCGCGCGCGCATGATGCTGCAAAAACAGTTGACACCCCTGCTGAGAAATATGAACCCAAAGAGGAGATGGATCCCGTGGTTTTAGACTGCAAGCACGTATGGGACTGCATCTCCGGGTATTTAGACAACACGTTGCCTCCGGAGATGCGAGATCTTGTTCAAAAGCACCTTGACCACTGCGAAATCTGTTCGGCGATCCTGGATTCAACGCGCAACATTCTGATCCTGACCGCCGACGACCTGGTCTTCGAGCTGCCGGTCGGCTTCAGTGAGCGTCTGCATGCTCGGCTCGATGAGGAAATGGCCGGCTAGAGCGAGTGGTGCAAGCTGAGATGCAGGTACTCTTCTACGCCAATAAGCACGAGTGTGGCCAGCGACAAAACCAGTTGGGCGAGTTCCGTTCGCTTTTGGCGGAGACTCAATGGCTTTTGCCGCCACTGCGCAGCAGGGCGGTTGCGAAGATGGCGAACATGCATAAGGATGGCGAGATTCAGCAGCGAACCGAGGAGGGCGATGATTATCATTGGAACCCGAATCGAGTCGGTATGAAATCGGACCATCGCTGCTCCTGCACCCGTGCTCAGGGCAAGTGAGCCTATTCCGATTGCTATGCGGAGACCGTTGATGGCCACGATAGCTCCACAAATGCTCTGAAGCAGGGCAAAGAAGAAACTGGACCAAGCGATCACGCCTCGGTTGCGCACGAGCTCGTCAGGCAGGAGTGGGGCGGCGGCATCGCGAGATTTGAGCGGTTCAAAAGGAGTGGACGACATAGGTTTGCTCCGTAGGGGTACATCTTCCGTACCCGACCAAGTTTATACGATTGCCTCTTAGGAGGCGGCGGCGTAGATCTTTGTAACCTTTTTGAGCCCAGCCAATCCAAGGTCGCAGGACACTGTTGTCGCTCAACGCGGGACTCAAATCCACTCAGCAGAATCGCTCACTGCGACGAAGTCTCTATGACTTCCTAAGCACGGCGCCGCAGCCAAAACTGGGGACGCTAACCGGGTGATCACATACACCAGTTGGATTTTGCCCAAGCTGAATGACTTCTACGAAGTCTTTGCCGGCGAGAACACATTTTCGACAGAGATGATTACCGGTGATAACTATCTTCCTATAGGCGGAACCGGACGATTCACAGGTGGCCCGCAACAGGGCCTGCAAGGGGAGATCACAGCCATCATTAATGGCGATTGGGGTCATTTCAAGACAGATGCGCCTATAGATCCTCCGCAGTTTTCAACCGATGTCATGGTCGAGAAAATCAAAGAGTCGATGAGGCGCAGGAATGTTCCCTTGCTGGATGTTGAGGTCTATCAGGACGGAACAATCTCACCAGAGACGTTTCAGATGTTTCAGACCATTCGCCGCTTGATTAGTTCGACAAACACTCAGCGCAATCACCCAGCTCGTGGATCACACCAGCCTGAAAGACCTATCCGTCAAGCTGGAAAAGATCATCAACAAGGTGAGCCAACTTTCGCACAACCTGCACTCCTCGAGGCTGGAGTTGCTGGGCCTGGCTGTCGCAGTAAAGGGCATTGCCGTGAATGCTCCGAGGAGCTAGGTATCCCGATAGATTGTTCCTGCGATCATCTTCAGGAGAAATTGGACGGCATGATCGCACTGGCCTTCCTGAGGGTGTTGCAGGAAGCGATGCATAATGCAATGAAGCACAGCGGCGCGAAGAGCATCACGGTTCGACTGACTGGTTCGGAGCAGAGCATTGAAGGTCACTTCTGCTGAGCGGGCATATTCCGTAGTCTCATTCAATTTTAAAACGAAACTTTCGAGATGCTGCCGCAGAGCCTTTTCCGTTTTATAGACGGCTCCGTCGAAGGTCTGCGTCTTGAGGTGTCGTTTTCCGCGTTTGCGTACGTAGTAGCGGAATTCCCAGGCAAAGCCTTTGGCGCGTTTTACGCGGCGAATAGAGCCGTGCTGATAGCGTTCGCGGGCGGCATTAAACATTGCACACCTTCTTCCGTCTTTCAAAGAAGAATATCAAAGTGGTGTACAGTGGTGTTTTATTAAGGCAATGCGATGTAAGTTGTTAATTCTATGGAGCACCGGGAGGGAATTGAACCCTCGAATACTGGTTTTGCAGACCAGCGCGTTAGCCACTTCGCCACCGGTGCTCATCGCTTCACGGGCAGCCTTGCCAGCCAAGGCCGCCCCCAAAGATTACCTACTTTACCGGGCCGGCAAGGTCTTTTCTTGCCAGGTACCAGCTTTCCACTTGCAGCCCTGCTCCGCCGCCATTGGTGCGTTTGCGTGCGTCTTCCACCGTAGCCGGCGCGGGAACGATCACTGAGTCACCCGGCTTCCAGTTGGCCGGCACTGACACCCCATTGCCGTCGATCGTCTGCAACGCTTCGAACACACGGATCAACTCGTCTACATTACGCCCCAATTGCATCGGATAGTAAACGATAGCGCGGATATTCTGCTTGGGATCGATAGCGAACACAGCCCGCACCGTGGCCGTATCCGAAGCTGCTTCATGCACCAGTCCGTAAGCCTGCGAGACCTTCTGGTCGAGATCGGCAACGACCGGGAACTTCACCTCAACCCCGGCGTGGCGCTCGATATCGCGTACCCAGGCAATGTGCGAATAAACGCTATCAATCGAAACCCCGATCAACTGCACATTCAGTCTTTCAAAATCATCCCATCGGCGCGCAAACTCAATGAACTCCGTGGTGCACACCGGGGTGAAATCGGAAGGGTGTGAAAACAGCAGCACATACTTGCCCTTGCTGGTGTAATCGCTCAACTGAATGACGCCGTGCGTGCTCTTGGCTTTAAAGTCGGGCGCCGGATCGAGAATGCGTGGAATGCGTGATTCGATCGTCATGTGGGTTCCTCCTTGAAACTGTTGAACAGTGGGCCTGCGGGCGGTTCTTTCCAGGCTTGATTCAAGCAAGAGGGAACCCGCGGCGTGGGCCAGCTGCGGGTGGATGAGATGTATCAGGAAGCGAAGCTTGCGATTCGATCTAGAAACACACCCGCAGCGTGCAGCAACAACAGCAGCAGGAGTGGAGGTGCGGGTGGTGGGAGGCGTTTACCATTTCGACTTCTACAGCATAGAACCCACGCCATGCGGTGTCAAACTCAGAATTCGCTCATGCCTGAAGCGATGCAATGCAACCAAGCGGGAATAGAAAAATTAAAAAGCTCGTGCTCTCTCGACAGAAGGTGAGAGATTTTTATTTCTAAGCAGCACTGATCCTGTAGCAAAAGAACATCTTTTCCTTGAACGATTCACATGCTTTCAACAGGGTGAAACACACATACAGGCAACACTGGCAACACGAAGCGGATTCGCGGTGGAACTGTAAGCAAAAAGCAAGGCGCACTTCGCTTCATCTTCCCCGTTTACACATCGCTTTCATCTTCGTACTCTGTCCAAGCGTTGCCCTCGAGGTAACGCAACTGTCGGCCTTGAAATCTGACAACTGAAATTCAGAACGGACGCGCTTTGGATTGCGCTCTGCTGCTGGAAGAAGACCTGCTATCCCCCGGCTCCCTGGTTGATCGCAAGCAGGCTTTGTTCCACCTCTACCGCAGCCACCCAGAGGCGGCTTATTCCGTTCTTCCCCCGAAGCCTGCGGTCGCGCGCATGCAAGTGCGCCGGCGCGTTTCACATCTCCTTTGAGGAGAAGTTAGGACCCCATGAGGCCAAAGAAAACGATTCTGTGTGTAGATGACAACGAGCAAGCCCTGTCCGTTCGCAAATTTTTACTGGAAACCCGCGGCTATCGAGTGCTTACAGCCTCAAGCAGCGAATATGCATTGGAGCTATTTCGAGAAGGAGGCATTGATCTGGTTTTGAGCGATCTGATCATGCCCTACATGGATGGAAACGAGCTCATCCGCCGCATGAAGGAGATAGCTTCCGAAGTGCCGGCGATTCTCATCAGCGGTAGCGTCAAGGCTTTCGACCGAGCCAATCGCGCCGACGCATTCTTGCCCAAGGGCGCCTGTTCCCCGGTGGAGATGCTCGAGCGCATCCGGGTGATGGTGGCTCGAAAACGCGGCCCCAAGAAAGGCCACGGACTGCGTCCGCTGGTCGCCGAGCACCAGCCCGAGCATAGTGATTCACAAGTAGTTGGGGTTTGATTGCTTGCCGCCCCGGCGGCCCCGGTTACAATCAGGAACGTGCAAGCCATTATCGAGGCAAAGAACGTCAGCAAGGTGTACAGGGCAGGTAAAGTCGACGTTCCTGCCCTGAGCGACGTGTCCTTTGTCGTCCCTCCTGGTGAGTTCGTCAGCATTGTCGGGCCGTCGGGCAGCGGCAAATCGACCCTGTTCTACGTTCTTGGCGGCCTTACGCGGGCGACTTCAGGCAGTGTGTTGATCGACGGAGTCGATTTTGCCAAGCTGAGCGATTCCAAGCGCACCGTATTGCGCAAGACCAAGATTGGCTTTGTCTTTCAGAAATTCAACCTGCTGCCTACTCTGACTGCCCGAGACAATATCGAGATCGCGCGCGAAATTGCCGGCAGTCACCAGGCGAAGGATGAGGAGTTGCTTAAGCAACTTGCGGACATGCTCGGCATATCCGGCCGTCTCGATCATCGTCCCTCGGAGCTTTCAGGTGGGGAGCAGCAGCGCGTGGCCATTGCCCGCGCCCTGATCACGCGCCCTGCCATCATTCTTGCGGACGAGCCAACCGGCAACCTCGACACCAAAAACTCCGAAGCGGTGTTGGAGATGCTGAGGCGTTCCAACCAGGAATTCAAGCAGACGGTCTTGATGATCACGCATAACCCAGAGGCGGCCGCAGTGGGCGACCGCATCCTGCACATGCGTGATGGCCACCTGCTCGACGCATAGACAGCCATCGAAATGACCACCTGGGTCTTATTCGCCGGTTTGCCTGGAACGGGCAAAAGCACGCTTGCCAGGGCTCTGGCTGGACCTTTGAGTGCTGCGATTCTCGACAAAGACCGCGTGCGCGGCGCGCTCTTTCCAGGTGCTCTAACGGATTACTCTTCCAAACAAGATCAATTGTGCATGCGCGCCATGCTGGCCGCGGCCGCCTACCTGACGGAGCTTCGGCGCGTGCCCTTCATCTTTTTCGATGGCCGCACCTTTTCTGCCCGGGCACAACGCGACGAGGTCATACAGGCCGCTGAGGGAGCGGGTGCGCGTTGGCGTATCCTCCACGTGACCTGTGCTGATGCCGTCGCTGAAGAGCGTCTGGCCGCGGTTGACCCAGCACATCCGGCACAGAACCGCGATTCTGCCCTTTACCGCACCATTCAGCAGCATTTTGAGCCAATCCATCTCGCGAAGCTGGAGGTGGATACGACCCTGGGTATTGATAGGATGCTGGGGCCCGTCGAGGCCTATCTTAGGAGCAGGGAATAGGGCCCTTCGTTGACCCGGCCGCGAGCCGCCCGATATACTCTTTGAGGACGTATGCGGGAGTAGCTCAGTGGTAGAGCATCGCCTTGCCAAGGCGAGGGTCGCGGGTTCAAGTCCCGTCTCCCGCTCCAGGTAGCTGCCTTGTGGCCAACCAGACTGCGCATCGGGCGTTATGGTCTGAAAGTCGCAGTCGCCGAATCGGTATCTGTCTGGCCCGGCGGTACAATGTTCAAGATGGCGCGGTACCCAAGCGGTAAGGGAGAGGTCTGCAAAACCTTTATGCGTCGGTTCGATTCCGACCCGCGCCTCCACTCCTCAATAATCCCCTGAAAAACAGCTGTCATTTGCCGTTCCCGGAGCTGCGGGCGAGCTGCGAATCGAGAGAGTTCTTCTCCGCCGGTTTAAAGGACCTTGAAGAGGTACGAGGATGCCGTAGAGGGCGGTCGACGGCCGCGATGAGACAATGCCCGGATAATCGCATTTAGCACCTCATCGAGCCGCTTTCCAACATCTTCTGCAAGAAACCGAAGCACGAGATAGCCATTCTCCTGCAACAAATGATCCTTGCGCCGGTCGCGCCGGTACGCTTCCACGCCGGCAAGATGTTGTTCGCCATCCAATTCAACGGCAATACGCGCATCCGCGCAGAGCAGGTCTACTTCCATCCGCCCCCAACCGTCGAACGGAATGGACAACTCGACATTCAATCGAAACCTACCGGTTGTTTCAGTCAAAGTCTCCAGTCGGCGAAAAAGAAACAGCTCGCATGCACTTCTGGCGCGATCGGTGCCGTCCTGACTTGCCTCAACGAAGAGACTCGCCAACGGAGGATCTACGCCATCGAGAACCAGCCGACGTACGGTCGACGAGTATTGGGTCTTCCATTGGGGATCGACGGGAAGCGGTACACTCAGCGGCCAACCAGGTAGCGCACTAGCGGGTACATGAACCGTATAGCCTACTGCCTCATAGCCCTTACAGCGACGATCAAACATCCGCGAGAGCATCGGCACTTCAAGATCAGCGTAGTCGTACACCAGGACTTCCCTCTTGCCGTCGTGGAGCCGGTGAAGGCGCCCTACATACTGCGCTATCGTCCCCCGCCAGGAGACGGGTAGCGCAAGGAAAAGGGTGTCCAGCCGGGCGTCGTCGAAGCCCTCGCCGGCGTAGCGTCCGGTTGCCAGCAATAGACGCTCCTCATCGTCAGGAATCGCCGCTAGCTGAGCACAAGTCTTCGCAGTCTCTTTTCTGCTCATACCGCCGCGAAGCACGACGACATGTTTGATTTCCGACCTCAACTGGTCAATCAGCCTATCGAGATGATCGTTCCGTTCCGTCAACACAATCGGGGAACGGCCGTCTCCAACAGACTGGACAATTTCCTGGCATATCAGGCGCGTGCGCCCTTCGTCGCAAACAAGTTCATCCGTAACTTCGCGAAACTGTGAGCGCAGGTCAGGATTAGGCACGCGTAGCGTATGAAAGCCGGTAGGCCGGACCAGCACAGTGTGTTCGAACGGCCGAGCGGCCGCCTGCTCCCTGGCGTTGACCCGATGGCGCAGTGGGCCGCACTGCATAAAAATGATGGGATGGTGCCCGTCTTTACGGCTCACCGTTGCAGACAAACCGGTCACGAACTTTGCCTTCGCGTGACGCGCAACCTGTTCGAAACTGTAGGCGGAAAGATGATGGCATTCGTCGACGATCAGGTGACCATAATTTGCAACGATGTCGTCCACCACTCCCTTGTGGACCAGGCTTTGGATGGTTGCGACGTCGAGAGTCCCGGTAAGCATTCTGCGCCCACCCCCAAGCCGGCCGATGGAATCTGTCGGCAATCCTAAAAATTTCGACAGTCGATCAATCCATTGTTCTTGCAGTTGCCGCCGATGCACGAGCACCAGCGTGCTGACGGCACGCTTCGCGATGAGCCATGCGCCGATCACGGTCTTGCCGAAAGCCGTAGTTGCGGAGAGTACACCCGTATCGTGGGCAAGCATGCTTTCAGCAGCCAATCTCTGCTCTGGGCGCAGTTCACCCTGGAAAGCGACGTTCAGCACTTCGCCCGAAAAACGCTCATCGCGCAAGACGCAGGCGATCTTTAGGTCAGAAAGCAGCTGACGGAGATCCTCCAGGCAGCCGCGAGGCAAACCGAGAGCGTGCGGATAATCGCGTGCACAGCCGATGATCCGGGAAGTGTCGTATGTCGGTCGACGCATCGCTTGCGTCCTGTAGAACTCGGGGTTCTGAAAGGCTGCCAGCCGGATGAGACGGTTGCGAAGAGCAGGAGGCAAGAGTTCTTTGGCTACGAATAATTCGCTAGCCAGAACCACCTCCAATTCCTTCGGCAAAGGACCAGCGATCGATTTCTCTTTTCGGCGCGACTCAGCAGCGAACCAGGGAAGGGTTTCGCCCTCCTCTTCGCTAGGGTAAAGACGTACTCCGATGACGTGCCCTTTAGCCTCCGCCTTGTTGACGCATTCTTCTACTTCGGTACGGCCGATTCTGCGAACCTCCGACAGAAAAGCCCACTGGTCGTCATACGGAGAAAGATTTTCGTCGAGGAACACGCTATTCCCAAGTTGCCTGGGCTTCCTTTGCATCGGCAGCGCGATGAGGCTGCCAAAACCGCCTTGCGGAAGAGTGTCTTGATTGGGAAAGAACCTGTCGTAGGAATCCAGACCAACATCCGGACGGCGCTCCATCGTTTCCGTCAGAACATGCGAAGAGAGTTTTCGAGCAAGCGCAGCTGGAATGGCCTCGCTGAAAAACAGCCAAACATGGCCGCCATTCCCGGAGCGAGACCTCTCCAGAGCGGCCGGCAGATTCATCGCACGACAGGTTTGGATAAACGCCGTTGCATCCTCCTGCCACGTTGCTTTGTCGAAGTCCGCGGCAACGAAGAAACAGGTCTCGTCCAGCATCATCGGGTAAACGCCGATAGTGAAATCCCAGCCGTTGCTATCGTGCCCCGAGAGATGAAAGCGAATCACCTCATCTGTTACGGGCAGAAAACGGCGATGCGTGCACTCCGCGCATTTGATCCTCGGCTTTTCGCATATGCCTTTGACCCATTCGTTTGCGCATGCAGGAGCGTAGCCGGATTTCCCAGTCTTGCGGCTCTCAAAGCGGCGTGGATAAACATCGTCGCGGCCGCGGAAAAGAGATCGGAATAGGGTGATCTTGTCTTCCGGCGTTGAATGGCGATGAATGCGCTTGATCGATTCCATGGCTAGGGGCGACCGCTTCCGTTAAGGCTACAATCATAAGCCCGCGCACCCGCCCTCTACACAGCGGCCTTTACTCGTTGAACTCCGCGCCAGTGAGCGGGTGCAGATAGGCCGTCTCATTCAATTCGAGCAGGGAATTTTTGAGAGAGTGCCGTGCAAGCTGATGGCAAGCTTCCTCTAGCACCTGCTGGAAGCGATAGCCCACATCCTGCAAACGGCGCTGCAAAGTCTGGGAACTGATGTGAAGTTCGGCGGCAATGTCCTGCATCCTGGGACGCCGGCCCGCAAGCTTTCTCTGGATGGCAGCGCGCACACGTTCCGGAAAAGCACCCGCAATCCACACATCCCAATCGCATCTTCCCAGGTCAGCCACCACTCTTCCCTTGTCATCCCGACCGCAGTCGAGGGATCTGCGGTGGGATCCACCGCAACCGATCTTCAGGACGAGCGCAGCCTACCCCTTTGTTATCTCGACCAAACGACCTGCCGGTAGCAAGTTAAGTGAGGAATGAACGCGCTTTTTGGGCTCTATCCCCGCCACGATCGCCGGGTGCCCCATATCTCGCTCGTTTTTCGCGAGATGTGGGATACCGCAGGTCTCCCCCTCAAGCCTGTCGCGGACCCCACAGTTCCGTCCGGGTGCCCTACGTCTACGGAAACGCTCTGTTTTGTGTCAGCGTACGACTTGAGCCCGTCCACACACGAACCGAAAGAGATTTGGCTTCCGCCCTGCCTCTCCTGCCCGGTCGCGAATCTTTCCGCAGCCTCCAAAGCCCCTGCGGGCTGCATCTGAGTTCGCAAGCAGCCTCTTTAGCCCAGGGGGCCGCCTCTGTAGCAGTCCGCAGGCAGCTCAATCTTCCCCCAGGATATTGCTTACCCGCACCATCGTGGCAATTTGCTCCAAGCTGAGCCTCGAAAGCAAATTCCGCCGAACGGATTCGGCGTGAACAGGCCGTGCAGCCGCCAGCGAATTCTCCCCAAGTTTAGTCAGCTTGATCAGAACGACACGATCTCCGCCATCCTGCCGCTCAATCAGCTTACGTTTCTGCATGCGAGTCAGTTGGTGAGAGAGCCGGCTTTTGTCCCACCCCATTATTCTGGCCAGATCCTGCTGACGCATCTCCCCTTTGCCGATGCCGGCGAGCCTGGACAGGACTCCAAAATCGGCACCGGAAAGTCCAGCGCCTTCCGTAAGGTCCTTTGCGACGCGGCTCATCACCTCATCGCTCATGATCTTGAACGCGTGCCATACCCGAAGTTCCTGTGGCGACAGAAGCTTGTTGGACATCGATGGAACCAGACTACCAACACAGGGTTGACATGACAACCAGCAACCTCTAAAGCCATCGTCCGTGGCCTGGCGCAGGCAGGCTTCGTAGTTTACCTGGGCGCGCGCGACGCGGACCGTGGTATGGCGGCTGCGGCCGAGTTGGAGCAAGTGGGCGACATCCACTTTGTGCAATTGGATGTGACCGACGCTACTTCTGTACCGGCTGCCGCCCAGCAGATCGCATCCGAGGCCGGCAAGCTGGACGCACTGGTGAACAACGCCGGCATCAGCTCAGCTCCCGGATCACGTTTCAAAGCCCCGTATGACGAGATCCCGGAGAACATCCGTACCGTTTACGAGACCAATGTGTTTGGTGTCATCAGGGTCACAAATGCGTTCATGCCGCTACTGCGCGAGTCCTCTGCAGGCCGCATTGTCAACGTGACCAGCAAGCGAGGCTCGATAGGGGAGGACGGCGCCTGGGTGGGACGCCCGTACATGGCCTATTCCACATCGAAAACTGCCTTGAACGCGATTACGGTGCATTACGCCCGCGCTCTGGAGGGAACATCTATCAAGGTGAACGGCGCTGCTCCTGGACACGTCGCCACGGACTTCAACGCATTCACCGGCAAGCTGACGGTGGAGCAAGGAGCAGCCGTTGCCATACGTCTGGCGCAACTGGACAGCAATGGATCGACAGGTCTGGTCTTCGAAGACGACCATCAGCTCGCGTGGTAAATCGACGGCTCATCCTCGACCGGCAATCGGGCACTTCGCCGTGCTTGTGAGAGACGACTTCCTGCTTTCCAACTGCGAAGAAGCAGAGGTGGAGGAACTCCACTCGCTGCACGGTGACCCGCGCTTCGAGGCCGCGGTCGCGTAGCGCGTACGGCCACCCATGCCGAAACGAAATAGCACCGCCCTCCCCCGGGCATCGTAAGGAACTCCGACAAACGTACTCAGACCACACTGTCCATTGAGCTGTGCTTTGACCTTTCTCGTTTGTGCCTCCGGCAAGACCAGATTAAGGGAGATCGCATTCGGGTTCCATAGCTCAGCAGATATTAAGCGCTTAGTTTACAGGGACCATCAAGCTTCGCTCGAAGCGTATTCTGCAATCACCCAGCACTTGTAAGCTGGCGCCAAGATCGGGGCCCAAGCCGCGCCTTCCCCGGCTCAGAAACGCGACCTTAAACAAAATTAATGTGTACCCACCGTAACGTGCGGGCGCATAGTTTCACTATCTTTCCAAGCGATACCAAACTAGCTTTCTTGTACTGAGGCTACCTGGGTTCGTCGGAACCAAAAGTCCAGCGAAGACAAGAACGGTGCTCGCCTACGAAAGCGTTTCCACGCCTGACGCGACGTCAGTGCATCACGACTAACATCGGATTGGTGCTGAGCCCACCAAGCTCGTACAGCAAATCTAAACAAGAGTGCGACGCCTGATGTGATCTCCGCCGGCCGCTAATCCTTCCCCACGGAAGAGAAGCGAGTGAGACCTATGGCTAACGTAATTACAGAAGTTCCTGAAGGATTGGATGTAAGCAAAATCACCGCGCCTGCCTTAAGGGTGCCCTCCGTCCGGCGCGTTCCAAACCGTGCAGCCGTAGACAACAGTCTTGGCCTACTGGCCAACCTGGCCGGCACATGGGAAGGCCCCGGTTTCAACCTCATCGCAAGGCCCGACAGGGAAGGCGGCTCCCCGCTGTTTCTAGAACTGAACCAGACCTTTGAGACGCTGAGTTTTGATCCCATCTCCTCCACCATCCCCAACCGGGGCAGCAAGGTCGATGACATATCGCTGTTCGGACTCACCTATCTACAGAAGATCGTGGACACAGTGACCGGAGGTGCTTTGCATATAGAACCGGGTATCTGGATCCATAACCCTTCGCGGGACGTTCCGGGTAAGAGCCAGAGCGTCGCCCGCATGGCAACCATTCCTCACGGCAATTCAGTCCTTGCGGAGGGTATTGCAGTCGAAGTCAATCCGCTGCCCGGAGGGACGTTTGATCCGGACGCGATTAGCGCGGTCAATACCTCGCCCTTCCCCGTGGGTGCCACGATTCCGCTGGCGGGAACACTCAGTGGATTTCCACCCTATGACCTATCGCTCACGACACCGGCTGCGGTCAATTTTAGAACACCGGCCGGAAACGTCCCGCCTGTGCCGCTACCAGCGTCGATTCTCGGAGTGAGTATGCAAAAAATCGTCCAGGATCCAGCGGCTCTGCTAACAGCTGCGCTCAAGGGCCAGACGATCGAGAGCATGGTGGTCATTAACGTTGCCACTGTAAGCAGCCTGTCACAGTCGCAGCCCGGGGGAGCCGCGCCCAAAGACATCTTGGCGAACTTGAGCACGGGCGGCGGAGCAGAGGACATTCCGTTCCTCAAGAGCAATGCGAACGTCGCCACGGTGTTTGCGACTTTCTGGCTGGAGACGATCAAAGGGCAGGCGCCGGGTGAAACATCTCTCCAATTGCAATATGTGCAGACGGTGTTTTTGGACTTTCCTGTGATAACCCCTGGTAATCCTCCGGGTGCAAACCTGAGCTGGCCGCACGTTTCGGTTGCCACGCTGCAAAAGGTATTCGGCGGGCAGTAGAAGCAGAGCCGCGAGATGCCAAGAGCGAGGTAGCGGAACGATCGCTGCCTCGCTTCAGTTGTGAGGAATAGACAAGAAGAACAGTAGCCTCGAGTGGGCAGTGCAAACCGAACTCTATTGTTGTTTCCGCGCGACCCTCTCGCTATGCTCTGAGGAGCACCCCATCTTCCTCATCGAGCGGCCATGGCGATCAATCAGAACCCGCAGTCGCGTTACCGAAGAAGTGACACGCTCAGAGCCATCTCCCGGGCATGAGGTTCCATGGAGAAAAGGAACCCTACGGATGACCGAAGCCAAACCCGCACGCACGGGCGACGCCAAACTCGGTATGGACGAAGCCATCACTCGCCGCGATTTCCTCGGCTCCGTGCTTCTCGCCTCCGGAGCCGTTTTGCTCGAATCTGCCAGCCCTGCGGAGCTAACTGCGGATCACTTCACCGGCTACGGCGGTGTCGGCGAATACAGCACCTCCAACGGAAACACCCTGGAAGTGATGCAGGCCGGCCACTCCATCCGCTATGGGACCTACGATCCCCTACCCAAAGACCTGATCGACACCGGCGAAACCTATGACTGTGTCGTCATCGGCGGAGGCATCAGCGGACTCGCTGCCGCCCTGTTTTTTACCCGGCAAACGCCCGCGGGAACCCGCTGCCTGGTTCTCGAGAATCATCCCATCTTTGGCGGCGAAGCCAAGCAAAACGAGTTCCTGGTGGACGGCAAGCGTCTCATCACCCACCAGGGCTCGGCCATTTACCAGCTTCAGTATCCGCACAGCTTCCTCGAGCACTTTTATGATTCCATCGGTCTCAACACGCCCCGCCTCATATATCAGAAGTGGGCGGGACCCGAACCGGAGATGACCCTTGCCCGAACTCCCTATCAGGCCATAGGCCTGCAGCACGGGCAGTACGGCTACTGGTTCGGAGCCCAGTTTCACCGCAATCCGGGGAGCTGGCTAATCGATCCCATAGGCACCGAGCTGAAAGGCGCTCCGGTCTCCCCGGCAACACGCACAGAATTGCTCCGCTGGCTGAAGGCGAAGCCGGTCGAGGGCGACGCCTTCGTCCGCCCCAAGGTGGAGGGAGACGCCAGCTCCCGCTATCTCGATTCCATCACGCTCGAACAGCACTATATGGAGCGCTTCGGACTAAGCCGCGAGACCGTCCGCACCTTCCTCTCACCCGTAGAAGGAGGAGGCTCCGGTCTCGGTCCCGATGCCCTGTCGGCCTTTTGCGACTATGCCTTCGACATGACCCATCCATTACCAGACCCAGCCGGCGAGACGGACCAGATGTTCCCAGGCGGCAACGCGACCATTGCGCGATTGCTGCTGAAGAGCCTGATCCCCTCGGGAATCGACGGCTCGCACACCATCGAAGGAGTCACCCAAAACACCGTCAACTTCGCAGCGCTCGATGCAGCGCAGACCGCCAGGCTTCGTCTCTCTTCGACCGTGGTTGCCGTTCAGCACGAGGGCGCGCCGAGCCAGGCCGAGTTCGTCAGTATCGTCTACCTCAAAGCCGGCAAACTCTACCGCGTCAAGGCTCGTTCGGTCGTCGTAGCCGGCGGCAGCTGGACCACCAAGCACATCGTCAGAGACCTGCCGGAGACCCACCGCAAGGCCTACGCGCAGTTTTACCGTTCCCCTTGTATGATGGCCAACGTCGCGCTGCGTAACTGGCGTTTTCTTTACAAGATGGGCGTGAGCGGATGCCGCTGGTTTGAAGGTTTCGGCAGCTACCTGGAGGTCTGCAAGCAGTCCCTCACCGGTGTGGCCGATCCCACCATCGGTCCGGACTCGCCCATCGTTCTCTCCCTGAAGGTTCTCTATTCCTATCCAGGGCTCAACACCGAGGAGCAGGGGAACCGCGGCCGCGCGGAAATGTTCCGCACCTCGTTCCGCGACTACGAACGGCAAATCCGCGAGCAGATGACCGCGATGTTCTCCGCCTACGGATTCGACGCGCAGCGAGACATCGCCGGCATCATTCTCAACCGCTGGGGGCACGCCTATCTAAGTCCGCAGCCAGGCTTTTTCTTTGGTCTGAATGGACAACCGGCGCCGCGAGAAATCCTGCGCAGGGAACCGTTCGGCCGGATCGCCTTTGCCAACAGCGATCTTGCCGGAGCGATGGATCATCGCTATTCCATACTGGAAGCAAAGAGAGCGGTGAGCTTGTTACTTGACCAGGTGCTTTTAAGCTAAGCCGTCGGCTTCACCCTTTCGCTGGTGAGATTACGGGTGCTAGCGTCTTGACTGAGGAATGCGGCCCAGCCGCACATCGTGGCGCAACAGCAGATCGCACGCATGCAGCGCCTCCTTTTCGAAACTAGGACTGTCACTGGGAATGACCAGCCAATGGCCGATCTTGTTGCCGAGTAATTCAATTCGACGGAGAGAAGGGAACTCCCGCCGGAGCCCTTCGTCGGCCGGATCGGTAGCTTCCGAAAGAACGAGCCAGACGCCATTGTCTCTGGCAGACTTGGCAGCATCTCTCAGCATCAAGACGAGCCGGTCGCCCACGTAGACTGCGAAACCCGAGAACATCGGGCGCACCTCAGGGTTGAGGGGCGCAAGCGCCTCCACAATAAACGGATGCGGTGGCTTCCGCTTCGGCTTGGCAGTGCGCATCATCACTCTTAAGGATGCTCTGTATTGATCATGCGCGGCAAGAGATGAAGGAATTCTGTCGCGCACGTCTGTCCCTTCCACCGCCAACGACTTGTAGGTGAAAGTCAAGTGTGGAGTAAGCGCCCTTTTGGGCCTATCCCCGCCACCACAGCCGGGTGCCCCACATCCCCGATTTCCTGTGCAGTTTCGTGGGTTCCCTGAACTTCATGCGCCTTTCCTTTAAGAAAGGCGCACACGCTGTCCTGTCCAGAGCTGCGTACAGGAAATTCGGGGCATCTCGCTCGTTTTCGCGAGATGTGGGATACCGCAGGTCTTGCCCTTAAGCCTCTCGCGGGCCTCACAGATCTCCACGGGTGCCCTACGTTCGCACCAGCGTACGTGGGCCGAAAAACGATGGGCGAAGCCCACCACAGCCTTTCGTTCCGGACTCTACCCTTGATCCCGACCGAAGCGTAGCGAAGTGGAGGGTTTTGCGTGCCGATCAAGTAACAGCGCACAGACATGGTTACCAAAAAAAATCCGTTTACCCTCTTGTGCGCAGTCCAAAAACCGTACCATTGTGGAAGTAAGATTCAGACGTCAGGGCCGTCTTTTGCTACACGACAGCCCTGTTTGGCCATGCATTGGTGCCCTCTACCCGTGCATGTGTCGCCAACCACCCGGGAAAACATCAGCGCTTGCTCTGATGACTTGGGTGCTGCGAACGATAAAGTGACATCGAAGTGAACGGATTACGCCTGTCCGCAGCATCCTGCGCCCGCGAGGGCGCGCCTGCGGAGAGCTGAATCACGCGATAACCAGGGTACGCTCAGGCGTCCTCTTGATTGAGCAGTTTTGACAATTCGGAAAACACTGTACCAACGGCCAGCCCGAGGCTATGCCGGGCCATGATGACACGGCCGCCGGATGACAGACGGGACGTTCGCCAATACGTAGCTCATAGGCAGAGCAAGCTCGTCCCGCTTGTCACCGCACTTAGTTCGCTTAGTTCGCACATTTCTGCACGCCCAACGTCAGCCCCCGGAGCCTTTTCGCGCACTTTGTCCCGGAGTACCTGACCAGCATGCAGAAGGCAAGATGGCCAAATTAATTAATTAAAAAGTTTGGACACCTTGATAAAACAAAGGACTTAGGTCTCTTAGAGAGATTCGGCGGCGCCATAGGAGACCGGCTACATCCGCACGGGTGCATGACAAGGCCGCGAGGTCAGGCTATTCCGCCCCCGGTTATGATTCAGACAAGTGATTAACTGGCCCCGAATACACCCCAGGAACCTGCTTCAGAAAGATGTCCTCCGATCAATCGTTCGCTGGCTTGCCATCAGTCTGGCGTCTCTCTGGGTGCTCGCCGTGCTGCTCCTTGTAGCTGCCCGATGGATAGACCCGCCGACCACTGCAGTGCATGTCCAGCGTCACCTGCAGGCCTGGATTCACCAGACGCCATATCGTAAGCGCTACGACTTTATCCCTCTCAGTCAAATCTCGCCCAATCTTCAGCACGCGGTCATCGCCGCGGAAGATGGGCGCTTCTACCAGCATCATGGCTTCGATTGGCACGAAATCCAAATCGCTGCCGCCGAGGATTGGGAAGGCGGTCGAGAACGCGGAGCCTCTACCATCACACAGCAACTTGTAAAGAACCTATTCTTCGGAACCGGCCGCTCCATCCTCCGCAAAGGCGCGGAGTTCACACTGGTCCCGCTGGCCGAGCTCTTTCTCGGCAAGCAGCGCATTTTGGAGATCTACCTGAATGTGGTCGAATGGGGGCCCGGGATCTATGGTGCGGATGCAGCCTGTCACTACTACGACGGAACCGCGGCCCGGAACACCGACCGGCAACAAGCGGCACGGCTCGCCGCGATTCTACCCGCTCCCTTGAAGAGACGGCCCGCGCGCATGAACCGCTATAGTGCCCTCATCCTCGAGCGAATGCGACAAATGGGCTGGTAACGCTGGCTCATTCCGGCCGCACCTCCACCAGCAGATTTCCGTCGAACGCAACCGGCAGACGCGCATTGTGTCCATTCACCGTCCCCAGGCTTTTTCCTGAAACGTAGTCCACCACACTGTAGTTGCGGTCCTCAAGACCGCGCAGTTCGACGGGGCCCTTCCACTGCTTGGCGAAGAACCCGTAGTACATGGTCTGGTTCTTACGGATAACATGCGTCTCCGGCACATCGAAGCCGATGTCATAGAGCTGCCCCTCATATTGGCCTCGCGACAGCATCTTGTCGCGATAGATGCCAAGCCACTTTTCGAAATTCTGCTCCCGCTCCGGAGTCAGATCCGATTTACTCCTCTTCTGCACCAGGGACGGAAGAACAAATTGCGTTCCCACCACGCCTCCCACGCCCACGGTCGAGGCAAAGTCGTTGCCACCATCGCTGAGTTCCACGTGGTCGCCGAAGAAGGGAACGTCGTCTCCCATGAGGGCCTTCAAGGTCTTCGCCTTGGAGCGCACCTGGAAGGAACTCTCCGGGTCAGAAGCCACCGACATATTGAAGTGCGGCATGGTGAAGAAGGAGAACCCCGTGCCGCAAGGGCAGAACTCCACCAGCGCCCCCGGCTTTACCTGTTGCGCCGTATCGTAAATTGCGCGGAAGAAATCAGGTAGAGCTTCGACCGAATCCTCCGGCTGCGCGTGATGGTGAGCAGGGTTGTAGCAGGCCGGCACTCCGTTCATGTCCTGGCCATCCAGCTTCAGCCCGTCAAATCCCCAATCCACCAGGATCTTCCGCACCAATGCCTTGTGGTACTCCACCACGCGTTGGTCCGCCGGGCACAGATAGTCTGAGTTCCACCAGGAGACCTTTCTCCTGCTACCGTCACGGTTCAGCAACGCGTAGTCGGCATGATCCTGAAGCAGTTCTGACTTCGGCACGGCGCTGAGCGGAGACCACCAGAGCTGAGCCTTGAATCCTTCCTGGTGAATGCGGTCCACCAGGGCCTTCATGTCAGCGTCTCCGTGCGGAAATTTCTTCGGATCAAGCGCCCAATCGCCCACATTGTTCTGCCAACCGTCGTCGAGAGTGACCCACTTGAAGCCCAATCTCTTGGCCGTCGGAAGCGTGTCATAAACCTGTTTAGGCTGTACCGATCGGCCATATCCCCACGCGCACCAAATAGCGCCGTAACCGTCAGTGGGAGCAGCTGCCATTTGGAAGCCTTGTTTCACCATGAAGCGGCGATAGGCGGTGAGGGTGCGGAAGTAGTCTCCCTGGTGCACGGCAACGAAGGTGCGGAACGTAGAAAAGCTTTCTCCCGGGCCCAGCGTGATTTCTTTGTTGAAGCGCACAGCCATCCTGGCATGTGCGGCATCGGGCATGGAGACGGGAAGGGATATCAGCTTCGGCCGCGTCTCGACGTGTCCCACAGCCATGCCAACGTCACGCCGCCAGATATCGACAATCGGCGTCCCGCCGCCATAGTCGCTGGCATTCATCCCCTGGTAATTCTCTTGCTGAAAATTGGTGTGCAGCGGCAAGATCCAGTTGGGCCGTTTCTCGTACGAGCCACTCTGGTAAGACCAGAATTCGGGTTGGCCCCCACTGGGCTGCGCGTCCAGCGTGTAGGCGTTATTCGTCCAACTCTTGATTGCAACCTCGGTCTTTCCCGTATTGGTGTACTTGACATCGAAAAACGCCATCGCGGGGAAGTCGTCATATACGGTGACCGCAACTCTCTTGGTGAGCGTTCCGGCCTTTCCTTCGACGGTGAGCCGCGTCCCTCCCCCGAAAGCGTCTTTGACGCGCTCCTGTTTCTGCGAGGTCAGAAGAAAGTCGGTCCAGACCTTGCCGGCGGTGGTCAGCGTTTCAGACGCAGTGAACGGCCCTAACACCGTCTCCGTCTTGTCGAAACGCGCAACCACCCGGCTTCGCAGGCGGTTATCGAACTCGACCCGGAGATTGCCGGCCTGGATCTGAGGCTTACCGGAAGGGCTGTCCGCCGCGACCGCGAGGGAACAAGACGCAAACACAGCCATGAAAACAATCGCTCGCAGCCGAAGTAGGTTGATGGTCGGAAACATAAAGCCTCTTCTGAATCAGCGTCCGCGCATGCAAAAGGCGGAATGAAATGGAACGCAAGCATTCGTAATACAAGGAAAGACTTGCAAAGTCAAATCATTTGGGCCCCCAGGCGAAATGAGGAAGGGCGGTATCCAGTGCTGTCCAGATGTTCATCAAGGATTCGCAAGTTTATTCATCCCAAAACATGTGTCTGAGCAAACGAAACAAAACGATACAAATGGCAAGGGGCGCCCACATCAGTGCGCCGCCCCCATCTGTCGAAGCTTCGAGTATTGTTCAGCCGTCAGCTTAAGGTAGAGTCCTCCTCTCCCTTGCTCGATCGCGAGTTCCAACATCTGCCGAGCCTCTGACGTGGCCCAGGCTTCGCCGCGTTTGGCCAGCTCCCTGATCTTCTCGGGGTCACTGAACGTCAGCTTTCGGGGCAGCGCGGTCTTCAAGTCGGCTTCGAGAAACTGAACCTGCCAGCCTGACTTGAAGAAGAAGCTCATGTAGACCCGATGGCTCGGTCTGTCGTAGCGAGACATGAACCGAGTATAGGAGAATAAAAAGCGAAAACGTTCCACAGGCCGCCGGGGATTGCATCTCAGTCCAGATGGCATGCCCGGAATACTTGCAGCTCTGCCGGCATTATGAGGCAGCGCTTCGGCGCTGGGCGCAAACTGAGCTGTCGTTAAAGACGAGCGGGCTGTCCGTTGCATCAAGACGCCTGGTCCAGGAGGTTGAGCAAAAGGCACTGAATGAGAGAAACGCAGCCAAGGAGCGGACGGTCCTTCACCAGAAGAATTGTCCGGTCTGTAATCCCAGGCGCAAATGAGCGGCTCTCGTTGCAGAGCCGCTCATTTTAATTCGGGAAAGATAAACCTGTGACCCAAACTTTTGGCGTCGTCCCGATCGGAGCAGATGGCCCGTAGCCGGCGATGGCTAGGTCAGGCCCGGCGGAAGCGGCTGGGTCGTTCCTGTGCAGACGATCAGCCGGCTTGCTGTCACCTGTACGGTTGCGGAGCACCACGACAATACCGGAGGTTGTCCAGCGCTTTACAACGTATGTCTTCGTGCAATCACCACAAAGCCAAAACCACCTGCTGGGTAACGACCTGATCGCAAATGCGCCATCGTCTGGCCGCGGCTGATCGTTCGCATGCGATTCCATGTCAAGCAACGCGAGCCTGCCCTCGCGAAGATAGAGGAGCTCTTTAGAGCATTGTGGATTTGCGCACTGCGTGGCTAAGCTGCGATTGCTCCACACAATGCCTGGTTGGTTGGACGGCAAATTTGTGACGTCCCATTCGGTTCGCAAACTCATAGGTTGCTCCATCTTGGGCCGATGCATACCTGGACCTTTGGTGCTCGGCTAGTGCTAAGGCTGGAGGCGAGAGACGATCCTTTTGCTGACACTCTTTCAACTGCGCTGAACTACTCAGGCAAACCAAAGTGTTGCCACTTGCGATGACTGCTAAAGAGAACTGCGTCTCGACAGGATGAACCGGGGTTGGACAAGATCGCCCAGAGGTCCGATTCAGACACCTTCGGCTATCTTGCATCATCAAGTACAGGAAGGCGGGATTCGCCGCCTTCCCGTGTTAAAAAAAGCTCACTGTCCTACGCGATTGCGTGAGCGGCGATCTTATGGAAGGTCGAGTTAACGACCTCGGAGGTCTGAACCGTGGGCGTTCCTTCGATAAACCTTGCCATCGTCTTCAACACTTCCTGGTAGTAATTGCTGCCGTAAGTGTCTGCACTGGCTTTGTTGTCCCAAAGACTGATCGCAGTCACATCGCCGCTCGGAGCGGAGAATGTAATTTCATCTTTAAAGCCGTTCTGCTTGCGGAGCAGCGGAAGAATCTCCTTGTCAAAAGTTCGGGTGTAATCGGCAAGCGTATTCGACTTCAAATGGAACGAAACATTACGAGCAAACATATGTCAACCTCCTTAAGGTTGTTGTCAGTCACTAAGATGAGGGAACTTCAGATGGGCTGACTTAGTTCAGGGAACCTGAAAGAGGAGAAAGCATTCTCACTCCACCGTGATGTTGCATGTAGGTGGCCCCTCTGCAGCAGTCTGCTAACCTGTTGTTTCAAAACGGCACATAACATAACCGGAACCGCCAGGTCCGTTCCGCCGTGTACTTTTGGCGTGTAAGCAAGCCTGAATGGTAACCTTTACCCGTTTGCCACCAAGAGCGGAAGCGCCGTGGTGTTACCTGGTTCCTTACCACCGCACGTCTCCCTTATGAAGCGTATGCTTATCTATACAGCCCGGATCCCTTCCTCGCCTCCAGCTGTCGATTGCTTAGCTTCAGACGGGCACTCACCACAGATAACAGAATCACCGGAGAACCTTATGAGCTTCCTCCAACAATCCGACATGAAAAAGCACCTTTCCACAAGATCCGGCAACAGGTCTACACACCAGAATGAGGCGATACCCACGGAAGGTTCACGCGTGATACTTCGTGATGGGAATTTAGTTACACTACCGCCTGCGACTCTGGAAGAACAGTCAGGAGAAGCCACAAAATTCAACC
>Ga0302180_10000706_pt1 | contig 26725 bp, 22 predicted proteins | sample I_Palsa_E3_2_FD_200575 | JGI IMG/M metagenome (GOLD analysis project Ga0302180, IMG submission 200575) | Peat permafrost microbial communities from Stordalen Mire near Abisko, Sweden - I_Palsa_E3_2 | ecosystem: Environmental > Terrestrial > Soil > Palsa > Peat permafrost | place: Sweden...
TATCGATTCACCCAGAAAAAATTCAACGCCAGATCACGGCAAAGCTCATACCGGCTTTTGTATTCGCCCGCCTGCACGCGCACCGCAATCTCCGCGTCCGTCGGAGCTTTCTCCCCGAAGTCTCGCCGGATAACCGCTGCAAATTGCTTAAGGGTCTTAAATACGGAAAAGTCCAACTCTGGGAAAAAGTTGCCGGGGAAGACAATGCGGCCATGCGAGTTGATAACGAAAGGTTTCAGCAACATTGGCTACGTCTTCTCCCATTGAGGCGACGGCCCCAGTCGGCCAAACGCTAGTCTGCGGCCATAGTGTCCGGTACACGGGCTAGGTCCTTCGCCCGATCACTCGCCCGTTCCCTTTCGCCGACTTCCTGCAACTGAAGATGTTTCGTCTCCGGCGAGTACCACAGGCTGACGAAAGTCATAACTGCGCCGATCGTCAGGATGACTGCTGGCGATAACCACATGTCCTGTTTTTCAATCGCAGCAACAAAGGGGATCTTGTGGGCCCACCATACGTAGGCGCTAAACCATGCACCCAATAGCGCCCCGGAGGAGTAGCCGAGCCCGACACCCGCCGCGCGTCGGCTGGTCGGGAAGCGTTCGCACAGGTAGGACGGAACGACTCCCCATGCCAGCTTGAGCATTGCCGCCATCACGGTTCCTACCACTGCCAGCCACAGGTTTCGCTGGATCGCAGCGTGATAGAGGACATAAAACACAGGGATTCCGAATACGACGAGAAAGCCGCAGTACCACTGGGTAAGAATCTTTCTGCCGGTTCTGTCCGACAGCCAGCCGTAGAAGTTGTAGCCCAGGAATGCCATGAAAAGGGCAAACCCGTAGATCAGGCTGTATGTCGTGGTGTCGAATCCACGTCCCTTCAGGGTCAGGATGTTAGGAAGAAATCCGTAAACCGAATAGTCGGTAAGGAACAAGCCTGTCATGAAGAAGAAGACCTGCAGGAAATCCCATACTTGGGGAGGTTTGAACAGGTTCACGAATGGGGACTTCTCGATCTTCCCCGCAGCCTTGGCCTTTTCGAATTCGGGCGACTCCTCAAGGTTATTTCGGATGTACAGTGCCAGGAAAACCGGAACGACGCCGGTCATCAATGCGATGCGCCAGCCATACGACGCCATAGCTGCTTTGGTGGTCAGGAACGAAATGAGCGCGAACACGAGCGAGGCAAATACGTAGCCCAGGGGGAAGCCTGATTGGATGAAACCGCCAATGGCGCCGCGTTTCTTTTGGGGAGCGTATTCAATGGCAAAAGTGTGGCCGACGGCGTATTCGCCACCGAAAAAGACGCCCATGAGCAACCGCAGCACGCAAAACATGACATATGACCAGACGCCGACTTGGGCATAGGTGGGAAGAAATCCTCCCATGAGGGACATCACGCCCACGCCACCGATAGTTAGGATCAGGAGGAACCGCCTCCCGATTTTATCGGCATAAGTGCCAAAAATCGCCGAACCGATGGGTCTTGCGGCCATCGTAATCGAATAGGTGAATAGAATGACAATGTACTGCCAAGCTGCGCTGCCCTTGGGGGACAAGAAAACATTCACCAGGATCGGCGCCATGACGAGGACCATCGCCATGTCATAGGCATCCAGCATGAATCCCAGAAACTGTGAGGCCATCGCCATTTTTGTCTGTTTTGATAACGCTTGCTCAGCCATAAGAACTCCTGCCGATGAATTGCACCGTGATGCGGGCTGGATTTACTTAGATCATGTCGAACGGTTCTCCGTCGCTGTTGTTCCTCGGTGTCGCCGTAGCGCTGAAGTCGCTGATTGCTGACGGACCGAATGCCTCTCGCTCGCGCTTTATCCGGGGCAGCATACCGGGTTCAACGGATACAAGTCTGGTCAAAAATGCTCACCCAGCAGATTATTGTTGCGCTGGTGCGTCGAAGATACCTTTGGGTTTGAGATTGAGTGGCGGCATCGAATCGGCAGACGAGTGAGCTCTCCGACTAATGCTCGGGAAACTCCAGATTGCGATCAGCTAGCCTGCGCGCGCAAATTATGGATTTCCGGAAGCTCCGCATTCAGCTCAGTCTCCGGCGCATCTGCCAACGCGACGGCGACAGCGGTGAGCCTTTCGCGATATTTCCGAATGTTGACCGGCTCCTGGGCCACTCCGGTGTCCATCGCTGCCTGGGCTACGGCGGAGGACTCCCACACCAGCACGCGTGGGTCAAACGGCTTGGGGATCAGGTAATCGGGACCGAACTTCAGCCGCGCGACCCCGTAAATGCGGGAGACGGACCCAGGCACATCTTCCTTGGCCAGCTTCGCTAGGGCGCGGGTGGCCGCAAGTTTCATCTCTTCATTGATCACGGTAGCGTGCACGTCCAAGGCACCGCGGAAAATATAGGGGAAGCCCAGCACGTTGTTCACCTGGTTGGGATAGTCGGAACGCCCGGTGGCCATAATGACGTCATCACGACTTGCCTTAGCCGCTTCATAGGTGATTTCAGGATCCGGGTTGGCCATCGCGAAGACGATGGGGCGGGCGGCCATCGAACGCACCATATCGGGCGTGATGGCACCTTTCACCGACAGGCCGAGGAACACATCAGCGTTCTCCATGGCCTCCGCGAGGGTGCGGAGACTGGTATTGATCGCGAAACGCTCTTTGTAGGGATTCATGCCCTGGGTGCGGACTTTGTAGACCACTCCCTTCGTGTCGCACAGAATGACGTTCTCCCGCTTGACGCCCAGACGGACATAGTGTTCAGCACACGCAATGCCCGCGGCCCCCGCTCCATTCACTACGACACGAATCTTGCTGATGTCTTTGCCTACGACTTCGAGGCCGTTAAGCAACGCAGCCCCGGAGATGATGGCTGTACCATGCTGGTCATCGTGAAAGACCGGAATCCTCATCGTCTTTTTCAGGGTCTCTTCGATGTAGAAGCACTCCGGCGCCTTGATATCCTCCAGATTGATGGCGCCGAAGGTGGGCTCCAGCAACTGGCAGACCTTGATGACCTCGTCCGGATCGTGAGTGTTGAGTTCGATGTCGAAGACATCCACGTTGGCGAAGCGTTTAAATAAAATGGCCTTCCCTTCCATGACCGGTTTGCCGGCAAGGGGGCCGATGTCGCCCAGACCGAGGACCGCGGTCCCATTGGTCACAACCGCCACCAGATTCCCACGGGCGGTGTACTTGAACGCATCGTGCGGGTTGTTTTTAATCTCCAGGCACGGATCTGCCACTCCGGGAGTGTAGGCTAGGCTTAGATCGCGTTGCGTGCGGCAAGGTTTGGTGGGAGTGACTTCAATCTTTCCCGGGTGCGAACCGAAGTGGTAGTCGAGCGCTTCTTGTTTGGTAACCGACATAGATTGCTCCTCACTGATTTCAAACGACCCTGGTTCGCGACGTATGCGACCGCCTCGTTAGCATCCGTGGCATTAAATCCGCGCTTCATGCTAGATCACCACTCTCTCGTGGTATTCGCCGTATACCCGGCGCATGGCATCGGAAATTTCGCCGACCGTGGCATTGACTTCGACAGCCTCGACGATCACCGGCATCAGGTTGCCAGTACCGCGCGCGGTATCTTCGACGGCCTTCAGGGCGGCCTGCCATTTCGCGGGATCCCGTCTGGCGCGCAGCGCATGCAGGCGCTCGACCTGCTTGCGTTCCAGCGACTCGTCGCTGCGTTGCAGCGGTATCGACTTCTCATCGTCGAGCTCGAAGGCGTTCACGCCCACAACCATGGCTTGGTGGCGATCAACCGCCTGCTGATACTCGTAGGCGGCGTTCTGGATCTCCTGCTGCACGTAGCCGCGCTCGATCGCTTTCAGAACGCCGCCCATGGCTTCGATCTTGTCAAGATAGCCCCGCGCGCCCGCCTCAATCTGGTTGGTCAGCGACTCTACATAGTACGAGCCAGCCAAAGGATCGACGGTCTGCGGCGCTCCCGATTCGTAAGCGATGATCTGCTGGGTGCGCAGAGCGATGCGCGCCGACTGCTCGGTCGGGAGTGCCAACGCCTCGTCGAAGGAGTTGGTGTGCAGCGACTGCGTCCCGCCCAGCACGGCCGCCATGGCCTGCAACGCCGTGCGGGCGATATTGATCTCCGGTTGCTGTGCGGTGAGGGTTGAGCCCGCAGTCTGCGTGTGAAAGCGCAACATCCACGACTTGGCTTTCTTGGCTCCGAAGTGATCGCGCATGATGCGGGCCCACATGCGGCGCGCGGCCCGGAACTTCGCCACTTCCTCCAGGAAATTGCTGTGCGCGTTGAAGAAAAACGACAGCCGCGGCGCGAAGTTGTCCACATCGAGACCGGCATCGATCGCGGCCTGCACGTAGGTCACGCCGTTGGCCAGCGTGAATGCCACTTCCTGCAAGGCGGTGCATCCTGCCTCGCGCATGTGGTAACCGGAGATGGAGATGGTGTTCCACTCGGGCACGTTTTGGTTGGCGTAGGAGAAGATGTCCGTGATGATGCGCATCGCCTGCGCCGGCGGATAAATGTAGGTGCCGCGCGCGATGTATTCCTTCAGGACATCGTTCTGCACCGTGCCGGATAGCTGGCGCACATCGCGTCCGGTGCGACGCGCGGTCACGATGTAGAGTGCCAGTAGAATCGAGGCCGTAGCGTTGATGGTCATCGAGGTGGAGATCTTCTCCAGGTTGATGCCGTCAAACAGGCGCATCATGTCCTCGATGGAGTCAATCGCCACTCCGACCTTGCCGACCTCGCCCATGGCCAGCGGGCTGTCGGAGTCGAGACCGATTTGCGTGGGCAGGTCAAAAGCCACGCTCAACCCGGTCGTACCTTGGCTCAGCAGGTACTTGTAGCGGCGGTTGGACTCTTCGGCGTCGCCCATGCCGGCGTACTGCCGCATGGTCCAAAGCCGGCCGCGATACATGGTTGCCTGCACCCCGCGGGTGTAGGGAAATTGTCCTGGATCGTTGAGGTCGCGTTCGTAGTCCCAGCCTTCGAGATCCGCCGGGCTATAAAGAGGCTGAACGCCGACGTGAGACGTGGTTCCCCGCTCGTCCGCCGATTCGGTGGAGGCGGTCTTTTGCTTGGTCGCGGGCATGGCTGCCTCACTTAATAGATGACTCAACTATCACTGACCTACCCCCGAACCATGACCTTGGCAAGCGCCGTGTTCGCCGTGCGGGACACGGATCATGCTGTGGCGGCTGCTGCGCATCGATGATCAACGTTAAATCGCCGGCCCGACGGATTGTCTCTCGGCGGAGTTGCGGAAGCTGTGCAGTTTTGCTCACAATGGACGAGAGGTCATGGTGCAAGGTGATGGCCCATCTCTCGGCGGCACGAATTCAGTCGAATTCGACCAGCACCTGATTGAGTTTCACTGACTCTCGCGGCGCCACGTTGACCGATTTCACCGTTCCCTCCATCGGCGCGGTGACGGCGGTTTCCATCTTCATGGCTTCCAGTAAAACCATAAGATCGTTCACTTGCAACTGTTGTCCCGGCGACACTGCCACCTGCACAACGATTCCAGCCAGAGGACTGCGGCACAGTTTGACTTCGTGATTATCGAGACTCAGGGAAGACCCGGAGTTGGACGGTGTGCGCAATACGACCGATTGAATGGTAGTTGCCGCGGGCGTGGGGCGGTTGTCTTGTATCTGGGGCTGATCATCGTCTGCGGTAACCTCGACCTCGACTTCGTACATTTGCCCGTCGATTTCGATGTTGAGCTTCATGGTCCACTCCTCCCCCGGACTTCCCTTGCTTCGGTGATTTCAGCGTTCGCAGTAAGAGTCATCGTCCCCGCTGCGTGATGTTGTGCGAGGTTTGGACCGCCACACGCCCTTGCCGTGCCCAGCGGGAGACGGTATATGGCGCCTGCAGCATGGTTGCGGAGCGAATCCGAACCTTCTTGCCAAGAAACTCCGTGACGGCTGCCGCGATCACGGACAGCGTCCTGGACGAGACAGGTGGAGATGAGCGGCTTGATTGGAAATCCATCTTCATTGCTCCTATCGGGAGTCACAGGGGAATCAGCCCGTGCTTCTTGGCGGGACGAAGCTCTCGCTTGGTGTGCAACGCCTCGAGAGCCATGGCCAGGTACCGCCTGGTCTCGGAGGGTTCGATGACGTCATCCACGAAACGGCGACCGGCGGACACATAGGGATTAGCGAACGTGCTGCGATAGAGTTCGATCAGCTCATCCCTCTTTTGCGTCTTGTTTTCCGCGGAGTCAATCTCATGGCGAAAAACGATTTCCGCAGCGCCTTCGGCCCCCATCACGGCGATTTCCGCCGTCGGCCAAGCCACCACACGGTCCGCCCCCAGATCTTTGCAGCACATGCCGATGTAGGCTCCGCCATATGCTTTGCGTATTACCACCGTTATTTTAGGAACGGTGGCTGCTGAGTAGGCGAACAGGATCTTCGCGCCATGACGGATAATGCCGCCGTACTCCTGCTCAACCCCGGGCAGAAATCCGGGTACATCGACAAAAGTGAGCAATGGGATATTAAAGGCATTGCAGAATCGAATGAAGCGCGCCATCTTGTCCGAGGCATCGATGTCGAGCGCCCCCGCGAGCACGCAGGGTTGATTGGCTATGATCCCCACCGTGCGCCCCTGGATGCGCCCGAAGCCGATCACTACATTCTGGGCGAACCCAGGCTGGATTTCGAAGAAGTCGTGATGATCGAGCAGACGCGTGAGCAGGGTACGGATGTCATAGGCAACCTTGGGTTCTGCCGGTAACAAGTCATTTAGCGCCGGATCGTCGTCCAAATCCAGGCTGTATAAAAGCCGCGGCGGGTCCTCGAGGTTATTCGACGGCAGGAAGCCCAGCAGACGGCGGGCAAGAGCGAGTGCTCCATCGTCGTCCTCGGCAATGAGGTGAACGACGCCGGAGCGATTCATCTGGGCCCCCGGCCCACCCAACTCGTCCGCGCTCACGGTCTCTCCCGTTACCTGCTTGATGACCTGGGGGCCAGTGATGAACATCTGCGCTCGCTTGGTTTGAATGATGAAGTCGGTCAGCGCCGGACTGTAAGCTGCGCCGCCAGCGCAGGGTCCGCAGATAATGGAAATCTGCGGCACAGTCCCGGAGAGCATTACATTGTTGTAGAACACGCTGGCGTAGCCCGCCAGGCTGTCGATGCCTTCCTGCACGCGTGCGCCGCCGGAGTCGTTCACGAAGATGAACGGGCTTCCCGTCTTCATGGAAAGTTTCATCATCTCGGTGATTTTTGCGCAATGCACTTCCCCTGCTGCGCCGCCGGCTACCGTGAAATCCTGGCTAGCCAGGTGGACCAGACGGCCATCTATCGTCGCGCATCCGGTGACCACACCATCGGCGGGCAGATCTTTGTCTGCCATGCCAAAGTAGGTGGCACGATGCTTGGCGAACAGGCCAATCTCCTGAAAGCTTCCTCGGTCGACCAGTTTGGCGATGCGTTCCCGCGCGGAGAGTTTGCCGGCCGCGTGCTGCTTCTGGATGCGTTGCTTGCCGCCACCCTCCTTGATCTTTGCGCGCTTCTCGCGAAGTTCGACGTTTCGCGCATTCATGGTCGCGCTCGCCGGTTTGAGTGCTCGTGTTGCCATGTTGAACCTCCCTGGCACGCATTAGAGATCTGAAAACCCGGGTACTGACCTTCTTTTTACTGCGCCGCTGTCACCTTGACTCGGTGTTCCTCGCCGCCAACGCTGATGATGTAGGTCCGAGAGTCTCCCGGCTTGGTATTGCTGCTCGCTCTCTCTCCCGTCGCCGGTTCAGGACCAGCTTTGGGTTCGCTCGATTTCCAGACCATGTCTTTCGGCCCCGCCTTCCGGGTTTCGAAAAACTGCGCGGCCGCCTTCGGAAACATAATGTAAGTCAAAACATCTTCATCGCTGCCGTCGCAGCCGAGCGCCAAAGCCTCGGTTCGCCGCCGCTCCCACGATGGCTCAAGCAGATCGGCCGGGCGGCAGGTGATGGCCGGTTTGTTCGCCTGAGTGGCTGCCTTATCGACGAGTTCCGGGTTCTTTTCTCCCGACGTTGTGCCGTAATAGCCGAGCATCAAGTCGGCGAACTCACAGGTGATCACGCGATACTTGCCTTGCAGAACGTTAAACATTGCCTGGGTGCCAAGGATTTCACTTGCCGGGCGGGCTAGCGCAGGATATCCGGCGTCCCGGTGGACGTTCTGGATTTCCGCCAACACCTCGTCGAGCAATTGGGGCGCGCCCTGGCCCTTCAGCAGATATTCCATGTTCAAGATGAGCGCCGCCGGTATCTGGTGCTGGAAAATCTCCGTCTCAACACCGATGGGATTCTTAACGAATTCGCCGTAACGCGGACGAACGGCGGCGATGTGCTGTTTGATGCGATGCAGCCTCTCAATGTCCAGACGTGACTCGTAACCGGTCCCCTCCAGCATTGCAACCACGCTCTCGGTGGGATTGTGCCCGCGACCCAGCGCCAAAGGGCTGATCGCTGTGTCCACAATGTCGCACCCGGCCTCGATCGCCTTCATCAGAGAAACCATCGTCACGCCGGTCGTTGAATGAGTGTGGACGCTGACCAGCGTATCGCTTCCGCACGTGAGCTTGATCCCCTTGACCAGATCGTAGGCCGCCTGTGGCTTAAGCAGACCGTCAACGTCCTGCACGCAGATGGAATCGCAACCGATTTCCTTGATCTGCTGCGCCAGGTCCACGAACACCGGGATCGTGTGCACCGGACTCGGCCCATAGCAGATTGCACCCTGCGCGTGCTTGCCGGCCTTCTTCACGGCCACAACGCTGGCCTTCAGGTTCCGAACATCATTCAGCGCGTCGAAGATGCGGAAGACATCGATGCCATTCAACGCCGCCTTCTCGACAAAGCGACGGACGATAGAGTCATCAAAGTTCCGATGACCAACCAGATTCTGTCCCCGCAGAAGCATTTGCAGTCTGGACTTGGGGAGCAGCCTGCGGTAAGTCCGCAACCTCTCCCAGGGGTCTTCATTGAGAAAGCGTATGCAGGAATTGAATGCCACCCCACCCCAACACTCCACCGACCAATAGCCCGCGTTGTCCAGGTCTTCACACACAGGGACCACATCTTCAAGCGCCATGCTGGTTTCGAGCAGGCTTTGTTGCGCCTCTCTCAGCAGCAACTCGGTTACTTCCACGGTGCGTGCCATGTGACCATCCTTCGCAAAAATTCTGTTGCTTCAGGCAGTGGCGCAGTATTTCGACGGTGAACGTGCGCCTTAAGATACCCAGTTCGACAATCCGCACCCACAATGAAATCGGATCGAAGAAGCCTTTAGATGGAGATTGCAGTCAACCTTTATACCGTGATGACGGAAGCAATGCTGTTCCATTTCGCTCACTCGTTGGCGAATAGCGTCACAGCTCGACCCGACATGCTCAACCTCGACGCCGGCGCGCCTCCGCGGAAAAATACATTGTGAGCAAAACTGCTCAGCTTTCGTGTGTAGGCGGAGAGAGAATCCAAGCCGCGATTCAACGTGATCATCGAAAGCTTAAACCCTACCGCAACGACGCGATCCGGATCCCGCGCGATGAAATCGAGAGGACGAAGCCATGGCTTACCAAAGTGTTAACCCCTATGACGGCAAGATCCTGAAGACGTTTGAGGAACTCACCGACGAGCAGCTCGAGACGGCGCTTGAAACCGCCGCAACCTGCTTCGAGACCTGGCGGCACACGACTTTTGGGCAACGAGCGGTCGTGGTCGCGAAAGCGGCCGCGATTATGCGCGCTCGCATCGACGAGTTCGCTCGCCCGGTGACGCTCGAAATGGGCAAACTCATTGACCAGGCCCGCGGCGAAGTGGTGCTCAGCGCGGACATCATCGACTACTATGCCAAAAACGCCGAACGCTTCCTCGCACCAGAGCACCTCAAGCCAAGTTCGGGCGAAGCAGAGGTCGAAAGCAGCCCGTTCGGCGTGCTCTTCGGCGTCCAGCCCTGGAACTTTCCCTACTACCAGCTCGCGCGCTTTGCCGCGCCCAACCTGATGGCGGGCAATGTCGTTATGGTGAAACATGCAGGCTGCGTTCCGCAGTGTGCCATCGCCTTTGAGAAGCTGTGGACGGAGGCGGGTGCGCCTGTCGGCGCTTATACCAACCTGCTGATCTCGCACCATCAGGTGAACCGCGTGATCGACGACCCTCGGATCAAAGGTGTGGCGTTGACAGGCAGCGTGGAAGCGGGCAAGAGCGTCGCGGGGAGATCTGGACAAAACCTGAAGAAGTCGACGATGGAGCTTGGCGGCAGCGACGCCTTCATCGTCCTCGAGGACGCCGATCTCGATAGGACGGTCAAGTGGGCGGTCTGGGGCAAGATGAACAACACGGGCCAGTGCTGCGTCGCGGCCAAGCGATTCATCGTCGTCGAAGAGTTGGCCGACCGTTTTCTCGGCAAGTTTCAAACCGCGCTGGCGGCGCTCAAACCAGGAGACCCCATGGACGAGGCCACGACCCTCGGCCCCCTGTCCACGGAAGCGGCCCTGCTACAACTACTTGGGCAAGTCGAAGGCGCGGTGGCCAAGGGCGCCAACCTGGTGATGGGCGGAAAACGCATCGATCGCCCGGGTTCATTCATGCAGCCGACGATTCTTACCAACATCAAGCCCGACAATCCCGCCTTTAGGGAAGAATTCTTCGGGCCGGTCGCCCTCTTCTTCCGAGTCAAGAACGAGGACGAAGCGGTCGCGCTTGCCAACGACTCGGATTTCGGATTGGGGGGTTCGGTGTTTACTAAGGACATTGCGCGCGGCAAACGCGTGGCGAGCCGGGTCGACACCGGCATGATGTTTGTAAATCACCCGACCTGGACGAGGCCGGATTTGCCGTTCGGCGGAATCAAGGACTCCGGCTACGGGCGCGAGCTTAGCAGCATGGGCATCCAGGAGTTTGTGAACAAAAAACTGGTTTGCGTCGAAGCGATCGACGCGCCGGTATAGGCACCGGCTCTGCCGAGCGTTTTCAATTTTGGAAAAAGGAGTTACATATGGCACTCAAAACGAACGCCGCAGTAATCGATCAGCCTGTTTCCTCAACGCGACAGGAATGGAACATCTCACCTTCCAAGGCGGGCCAGATGCGAGTCGCAGTGGTCGAGCAATTTGGAAAGTCCTTGCTGCTCGAGGAATGGGACATCCCGTCTCCGGGAACGGGCCAGATCCTGATCAAAACCGAGGCCTGCGGTGTCTGCCACACCGATCTCCATGCCGCGCATGGCGACTGGCCGGTCAAGCCCACTCTCCCCTTCATTCCCGGCCATGAGGCTATCGGGCTAGTCGCCGCCGTGGGATCGGGAGTGACGATCGTAAAGGAGGGCGACCGGGTCGGAGTGCCCTGGCTTTATTCGGCATGTGGCCATTGCGAATACTGCTTGAAGGGCTGGGAAACGGTCTGCGACCAGGCGCAGTTTGGCGGCTACACCAGGAACGGCGGCTTTGCCGAGTACCTCCTCGCCGATCCGGATTATGTTGCCCATATTCCTGCAGGCCTTACGGCTGCGGAAGCCGCGCCGTTAGTTTGCGCCGGAATCACGACTTACAAGGGAATTAAGGAGAGCGGAGCGAAGCCCGGCGAATGGATGGCCATTTCCGGCGCTGGCGGACTGGGGCATCTGGCGATCCAATATGCCAAGGCCATGGGACTGTTCGTCTGCGCCATCGACATCGATGACGGCAAGCTGGCTCACGCCAAGGAGGTTGGCGCCGATCTGGTGATTAACGCCAAGACCAGCGATCCGGCAGCCACCTTGAAGAAGGAGACTGGCGGCGGAGCTCATGGAGTTCTGATTACGGCGCCCTCGCTACCCGCATTCAAACAAGGAGTTGGCATGACCCGGAAGCGCGGGACTTGTGTGCTGGTCGGGCTGCCGCCCGGCGAGTTCCCGGTTCCCCTGTTCGATGTAGTAGCGAACTGCGTCACCATCCGGGGTTCGTTCGTCGGAACGCGCCAGGATATGGCCGAAGCACTCGCCTTTGCTGCCGAGGGCAAGGTCAAGGCCGACATCGAGCTCCAGCCTTTGTCTTCGATCAACCACATTTTCGACCGGCTTGAGCATGGCCAGGTTGCGTCACGCGTTGTGCTCGACTTCGCGCGGGGCTGAAGCGCGGATGATTTAACTGTTGTGGTGAAAATAGAAGCCCGAGCCACACGGTCACCATTCGGGCCCCCGAATGGTGATCCCATTTTGCAGCTTCCTCTCAGGAGTTAGGCCATGGCTTTCATGGAAGATGTTGTCATCGTGTCGGCAGTACGCACGCCGATTGGGAAATTTCAGGGCTCGCTTTCCGATCTAAGCGCGCCGCAACTGGGTGCCATCGTCGTGCGCGAGGCCGTCCGCCGCGCCGGCATCGATCCTAACAGCGTCGATGAATGCATCCTGGGTAATGTCATCTCCGCCGGATTGGGCCAGAACCCGGCGCGCCAGGCTGCTCTCGGCGGCGGACTCTCCGATAGCGTCAGTGCCCTAACCATTAACAAAGTCTGTGGCTCGGGATTGAAGGCGGTCGCGCTCGGCCAACAAGCTATCCAGACGGGGAACTCGCACTTCGTTGTGGCTGGCGGCATGGAGAGCATGACCAATGCTCCCTATCTTCTGCAAACTGCGCGCAAGGGATATCGCCTTGGCGATCAGAAGGTGGTCGACTCAATGGTACACGATGGCCTCTGGGACATTTTCAACGACTACCACATGGGCAACACCGCCGAGAATGTCGCCGAGAAGTACCAGATCACCCGCGAGGAGCAGGATCAATATGCCCTCAACTCGCATCGCAAGGCGGTGAGCGCGATGAACGAGTGCCGCTTCAAAGATCAGATCGTTCCCGTCGAATTGCCGTCGAAGAAGAAGGGCGGTTCGCCGGTGTTGTTCAGCAAAGATGAGTCGCCGCGCGCGGACTCGACCATTGAGTCCTTGCGCAGTCTGAAGCCGGCCTTCAAGAAAGACGGAACCGTGACCGCCGGCAACGCGCCGGGCGTCACCGACGGCGCATCGGCTCTTGTGCTCATGTCAGCAGCGAAAGCGAAGGACCTTGGGCTAAAGCCGATGGCGCGCATTGTAGCGCAGGCCAGCAGTGGCATTGCTCCCGCGTGGATCATGATGGCGCCCGTTGAAACTGTGCGCCGACTTTGGACGAAAACAGGATGGAAGAACGAAGATGTTGACCTTTACGAGATCAATGAGGCCTTCTCGGTGGCGGCAATCGGGGTCACGCGTGAACTCGGCCTCGATCTCAACAAAGTTAACGTGAACGGCGGCGCAGTCGCTCTCGGACATCCTATCGGTGCGAGTGGAGCAAGAATTCTTACCACTTTGCTTTACTCGATGATCCAGCGCGACGTGCACAAAGGCATCGCTGCGCTTTGCCTCGGCGGCGGCAATGCCATGGGATTGGCGGTGGAGCGCTACGCATCATAACTCTGGCCCCTGATCCGGCTCGTGCCGTTTTGGGCGGGCGAGCAAAAAGAAAGTGGGTGTTCGCTTATGTCCACGATTTCTGCCATCGAAGTCCCGGCGTCTTCGATCGATCGACGCCCGTCCGCGGAAGTTTCCCGCTCCGAAGGCCATCCCCTTGATCCTCTTTTTCTCCCGAGAAGCGTTGCCGTGATCGGGGCTTCCGAGCGTGCCGGTAGCGTAGGCCGTTCGGTACTGTGGAACCTGCTCAGGAGTCCCTTCGGCGGCACGGTTTTTCCGGTGAATGCCAAGCGTTCCAATGTCCTCGGGATCAAGGCTTACCCCAGCCTGCGGGACCTGCCCGACAAGGTGGACCTCGTGGTGGTGGTAACGCCGGCCGACATCGTACCAGGGATCATCGCCGAATCCGTGGAGCTGGGTGTTCCTGCCGGCATCGTCATCTCTGCTGGCTTCAAGGAATTCGGCGAGCACGGCAAAGAATTGGAGCGGCAGATTGCCCGGACTATCCGCGGCAAGATGCGGCTCATCGGTCCCAACTGCCTGGGCGTGATGAATCCGATCCGTGGCCTGAATGCGACCTTCGCCCATACCATCGCCCGGCCTGGCAATGTGGCTTTCATCAGCCAGAGTGGCGCGCTGTGCACTGCAGTGCTCGACTGGAGCTTGCGGGAGAATGTCGGCTTCAGCGCCTTCGTGTCCATCGGTTCCATGCTCGACGTGAACTGGGGCGACCTGGTGGACTACTTCGGCAACGATCCGCAGACCCACAGCATCGTCATCTACATGGAGTCCATCGGCGATGCCCGGACGTTTCTGTCGGCGGCGCGCGAGGTATCGCTGAACAAACCCGTAATCGTGATCAAGGCCGGCCGCACTGCCGCCGCCGCCAAGGCCGCGGCCTCGCATACCGGATCGTTGACCGGCAGCGACGAAGTCTTGGATGCTGCTTTCCGCCGCTGCGGCGTGCTTCGTGTCAACAGCATAGCCGACATCTTCTTTATGTCTGACGTTCTGGCGAAGCAACCGCGACCTAGCGGCAAACGTCTGTGCATCCTGACTAATGCTGGCGGGCCCGGAGTGCTGGCCACCGACGCGCTGGTTGCGGGCGGAGGCGAGCTGGCAGAGTTATCGGATGAAACCATAAAGGCCTTCGACGCCATCCTGCCGCAGCAGTGGAGCCACAACAATCCGGTAGATATCCTCGGCGATGCAGAGCCAGAGCGTTACGCCAAGTCGCTGGAGATTGCCGCCAAAGACCCTGCGATCGACGGCATGCTGGTGATTCTCACTCCCCAGGACATGACCAACCCGACGCAGATCGCTGAAAAGCTGAAGCCTTATGCCAAGGGGTTGGGCAAGCCGCTGCTGGCGAGCTGGATGGGTGGCGCTGAGGTCGTAGCCGGGAAGGAGATCCTGAACCAGGCCGGCATTCCGACCTTCGAGTTCCCCGACAGCGCGGTACGCGCCTTTAACTACATGTGGCGCTACGCTTATAACCTGAAGGAGATCTACGAAACGCCAACCATACCGCAACACGCTGGCGCCGCTTTACAGCGCGGCATGGCCGAGACCATCATCCGCGACGTACGACAGACGGGCCGCACTATCTTGACCGAGCACGAGTCCAAGCTGATGCTTAAGGCCTACGACATTCCCACGGTCGAAACACGGATAGCAGTCACCGAGCAGGACGCATTGCATGCCGCGGAAGAGATCGGCTTCCCGATTGTGCTGAAGTTGTACTCGCTCACCATCACACACAAGAGCGACGTGGGCGGCGTGCAGTTGAACCTGCCCGATGCCGCAGCGGTAAAGACGGCGTTCCACGCCATCAATCAGTCGGTCACGGAGAAAGCCGGCGCCGAACACTTCCACGGTGTCACCGTGCAACCCATGGTAAAGCTCGACGGCTACGAGCTAATCGTCGGCAGCAGTCTTGATTCGCAGTTCGGTCCGGTTCTGTTGTTCGGCACCGGTGGCCAACTAGTCGAAGTGTTCAAGGACCGCGCGCTGGCCCTGCCTCCACTGAATTCCACGCTGGCACGGCGGCTGATGGCGCAGACCAGAATCTTCCGGGCGCTTAAGGGGGTCCGCGGACGTAAGCCGGTTGACCTGCAAGCTCTCGAAGAATTGCTGGTGCGCTTCAGCCAGCTAGTCGTTGAGCATCCCTGGATCAAGGAAATCGACATCAATCCGCTGTTGGTTTCGCCGGACCGGCTGATGGCTCTGGATGCGCGCGTGGTCCTGCACGGGCCGGAGATAACCGAGGAGCACTTGCCGGAGGCCGCGATCCGGCCGTATCCGATGCACCTGGTCAGCGACTGGACGATGAAGGATGGCAGCGCCGTGAAGATCCGGCCGATTCGCCCCGAGGACGAGCCGGCCATTGTCGAGTTCCACACCAAGCTTTCGGAGCGCAGCGTCCGTCTGCGTTATCTCCAGCCTCTGAAGTTCACTCAGCGCACCGTTCACGAACGCCTGAGCCGCATCTGCTTCATTGACTACAACCGCGAAATGGCACTCGTGGCCGAGCGCAAGCTCGAGAGGGGCGGGATAGAAATCCTCGCCGTCGGTCGTCTCAGGAAGCTGCACGGCCGTGAAGATGCCGAAATGGATGCGGTGGTCATCGATGCCGCGCAACACAAGGGCCTCGGGACGGAGTTGTATCGTCTCCTCATCCGGATCGCGCGCGACGAGAAACTAAAGATGGTAGTCTCCAACATATTGATCGAGAACGGCGAGATGCGCGCGATGTGTTTGAGGTACGGCTTCAAGATGTTCTCGAATTCGGAGGACAATATGATCCGGGCGGAGTTGGAGCTCGAAGGCTCAACCGCTTTGTCCCAGCCGATTATGCGCAATCGAATCCAAGCGGTGGAGAGTGCCGTTTAGCGCTCGACAGATGGCTTGAGGTACTGGACTGCCCGCTGAAACAAGTTGGTAAGAGCGCCACGCAGGGCTAGTCGCGATGGAGGGTGGACGAGTGAGTCCAAGGTTGTGTCGCAAAAGAACCGCCACATTTCTTCACTAGCGTTCGGCCCGTTCGGGTCGGCGAAGCGTCCGGCCGACGGAGACCCTGGCCAGGCATGACCCAACCCTTCGACTAACCACTTCTCCATCAACAACCGGCCGGCGCTGTCCTCATACTTGCACTTCTGAAAGCTATAGCTACCCGGGACGCTGCCCGCGGTTATTTCTCCGGCCTGCTCAAGCAGACGTTTGCCATCCTCATTTCCATCGAGGTAATCATTTGTTCTAGCCCATTGAGCGAGGACTTGGTCGGCATTGACGGGATTGAGATAAGGATCTGCAGCCCCTTGGAAAACAATTACAGGCATACGGCGTTTGGGCTTTTCTCGCAAGCCCTCGCTCATCGCCTGGAAGGCGAGCAACCCCTGGTGACTCGGGTCAGGTCCACCCCTTGTGATTGCACCAAGGCCTGCGGCCGCGGTCGTGGCTGCTGCAAACTCGAGGCCCGCGACCACACCAATCGCCATGAACAGATCCGGGTAGGTAGCTCCCATTACAACCGCCATTGCTGCCCCCGCGGAAAGACCTGCCACATAAACACGATCGGGATCAACATTATGTGACGAAACGGCTTGTTCGACAACAGCGGCCAAAATAGATGGTTCTCCGGACTCCCGCGCCTGATGCTTTGGATCGAACCAATTCCAGCATCGCAGGAGGTTGGCCGCGGTCGGCTGTTCCGGATAGACCACTAAAAAGTTGTCCCTCTCCGCGATCGCATTCATTCCACAAATTTTGGCCAGGTCCTTGGCGCTCTGCCCGCAACCATGCAGCAGCATGACAAGAGGTGACGGTTCTCTGCCGTCGTGATGGTGTGGAACCCAAAGTCTAAACTTACGAGAGCCGGATTTACTGCTCGCAGTGCCGATTACCCATTTCCCGGCATGATGCTGCGATAACACTTTACGGCGGCCGAGCATACGGGCGATTTGTTCCCAGTCCATTGAATGCAGGTACAACGTTCTCTATTTCTTGGAATACATGGCATCGTCCACTTCGCAGGTTACCAACTGCAGAATGCAATTTCACGGAACGCCGTCACAAAAAGTATGGAACGGCGCTCCGAGGTAATTGCTGCTCCACGATAACGAAGAATCAACGAAAGGATGCGCGCCTTATGCCGTACGTTTTGAGGCGGCCGGTGTCTTGGCTTCGTGAGTGACCAGATCCAGTGCTTTCTTTTGCACTTCAACGGCACGCTCAATCGATTGCTGTATGGTCCTTGTAAAGTCCGCCGCAACCTGCTGCGCCGAGTCGCCGCTATCCTTCGCGCTCTCGACCAGTGAAGCGGTTTGCTTCACGATATGGTCGATCACGCTCTTCTGCGTTTCGATGTACCCTGCAAAAGCCTGTCCGGCCAGGTCATACACGGCGGGCGCTGATGGTACGGCCTGGGGGCCCTTCTTATAAGCCGCGATCGTCTCCGCGTTTTGCCGTGCGGCGTCGTCGAGCGACTTCTTCTGCAATTCGGCTGCTCGTTCCACTCCCTTGATGACGAGGCTTGCGAATTCGGTAGGATGATTGGTCTTGGTCTCTGTCATTTTGATCCTTTCAGCTGTCGCCGTTCCGGCTCAGCACACTTCGTTGAGTCCTAAACATCGCATTGCAAGACACGCAAGTCTGGTCACAATTGATCACTCTCCAGGATTGAGCAGAGTGTTCGCCACTTGCTCATTGCATGTGCTGACCACCATTGATGGAAACGTTGGCGCCGGTAACGAACGCCGCCTCGTCCGAGCACAGGTAGACAATCAACCCGGCGACCTCTTCCGGCTTGCCTAGTCGGTTGAGTGGAATCTGCGGGAGGATTTTGCTGTCGAGAATGTCCTTTGGAATGGCCATCACCATCTTTGTTCCAATGTAGCCAGGCGAGATGGTGTTGACGGTCACGCCCTTCTTCGCCAACTCAAGGGCCAGGGCCTTGGTGAAGCCGTGCATGCCCGCCTTAGCCGCCGAGTAGTTGGTCTGGCCGAACGCACCCTTCTGAGCATTTACGGAGGATACATTGATGATGCGACCCCACCCGCGCGTAACCATGCCATCGAAAACCTGCTTCGTCATATTGAATACCGAATCGAGATTGGTGTGGATGACCGCATCCCAGTCCGCTTTCGTCATCTTCTTGAACGTGCGGTCCTTCGTGATGCCGGCGTTATTGATGAGAATGTCGACCGGGCCAACTTCCCGGTGGATGTTCGACACGCCCAATTCGCATGAATCATAATCGGCCACATCAATCGGAAATGCCGCGAAGCGATAGCCACGTGCTTTCATGTCAGCGAGCCAGTTCTCAGCATTTTTATTGCTTGGAGAACGCGTCACGACAACGAGGTAGCCAGCGTCGTGCAACTTGGTGCTGATGGTTTCGCCAAGTCCACCCATACCACCTGTGATCAATGCCGTTCGCTGCGTCATGTTTTATCTTTAACCTCGCATTATTCTCGACGTGATCAGGATTCTTTTCGGACCGCAGTTCAGGCCAAAGCGGATAACCACCACAGGCTGCTCAGCACCGGATCGTGACGACGGCGGCAATCGATAGAGCGCTCCACCAGCAATCGAGCGATGGTGTCGACCGCAACCAAACAAGTGTTCAGCACGGAAGGACTGATGCCTTTGCCGAGGCCGCAGGACTCGGGAACGACTCCGACGACAATTACCTCGGACGGGGCATGACCGGCCAGCCTCAACTGCGCAAGCGACTCCTGAACCCCGGGGTCATGCGATGTTAGACGAAGCTGAGCGTAAGATGAGCCAAGATCGTCTTCGCAGTAGACGCGCAACGTTCCCGGCTTTTCTTCTTTATGGGGATAAATAGCATCCGCGATTACAACCAGATCCGTATCGTACAAATACGGCGCGAGGTCGAGTCCCGGTGTCCCGAGATCGAGAATTTCAACATTCGAGTCGCACTCGTATAGGCGACGAAACATTTCCACAGCCAAAGGGCCAAAGCCGTCATCGCCGAGAAGAACGTTTCCGATGCCGACAACGGCGATTCGAGGAAATTTGCTTCCCGTACTTGCGTTCATAAGACTTTGACCCGCGCGATCTCTCGGCCGCTCGCATCGAGCGTGTGACATGCGCACGCCATGCATGGATCGAAGGAATGTACGGTGCGGAGTACTTCGAGCGGCTTCACCGGATCAACCACCGGGTTTGAAATCAGTGAGGTCTCATAAGGTCCGGGAACACCTTTCGCGTCTCGAGGGCTGGCGTTCCAGGTGGTCGGCACAACCGCCTGGTAGTTGGTGAAAGACCCCTTGTCGATGATCACCCAGTGCGAAAGTGTGCCGCGTGGCGCTTCATGCATACCGACACCCTCGCACTCATGCGACGGAAATTGAGGCGGATTGAAAGTAGTGTCGTCGCCCTTGAGAATGTTGTCGGTGAGCAACTGCCAGTGCTGCAGCGCCAGGTCGGAGAGCATTGCGGAGCGGATCGCGCGGGCGAGGTAACGTCCCATGGTCGACTGCAGGTCCTCTGGGGTCAGATTGAAACCAGGCGCACCAGGATCGTGGACCGAGGAAATTGTCTCGAAGGCGTTGTCCGTCCATTTGCGCGTGAGCGGATGGCCGGAGGCGTAGCCGACCACAACATTCGCCAGCGGACCGACCTGAATCGGTTGACCGTTGTAACGCGGAGCCTTGACCCAGGTGTATTTTTTGTCGGGCTGAAAATCGGTGTAGTTGGGGTCGGTCTCACCCTTCCAAGGTGTCTGCGCACCTTCGCCTTTGTACCAGGCGTGCGTCACATCCTCGGCGACTGCGGAGCGGAAGGCTTGGTCCCGCCAATTTTGGATTGGTTTCGCGGAAGCAAGATTCCCATTCATGATGAGGCCACCGGGGAGATCGAATTGCGTGGCCTTGGCATCCGTGGGAAGATCAGGGACGGCAAGATAATTTGCGACGCCGCGGCCATAACGGAACCACTCGGGGTAGGAAGCGGAGAGCAGGCAGGCATCCACGAGAAACGCCTGCTGCACAAACGGGATCAAATCCTGCAAGAGCGATTGCAACATCCCCAGGCGGTCCATATTAAAAGTCGCCAGGCTGTTGAGGTTAATTGCATTCATCACGCCGCCAACTGCGAGGTTCTGAATGTGCGGCGTTTTTCCTCCAAGCACACCAACGATCTGACATGCTTTGCGCTGGAATTCCAGCGCCTGCAAGTAGTGAGTAAATAAAATCAGGTTCAGTTCCGGGCGCAAGCGCATCGCCGGATGGCCCCAATAACCGTGAGAAAAGATGCCGAGCTGTCCGCTGTCAACCATGCCCTTGACCTTGCTCTGCACCGCCTCCAGTTCGCGACGCGAATTCCCTGGCCAACTGCTGTAGCCTTCTGCGATGGACGCCGCGCGCGCCGGATCAGCTTTGGGAATGGTCGCAATGTCCACCCAATCGAGAGAGGACAATTGATAGAAATGAATGATGTGGTCGTGCAGTGCGTGCGCGATGAGAATCAGATTGCGGATGTACTGGGCGTTCGCTGGAATTTCCAGCTGGAGCGCATCTTCTACGGCGCGCACCGAGGCGATGGCGTGAACCGTGGTGCAGACCCCGCAGAAACGTTGGGCGAACACCCAGCCCTCACGGGCATCGCGGCCGCGCAGAATCGTTTCGAGTCCGCGCCACATGGTGCAGCTCGCCCATGCCTTCTGCACCTTGCCGCCATCGACCTCGACATCGATGCGCAAGTGTCCTTCGATGCGAGTTACCGGGTCGATAGAGATGCGGGCCATCGGGTTCCTCCTTCTGATCGAGCTGATTGAGCCGCCGGGCGGCGCCAGTGCGAAAGTATGAACATCTGATTCCAGTCCTTGATGTCTCCGGGCAATACCGCAAAGTATTTAACCGTCAGAATAAAAGCGACGATCCCGAGAGCTATGTAACCAATGGCCATCAATACTTCGGGAAGGGATGGGAAATAGCTGGCCCGGTGTGCGGGGACATACGCGATGGTTGTGGGGATGAAACGGTAGTACATTCCGCCTAAACAGGCGAGCGTGGCCATCTTTAGCATGGTTCGGGGCGTCTGGCGCGCGATTTTCAGCCTTAACACAAACGCTGGAATCAGGATGAGCGCAGTTTCGACTAGAAAGAGAATGCTCATCTTGTCGAACGCGAAGGCGGCGCGGACCTGTCCTCGCCAGAGGAGATCTCCGGCGCGAACGGCTAGAAAAAGGAGACAGGCGCACGACAGGAGATTGCCCAACTCGCGCAATACTCCGAGGTCAAGTGGCCGCGAGTAGCTAAGGCCAGCGATTAGAAGCAGAAAAATCACAAATCCGAGCCCGCACAAACCGGCAGCTAGCAAATAGAGAAGCGGCAGGAACGGCGTCTGCCAGAGAGGATTGATCTTGTCTCCAGCCAGCAGCAACAGCCCTCCTAAAGAAGATTGGTGCATGAGAGGCAGAACGTAGGCGCCGACAATGACGAAAGGATAGATCCGGCGCAAGAAAGGCGCGATGGCGCGCAGTATCGACTGGGTCGTGTCGCCGCCCGTGTAGTAGAAGCGTTCCAGGACCAACGGAATGTTCTCAAAGAAGAGGAATACGGCACAATAGAGCGGCATGCAGATAGAAATCTCGAGCATCGCCGACTCGGCATTCCATCGCCACGGGAGAAGCGCGCTATAAAAATTCCAGGGACGACCGACATCGAAGCCGAGAGCGAGAAGTCCCGTAGAGTAAAAGAGAAACCCCGATACCAGAGCGGTCCGCATGACCACGTGCAACTTGCGCCGGTTGAAGACCCATGCCGCGATGCCAACCGCCAGCGGCCCGGAACCGAGAGCAGTCAGGGTCATGACATTGAAGGTCTTCCAGATTCCCCAGGCATAGGCGTCGTTCATGCCGGAGAATGGTCCAAGCGGAGAGAAGAACCGCACTGCCGCCAGCACGAGTCCAAGTGCGGCCAACGCTGCAAAGAAAAGCAACGTCGGTGTTGCTACCGGCTCGCGATACACAGGCACACCGCGTTGCCAGTGGTTGATCAACGTGGACCCGGTTGTATCGTGCTTCGTCATAGCTGGCTCATAGTTGTCCGGGAAGCCCGGTTCCCTTCTCTTGCTCATCGCTCTCAGCTTCGTGGCGATTCCAGTTCTTTTTGATTACTACGCCGAGTAGCCCAGCGACGAGAATTGGCCCCGAGAGCCACTTGTAGATAACCGAGGTCACTTTAGTGGCGTAGTAACCCAGCGAAGTCGTTCCGAGCTTCGGGAGTCCGATCTTCTCGAATGCGACGTTGGAGAGATAAAGCACTTGTGTTCCTCCCGCTTCATGCTCGCCGTAGACCCGGTTCTCAAAGTATTTGTCCGGCGAGGCGGCGACGCGGTCTTTGGCCTTGGCCAGAAGTTCGGTGCGTTTGCCGAAGATTACTGCGCCGGTGGGACAGACAGCGGTACAGGCTGGTTGCTCGTTTTTGTGCAAGCGGTCGTAACAGAACTCGCACTTGACGATCTTCGGATCGAAGTGGTCCCACTCGAACTTGGGCACATCGAAGGGGCAAGCCACCTCACAATAGCGGCACCCGATACAGAGCGAACTATTCCACGTAACCGCACCCCAGTCGGCTTTTTTTAATGACCCAAATGGGCAACCGGTCACGCAGGCGGGATCGAGGCAATGCATGCACTGCCGCTTAACGTAAGAGAAGCCATGCCCATCTGGTTCCTGATAGAGCTTGATAATGTTTTTTGTCTTCGAGTTGAGATCCGCCGGCAGGTCCCAGATGCCTCCTGAGAGCACCGTGTCGGGGGGCAGGCCGTTGGCTTCGTTGCACGCTGGCATGCAGGCTTTGCATCCAGTGCAGATGGTGTTGTCGTAGAGCATGGACACAGCGTCGGGAGCGGCCACAGGATGTTCCGGGTGCTCGCTACCCGCAGCGTTTACGGCCACCCCTGTGATCGTTCCCCCGAGCCCAACGATTCCCAACAGCACCTGACGACGACTAATTTGAGGAGGAGTTACCGCGCTGCTCATTCTGACCCCTTCGGGCTTTCCTCGGGTCCCGGGTCGGGCGTCTCTGCGCTACCTGGCGGAGTAGCACCCGGCACATTCTCGTCGTTCATCACATTGGAAAATTTGCGCGAGGCCACATAGCCTGCGCCCGCGAGCGCGCCAGCCGCAAATCCGACCAGGCCCGTTGCCAATGGACTAATTACGCCCTGCGGCGCGCTGATAGGCGCGTAGGCCGTTGGAGGCGCGGCCAGAGTATGAATTTGCACGACCTTGAACATTGGAACGCGGAACGCAATGCTTTTTTCGGTGCATCCAATGCAAGGCGCCCCGATTCCAATCGGCCAAACGTCAGGAATCTCATTGAAGTGCCGCGTCGAGCATCCTGCGTGAGTATCCGGCCCCTTGCATCCCATTTCGTAGAGGCACCAGCCTTCGCGGTGGCCGTAGTCGCCGAATTGCTTCACGAAGTGTCCGGCATCAAAGTGCGCACGTCGTGGGCATTGCTCATGAATGTCGCGGTCGTAGGCGAACTTTGGCCGCCTTTCCTGATCCATTTCCGGCAGTGTTCCGGAGTCGGCAAATTGCAGAACCACCCCAAGCAGCGTGTAGGGATTCGGCGGACAGCCGGGCAGATTGACGATCGTCTGATTGGGCAGCAGATCTGCCACCCCGACCGCGCCAGTGGGATCGGGATCGGCGGACGGAATGCCTCCCCACGCTGCACAGGATCCGATCGCAATAATTGCCGCCGCCTTGCCACCGACATCGGCGAGTACCTCCATGGCCGGCTGGCCGGCCAGTTTCATGTAGACGCCCTTATCCCGTGTGGGGATCGAGCCCTCCACTACACAGATGTACTTGCCGGAATATTTCTTCACGGCCTCCGTAAGAGCTTCTTGCGCCTGCAGGCCCGAGCCGGCCATTAATGTCTCGTGATATTCGAGCGAGATGACGTTCATAATCAGGTCGCCCAAGTCTGGATGCGAAGTGCGGAGAAGTGTCTCGGTGCAGCCCGTGCAGTCTTGAAACGCCAGCCAGATCACCGGGGGACGAATCACTTTTCCGAGCCCCGCGGCTACTTCTTCCGGAGTTTTCTTGTCAGTGATAGCCAAGCCAAATGGCGCAGCGATCATCAGGGAGGAACAGAACTGTACGAAAGCGCGCCGGCTGATGCCACACCGCAACAGGCGTTCATCGATGCTTCCGAGACTGTCGAGAACTCTTGCGGAAGCCACGAACGGGTTCAATGTGAGGTCCTTTAACATGTCAGCCCTATTTCAATCCCAAGTCGCTGAGGATCTTGGGATGTTCTTCGCCCGAAACCAGGATCTGATGACACGCCGAGCAGTCATTCGTGATCGTTTTGCCATCGGCGCTCTGGTGGTTGCCATCATGGCAGCGGAAGCATCCCGGCGAGTCGTTGTGCCCAAGATTGTTCGGGCGCGTGCCCCAGGTCACGCGCATATCGGGAAAGACGTTGCGCAGGTAGATATTTGCCACTTCCTGGCCAGCTTGCTGCACGAGTGGCCGCTTGGCGCGATCGATCTCCGGGTAGTTGGTCTGATAAAAAGCGGTAATCTCGCTCGTGATCGTCTGCTCGGCTACGGCACGAGTGGAGTAATTCACCTTGAGCACCTCGACCGCTTTCTTTCGGACGTAGGGAAGATCCGGGCTGATCCGCCCGATCGACATTTGCTTGTCCACCGCGTTTTCCGGCAGATCGGCTACGTGCGCCGGCCGGTTGTGACAATCCAGGCAATCCATCACGCGATGCTCACCCCGGTCCAACTGTTCTTTGGTTGGCTTGGCATCAATGGAAAGGAATTCGGTGGTCTTTCCTTGATCGTCGGCATAATAAACGGCCGGAATCGTCTGCCGCTGGGGATCGGTTGAAATGTAGCGGATGCGATCCGCGTCCGCGAGGTGGTGTCCGTGGATTCCGGTCGCTCCCTGGCCATTGCTTCCGCCGACTTTTAACATTACAACGTCGGTCTGGGGCGTATTTTTCTCATCGTCCGTGTAGCTGGTTCGAACCAGTAATTTGTTGCCGGTAAAACGTCCCGGCCAGTGACATTGCTCGCAGGTCTGGCTCGCCGGGCGGAGGTTTTTTACCGGCGAGGGGATGGGGCGCGGATACGTATGGGTAGCGACCATATAAACCTGCCGCAAGCCGTTCACTTTGGCTCGCACCATCCACGGCAACCCAGGGCCGATGTGGCAGTCCACACAAGCCACATGCGCGTGAGGAGAAAGGTGGTAAGCGGTATTTTCGGGCAGCATCACGTGACATGTCGTTCCGCAGAAATTCGTCGAATCCAGATACTCCACACCGCGGTACGATGCCGTGCCAATAATAATAAGATTGATCCCTGTCGCCAGGGCTACCCACTCCAATGTGCGCCGCACCACGGGCAGGCGCAGATCGACGGCGGGAAAAACCTTGGGCAGTTGCCCATTCCCCGTCAACCTTCGCCGCCTGAGCCAAATGCCAACTGGAATCAGCAACAGACCCAGCACAAAAATGGCCGGGAGCGTGAGAAAAACGAGGATGCCGATATAAGGGTGCGGCGGGCCGGGTAAGAAGATTTCATAGAACCAGAAGGCGATGGTAGTGAGTGCCGCGCTAGTGGTAATCGCGGCGCCCGTAAGCGAGACGGGATTCTGGCCCAGGAAATAAACGGGCTGCGACCAGTTTCGGAAGCGGTCCCGCATCCTCATTGGAAAGCGCGCCTCTCTTTCTCGATAACCTCAGCCTGTAAACTTCACTCTGTTCTATGCGCGCTTTGCAGCTTTTGGTGCGGCGCACTCAACCTCTGCCACGCGGCGGACGATGTCTCTGCCTTGAATAAATGCTTCTCGATCTCGACGCCGGCCACCAACCAGCGCTTACTTTTTCAGCGTGCGGACGTAAGCAACCAGCGCCGAAACCTGATCCGGTTTCAGCGATTTTGACGCCGGCATCTTGCCCTTCCCGTTGGTGATGATGGTAGCGAGATCGGCATCCGACATTCCTTGCGCAGCCGCTCCCTGGAGATCATGGGCGGCCACTTTGGTTCCGTCGGCCCCATGGCACATGGCGCATTTTGCCTTGTAAGTCGCAGACCCGTCCTGCGCTTGCGCTGACAAAAATGGAAAAGACATGACAGCGATTGCCAACAAAGTGGCGACAACTCGAATTTTTGCGTTCTTCATGTTTGTGTCTCCATTCAAATTCAGAATATTAGCGTTGTTTCCCAGTGTGGCGTTTTCTCCCAGTTATCGTAAATCTCAACATGGCACGTCTTACTGTGTTTTTAGAACTCGTAATGCACTCCAACGGTTACGTTGTTTGCATGGAAGT
>Ga0302180_10000707_pt1 | contig 26721 bp, 25 predicted proteins | sample I_Palsa_E3_2_FD_200575 | JGI IMG/M metagenome (GOLD analysis project Ga0302180, IMG submission 200575) | Peat permafrost microbial communities from Stordalen Mire near Abisko, Sweden - I_Palsa_E3_2 | ecosystem: Environmental > Terrestrial > Soil > Palsa > Peat permafrost | place: Sweden...
TGACCATTTACATGACCTCGCAAGCGCCGCACGTGCATCGCACCGCGTTCTCGCTCGTCACCGGCATCCCGGAAGATAAGATCCACGTGATCTCGCCCGACATCGGCGGCGGCTTCGGCAACAAGGTCCCGGTGTATCCGGGCTACGTCGTCGCGACCGTTGCATCGGTCATCTTGGGCGTCCCGGTCAAGTGGGTCGAATCGCGCACCGAGAATCTTACGACCACCGGTTTCGCGCGCGACTATCACATGGACGTCGAGATCGGCGCGACCAAAGCGGGCAAGGTCACCGCGCTCAAGGTTTCCACGACGGCCGATCACGGCGCGTTCGACGCCGCGGCCGACCCGCGCAAATATCCGGCCGGCATGTTCGGTATCGTGACCGGCTCGTACGACTTTCCGACGGCGTTCGCCGAAGTCGACGCCTACTTCACCAACAAAGCCCCGGGCGGCATCGCCTATCGTTGTTCGTTCCGCGTCACGGAGGCGGCATTCGCGATCGAGCGCGGGATGGACATCCTTGCGCGCAAACTCGGGCTCGATCCGGTGCAGCTGCGCATGCAGAATTTCATCAAGAAAGAGCAGTTCCCGTATCCCTCACCCCTCGGCTTTACGTACGACAGCGGCGACTACGAGAAGACGACCAAGAAAGCACTCGACCTGATCGGCTACGATGCGCTGCGCAAAGAACAAGCGGAAAAGCGCAAGCGCGGCGAGTTGATGGGCATCGGCGTCTCGACCTTCACCGAGATCGTCGGCGCGGGACCCGGTAAGCACTTCGACATCCTCGGTATCAAGATGTTTGATAGTGCGGAGATTCGGATTCATCCGACCGGTTCGGGAATCGTGCGTACCGGGACGCGCGGACAAGGCCAAGGCCACGAAACGACCTGGGCGCAGATCGTCGCCGAAGAGCTCGGCCTCGATCCCCAAGAGTTGCTCGTTGAAGAAGGCGACACCGATACGGCACCCTATGGACTCGGTACGTACGCAAGCCGTAGTACGCCGGTTGCGGGCGGCGCGCTCGCGCTCGCTTCGCGCAAGATTCGCGAGAAGGCGCGCAAGATCGCAGCGCACATGATGGAGGCCTCCGAAGACGACGTTGAATGGAAGGACTACAAGTTCTCCCTCAAGGGCGTGCCGGGCAAGAGCGTCACAATGAAGGAAGTCGCGTTCGCGGCCTACACCAATCCGGCGCCCGATACCGAACCCGGCCTCGAAGCGACCTACTACTACGATCCGCCAAATCTCACGTTCCCAAACGGTACCTACATCGCTGTCGTCGACGTCGATGCCGATACCGGCGCGGTCAAGGTCCGGCGCTTCCTTGCGGTCGATGATTGCGGCGTGGTGATCAACCCGATGATCGTCGAAGGGCAGATCCACGGCGGACTGACCGAGGGCTTTGCGATGGCCTTCATGCAGGAGATCAAATTCGACGAAGGTGGGAATCATCTCAACACCAACTTCACCGATTATCTCGTGCCGACGGCACTCGAAACACCGCACTGGGAGACGGGCAACACGGTTACGCCGAGCCCGCATCACCCGATCGGCGCCAAGGGCGTCGGCGAAAGCCCGAACGCGGGATCGCCGCAGGCCTTCGTCAACGCCGTGATGGACGCGCTCTCGCCGATGGGCATCACGCATCTCGACATGCCGCTCACGCGCGACAAAGTGTGGAGCGCGATTCAAGGAGCGCAAAAGAAGACATGAACCTCGAGTGGAACGGGCAGGAACGGATTCCCGCAAGTAAGGCGACCGTGTGGGCGTTCATCAACGACCCCGGCAAGGTAGCTTCGTGCTTGCCCGATCTGATTTCGTCGAATGTGAAAGATGCGCACAGCGTCGATGCAACGGTGAAAGTTGCGGTGGGCCCTGTGCGCGGCTCGTTCAAGTTCGCGATTACGCTCGAACCAAGCGCCGGCGGCAATCACATGGATCTCAAGATCAGCGGTGGCGGCTTCGGCAGCGTCGTCGATCTCCTGGCCGGTGCCGATCTGACCGAAAACGCCGACGGCACGACGACGCTTGACTGGAAAGGCAGCGCCTCGGTCGGTGGAACGGTTGCAACGATTGGCGGTCGCGTGCTCGACGCGCAAGCGCATCGCGTGATCAGCACGACCTTCGAGAACGTGAAAAACCAACTTAGTGGAGCAGCAGCCGGGTGAGCGCATGACACTACCCGAGGAACCGTACGCGATTGCAACCGTCGTGGTGCGGCGCTCGCCGGTTAGCGCGCACCTTGGCGATCGCGCGACGATCCGAGCCGACGGGCGCATGGAAGGGTTCGTCGGTGGTTCGTGTTCGCGCGACATCGTTCGCCGGCAAGGCCTTGACGCAATTCACACCGGCCGCGCGCGTCTGGTGCAGATTCGCCCCGAACCCGGTGCTGTGCACGATTCCGAGAATGCGGAGACGGTGATCGTGCCGATGGGTTGTGCTTCCGAAGGGGCCGTCGACGTATATATCGAGCCGCATCTTCCGGCGCGAACGCTCCTGATCGTCGGCCATACACCGGTCGCGCACGAGCTCGCGCGACTCGGATCGGTGCTCGACGGCTTTTACGTGCAACGTGTGCTCGAGAACGATGAGCTTGGCGATCTCCCCGGTAACGAATCGTCGAGCGCGATCGCGATCGAGTCGCTTGCCGGATACCTCGCGGCGCTCGGCGCGCAGCGCTCCCGCCTCGTCGCCATCGTCGCTTCGCAAGGCCACTACGACGAGCGCGCGCTTTCAACGCTGCTCTCGGGCGAATCGCAAGCCTTCGTCGGATTGCTGGCCAGCCGCAAGCGCGCGGACTCCGTGTTCGGCGCGCTCGAACAAGAGGGCGTTGCGCGCGAAGCGCTCTCGACCGTCCATAATCCCGTTGGACTCGACATCGGTGCGCGCACGCCGAGCGAAGTCGCCGTCTCTATCCTCGCCGAAGTCATCGCGGCATGCGTCCCGACCGCAGCCATCGATCGCGACGAGGGGCATCACTGCTGCCACACGTGAACGCCGACCGATTGCGTGAGGCTTTTGCCGAACGCGGCTACATCGCGGACGACGATTTTGCAACGACCTTCGAGCTGATGCTCGCCCTGGGCAAGCCACTTCTAATCGAAGGACCGGCCGGCATCGGCAAGACCGAGAGCGCTAAAGTCCTCGCCGATGTCCTGGGCACGCGGCTGATTCGCCTTCAGTGCTACGAAGGACTCGACGCGGCGAGCGCGCTCTATGAATGGAATTACCCCAAGCAACTTCTGCATCTGCGCGTGACCGAACGCGAGAATGACTCCGTGCAATTGCGCGAAGCCGAGATCTTCAGCGAACCGTTTCTACTCCGGCGCCCCTTGCTCGAAGCTATCGTGCAAGACCGCGCCCCGGTGTTGCTGATCGACGAGATCGACCGCGCCGATGAAGCCTTCGAGGCGTTTCTGCTCGAGGTGCTCGGCGAGTTCCAAGTGACAATTCCCGAAATCGGCACGATTCGCGCGAAAGAACGTCCGGCCGTAATTGTCACCTCGAATCGCTCGCGCGATCTCTCCGACGCGCTGCGCCGGCGCTGCCTCTACCTCTGCATCGACTACCCGCCGTTCGAACGCGAGGTCGCGATTTTGCACGCGCGCTTGCCCGAGATCAACGCGCGACTCGCCACCCAGATCGCGCGCTTCATGGAATGGATGCGCGACCAGCCGTTTCAAAAGGTTCCGGGCACGGCCGAAAGCCTGGATTGGGCGCTCGCACTCGTGCGCCTGCACCGCGATGCGCTCGATGACCGAACGCTCGAAGCAACGATGGGATGCATCTTGAAACTGCAAGAGGATTGGTAGTTGCTGCGTTCGATGCACGCGCGGTACGCGCACTTGCTCACGCCGGATCCAAACACGCCGGCTCACTCTGCGCCACCGGATCCGGACTACGGACTGGGCACCGTTCAGGCGCATTAGGGGAGCCCTGATGGCCGATCTCGCGAGCGCCACACTCGAATTTTGCAACATGCTGCGCACCGAGCACGACTTCACCCTGGGCCGCGCAGAGGTGCACGACGCGCTGCGCGCGACCGAGGCTATCGGCGTGCGCGAGCGCGGACGGTTGCGCGCTGCGCTGCGCGCGGTGTGTTGCACGCGACCGGAGGAAATCCCGGCCTTCGATCGCGCCTTTGATGCCTTCTTCTCCAGCGGCGCGGCCGGCGTCCCGCAACCGAAACATGCCCGCCGTTCACGTCCCGACGGCGGCGAGGAGCCGCCGCCGGATCGGCAATCCTCGTTTCGCCTCGAGGACGAAAGCCTCGCGCAACGTTGGCAATATCTACAAGCGCGTTACAGCCCGATCGAAGGTGCATCACCGCCGCCGCCGATTCCGCTCGACGGGTACGACGATGCCGACGCACTCGTGCGGCGCTTGATCTCACGCATCCACCTGGGCCGTTCGCGACGCTTGCGGCCGATGCCGCACGGACGCTTCCTGGACCTGCGCCGTACCGTGCGCGCGAGTTTGCAGACCGGCGGCGAGATCGTTGCGCTGCGCCGCCGTGGATATCCGCTTCGAAATCCTCGTTTCGTTATCTTGATCGATGCGAGCCGCTCGATGAGCGAGTACGCGCCGGCAGCGATCCAGGTTGCTCGCGCGCTGGTGCGGCGGTCGCGGCGGGCGAGTGCATTCGTCTTTAGCACGGCGCTTCGGGAGATCACGCGGGATTTGCGGCGGAATCAGCCGATTACCAACACCGGCGAGGCCTGGGGCGGCGGCACGCGCATCGGCGCGAGCCTCAATGCCTTCGTGCGCAACTTTGGATCGAGGCTCGACGATCATACCTTTGTGATCATGGTCAGCGATGGACTCGACATCGGCGACATTCCGCAGCTCGAGCATGCGATGCGCGAAATTGCGCGCCGCAGCGCCGCTATCGCGTGGGTCAATCCACACGCGGCGCAAGCAGGTTTTACCCCGGTGTCACGGGGCATGCAAACGGCGCTTCCTTACCTGGCGTCGCTGACCGCGTGGAGCGGGCTCGCCGATGCGTGACGTCTTTGCAGCCGCCGCCGCTTGGCTCGAAGAAGGTCAGCCCGTTGCGTTCGCCACGCTGTGCGAGTTGCGCGCAGCAAAAACGGCGCCGATCGGCACGACGATCGCCGTGACCGCCGACGGTCGCATCGCCGGCAACATCGGTGCGGGCTGCTATGAGAGCGAGATCATTGAAACGGCGCAGCGGACGCTCGGCGATGGAGTCGTGCGCACGCTCGATGTGAATCTCGATAGCGACGACGAACTTTCCGGCGGCACCGCGTGCGGCGCGGTGATGCGCCTTCTGGTCTGGCGCCCGGAGGCAGCTTTCCTCGATGATGCCCACGCCATTGCGCGCGGTGAGCGCGCGGTTACGCTGCAGATCGGGACGTTCACGCACGTCATTCCCGCAAAAGAGACCCTGATTCTGGTCGGAGCCACGACACTCGCCGCCGACCTGGCGGCGATCGGCCGACGCATGGACTTCAACGTGATCGTGGTCGATCCGCGCCCGGCTTTCGCAACCGAGCGGCGGGTCCCGGATGCGCATGCGATCGTACGCGAGTGGCCGGACGATTATCTCCCGCTGGCACTCTCGTCGCATACGGCGGTCGTCGTGCTCTCGCACGATCCCAAGTTCGATCTTCCTGCGCTGCGCTGCGCGTTGCGCTCCAGCGCATCGTACATCGGCCTGCTCGGCAGTCGTCGCGCGCAAGCGGCGCGCCGCTCGGCGCTACGCGCCGAGGGATTCGACGACGCGGCGCTCGCGCGCATTCACGGTCCCGTCGGTCTCGATATCGGCGGAGCAACCACGAGCGAAACGGCTATTTCGATCCTCGCGGAGATTGTCGCCGAGCGCAGCGGCCGTCGCGGAACGTCGCTCCTGTCCGCGAGCGGCGCGATTCACTAACACGGCGATGAAAGCCTCAGTGCGCGACGCGGACTACACGCTCATGCCGCTGCTCTTCGGCTTGACCTTCATCTCGGGTCTGGTCGACGCAGTCAGTTTTCTGCGGCTCGGCCACACCTTCGTCGCCAACATGACCGGCAATCTCGTCCTGCTCGCCTTTGCTATTGGCGGCGCGAAGGGCATCTCGATCACCGGTTCGTTGACCGCGATCGCGGCGTTCATGGTCGGCGGCATCATCGGCGGCCGGCTCAACCGTCGCCACGGCGAAAACGGTGCGCACCTGCTCTCGGTCACAACCTTCGTCAAGATTTTCCTGATGCTGGGGGCCGCCGCAATCGCGTGGCTTTTTGGTTATCAAGGTGTGATTGCCTACGTGATTACTGCGGTGCTCGCCATCTCGATGGGCCTGCAAAACGCGGTGGTGCGCGGCATCGGCGTAGCGGATATCACCACGACCGTCGTGACGCAGACGATCATCGGCATCGCCATGGACTCGACGCTTGCCGGTGGGACCAACACGCGGTGGCGCCGCCGCGTCACGGCGGTTGTCGTCATGTTTGCCGGCGCGCTCATCGGCGCCGTCATCGTTCTGCGCTTAGGAGTCCCCGCTGCGCTTCTTGCGGCCGCTCTCACCCTGGCCATCGTTTCCACCTGGGCATGGAGGCTCAAGCAGATCACGCAACCGCAACCCTAACGCAGCTATCGCGGGTCGGGGCGAATATGGCACAAGATCAGATCGTTCGCACCGCAAACGTCAAGTGGGTCGGCGACGTCGCGAAGGGCCACGGCGACATCACGACCGCAAGCGGCAAAGTCTCGGCTTCGTATTCGTTCGGCACGCGCTTCTCGACCGATCCCGGCACCAATCCCGAGGAACTGCTTGCCGCCTCGCACGCTGCCTGCTTCACCATGGCCACCAGTGCCGTGCTCACGCGCGCGGGCCATGCGCCGGCGTCGCTCGACACGACCGCGACCGTTCATCTCGAACGGGCAGGCGAGGGCTTCAAGATTCCTAAGATCGAGCTGGCGATTACGGGCGTCGTGCCCGGTGTCTCAGCCGACGAGTTTTCAACCTACGCAAAGCAAGCGGAGGCATCGTGTCCGATCAGCAACGCGCTGCGCGCGGTACCCATCAGCCTTACGGCGACGCTGGCCACGTAAGCGTCGCGCGCGTTCGCGCGCCGGCGGAGTTTCTCGAACTGCATCGGCTGCTGGTCGTGTACGAACTCGATCTGCCGGAGGAGTTGCGGCACGGTTCCGTGCCCGAGCCTGTGGAGCTCGCGAGGGTCTACGCCGCGCCGAACGCGGCGTTCCTCGCGCGCCTCGATGCGTCGCCGGTCGGATGCGTCGTGTGCAAGGTGCAGGAAGCGTCCACCGCCGTCCTTGCGCGGCTCTACGTTGAACCTCACGCGCGTAAGTCCGGCGCCGGCCGGGCGCTCGTCAATGCGGTGGTCGATTTCGCGCGCGCCGGCGGCTGCGAGCGGCTCGTGCTCGATACGCACAGCGAACTGCTTCCGGCCGCCTACCGCCTGTATACCGCACTCGGTTTCGTCGAGTACGAGCCCGAATGCGACGCCGACACCATCGTGTGCCCGACGTTCATGGAACTGCTGCTCACGCCTTAAACCACGACGCGAAGGTCCCGAGCGCACTTAGAAACATCAGCGCGAATGACAGCCACAGCCAGACGAGCGCCGCGCGCGAAACAACCCATGTGCCGAGCGTACCCTCGTCGCGCGCAAGGCGAATGATCGCGTAGATGAGCGGCACGGCGGCGACGCCGTTGAAGACCGCCGACCAGAAAAGCGCTTTGATCGGGTCGACATGAACCAGGCCCATAATCGCGCCGGCCAGCACGCCCGCGACGATGATGGCGTAGAACTCGCGAGCGCGACCCAATTTCACGTTGAGCCCCTCGCGCAGCCCCAGCAGCTCGGCAAACATATAGGCAGTCGCACCGGCCAGCACCGGAACGGCCAGCAAGCCCGTTCCGACGATTCCGAGCGTAAAGAGGGCGAAGGCAAAGTTTCCCGCCAGCGGTCGCAGCGCTTCGGCAGCATCTTGAGCCGTGCCGATATTGTGAGCGCCGTGCGCGCCGAGCGTTGATGCCGAGGTGACGATGATAAAGAACATCACCAGGTTCGAATAGATCGCGCCGGTGTTCGCGTCGCCATGGACGGCGCGAATGCTGTTCGAGCTTGCGCTATCCGAACGGCCCTCGCGCCCGCGTGCCTGCCGTTCCTCGGCGGTCATCGACGTTTGCCAAAAGAACAGGTACGGGGTGATGGTTGTGCCCAGCGCGGCGGTGAGCGTTGTCAACCAACTGCGATTCCACTCGAAATGCGGAACGATCAGGTTAAAAATCACTGCCGGCCAGTGCGGATGGACGATGAACGCCGTGACAATATAGGCCAATAGCGCAAGGCACAACCAGCGCAATACGTTCGCGAACTGGCGATAGTCGAAGAACACTTCGACCAGGATGATGACGGCCGCGAAGAAGACGAGCCATACGTTGAACGGCAGCGGCGCGAGCAAGTGCGCAGAGCCGGCCATCGCATTGATGTCGGCGCCGATGTTGAACGTGTTAGCCAAGCCAATCAAGATCGCCAGGGCAAACGCGAGGACGCGCGGCATGCTCCGCGCGAGGGACCACATGAGCCCCTTGCCGGTGACGAGGCCAATGCGCGCGCACGTCCCGTCGAGGACCGCCATCATCGGCGTGGTGATGAGCGCGGTCCAGAGCATCGTGAGGCCGGTCGATGCACCCGTGATCGAGTAGGTTGCGATTCCCGACGGGTCGTCGTCGGCCGCCCCGGTGATCAGCCCGGGACCAAGCGATTTTGCCCAACCGCCGATCCGGCGTCGGAGGTCGTGCTCCGCAGCGTTGCTCATCCTAAAGCCCCGCATACGTGGCACAGGTTATGCGAACCTGGGAACCCAAGGACATCCTCATGGAGCGAGTCGTCCGCGTCGATGCTTTTGCACGCTGTCCATTCTCGGCGGCGATCGAACGGTCGGAAGTATTTCTGCGCCGCGCGGCCGAGCGCGAAAGGATCGACGAATTGGTCGTTGATAGCGCGGTCGACGTACTCGTCGTCGAGGACTATACCGATAGCGTCCGGCGCCACGACGCACTGGAGTTCCGCTGGCGGCCTCGATTGCGTGCTTTCCCCGTCGGCCATGCGCTTTTGACCGTGCGGCCACATGCGCCGCAAGGCTCGCAACTGCAGTTCACTGTTCGATATTCACCGCCGTTCGGCACTGCCGGCCGTCTCTTCGACGCGTGCATCGGACGATACATCGCGTGGATCACCACCGCGAGGCTGCTGAACCGTCTGCGGCGCGAGATCGAGCGTCTATAGCCACCAATGCGCGCCGAGCGCAAAATTGAACGTCGCGGCATACGTGCAGTACATCAGCCAGATCCCGGTCGCCAGGTGGAAGAATCCGAGCGGCTTCGACGAGTGCACCACGCCGAACCGTTCCAATCCCTCCGCGATGTACACCAGCACGAGACCCAGGAAGATCAGCGCCACCGGAATGTCGCCCGCCGTCCAAAAGACGAGAAGGCCCAGCAGTGAGATCAAGGTGAAGGCGATCGTCATCCACGCATCGGGCGCGGCGTCGCCTGCGATCAAGCGACGTCCGGCAAGCGCGAACCAATGCACGCCGTATGCCGTGAACGCGAGGCCGGCCATATAAAGCGGCGCGCCTTTGAACACCTGGAACCAGGTTAGCCCGACGAAAATGTATGTCCCGGCGACCAACTGCATGAAGCCGGGCATCCATACGCCCCACAACCCCATGCTCCGGTCGACCTCGGGTGTCGAGCGCGGCCAGCCGAAGAACTCTTGACCGCCGAAAATAAAATAGCCCGTGCCGAGTCCAAAAAATCCAATCGCCAACGGCACATAAGACGATGGCTGAAATGCAAGTGTAGACATGGCCCGATTATACCCAAGACAAATCGTAGTCCATGGTGACAGGCGCATGGTCGCTAAAGCGCTCGCCTTTATAAATCGAGGCCGCGCGGACCGTGTCGCGCAAATCGGGCGTGATCATCTCGTAGTCGATGCGCCAGCCGAGATTGTTCGGATACGCTTTCGGCCAACCCGGCCACCAGGTATACTGCTTCGGGTCGCTGTTTACGACGCGAAACGCGTCGACCCAGCCTGCGCCGTCGATCAATGCATCCATCCAGGCGCGTTCCTCGGGAAAAAATCCGGTGACGTTCCCATTGCGCGCCGGATCGAACGTATCGATGGGCTTATGCGCGATGTTGTAGTCTCCGCAAATGATATAGGAACGCCCGGATTTACGCAGCCCGGCGAGCATAATGAGGAAGCGTTCGAGGAAATCCATTTTTACCGCTTGACGCACCGGCCCCGACGTTCCCGACGGAATATAGACGCTCGCGATCGAGAGGTTGCCGAAGTCGGCTTGCACGTATCGGCCTTCGGCGTCCATGTCGGGCCAGCCGAGACCACGCGTGACCGCGTCGGGTTCGCGCCGCGTATAGAGCGCGACGCCGCTGTAGCCGGGCTTTTCCGCATCGACGTAGTAGGAGCGAAATCCGGCAAGCGCCGACGCCTCGAGCGGCAGCTGATGCTCCTGCGCGCGTGTCTCTTGCAGGCAAATCACATCGGCGTTCTCGCTCTGCGCCCAGGCAAAGAACCCTTTCCGCGCCGCCGAACGGATGCCGTTCACATTGCAAGTGATGACGCGCATTCCTGGATGATTTTTACTTTGGCGGGCCGCCGTCGATGACGGCCGGTTGGCCAAGCTCCGAAAAGCGCTTCATCTCGGCCTGCGAGAGCGCGGTCACTCGCGCGATGAGCTTTCCGGAGATCCAGCGCATCCAGATCTTCTGGCCTCCGGAAATATCGTAGGTTGACCCGTCGATCATAGCCACGTGCACGGGCAACGCCGGATCGGAAAGATGATAGACGTTCATGCGTACGCCGTCGAACGGATCGACCGCGATGTCGCCTTCCGTCCCGCGCACACCGATCTGTCCGGTCGGCGTCGTGAACGTATAATCCGCATGAGCTCCGCCCGGATGCACGATGCGGAAGCGCACCTTCCCTTCGAAGATTATAAAGTGCGCGCGCGCAACATCCGCTTGCGAAAACGCGTCGAGCTTGAGCACGCTATCGCTGGCCATCAGGATCTGCGACGAATCCGGCAAGGTGATCGACGCCATCGACGCGGTTCCGGTTCGCGCGACGTCGTCATCGGCGAGAGTTGTCGCGGCGGACGGCGCGAGCACGTGGGCGGGCACGCCCGCGCTGGTAACGTAACTCACGCTGCCGTGGAGATTCTGCAAAACGCGATCGCTGCTTGCATCCGCGCGCCACGCGGAGAGGCTAAGCGCACACAGCGTTGCAAGCGCAAGGCGCTTGCCGCCTGACCGGGTCCCCATAGTTAGCGTTTCGCGAGCACCAAAGGTGAATCCTCATTCGCACTCCAATCGGGTCAGCGATGTGCGGACGTTTTACCCTCACCGACCCGTTGCGCATCAGCGGGCGATATCCGCGATATCGCTTCGAGGAGTTCAGCGAGTACCGCTTGCCCCGTTTCAATATCGCCCCGACGCAGGCCGTGCTCGGGGTCCGGAATGACGGCAAGAACGAAGTTCTTCCGCTGGAGTGGGGCATCGAGGGGCGCATCAATGCGCGCGCGGAGACGGTCACGTCGCGCCCTCTCGCTTTTCGCTGCATCATCTTTGCCGACGGCTTTTACGAATGGCGTGGACGCAAACCCGTTTACTACACGATGAAGGACGATCGCGTCTTTGCTTTTGCGGGCATCTGGACCCCGGTTACGGAGGGCCCGACGCCGTGCGCGATCGTGACCTGTCCGCCCAACGAGCTGGTCGCTCGCGTGCACGACCGCATGCCGGCGATCCTGCGCGATGACGAGATCGATGCATGGCTTGGGAGCGAAGATCTTGCGCCCGTTCAAGCGCGCGGACTCTTGCGTCCGTACGACGCCGCGGCGATGGAGGCGCGTGACGCGTCAATGCGATTGAATGACGCGCGTTACGATCAGCCCGACGTTCTCGTCGACAACGATCCCGTGCAAGAGTCGCTGTTCTAGCGCCGCCTTGTCATCCCGAGCGTAGGCGCACAGCGCCGTAGTCGAGGGACCGCCGGAGCAGTCGGGCTTCGACGTTTGGTTGAACGGGTTAGCCGAGCGGCGAGCACCCTGACAATGTAGCGTTGTGCGAGACGCGAGGCGCTTAGTGAGGCCGAACGTCGAAGCCGAGACTGCGATTCGGTCCCTCGACTCCGCTTCGCAACGCTCGGGATGACAAAGTAGCTACTCGGGACGACAAGGCTACACTTGTATTGGCTCTGGAGAGGCTGGTCGGTGAACCAGCTTCTCATCCTTGCGATCTTCGGGCGAGAAGCGCAAGTACATGATCGGAATCAGCAGCAGCGTGAGCACGAGCGAGCTCGAGAGGCCTCCGATGACCACGATGCCGAGCGGACGTTCCGCTTGCGAGCCGGGATCGAGCGCGAGCGCCAGCGGCAGCATGCCGGCGATCATTGCGAACGTTGTCATCACGATCGGCCGGAACCGATGATGCGCGCTCTCCACAATCGCATCGAGTTTGGAAAGCCCGCGATCGCGTAGTTGATTGGCAAAATCGACCAGCAAGATTCCGTTCTTTGCCACCAAGCCGACCAGCATGATGCAACCGATCAGCGAGAACAGGTTGAGCGTTTGACGCGTGATCGCGAGCGCGCCGAGCGCACCGACGACCGCGACCGGCACGGTGAACATGACGATGAACGGCGTCACGTAGCCATTGTAGAGCGCGACCATCAAAAGATAGACGAGCAGAATCGAGAGCAGGAGCGATACGCTCATCTCATAGGTCGTATCGGTAACCTGTTGCTGATTTCCGCCGGCCACCGGCGCCACCGTGATGTCGGAAGGCAGGTGGAGCGCGCGTAAGCGCCGCTCGTAGTCGCGAACGACGTTCGAGAGCGTCGCGCCCGGCGCGACGTTCGCGCCGATGAGCACCACGTTGCGCCGTTCGAGGCGAATGATCAATGGCGGCGCGGGGACGTCTTGCAAATCGACGATGTCACCGACGCGGATGATCGAGCCGTTGTTGGCGCGGATCGGAATCGCCGAGATGCCGGCCAGATTGACCAAGTCCTTTTGCTCGTAGATCACCTGCACGTTCTTGAGGCCGTCGGGCCCGGTGAACTGTGTCGCCGTGTAGCCGCCGTAGGCGGCTCGCACCGCGGTCGACGCCGTGCCGATGCTCGCGTCGAGCGCTCGCGCCGCATTGCGATTGAAGTTCACTTCGATCTGCGGCGATTCGAGCGCATTCGAGGTCGTTGCGTCGATCACGCCCGGCGTCTTCTGCAGCGCCGCGAAGGCTTGATTCCCGGCATCCGTCGGATCGGTGGTCGCGCTCTCGATCACGTAGCCGATCGGCTGCGAGATACCGCCCGAGGGATCGGTCGAGGGTACACCTGTCACTTGCGCGCCGGGCAGCGCATTTTGAATCCGGCTCGCGAGCTGCTGCGACCAGTACTGGGTCGAGTTGTGCCGTCCGGTTTTCAAAAAGATGTGGATCTGCCCGATCGCACCGTTATTGATGTAGCCGGTAAGCGCGCCCTCGTAGGCGCCGGAGATTGACGTCTCGGATTGCAGATCGGGAGTCTTGAGCACGATCTGCTCGGCCTGGCGCACCGCATTTGTTACCGCAGTGAGCGGCGTGCCGGTCGGATAGTTGATATTAACGAACAGTTCACCGCGGTCGACCGGCGGGTAGTACTCAAAGCCGACGACGCCCAGCGGAATGAGCAGCAGTGCGACAACGAGACTCCCGAAGGAGACCCACACGACCAGGGCGCGACGTTCGAGTCCCCACGTGAGCGCTGTTCGCGCGTACCAGATGCGCACGCCGTCAAACCACTCGGTGAAGCGATCGATCACACCCCACGGCTGCCAGCGCGAGAAAAGTGCCCAGCGTCCTGAGAGCGCCGGCGTCACCGCAAAGGAGACGAACAGCGACGTGAGCGTCGCGACCGTTACGACCAAGCCAAACTCGCGCAAGAACAATCCGACGGAGCCCGGCAAAAACGAGAGCGGGAGAAAGACGACAACGATGACCAGTGTGATCACGATGGTGGCCACGCCGATTTCGGAGATGCCGTTGATGGCCGCTTCCTTGGGCTTCTCACCTTCCTCTTGATGGCGCGAAATGTTTTCGAGGACGACGATCGAGTCGTCGACCAGGATCCCGATCATCAGCGTCATGCCGAGCAGCGAGACCGTATCGAGCGTGAAGCCCAACACGTTCATGGCCGCGAGCGTCACGAGGAACGAGGCCGGGACCGCGACCATGACGACGACCGCTTTTCGCCACGAACGCAGAAAGAACAACATCACGATCGCGGTGATGAGGATGCCTTCGATCAGCGTGCGCGTGACGCCCGAGAGCAGGTCCTGAGTGTAGGTCGACTGCACGTTGAGCACCGAAAACTTGATTTCGGGATACTGCTGCTCGAGCCGTGGAAGTTGCGCGATCACCGCGTTGGAGGCGGTGACTTCACTCGAGCCGGCTGCCTTCTGCACGTCGAGTTCGATCGCGGGGGTACCGTTCGTGTACGCGTAGACGCGCTGCGTCTCATAAGCGTCTTGAACGTTGGCGACGTCCGAGATGCGATAGAGCCGCGAGGTGGCCGTCCACGGATAGACGCTGGACGTGCTCGAACTCGCGGACGCGGTAGTTGAATTGCCGACCAGCAGGTTGGCGACGGTCGGCACATCCTGCACGTCGCCGCGAATGTCCAGATTCGTCTCACGATTGGGCTCGTAGACGATACCGCCTGGTGCGCGTACGTTGTTGTTCGCGATTGCGTTGATGACGTCGGTCAGGGTGAAACCGGACGCCGAGATTTTTTGCGGATCGACGTTGACCTGAATCGAGGCCGTCACGTTGCCGTTCTCCTGGACGTACGAGACGCCTGGAACCTGCTCGATCGCCGGCACGATGTCGTTGGTGACGATCGCCGAGAGCTGACCCAGCGAATCGGTCGTGGACGAAGCGGCGAGCGAGACGACGACCGCTTCCGATGGATTATAGATCGAGATCTGCGGGGTTGGCAGATCGTTGGGTAGCTGGTGCAGCGAGTTCTGCACGCGCCCTTGCACTTGCACCAGGTCCGTGTTTTCGTCGGACGTCAACGAGAAGACGGCGACGATCGACGCCTGTCCCGGCTCGATCGAGGTTTCGACGTAACTCAAATCAGGGGAACCCGCGATCTGATCTTCGAGCGGGCGCACGATCGCGTCGCGCATCTCAGTCGTCGAAGCGCCATTGTAGGTGAGCAGCACCTGAATCGACGGGACGTCGTAGTTCGGCAGCTGCTGTTTGACCAAACGAAAGCCCGAAAGCGAGCCCGCGATGAGCACGAGGCAGAGAAAGACGGTGACGAGCGTCGGCCGTTCGACGAAGAGCCGCGTGAACCTCATGATGCCTCCGCCTCCTTCGCGGGTGCAGTCGGTCCGAGCCACATGAAGATGACTGGAACCAGTACGAGCGTCAAGATCAGCGAACTGATCAAGCCGCCGATAACCACGACGCCGAGCGCCTGACGCTGCGCGCCGCCCGGATCGAGCGCAAGCGCAATCGGCGACATGCCCGCGATCATCGCGCACGTCGTCATGATGATCGGGCGGAAGCGCTCCTTGGCGCTTTCGATCATCGCGCTCACACGGTCCATGCCCTGCTCGACCATGTGACTGGCGAAATCAACCAGCAGAATGCCGTTCTTGGTCGCGAGACCCACCAGCAGCACCGTACCGATCAACGAGTAGAGATTGAGACTCTGCCGCGTGATCGCAAGTGCTGTGAAGGCGCCGACGGTGGCGACCGGAACCGCGAACATGATGATGAACGGCAGACGGTAGCTATTATAGAGCGCTACCATCAATAAATACACGAGAACGAACGAGAGCAGCAGTCCGGAAGCCATGCCGACGACCGTGTCGGAAAGGTTCTGCTGATTCCCGCCGGCGTTCGCCTTCACCTGAACCGTGTCGGGCAACTTTTGTGCCGTAAGGTTCTTCAAGAATCGATTCTGCACGATCGAGAGCGCGACGCCCGGCGCGAGATTGGCCTGAACGTGCACCACGGTCTCGCGGTTGGTACGGGTCATCAGCGCTTCGGACGGGTCCTGCACGAGATTGGCGATATCGATCAAATGAATGATCGACCCGTTGCTGGCGCGCAGCGGCAGCGCGAGCAGCGTCGCGATCGACGTCTGAAAGTTGCGCGGATAGAGCACCTGCACGTATTTGATGCCGTGCGACGTTTGGATCTGCGCGGCCAGGGTGCCGCCGAACGCCGCGCGAATTGCGGAGGCCGCGGTACCGATGTTGATGTCGAATGCCCGTGCGCGGTCGCGGTCGAAATCGATGTCGATCTGCGGCGCCAATTGCAGCGCGGAGCTATTGACGTTGATCGCGCCCTGCGTTGCTTGCAGTGCAGCCAGGACTTTGGGCGCATACTTTTCCGGCTGGTCGTCGGTCGAGGTGACGAGGTAGTCGATCTGCTGCGAGCTGCCGCCGCCAAATCCGGTCGCTGCGATCGAGACGATCTTCGCACCCGGTGCAATTTTGGCCGCCATTCCGCCGAACCGTTGCGCCCACGAATCGGTCGTGCCTTTGTGGTTGTCTTGCAAGAACACGTGCACTTGTCCGACGCTACCCTGATTGACCGTTCCGCCGAAGCCGCTTTGCGTCGCACCAGCCAGCGCGGTTTGCGACTGTACCACAGAGAGCGCCGCGAGTTGCTTGGCCATCTCGCCGATCTTTTCGTTGACGAACGCCAGCGGCGTCCCGGTCGGATAGGTGAACTGAATGAACACCTCGCCGCGATCGACCGGCGGCATGAATTCGAAGCCGATGATGCCCAGCGGAACGAGCAGAATGGCCCCGATTACCGCGCAGAACGAAACGACGACCACCATGCGTGGCCGTTTGAGTGCCCAGGGCAACGCCGTGTGCGCATACCACAAGCGCGTGCGCTCGAAGAGGTCGGTGAAGCGGTCGATGAGTTTCGGCGGCTTCCAGTTGGAGAGCAGCGACCAGTTGCCGGCGAGCGACGGCGTCACGGTGAACGAGATAAAGAGCGAGGTCAGCGTCGCCGTTACCACGACCAGGGCGAACTCCGAGAGAAAACGCCCGACCGTTCCGGGCAAGAACGCAATCGGAAGAAAGACCACGACGTCGACCAGCGTGATCACGATGGCAGCCGGACCGATCTGCGTACGGCCCTTGATTGCGGCGTCTTTCGGTGGGTCACCGCCTGCGTGATGGCGCTCGATATTCTCGAGCACGACGATCGAATCGTCGACGAGAATACCGATGATCAGCGTCATCGCGAGCAGCGAGATCGTGTCGATCGAAAAATTGAAGGCCCGCATCAGCGCGAGCGTCACCCCCAGCGACGACGGAATCGCGATCAATATGACGATCGCGTTGCGCCACGAGCGCAGGAAGAACAGCATCACGATCGCCGTGATGAAGATCGCCTCGGAGAGCGTACGCATGACGCCGAAGATCTGGTCTTCGGTGTATGCCGCCTGATTGTTGAGAATCTGGAATTGAATTTGCGGAAATTGTTTCTCGATGCCCGGAAGCGCTTTGAGCACGTTGTCCGCAGCGACGACCTCGCTCGCGCCCGTCGCTTTTTGGACGCCGAGCGAGATCGTAGGGATCGTGCCGACGTAGCTATACTGGCGCTGTGGCTCGAAACTGTCGATTACATCAGCGATGTCCGAGATCCGCATTTGACGCGGCGCGTAGGTCCAGGGATTGACGTTCGAAAGCGACGGCCCGGCATAACCCCCGCCGCCACTGGAGGAAGCAGCTACCGCGGACGAACTCACCATCGCGTACTGCGTGGCGGACGGCGGCTGGAACGCCGCGGGAACGCTCGAGGGTAAGGGCTGCGTCGACTGCGCTGGAAGCGACAGCGACGGGGGCGGCGTAACCGCGGTAACGGTCGTGCTGCTCGACGTTGTCGATTGCGATGAAGTCGCCGAAGACGGCGACGCCGTCGCTGCGGCCGAGAGCGCTGCGCTGCTCGAAGCGTTGCTCGCGGCCGTCGCCGTGCTCACGCTCGAAGACGCCGCTGCCGGCGCACCGGGAACGCCGGCTGCGACCGGCTCGCTATAGCTCGCGTTACCGAACGAGGTCGTGTACGAAGAGGCTGCTGAAATCAGGAGATTCTCTACCGAAGAAGCGGTAGTGAGGTCGCCGCGCACGTCGATCGTCGTTTCGTGTCCGGGGAGATAGGCGATGCCGCCGGGCTCGCGGTTGTTGTTGTTTTGAATCGAACTGACCACGTCGCTGAGCGTATAACCGGCCGACGTGAGCGAATTTGGATTGACCTGCACTTCGAACGCGGGCGTGACGGCGCCGTTAGCGTTGACGTTCGAGACCCCGTCAATCTGTTCGATCGCGGGCACGATGTCGTTGCTGACGATCGCCGACATCTGGCCGGGACTGACGGCACTTGAACTCAGGCCGATCGTCAGAACGGTCGCTTGTGCCGGATCGAAGGTTCCCACGGTGGGCGCAGGCATGTCGCTGGGCAATTGCGATTGCGCGATCATGACGCGGCGTTGCACTTGCACCAGGTCCGTCGTCTTATTCGACGAGAGATCGAAGGTGGCGGTGATCGACGCCTGTCCCTGCTGAACCGTCGTATTAATGTACGAAAGATTCGGAGCGCCGGCGATCGCGTCTTCGAGCGGCCGCACGATCGCATCGCGGATCTCCGTTGTCGATCCGCCCGGATAACTCGCGCGTACCCCAACGACGGGGAAGTCCACGTTGGGGAATTGCTGCTGCGTAATCGTCAACACAGCAAAGGCGCCGGCGACGACGATCAACGCGAGCATCACGAAGATGATCGTCGGCCGCTGGACGCAGAGCCGGGTGAGCCACATTAGGGTTGTTGCTGGGACTTCTGACCGGGCGACGCGCCGGGTGATGCCGACGGGACGACTTGTTGGCCGGCCGCGATCCCGAGCTGACCATTGGCAACGATCCGCGTGCCGTTCGCGATGCCGGTAACGATCGAGGTCTTTCCGTCGCTGCCGAGTTCCGTCACGGTCTGCTGCTTGGCGTCACCGTTCGCGTCGACGATCATGATGGTTTTGTGCGAATCGTCGAGAAACGCGGCCGTCGGGATACCGGTGCCGCTAACCGTCGGCAGTTGGATCGTTCCCGTCACGGCCATGCCGGATTGCAGCCGGTTACCCGGATTTGCCGCGATAGCCTCGACAGTGAAATTGGTCGAACCCGGCTGCACTTGCCCGAGCACAGCATTGACGCGGCCTTGATACGTCGCATTGGCGGCGCCGGAAACCGCAAGACTCACCGGTGCGCCGCGCTGAATCGTGAACACGTTCGACGAGGACGCATTGAGTTCGGCGTAGACCGGATCGAGTTGCTGCAGCGTGAAAACCGTGCGCGAACCCGGATATTCGCCCGGATTGAGATTGCGGTTGACGACGACGCCGTCGACCGGAGAGACGATCGTCGCTCGCACAATTTGCGCTTCGATCTGATCGGCCTGCGCGTGCGCCGACTGCGCGTCGGCGATCGCCGAAGCAACGGATGCCGCCTGAAGACCCTGCACGCTATTGCCGTTGACCTGCGCGTTGAGGACCGCCGTGTTGTACGTTTGCTGATCTTGCACGTATCCGGCGCGCGCCGACTCGAGCGTCGACTCCGAGACGTAGCCGCTCTTGTACAATGCGTTGTCTTGATCGTAAACCAACTTGGCATTGTTCATCGCAGCCCGCGCCGCGTCGACGTTATTGGTACCTTGTCCGAGATTGAGCTGCGCTTGATATTTGGTCTGCACGGCTCGCGCGTCGGCGGATGCCGCGTTGCGCTCGTCGGCGTTGTAGTTGGCGACGAGGTCCGTCGTATCCAAGATGGCGAGCACCTCTCCCTTGTGCACCTGATCGCCCGCAATGACATTGACGACGTCGGTCGGTTCACTCAGCGAACTCGAGATCGACACATTTTGGTATGGCGCAACGATGCCGGCGATCTGTGCCGTCGGCTTGACGGTCGCCGGAGCGGCGGTCGCGGTCGGAATGCTCTGCGCCGCGCCGGCCCCGGCGCCACGATGATGGCGCGCGGCCCCGCCGCAGCCGGTGAGGGCCAGCACGAGCAATGCGACCGCGGCACTATAGAGAGGCTTCTCGAAAAAATGAAACGGCATCGCCGCACAGGCTACGCCATCAGGCAGAGCGATTCCTGAGACCGCTTGCTCGATTGACCCATTTCTCAGCTTCATCGGGTACAGTGATACCGTTATGAAGAGCTGGGTCAAACAGGCCCTGCGTACCCTTCCCGCAGTGGCCGCCTTCATCGCCTTCGCAAGTGCTCCATTGATCGGCGCTGCACAGCAGCCGCCTCCGATCCCGAGCTATGCGGTCCCGAGCTACGCGGTCAAGGGGCTCGAGACCATCAAGGGCACGATCTCGAGCTTCAACGGAACGACGACGATCTACGTGCGCGACGTGCGCGGCTACACGGACGACGTGACACTACACCGGGGCACGATCATCAATCCGACGGGAATCCGATTGCAGTCCGGCTATCCCGTGACCATCACCGGGCACCCCAGCGGCTCGACCTTCGTCGCCGACCAGATCGACACGCCCTTCCGCCCCGTGTACGGCTACGGCTATCCGGCGTATCCGTACTACAGCTATCCTTACTATCCATATCCGGCCTACAGCTTGAGCCTCGGCTGGGGCTGGGGTGGATGGGGATGGCGCCGCTAAAAAGCCTTAGGGAGCAAGATTTGGCCCGGGTTTAGGAAGCGGAGCGCGCGGTTTGCTAGGGGCGCTCCGCCGACGACAACCTGGGGCAAATTATGCTCCCTAAACGGAGTAACTGGGCGGTTGCCGTCAAACATTGGGTGCATGTCACATACGCCCACCACCACCGACAAGCGTAAGGCAGAACGGCGCGGAGGCGATCGCCGGGTGTTGACCATCGCCGTGACCTCTGACCGACGTACCGGCAACGAACGGCGCAACCTCGCCGATCGACGCGCGAACTAGCGCCGAGCGTTAGACCGCGCAAACCCAGAATTGGGCCCTCTTATGAGGGCCCGAGTTCTCTATGCCATCCTCGTCCAGGAAATTGCAAAGCCCAAGCCAATGAAGACGGGGCATTACATTTGGATGGCCTATGAACGTAAAAGATCTTCAATACGCGCTGGCTCTCGAACGGCGGCGCAGCTTTAGCCGGGCCGCCGAAGAGTGCGGCGTTGCGCAGCCGACGCTGAGCGCCCAGATTCGCAAACTCGAAGGCGAGCTTGGGGTCGAGCTGTTCGAACGAGATGGCCGCACGATTCGCGTCACCCCGGCCGGCGAGCTGATCCTCGAACAGGCGCGCGTTGCCCTCGACGCGGTTGCGCGGATCGAGGAAGTGGCGCAGTCCCGTGCTGATCCCATGGTCGGTCCGATTCGCCTGGGCGTGATCCCGACGCTCGCTCCGTACCTCTTGCCCGAGATCCTTGGGCCGCTCCAGGCGCGGCTGCCCTTCGCGCCGCTGGTCGTCGTGGAAGATATGACGCACCGTCTCGTCGAGTCGATCAACGCCGGTCGCCTCGATGCTGCGCTGGTCGCGACCGAGCACCGCGACGGCAATCTCTCGGAGATCGCGCTCTTCGACGAGCCGTTCAGCTTGGCGCTTCCGCACGACGATCCGCTCGCGGCGCAGTCGTCCGTGCGCGTCGAGGAGCTCGATCCGGCGACCCTCATCTTACTGGCCGATGGTCACTGCCTCTCGGATCAGGCGCTCGCGCTGTGCGGGCAGGCGCGCGGCCGGGGGCTGCGCAGCGATCTCTCGGCAACCAGTCTGGAGACGGTCTTGAACTTGGTCGAGGCCGGGCTCGGCACCACGATCGTCCCGCTTCTCGCGCGTACGCACTTCGAGAGCCGCTTTACGCGCATCGTCTTTCGGCCGCTCGAGGGCCCGCACTCGGCCCGATCGATTCGCGTGATCCATCGTGCCTTCGTGCCGCGTCGTCCGGCGATCGAACGCCTCGCCGCGACGATTCGGGAGAGCGCGCTCGTAGGCGTTGCCGCGCAGAGCGTGTAAGATGAATTCATGTCCGACGTGAATCGGGATCTTTTTCCGACGACGAAAATCAACGTGCCGAACCTGGTTCCGTTGATGGAACGTCTGCGCAACGACGCGCTAAAGCGCTCGATCACCGTGCTTCACGTCCGCACCTCGGAGGAGGGCGATTGGATCTGTTCGACGGCCGCCGCGCGCCTGACGCGCGAACACGTGCAAATCCTCGCGCCGCAAGACGGTAAGGTGATCGATTTGGTGGAACAAGCCACCCGCCTAAAAATCCCGATCGTGTTCGTGGGAGAGATCCGCCGCGAAGAGGACGCGCGCGCACTGCGCGCCGCAGCGACCTTCGGCCTCCGTCCGGTGGCATTCATCGTGCGCGAGAAACGCAGCGAAGCCGACGATACGATCAAGATTCTCGGTCCCTGGGGCAGCTTCGACCTCGCGTTACTCAGCGAATTGGATTAAAGATCGAGCACGCTCTCGTAGACCGCCGCACATTCGCCGCCTACCACAATTTGCTGCACGTACGTGCCTTCGACGGTGAAACGCGCGTGTAGCGTCGAGGGCCGCTGCATCGCATGCCCCTGATGCACTTCGAGCGTCGTGCGGCTCGGATCGAGCAGACGCCACCATCCAAGCGCCGCGCAGAGTGGCGCAACCGAACTGCCGGTTGCGGGATCCTCGCCGATCTTGCTGGCGAGGTCCGGGAACATGCGCGAATACGCCTTTCCGCCTTGATAGCTCAAAATGAGCACGTTGCCTTCGCCGATGGTCTCGCTTGTCGCCTTGACCAAGTCGCCGCGATCCAGCATCACCCAATCGACGTTCTGCTCGGTATCGAGTAGCACGATCAAAAACTCGACGCCGCGGCCGCCGAAGACTTGCGGCGGCATCATGACCGTCGAAACCGGTAGGCCGAGCGCTTGCGCGACCGCCGCGCGATCGACGGCCGGGCTGAGCGCCTCGGCCGGCGGCGGCGTCATCCACAGCGTCTTACCCTCGGAGCGCACCGGAATGATGCCCGCCTCCATTTGAAGTGCCAGGTCGGGCGTTCCGCGCCCCGCTTGCTGCAGTACGAACGCCGTTCCCAATGTCGGATGCCCCGCGAATGGCAATTCCTGGCCGGGGGTGAAGATGCGCACGTGGTGCGTTGCACGCTCATCTTGCGGCGCCGTCACGAACGTCGATTCGGAAAGATTCATCTCGCGCGCGAGCTTCTGCATCGTTTCGCCGTCGAGGCCCTCGGCGTCGAGGAACACGGCGAGCGGATTCCCGCCGAATCGGTGAGACGTGAAAACGTCCACATGATATAAAGGCAGCTTCATGACCGTTCCACTGTACCACGCCGTCGCGTCCGTTGCACCCGACCCCGCCGCGATTTTCACGCGCGCACAAACGGTGTGGATCGATCGAGCCGCGCCGCCATATGAGTCCTTCACGCTGCCGTGCGCATCGACGCTGCTTGCCGACAAGTGCGCCGCCGGCGCACAAGTACAGTTCGTCGTACGCTTCGCCGATGGCCGCACCTACGCGCACACGGTCGCGGAAGACGGCCGTCCCGCCGTCGTGCTTCTACGCGGCGGCTACATCGTCGGCCCGGCTGGTGCGCCCTTCGGCTTCTACCGGCGCGCGCCGCTTCCCGGCGCAACGGCCGCGCCGCCGCCGCCAAATCTGGCCGCCGATCCAATCGCGACGATCGCAACGGTTTCGGCCGTCGACCGCGCGTACGACATCACGCTTGCGGGCGTCGTAACCGTGCGCGGACGGCCGTGCTATCATTTGCGTTTGCGTCCGCTGCGCGATCCGCAGAAGTATCCGCTTCGCGACCTCTGGGTCGATACCGCAACCGATGACGTCGTACGGTTGACCTACGTCTGGCCCTATAACGACATCACCGCCGACGTGACCTACGATTTCGCACGCATCGGCCCGAGTGCCGTGTGGAGCATCGTGCACATTGAAGCACAGGCGATCGAGCACCGGCTTTTCACCACGCATGTCGAGCGAGTCAGCGAAGATCTGCAGAACATCGAGTTTCCGTCGAGCGAACCCGACAGCTACTTCTCTCCTTAGACGATTCGGCCGCTTTCAGCGGTCGCGCATCCTGCGCTCCGAACCTTCAGCCCCCTCGTGGGGCTACTGCTCTCACCGCGACGCCGGCGCTTTCGAGGGCGGCGCGAATCGCACGCGCGAAGGCGAGCGCATGCGGTCCATCTCCGTGCAAGCAAATCGTTTCACCGGTTCCACCATGCGCCAGCGCGAGTACCTGCGCCACGGCGCCGTCCACGTCATCGATGAGCGCACCGGGCGCTCCGCGCGGAATCAGCGATCCGTCGGCCTGATAGCCACGATCGGCGAAGACCTCAGCGACGCCGCGCAAGCCGAATGCCCGCGCACTCGCAATCTGCGCTCCTCCAGCGAGTCCGACGACGGCAAGCTGCGGATCGACTGCGAGCACCGCGCGCGAGATGGCATCCGCCACGGCGCGATCGCGAGCTGCAACGTTATACAGCGCCCCGTGCGCTTTGACGTGATGGATTCGCGCGTTCCGCGTCCCCGCGATTGCCTCAAGCTCGCGCACCTGCGTCACGACGTCATCGAAGATCTGCTCCGGCGAGCGCTGCATCGCGACCCGCCCGAAGTTTTCGCGGTCGGGATACGAAGGATGGGCGCCGATCGCCACGCCGTGACGAATCGCACTGCGCACCGTGGCATCCATCGTCTGAACGTCGCCGGCGTGCACGCCGCACGCAATATTTGCCGAAGTAACGATCGCGAGCAGGGCTTCATCGTCGCCGCAGCCTTCGCCGAGATCGGCGTTGAGATCGATCGACGTCATGGCGTGTATTCCACGAAGCTCACCTGCGCGCCGATTTGCGCTTGCGCTAACATCCACATATCTTCTTCGAGTACCACACCGGCGAGCGGATATCCGCCGGTCGTCTGAGCATCGCTCATCAGCACGATGGGTTCCCCGGAGGGCGGGAGCTGCACGAACCCGGGAAAGACCGCGTGCGAGCGCATCGCACCGATATCGTGCGGCTCTGCGTTCCCTTTTAAGCGATAGCCCATGCGGTTGCTTTCGTGACCGACCGTCCAGGCTCGCCCCCACAGATGCGCGGCGAGCGGTTGCGCCATCGTGCGAAGCACCAAATCGACGTGCGGCGGTTCGATAGCCGCGCGCTGCGGTTCGGCGCTCGCTGTGCCCACCACAAGACGATCGCCGGCTCGCAAAGCCCGGCCGGCAAAGCCGCCCATCGAGGCGATCACATCGGTCGTGCGCGATCCGAGGACGAGCGGCACGTCGATGCCCCCGCCGATGGCGAGCACGGTCCGCATCCAGGCACTCGGTCTCCGTAACACCAGACGCGATGTGGCGCGCGCCGCGTGCGCGGCCCACGTCGCGACGGGTTGGCCGTCGAGTTCCGCCGCGCAATCCGCGCCTCCGAGCGCGAAATGCGCAGCCGATTCGAAGAGCACGACGATGTCGCCGAGCACGATTTCAATTGCCGCGGCGCCGTGTGGATTGCCCACGAGCGCGTTCGCGATCGCATAGCTGCGCTGATCCATCGCGCCGCACCAGCCGACGCCCTGATGACGTAGTCCGAAACGTCCGCGATCGACGACGAGACTTTGCAGTCCGGGGCGCTCCACCACGATGGTACGATCGCTCATACGGCGACAAAGCGCACGCGGTCGCCCGGCTGCAAGAGCGCGGCCGGTTCGCGATCGGGATCGAACATGCGCTGCGCCGTGCGCCCGATCACGTGCCAGCCGCCCGGCGAGTCAAACGGATAAACAGCCGACTGCGAACGCGCAATCGCCACCGAACCTGCCGGCACGCGGGTGCGCGGCTGTGTTCGGCGCGGAAGATGTAAGCGCGAGTCGAGGCCGTCGAGGTAGGCAAAGCCGGGAAGAAATCCGACAAAGCCAACGAGATACTCGGCGTCGCTATGCAGCGCAACCACCGCGCCCTCGTCCAGTCCGCACGTTTGCGCGACGGTACGCAGATCGAATCCCTCGTCGCCGCCGTAGAGCACGGGAATCTCGATGGTGCGCACCGCCGTGTCGTCGATGCGCGCGTTCACCCACGCGCGTTCAAGTTCGTCGCGAAGCGCATCATACGTGGTTACGTTACGATCGAAGAGCAGCGTGAGATTGCCCGCGCCTACCACGGCCTCGCGCACCTCCGGCCGGGCCTGCGCGGCGCGCGCAAGCGTGCCAAGGCGCTGCTGCGTTGCTTGATCGTACTCCTCGCAATCGAGAACGATCGCCGATTCGCCGGCGCGGCGAAAGTTAGGCGTCCCGAATATCTGCATCAGGAAGGCCATTCGCCACCGGCATCCGGAAGCACCGCTCATGGATCCGCACGAGCCGGTCGTCACCAACGTGGTCGTCGACATCCCGGGCTGGCAGAGCGTCAAGCCGCGCATCCCCGACACGCCGCAACGGCGCAACCTCGAGGCGCAGCGCAGTGTGCGCGAGATCGTTTTCGGCGCACAAGACGGGATCCTCACGACGCTCGGCATCATCACCGGCGTCGGCGTTGCCGAAGGCGCGCGTTCCGCGGTCTTTATCAGCGGATTTCTTGCGATGCTCGCCGGCGCACTCTCGATGGCTGTCGGCGAGTATCTCGGCGGCAAGTCAGAGCGCGAAGTGGTGCAGGCG
>Ga0302180_10000712_pt1 | contig 26657 bp, 21 predicted proteins | sample I_Palsa_E3_2_FD_200575 | JGI IMG/M metagenome (GOLD analysis project Ga0302180, IMG submission 200575) | Peat permafrost microbial communities from Stordalen Mire near Abisko, Sweden - I_Palsa_E3_2 | ecosystem: Environmental > Terrestrial > Soil > Palsa > Peat permafrost | place: Sweden...
GGATTCGCCGACGCAGCGCGTCGGTGCAACGCCGTCGGAGCGCTTCGCGCCGTTCGAGCACTCGCAGCCGATGCTGAGCTTGGCCAATGCCTTCGATGACGCGGAGCTGCGCGCGTTCGACGAGCGAGTGCGCAAGCTCGCGTCGGCTGCCCCTTCGACAGACTCAGGGCAGGCTCAGATAAGGTACGTGTGCGAGCTCAAGATCGACGGCCTTGCCGTCGCGCTCGACTATCGCGACGGCTTGCTGACACGTGGGGGAACGCGGGGCGACGGGCGCGTCGGCGAAGACATCACCCCGAACCTCAAGACTATTCCAACTATTCCGCTGAAGCTGCGACCCTTCGAGGCACCCCTGCGGGGTGCACCTCAGGGTGACATGATTGAGGTCCGCGGCGAAGTCTATCTGCGCAAGAGTGATTTCGAGAAGCTCAACGCGCGTCGCGAGCGCGAGGGGTTACCGGTCTTCGCCAATCCGCGCAATGCCGCGTCGGGCGGCGTACGCCAGCTCGATCCGAAGCTGACCGCGCAGCGCCGCCTCTCGTTCTTCGCGTACGCGATCGCGCAGGGGTTCGCGCTCAAAACGCAGAGCCAGGCACTCGCGCATCTGCGCGCGGCGGGCTTTGCCGTCAACGATCATATCGAGCCGGCCGGCGATATCGAAGCCGTCATCGACTATTGCCGCCGTTGGGAAGTAGCGCGCGATACGCTCGACTACGAAATAGATGGGGTCGTCGTCAAAGTCGACGATCTCGCGGTGCAGGAGCGCCTCGGCGCGGTCTCGCGCGAACCCCGCTGGGCGGTCGCCTATAAATTTAAACCGCGTGAGGCCCGAACGAAGCTGCGCGAGATCACGATCACGGTTGGCCGCACCGGAACGCTCAACCCGAACGCGGTGCTCGAGCCGGTGCAGATCGGCGGTGTCACGGTCAAGAGCGCGACCTTGCACAACGCGGAGTACATTGCGAGCAACGATATCCGCATCGGCGATACCGTACTGGTCACGCGAGCCGGCGACGTGATCCCGCGCGTGGTTGGGCCAATTGTGAGCGAGCGCACGGGGCGCGAGCGCCGGTTTCACATGCCGGATGCGTGTCCGGTCTGCGGGAGCGCGGTCGATCATCCACCCGGCGAGGCGATGGCGCGCTGCACCAATGCGGCCTGTCCGGCGCAAGTCTTCGAGCGCGTTCGCCACTTCGCGTCGCGGGGCGCGATGGATATCGAGGGACTCGGCGACGTGCTCGCGGACCAGCTCACGGCGCTCGGGATCGTGCGCGACATCGCCGACATCTACACGCTCGACGCCGCGACGCTCGGCTCCGTGCCACGGATGGGCGAGAAGAGCGTCGCCAAGCTGCTGGAAGCGATCGGCGGCTCGAAGACGCGCGGGCTCGCGCGGGTGCTCACCGGGCTCGGCCTTCGATTCGTCGGGGAACTGACCGCGGCGATCCTGGCCGGCGATTTTGGATCGATCGACGCGATCGCGGCGGCAAGCGAGGACGAGCTGAAGGCCAGCGAGGGCATCGGGCCCGAGGTGGCGGCCAGCCTGCGGCTCTTCTTCGAACAACCGGCGAACCGGAAAATGGTCGAGCGCCTCCGCCGCGCCGGGGTCCTGATGGCAGGCGCGCGGCGTGAACGTGGCGCAGGCCCGCTTTCCGGGAAGACCTTCGTCCTCACGGGGACGCTGCCGACGCTCACTCGGGATGAGGCCGCCGCCCGGATCGCGGCGCGGGGCGGTAAGGTTAGCGGATCGGTAAGCGCCAAGACCGATTTCGTGGTGGCCGGCGACGCCGCCGGGGGCAAATTGGCCAAGGCGCGCGAGCTTGGAATCTCTGTCCTGGACGAAGAGGGGTTCAGGCGCTTGCTGGAGGATTAGCCTGCCCTGACCAATCAGTACGGGGGTGGTGTACCATGGTCGGCAGCCAAACGGAAATCTTACTGCGGCACGCGCAACTCCACGATAACGCCGCGTCGCTCTTCCGGGCTCTTGATGAGTCCGACACGCATCTGGTCGCGTCGGCGTTCCGCCGTTTCACGGTGGATCTAGAAGCACATCTCTCGATCGATCTGGCCATTGGATATCGGTTGCTTATGCGGCATCCGAGCGAATTCGTGCGGCGATTGGCCGGGCACGTGCTCGAAGAGCAAGAGCAGTTTCCGCAACAGTTCGAGCTGCTCGCGGCGCGATGGCAGCGTGCAGATCCGCAAATGTTGCTCACGCAAGCGTTTCGCGACGAGCTCGAGACATTCGTCAGCACCCTGCTCAAGCGCATTCGCGTGGAAGAGCGCCTGCTGACCGCATTCTCAAGCGTAGCGTAGCAGCGCGCCATTCGGCGCGCGTTCCGGGGGGAGCGCGCTCGCCAGAGCATCCGGCAGATCGCCCGCGAGAACGCCGACGGATCGTTGCGCGGCACAGTAGCGCGCGGCAAGGCCATGCCAGTACGCGCCCTCGCGTGCGGCGTCCACCGGCGAAAGCCCCTGCGCAAGCAGCGTCGCGATGATACCGGTCAGCACATCGCCGGTACCCGCTGTCGCAAGCGCGCTCGACCCGGTCGGATTGATGTGGGTGATCGTCCCGTCATCGATCAACGTTGCCGGCCCTTTAAGGAGTGTGGTGATGCCGGTGCGTTGCGTAAATTCGCGCAGACGTTCGACCCGCGTGCCCGGCGCAATCGTTCCCAGTCCCGAGAGCCGGGCGAACTCGCCCTCGTGGGGCGTGAGCACACAGGCCTTTCCGCGCAACAGATCGAGATGCTTGGCGAAATGAAAGAGCCCGCTCGCGTCGATGACCATCGGGAGATCGCAGCGTTGCACGAAATCCCGAACCATCGCGCCGGTCCACTGATCGAGGCCGAGCCCCGGGCCGATACCGACCGACCCGTTTCGTTTGGCGATATCGAGCAGATCGTCGCACACCATCTCCGCGCCGCTGTCGGCAAGGGTGACGACGACCTGTTCGGTGAGATGCGTTCGCAGCACCGGCGCCGCTTCGGGTGCCGTCGCCACCGTGACGTATCCTGCGCCGGCACGCGCGGCCGCTCGCGCGCATAACACCGCAGCGCCGGGAAACTGCACCGAGCCGGCGACGATCAACGGCGCGCCGGCGCTGCGCTTGTCGGCGTCGCGCGCGCGCCGCGGCCGCAGTTCGAGAAATGCCGCGTCATCGAGCGCAGCGAAGGTATGCGCGTGCGCGTCAAGCGTGGCGTCGTCGATGCCGATGTCGGCGATCCAAAGCTCGCCGGCGTAGGCGCGCGCCGGCTCGAACAAGAGTCCGGGTTTCATTGCCGCAAGGGTGATCGTCGCGCTCGCGCGCACCGCGTCGCCCGGAACCGAACCGGTCAGCGCGTCGACGCCGCTCGGAATATCGATGGCAAGCACGCGACGCTCGCGTGCGTCGAGCGCGCGAACGGCGGGAAGATATTTTGCATCGACCGGAAGGCGCGCGCCGGTTCCGAAGAGTCCGTCGATTGCAACAAACGCATCGGTCAGAGCCTCGCGCGCGCTCCGATCGTCGCGCGGCAACGGGCGCAGCTCGACGCCCTTCGCACGCGCGCTCGCGAGCGCGTCGGTTCTCGCTGCCGATCCCGCGATCTCATGCTCGCCATAGACGATGCGATCGTAGGCGGGCTCCAGTGCAGCCAGCGCGGCATAGGCGTCTCCGCCGTTGTTGCCGGGACCGGCAAACGCGACGACGCGGCCGCTCGTTGTCAGGCCCCGCACGTACTGCGCTATCGCAGCTCCGGCCGCGCGCATCAGCGTCACGTCGCTTCCGGCGGCGCAGGCCTGTGCGTCCGCGTCGCGCATCTCCGCCGGCGTGAGAACCCTGATCATCGTTCTAAAATAACCACGGCGGCGGCGGTCGTTGCCGAGTGCGTGATCGTCAAGTGTATCAATGAGAGCGAGCGCGAGGCGGCCAAGTGCTCGACCCTGCCGTAGAAACGCAGGATCGGCTTGCCGCTGCGCTCGTGCGACACGCCGACCTCGCGCCAGGGGATGGCATGTCCGAAGGCTTTGCGTGTCGCTTCCTTCGCCGCAAAAAATCCCGCAAGACGCTCGGCCCAGTGGCGCTTGCGCAGCGCGTAGGCCATCTCTTCTTCGGTGTACACCTTTCGCGCGAACCACGCCAGCGCGCGCTCGTCGAAGCGATAGCGTTCCACCTCGGCAAGGTCGATGCCGATTCCGACGATCATGAACCGCCCTTGCGCTGCAAGCGGTGTCGGCACCTGCGGCGTCGAAGCGCGTCGCCTCAAGATGGAGTCGCGTATCCGCATCGTCCCGATCAACGCCATGGAGGGCGCCTTTCTCGACCGGCTTGCGCCGTGTTTGGAAGAGCGGTTCCTTTCGACGGTGCAGATCGAGCGAGCGCTCGCGGTTCCGCGCAGTACGCTCAACGCGACGCGCGCGCAGCTGTTTCTCTCGACCCTGGTCGCGCGCGTGCGCCGCGCGCACCCCGACGGCTCTGGCCTCTACCTGGCACTCACCGATTACGACCTCTACAAAACTTCGCATCGCTTCATTTATGGTGATGCCGATGAAACGCAGGGCGTCGCCGCCGTCTCGCTGCACCGTTTGCGTTCGGAATATTACGGTGAAGAGCCCGATGCCAACGTACTGTTTCAGCGCACGCTGAAAGAGTGCGTCCACGAACTGGGTCACGCATTCGGCCTTCGCCACTGTTATAACGCGCGATGCGCCATGTACTATTCGAATTCGATCTTCGAGACCGACAACAAGATGTCGCATTTCTGCGAAGCGTGCGATAAGCGCATCAGCCGCGCGCGTAACGAGCGCTGAACGCGAGCCTCGGACAAAGGCCATCCCCCTCTGGCCGAGCGGGCCTGGGGGCTAAAGGTCAGGGCGTTTTCAACCGTCAATCCTTAAAACGCCGATCAGTGCTGAAGGGAGCGTCGTGATCTCTGCCTACTTCGCCGGTCTACGGGCGCGGCTCGGTTTTCCGACCCGTCTGGGCCTGACCGTTCTCGGCGTTGCCGTCTGTGCGTTGATCGCGTGGTTTGGCTCGGCCTTCCCGATCGAAGCGCCGCTGGTCGTCGTGGTGGCGTTGGTTGCAGCGGCCACCGGCTTACCCTGGGGCGCGACGACCGCGCTGCTCGCGGCGGTCGCCGATTATGTTTCGCGCGGTGCGCACGGTACGGGCGATCCGCTCGTCGGCGCGCTCGTAGTCTTGATCCCAGGCGTGATCGTGAGCTCGCTGTTCTATGGAGAAGTCTCGCCGATCGAGGAACTGGGCGAAATCGCTCCCGGCCAATTGGCGTTCCGTCCGGTCCCGCGCGTGGCGCTCGCGCGTGGTGAGGGCGCGAACGGCTCCGCGATGTCCATTAGTCTCTCGGCGCTGGCGTCCGGAATTCGCGAAGTCTCGCAGGGCGATTTCACCAAGAATATCGCGGTGAGCGACGGACAACTCCAAGATCTGGCCATTGCGCTCAACAAGCTTATCTTCGGCATCCGCGAGTTTCTGCGCCAGTTGCACGGCAACGCCGGAAATCTCGGCCAAGCCGGAACGGAGCTGCGTACAACCGCGTCGACGGCGCTTGCAGTGATCGAAGGCGCAGCGGTTGCGCAGGGCCAGCTCGACGAGGGCATTCAAGAGCAATCGCGCATCGTCGAAGAAGCGACCTCGAAGGTCGTCGTGCTCACCGAAGCAATTTCGACAATCGCCGCATCGGCCGAAGAGCAGACGCGCAGCCTCGATGAAACCGCGCTCGCGGTTTCAAATATGGCGAGCTCCATCGAGGAAGTCGCCGCGCAAGTGGACTCGCTTTCGACCAGCACAGCGGAAACGTCGCGAACTGCCGAACGCGGCGGCACGGCGATCGGCACGATCGTCGACGGGATGCATACGATTCGCACGACGATCAACGACCTGGCCAAAGATATCGGTCAGCTCGGCAATAACTCCGAGCAAATCGGCGACATCGTCAAAGTGATCGACCGTATCGCCGAGCAAACGAACTTGCTCGCGCTCAACGCCGCAATCGAAGCCGCGCGCGCCGGCGAACACGGGCGCGGTTTCGCCGTCGTCGCGAGCGAGATTCGCAAGCTCGCCGACGGCAGCGTGCAGGCGACCAAAGAGATCGCCGGGCACATCAGCTCTACGCAGGGCGTCATTTTCGAAGTCGTCAGCGCGATGGAACGCCTGACCGAGCGCGTCGAGGAGAGCACCGGAAGTACGAGCTCGGCTTCTGGCGCTTTGCAAGAGATCGTTTCGGCGGTACTCGCCGCCAACCAGCAGATCGGCGAGATCAGCTCGGTGACACGCGCGATGAGCGCCAACTCGTACCAAGTGATCCGCCAGATCGAAGAAATCACCAAATCGGTCAGTCTGAATTTGAAAGCCACGCAGTCGATGACCCGGCAGTCGGACGATGTGAGCAAAGCGTTTTCGGATATCTCGTCGATCTCGCAACAGAACGCCTCGTCGGTGGAAGTTCTTACCTACGTTAACAAGGAAGTCACGGATGCCGCGCAGCGCATGCTCGAATCGGTCGATCAGATGAACGATCTGGCTGGCCGAATCGATTCGCGACTCGCGCAATATAAGGTAAGTGATTCCGGCACGGAGGGAGTCACTGCATGAAGGTGAGTCTTCGGGTGCGCCTTCTCGGAACGATCGTTGGTGCGATCGTATTCTTTTTCTTGGTGAGCGTTATCGCGACGCGCGTCGTCCTACAGCACGATCTAAGCCAACTTGGGCAGACGCAGGTGACGAACGGCGGCGGTGCATTCCAGGGCTATTGGGACTCGCGCAAGGATCAAATTCGTTTGCTCGTGGCGCAGGACGCGGTCAGCGATGCGCTGCGCAAGAGCCTGCAGACCCACAACGTCGCCGCGCTTACTGACCAACTCTCGAACATAGCGCGCGCCTCCGGTCTCTCATTTTTAACCGTTGTAGACGCGAATGGCACGGTCATTGCGCGTGCAAATGGAGCGCGGCCCGGATCGCTCCACGGCAATGCGCTCATTGGGCGGGCGCTCACCGGTGAGACCGTTAGCACCGCCACCCTGCTCGACCAGAGTGTGCTCGCGGGCGAGGGGCTTGCGCCACAGGCACTCAATCGTGGCCTAGCGATCGTTTCGGCGGCCCCGATCAGCGATCAGAACGAACGCACGATCGGAGCGATCTACGGCGGCGTGCTCCTCAACCACTACTACGATTTGGTCGATCAGGCGACTGCGGCACTGGGCGGCGCTTCGGCGATTCTCGAGGGCGACACGATCGTATCGAGCACGATTCAACAACCGGACGGGACGCGCACCGTCGACCAACAAGTGCAGCCGGCCGCGGATGTGGTCAAGAGCGGGACTGCCTATACCGGCGTCGACACCGAGGGCGGGACGCAGTATCTCGTGCGAATCGATCCGGTCGTCGACGACCAGCAACACGTCATCGGCGCGCGCTGGTACGGCACGCCGCTCGCAAATCTGAACGCCATCATCAACCACACCACCACCACCGTCGTGATCTGGGGCGTGATCGCGGCGATCGTCGCCTTGGCCTTCGGCGTGGTTGTGGTGCAAGTGCTCTCGAGCACGCTCGATCATCGCAGCAAACAAGTCCGCGATGCCGCGAAGGAACTGGGCGTGGTGATCGTAGGTAGCGAGGTGTCTGGCGACCACGTTGCGATGACCAAGGCTGCGGTCGATCGGAGTAGCCAATTGATCGACGAGATTTCCGCGCAGAGCGCGCCCTCGCCGAAGCTCAGCGAGCTCAAGTCGGTGAATCAGGAACTGCAGAGCGACATCACCGTCATCGACACGCTCTCTCAAGAGATGAGCAACCGTATGCAACACGCGTCGAATCGCGTCGCGGAGCTGAACGAAGTTGCAGCTGCACTGACACAACTCGTGACCGGAGATGCGGGTTAGGGCGAAGAGTCATGGCTGACTTGATTTTGTTCTTCGGCAGCAATGCCGATACGATGATCGCCACCAAAGCGCTGAAGGACGCGGGAATCTCGGCCAAGATGATTCCGAGGCCGGCCAGCGTCGACACGCCGTCGAATTTGTGTCTCTCGATCGACGGGGGTGTGGAGTCGCAGGCAAAGTCCGCACTTTCGGGTGCCGGCGTTCCGCTCGGGGGCATCGTCAAATAAATTTTTGATCGACGCTGAGCAGGGCGTCGTCCCTAAAGGCGCAATTGCCCGACGCATGCAAGTACGAGTTTTATTAGCGGGCCTGCTCTGCGCGTTTTTCAGCACGTCGCTCGCCACCCAGGCCGCCGCGCCCAGAAAAACCGCTAAGCCCGTCACGCGTCCGGCTGCGAAGCCGATGCCCGAAGAACATTCGGTCGTGACGCACCATCAAATCACGATCGATGGCCGCGCGATCGCCTACACGGCGACCGCCGGAAATCTGATCCTCAAGACGGGGAAGGGCGCGCCTGAGGCCAGCGTATTCTACGTTGCCTACACGCAAGACGGCGCGGATCGCTCGCGCCGCCCGGTGACCTTCCTCTATAACGGTGGACCCGGCGCGGCAACGATCTATCTGCACATGGGGGCCTTCGGCCCGCGGCGGATCGCCTTTCCCTCGGATGCCCAACCGAACGCCGGTCCGCCGTATCCGCTGGTTGACAATCAGTCGAGTCTACTCGACAAGTCCGATTTAATTTTCATCGACGCGCCGGGAACGGGATACAGCCGCGTGATGCCCGGTATCGACAACAAGGCGATCTTCGGCATCGATCAAGATGCCGCGGCGTTCGGGCAGTTCATCGAGCGCTACGTCACGCTCAACGAGCGTTGGAACTCGCCGAAGTTCTTGCTCGGCGAAAGCTACGGCACGCCGCGTTCGGCGGCGCTCGTCGACTACTTGCAAAATCGGAACATGGCGTTCAACGGCGTGATCTTACTCTCGTCGGTGCTCGACTTCGATACGATCTTCCCCGGACCGGGCAACGATCTCGCCTTCGAGACCTCCGTTCCGACCGAAGCCGCCGTCAATTGGTATCACAGCAAAGCGCCGGACAAAGGCTCGCTGCAGGGCGCTGTGAACGCGGCGCGTGCCTTCGCCAATGGTCCATATACGGAGGCGTTGATGCAGGGCGATCGTCTTCCGCACGATCAGTTCGTGCAAATCGCCTCGCAGCTCGCGCACCTTATCGGTCTCGCGCCGCACTACGTCGAGCAAGCCGACTTGCGCGTGTACCCCCAGCGTTACGAAAAAGAGCTGATGCGCGAATCGGGCCAGACCACCGGTCGTCTCGACGCGCGCTACGTTGGCTACGATCTCGACGTGCTTGGCGACTCGGCTGACTACGATCCCTCGGACACGGCGTCGAGCCCCGGCTTCCAGTCAGGCTTCCTGACCTACGTTCGCAGTGAGCTCAACTACAAGAGCGACGAGACCTACAAGCAGATCAACGGCGACGTCAACCAAGCCTGGGACTACACGCGCAAGTCGGTCTTCGCTTGGCTCGCACCGACGACCAGCCCCGATCTGCAAGAAGCCATGACGACCAATCCGCGCTTGCGCGTCTTTGTCGGTGCGGGCTACTTCGACATGGCGACACCTTTCGGCGCGGCCGAGTGGACCTTCTCGCACATGGGATTGCAACCTGAACTGCGCGCCCACGTCACGTTCGGCTACTACGAGTCCGGCCACATGGTGTACATGCATCAGCCGTCGCTCGTACGGTTTCATAGCGATCTCGATAAATTCTACGACGCTACGCTAGCTCAATAGACGATTCGGCCGACCTACGGTCGGTCGCACATCCTGTGCTCCGAACCTTCACCCGCATCGTGCGGGTAGCCACTATCGAAGGGCGCGCGCGTCGGCCAGCGCAATCGTTTCGCGTTTTCCGCCGTCATGCTGGACGACCAAGCCGCCGCCGTTCGCAAGAGCGATGGCGGTAACGTCGATCGCCTCCGTTTCGCCGTCTTTGACGATGCGGTAGCGCTTGGGCAGGCCCGCCATCCGCTCCCACAAACGCGCGATGCGTTGCGGCATCTCGAGCATCCGATGCCAGAGATCGTAGTTGAGAAGAAGATCGCGCAGCAAGGCCGCGCGCGTAATCGTCGGATTGACGTCATCGCAAAAAGCGGGCGGGGGCGAGATTGCTTCGTCGGCACCGGGCGGGCGATGCACGTTGATGCCGACGCCCGCGGCGATCCAGGCGCGTTCACCGAGCACGCGCGAGACGCACAGGATGCCGGCGATTTTCTTCTCCCCGGTCAGCAGATCGTTGGGCCAATGGAGCTCGCTGCGGATATCGTTCGCGCGCAGTGCGCGGCGCACGCAGATCGCGACGCCGAACGGCACGATCCAGGCGTGTACCGCCGGTATCGGACCGGGAGGCAGCGTGGTCACAAGCAGCGAGCTGCCGGGAGAGGCGATCCACGACCGGCCCTTGCGCCCCATTCCTTTGGTCTGCTCCTCGGTGACGATCGTCATGCCCGCAAAATCGGGATCGCCGAGGAGTAAAGCGGCGTCGTCGTTAGTGCTTCCGGTCGTGCGCTCGTAGCGGATACGCGCAAAAGCCGTACCGCGCAGTTGGCGTTCGATGCTTTCGTACGGACGTTCGGGCGGCTCCATAGGTGGAGCGTGCGCCTGCGACGTAATCGGGGCCTGCTATGGCAATTGAAACGACATTGATCCTCTGTAAGCCCGACGCCGTTTCGCGTGGTCTCGTCGGCGAGATCGTCGCTCGGATTGAACGGCGCGGCTATGTTATCACCGCGATGAAGCTCATGCAGCTGCCGGGCGATAAGGCGCGCGAGCACTACGCCGAGCACAAAGACAAACCGTTCTTCGGCGATCTCGTCAGCTTTATCACCAGCGCGCCGCTGGTCGCGCTTGCGGTCGAAGGCGAGGGCGTCATTGAGGCGTGCCGTCAACTGATCGGCGCGACCAACCCGCTAACCGCGGCTCCCGGATCGATTCGCGCCGATCTCGCACAGTCGATTGGACGGAACTTGGTGCACGGCAGCGACAGCAAAGGCGCGGCAGAGCGCGAACTGAAGATTTTCTTCAACGCCAACGAATTCGTGTCGCGCAAACACGATATGGACCGCTGGATCAAAGAAGGCGTGTAGGATACGCGATGTCGATCGAATCCTTACGCGGCGGCGGACGGCCGCTGATCGAGGCGGTTCACGCGCGCGAAGTGCTCGACTCGCGCGGCAATCCGACGGTGGCAGTCAGCGTCGCCACGAGCTTCGGATCGGTGGAAGAGGCGCTCGTGCCCTCGGGCGCGTCGACGGGTGCGCACGAGGCCGTTGAAATGCGTGACGGCGACAAGAAGCGATACAACGGGAAGGGCGTACTCAAAGCCGTCGCGGTGGTCAACGAAACCCTCGGGCCGGCGATCGAAGGGCTCGATGCCACCGCACAGCGTGAGATCGACGAACGGTTGGTCGAAATCGACGGCACCCCGAACAAGGCGAATCTCGGCGCGAACGCGATACTCGGCTGTTCGCTCGCGGTTGCGCGCGCCGCAGCGTCGAGTTTGTCGTTGCCGCTCTTTCGCTATCTCGGCGGCCCGTCGGCTGCGCTCCTGCCGGTGCCGATGATGAACGTCATCAACGGCGGCAAGCACGCGTCGGGGGCGTTGCAGTTTCAAGAGTGCATGATCGTGCCGGTCGGTGCGCCGAGTCTCTCTGAGGCGGTGCGTTATGGGGCGGAGATCTTTCACGCTCTTGGTAAGCTGCTGCACGATCGCGGGCTGCCGACGCAGGTCGGCGACGAAGGCGGGTACGCACCGCCGCTGGATTCGATCGACGACGCGATGAAGCTGCTGGTTGCCGCGATCGAAGCTGCCGGCTATAAGCCTGGAGCCGAAGTCGCGATTGCGCTCGATCCCGCTTCGAGCGAGTTCTATCAAGACGGGAAGTACTTCGCGCACGACAAGCAGCACGGAATCAGTGCGGGCGAGATGGTCAAGTTGTACGCCGATTTGTGCGCGCGCTATCCGATCGTCTCGATCGAAGACGGCCTGGCCGAAGACGACTGGACCGGCTGGCGCGCGTTGACCGAGACACTTGGTTCAAAGGTGCAACTCGTGGGCGACGATATCTTCGTGACCAACATGGAGTTCCTCGCGCGCGGCATCAAAGAGGGTGTCGCCAATGCAATTCTGATCAAGGTCAATCAGATCGGCACGTTGACCGAAACGCTCGACGCGATTGATATGGCGCATAAGGCGGGCTATGCGTGCGTGATCTCGCACCGGTCGGGTGAGACCGAGGATACGACGATCGCCGACATCGCGGTCGGGACGTCCGCCGGTCAGATCAAGACCGGCTCGCTCTCGCGCAGCGATCGCGTCGCGAAGTACAATCGCTTGATGGCGATCGAAGAGCAGCTCGGTTCGGCCGCACGCTATCCGGGACGGTCGGCACTGCGCGGATGATCGTCGCGGACGGCGACGCTAAGGCGCTGCGCAAGCGCGTACCCAGAACGGGCTTCGCCCACTGGAAGCCGGCCACGGATCGCGCCGATCCGGTGCAACTCTTGCACGAAACGGAGCTTGGGCGCATTCCTGCGCTCCTCGCACTTCGTCATGAACGGATGCGCGCCGATCCGTTTCAGTTTTATCGCGGCTGCGCGGCGGTCATGGCGGCGGATCTCGCCGGCTTTCCGGTAACCGGGATGCGGGTGCAGCTTTGTGGCGACGCACATCTCCAGAACTTCGAAGGCTACAGCACGCCGGAGCGCAATCTGATCTTCGACGTCAACGACTTTGATGAAACGCTGCCGGGTCCGTGGGAGTGGGATGTCGCGCGGCTGTGCGCAAGCGCGCCGCTGCTCGCGCTGGCGCGATCGTTTAGCAAACGTTGCGGAGAAGAAGCGGCCTATTGCGCCGCACAAGCCTATCGCCGCCACATGCAGGCGCTTGCAAAGCGCTCACCGCTCGAGATTTGGTATTCTCGCGTGGACGTTCGCGGGATGCTCAAGCGCGAGCTCTTGGCGCCGCGCGACGCCGGATACGTGAAGCCCTCACCCGAACATGAGGGCATCGTGCGCGGCGTCATCGGCGGGTACCGAAGCTCCTTGCAGCCGCACGTGCGAGTGCTGCTTGAAAAATATCATCCGGTCGAGTTCTTCGACCACCCGGTAGGCGTCGGCAGCGTTGGGCTATTGACGATGGTCGCGTATTTCGAAGCGCGCGACGGCGAGCGGCTCTATCTTCAGATCAAACAGGCGCAAGCCTCGGCGCTCGAGCCGTATCTGGGGCGCTCCATCTACGCGAATCACGGCGAGCGTGCGATCGTGGGTCAACATCTGATGCAGGCCGCAACTGACTTGTTCGTCGGTTGGACCAGCGACGGCGTGCGCGACTTTTACGTGAGGCAATTGCACGACGGCACGTCGTCGCTCGATATTGAAGGGATCGACGCCGGTCGACTGATCGATTTCGCGTCGCGATGCGGCCGCGTGCTGGCTCGCGCGCACGCGCGTGCGGGTGACCCGCAGATGATCGCGGCGTATCTCGGAACGAGTGACGCCTTCGAAGAGGGCATGGTGGGTTTTGCGCGAGCGTACGCAGCGCAGGTGGAGCGCGACTACGAAGAGTTTTGCCGGGGATAATGCGGGGCGCAGCGAACAAGCGGGGGTCCGCCGGGGCCTGTAGCTCAGCGGTAGAGCGGCCGGCTCATAACTGGTTGCGCGTAGGTTCGAATCCTACCAGGCCCACGCAACCAAAGAGCGCGCAGTCTTGCGCGCTCTTCGTGCTACTTCAGGCGCTCGTCGACTTCGGGAAAGCCGGTGAGCGAGACCGAGGCGGCGATGCCGTGTTCGGTGAGGCCGTTGTCGAGGATGCCGTAGCTGACCTTGAGTTCACCTTTGCCGGATTTCATCGCGGCAAGGAGATCGCTGTTGATTGTGCCGGTCGCGTAGCAGCCTTGCTGCGTGCACAGCAGGAAGGGAAAGTTCTGCGACGGGCCGCCGGCGACGCTGAGGCCGATCGGCGTGCGCACGGCAGCACCCAGCGGAACTTGCATGGCAAGTGAGGTTTTTCCATCGGCCGCTGGAGAGAGAGTAAAGCTGATAACCAGCCCGCCGTTTTGCGCCTGGATCGAGTTGAGCACATGGCACGCCAGCGACGATGTATTGGTCGGATTGCACTCCAGGCGCCATCCGCTGACCGAAACCCGAGCCGACTGGGTCGTAGCCGCAGGCGCCTGCGGGGCCGGGGTTGCGGCCGAAACCGGCGCTGCGAGGCCGAAGAAGATGAGCAGCGCGGCAGTATATCTCATGGAGACCGCCTTCGCTTGGACGGAGGGCCGTCCTCTGACGTTGACAGGCCTCCGGCAGTCCGGTAGTGTACGTCGTTGTCACCCTACGTGTCACCCTGAGGTGCGAGCGTAAGCGAGCCTCGAAGGGCGAAAGACCGCGGCGCCATCGTCTATCGGTTAGGACATCGCCCTTTCAAGGCGGAAAGACGGGTTCGATTCCCGTTGGCGCTACCAACCTTGTCAGCCTGAGCTTGTCGAAGGCCCCGTAAACACGGGGCGTTTTTCTTTTGCGTCCGATTGGGATATCATGGCGATCATCTAGGCGCAACCACGTGAAAGGGGAGCTTATGAAAAGAGCGTTCATCCTCGTATTGGTAAGCCTGCTTCTTCCATTAGCTTTGAGTGAACCGGCATCCGCGGTTGGATATATTACGGTCCACAACGCGACGAGTTATTCAGTGAAAGTCGACATCGTCTATAAGACCCACCTTTGCAGAGACGACCACCCAACCATCGCGCCGGGAGGCGCTTTTGGAACCAAAATCGGTGCCTGCTGGATCGACCATATGACGGTAACGGGTAGAGATGGGAAATGCGGCCCGGGCGTAAGCAGCCTTGGATCCGATCGTTTCTACATCATTGAAAAGAAGTACCCGCCGCACTGCGAAGTGCATACAAGCCCGTAAATGAAAAACGCCTCGCTTTCTAGCGAGGCGTTTTTGTTTCTCTATCGCGCTGTAAAACCGCAGTGCAAGCCTTTATAGCCGAACGCAGCTCCGGTCTTGATCACGAAGGACGTAGGATTACCGGGCCTTCCTCCCATGAGTTCGCAACTCTGGCCATCAGCGGAGAAATTAACCTTTTGCGTGAGGCAGGCGCCGATGCCGACTTGGAAGGTAGCTCCCGGGGCGATGGTCGGGTGGTCGTTTCTGCAAAGGACAGTCGCGTACGTAATGGTCCCCTTCACCGTGTACGGTGTTTCGTTCTTTGCGGTAACCTCGCGGCCGGCGTCGGCCGTCTGAATCAAAGCCATCGGTAGAAGCAGGCTGAGCACCACGAGGAAAAATGCCTTTTTCAAAAGGTCCCCTTTCTTGAGCGGCTGCGCGTAGCGCTCATTGGAGGGTTCCAGCCGTTCGCTGCAACGCCTGTGATACCAAGGGCCGGATACGAGGCGACCCTCGGCGGCGCGCCTCGGCGCGCCCCGTAAATACGGGGCTTTTCTTTTTGGCCGTCGATATCTAGTAAAACGTCTACAACGTGAGACTGATTCGAAAACGCGTAGGGGAGGCAAGGAGCCATGCATGCCGTTGTGTGCCGATCGTTTAGCGGAGTCGATGGCTTGGAATTTGGCGAGATGCCCGCGCCGAAACCTGGCGCGGGTCAAATCCTTGTTGAGGTCCATGCTGCAGCGGTAAATTTCATGGACTGTCTCTTGGTGGCCGGTAAATATCAGTTGCGGCCGCAAACGCCGTTCGTCCCAGGCACGGACGCGGCCGGCATCGTTGCCGCCGTGGGCGATGGCGTCACGCGCTTTAAGCCCGGGGACCGCGTTGCCTGCAGCAATTGGACCGGAGCGTATTCGCCGCAGATGATCGCTTCGGAACTCTCAGCAGTGCAACTGCCGCCCGTTGTCGACTTCGTAACGGGAACGACCGTGCGACACGGTTACGGCACCGCATACTATGCGTTCGTAGAACGCGCGAAGCTTGCGGCCGGCGAAACCGTCTTTATATCGGGCGCTGCGGGCGGCGTCGGACTTGCAGCCGTGGACTTAGCGCGAAGTCTCGGAGCGCGGGTCGTGGCCGGCGTGAGTTCGCAAGAAAAGGTTGGAATTGTCCGCGAATACGGGGCGGACGAAGTCATCGACTACGCTCACGAGGATTTGCGCGAACGAATCAAAGCGGTGACCGACGGTAAGGGCGTGGACGTCGTGTTCGACGTTGTTGGCGGCGAAGTATTCACCACCATGACGCGACTGATGAACTGGGGTGGGCGGATGCTGCCGATCGGCTTTGCAAGTGGGGATATCCCGTCGGTCCCAATGAACCTACCGCTGCTGAAGAACTATTCGATCGTCGGAGTATTTTGGGGCGCGTGGGCCGAGCGCTATCGGGACGCGAGCATTGCGGCCGACGAGCAGATTTTCGCGTGGATCGCACAAGGCAAACTCAAGCCTCACGTGGGGGCTGTTTTTCCCTTGGAGCAATTCAGGAAAGCGATGGAAACGGTGCTCGAGCGGACGGCGCAAGGACGTGTCGTGCTGAAAGTTGGCGATTCCGAGTGAGCTGTGCGACTCGCGCAGGTGGCGAGGCACACCAGCGGGTAGCACCTTGTATGAAAATCTCTGCTAAATTTGCGCACGTGGCGCTTCTTGCCGTCGTTGCGACGGCGGCGGCCACCGCTGGCGCTTTTGCCAATGCGAACTTGCGAATTGCCGGTGGCGTCTTCGGCGTCGAGCCGGGAATAAGCGCGACGATGCTTTGCCTAGACAAGAACAAGGACATCGCAAACGGTGTTACGCCAAAGACGCACATCCAGCCGACCGGCTCGGGCGGCCGCGTTGGCAATGCCATCGTCGTGAGTTGCCCGTAAGACCAGAGAGTTCGATTCCCGTTGGCGCTACCACTTGAGCCTCGTTTTTACGGGGCTTTTCTTTTTCGTTGGCTTAGGTCCACACAGGAACCTCAAAAAACCCGGTGGTATAGCGTTCGGATGAAGCGAATTGTTGCTATTGTCCTAGCTGCGGCTTTTGCCATGGCTCCAGGTTCTGTTCCCGCAGCCTCCGGCTCTGCATCGGAAAAACTGCTCGGTAAGATGTCGTGGCGACTTGTCGGTCCATACATCGGCGGCCGTGTGGTGGCGGTGGCCGGCGTACCTAGTGACCCAAATCTCTTTTATATGGGCGGCGTTCAGGGCGGCGTCTGGAAGAGCGACAATGCCGGCAACTCCTGGGACAACATCACCGACGGCAAGATGGGCAAGATTTCGCACAGCATCGGTGCGATTGCGGTGGCACCGTCGAACGCAAAGGTCATTTACGTCGGCACCGGCGAGAGCGATATTCGCGGCGATTGGGAGAATGGCGAAGGGATCTATAAATCGACCGACGCCGGGGAAACCTGGCGCTATGCGGGTCTGAGCGAGACGCGGCAGACGAGTTCGATCGTCATCGATCCCCGCAACCCAAACATCGTCTACGCGACGTCGATGGGCCATGTCTTCAAGCCCAACGCCGATCGCGGCGTGTATAAGACCGTCGACGGCGGCAAGACATGGCAGAAAGTCCTCTTCGTCGACGACAACACCGGTGCCAACAACATCGTCATGGACGCGAAGAATTCGAACGTATTGTACGCGACCATGTGGCAGGCGCAGCGCACCGAATGGGCGCTGACGAGCGGCGGACCGGGCAGCGCGATCTACAAAACGGCGGACGCCGGCAAAACCTGGAAGAAGATTTCTACGAACCACGGCTTTGCCACAGGTCTGCTCGGCAAGATGGGCGTCGCCGTGGCCCCGAACAATTCGAATGTCGTCTATGCCGTCGTGCAAGCGAAAGACGGCGGCGTTTTCCGTTCCGACAACGCGGGCGCGACATGGTCGCGCGTCAACGGTGAGTGGAAACTTCGTCAGCGCGCGTTCTACTATATGGCGATTTACGTCGATCCGACCAATTGGAAAGTCGCCTATGCGCCCAATGTCGATAGCGTCTTCAAGACGACCGACGGAGGCCGCACGTGGAAACCGCTCGGTCCGGGTCTAGGCGATAATCATATCGTTTGGATCAATCCGAACAACCCGAAGACTTTGATCATCGGTGACGACGGCGGCGCGAATGTGTCCGTCGACGGCGGCAAAACGTTTAGCACAACGCAGAATCAACCGCTTTCGCAGTTTTACCACATCGTCCTCGATGGGCAATTTCCGTATCACATGTATGGCGCGATGCAAGACGCCGGCGCATTCGAGATGCCCAGCGCGTCGCATGAAGGATTGGGAACGAATGTGGTGCACGGTGTCGCGCTCGGCGAGAGCACCTATATCGCCGTCGATCCAAACAATCCGCACGTCACCTATGGTGGCGCGTACTACAGTCTCCTCGCGCGTCTGGATAATTCCACCGGCGACGAAAAGAACGTCACGCCGTGGGCCATCTATCTCGCGGGCCATCAGGCGAGCGAAACAAAGTATCGCTTCGGCTGGACCCATCCGATCATGTTCTCGACTGCAGAACCCCATGCGCTCTTCGAGGGGTCGCAGGTCCTCTTCCGCAGCGACGACTACGGACGCACGTGGAAAGTGATCAGTCCGGACTTGACGCGTAACGACAAGTCAACCGAAGGCCCGAGCGGTGGCAACGTCTACTGGGATCAGACCGGTGCCGAGACCTTCCCCGACATTGCATCGCTCGGCTTTTCGCCCGTGAACAAAGACACCATCTGGGCCGGTTCGGCAGACGGACTCGTTCATGTCACACAAGACGGCGGCACGAACTGGAAAGATGTGACGCCGAAGCAGATGGGTTCGCTGTGGTCGCGGATCACCAGCTTCGAGCCGTCGCAGACCGACGCGTGCACCGCGTTTGTTACGGCGTCGCGCTATATGTGGGACGATATGCGTCCGTTTATCTTCAAAACGACGGACTGCGGCGCCAACTGGCAGCAAATGACGAACGGCATTGCGTCGGACCAGGCCGTCTATGCCGTGCGTATCGATCCACGCGAGCCGCGCGTGCTGTTCGCCGGAACGCGCAGTCGTGTGTACGTCAGCCTCAACGGGGGCCAGTCATGGCAATCCCTCGCGCTGAATCTGCCGCCGGTTGAGGTGCGCGACATTGCGATCAACGCCCGCGAGGGCGAAGTTGCGATTGCAACGCACGGCCGCTCGTTCTGGGCTCTCGATCATCTGCAGCAGGTCGAGGATATTGCACGCGAATCGTCGCCCTCGACCTCCTCGGCGCAGGTCTTTGCGCCCGAGACGGCCTGGTTGACGCACGCGTACGGTGGCGGTAGCTATGGTCCCGCCGGTGACAATCCGGACTACGGCGCGAGCGTCTTCTTCAATCTGCCGACGAACTACAACGGACGAACGTCCGTGATGCTTTCCTTTGAAGATGCGTCCGGCAATGTGATTCGTACGTTCAACCTGCATCTCAAGAACAAGAAAGCAAAGAAGTATTCGGGCGAAGAGCTGAGCGCGATGGACGCGATTAGCGTCGCGAACTATCAGCTCTCGCGCGAGACCGCAGTCGAGCCCGGGATGAACAAGTTCGTCTGGGATCTGCGGTACGCTGGGGCGGCGGAAATCGTCGGTCAGCACCTCGTCCCGACGGACGATTTCCGCGACGACCTTCCCGGTCCGACGACGCTGCCCGGCGACTACACCGTGGTGTTGAACTACGGGGGAACTATCACCAAGGCGCCGTTCAAACTTCAACTCGATCCGCGCTTCAATCCGGGCGCCGATGAGCTGCCATCACGTTTGGCGCTTGCCACCGAACTCTCGAACAAGATCAACCAGCTCGACACGACGATCAACGCCGCGCAGAGCAAGATGGCGTCGTTGCCGCCGGCACAACGCTCCGCGGTCGAAAATGCGGTGACGGCGGTCTACGAACCGCGCTATCGTTCGAGTGAGGCGGACATCATGTTCCCGTCGAAGCTCCGCGATCACCTCGCGTTTCTGATGAACTCTCTCGATCTCTCGTACTCGGCGCCCACCGCTGCCGAAGCGGACGCGGCCAAGGAGCTCGAGGGGCGGGCTGACGCGGCGATCGCGCAAATCAAAGCAGCCGCTGGAACCTAGCCGGAGGTGTGGCCGACTTGATGCGTTGCGTTCACGTATGCGATCGCAATTGCTCCAAGCATTAAGAGCGCGGAACCGATCATGAAGCCCACGGTCCAGGAGCCCGTGCGATCGACGAGGATTCCGAAAATCAGGGGTGAGAGGATGCCGGCGACACCAAACCCGGTGTTCATGAACGCCGAGATTGTTCCACAAAAGTTCTGGCCGCCTAGATCCATTGCGACGGCCCAGCAATTGGACACCGCACATTCCAGCATGAACATCGCAAGCGCCAGCAGGATGATCGCGACGTTTACGTTGCTGACATAAATCGCCGGGAGGATGAACACAACCGTTCCGAGGAACGCGCCGGCGATCAGCGTGCGGCGCGCCAGATTCAGGTTACCTGTCCGTTTGTAGATGTAGTCGGAGAGCCACCCGCCTACCAAGTCGCCGGGGACGCCGCCCGCGAGCGGGACGGCGACGCCGAGGGCGAGCGCTCCGAACGTGAGGTGACGCGCGTCGGTTAGATATGTCGGCAGCCACGTGATGTATATCCAAAAGGTGTAACCGTACGCGAAGTACGCGAGCGTCAAGAGCCACACGTCGGGGCTTGCAAGGATCTGACGCCACGGAATGGCATGCTGCTGTGGCGGCTCGGCCGGCCTGGTCGACGTCGTACCGCGGATATAGTCGAGTTCTTGCCGATTGACTGCAGGTACGTCCGTTGGTGAGTTCCGGTACATGATGTAAAAGGCGACGGCCCACACGATCCCAACCACGCCGAGCGCGAAGAAGGCGTAGCGCCAGCTGCCGGTCCAGGCAACAATCGCCACGACAATGATCGGTGATACCGCGCCGCCCGTGCGCGAGCACGCGTGCAGTATCCCCTGGAGCGAACCGCGCACTTCCTTCGGGAACCACGACGATAGCGCGCGAGTCGAAACCGGAAAACCGCCCGCTTCACCCAGACCAAACAGCAAGCGTGCAGTGAACAACGTGAAGAAGTTGACGGCGGCACCGGTGGCGACGGTGAACACCGACCACATCGCCATCAGGAACGACAGCACGGCTCGCGGTCCAAAGCGGTCGCCGAACGCGCCGCCGACGATTTGCAGCAGCGCATACGTGGTCGCAAACGCGGAAAACACCAAGCCCATCGTGGCTTTGTTGAAGTGAAACTCTTTGATCATCGCGGGAGCGGTGACCGAGATTGCCGCTCGGTCGAGATACGAGAGGAAATACAGGAAACAGATGAGTGCAAGGATCGTGTATCGTACGTGCGACGCTCGGAGTGCGCCGATTGTTCCCGCCAGGGGCTTCTGAACGCTCATGCTACGGTGACCCTTTCCGCTGCGTCAGTGAGGAATGTGAGCGCTGCAGACACACCGTCGCCATGCGGGATCCCCATAACGTCGAGGCCCATCTGGACGCCGCAAAGCGTTCCGGCAAGCATCAAGTCGTTGAAATTGCCGAGATGACCGATGCGGAACGCTCGGCCCTGGAGCCGTCCGAGGCCCGTACCGAGTGACATGTCGTAGCGCTCGAGAATAGCGGCGCGCAAATCATCCGCGTTCGCGTTGTCGGGTACGAGTATTGCCGTCAGGGAGTTCGAATACTCGCGCGGGTCGGCTGCCACCAGTTCAAGATTCCAGCCGCGCACCGCGCGGCGTGTTGCTTCGCCGTGACGGGCGTGACGCTCGAAAACAGCGGGCAGACTTTGTTCGTGTAGCATCGCGATCGATTCGCGCAGCCCGTACAACATGTTGGTGCTTGGCGTGTACGGCCAGAAGCCGCTTTGGTTCGCCTTGATGATCTCGGCCCAGCTCCAGTAGGATTTCGTGAAGCGCGAACGCTGCGACGCTTCGAGCGCTTTCGGGGAAACGGCGTTGAACCCGAGCCCGGGCGGCAGCATCAAACCTTTTTGCGATCCCCCGACGGTTACGTCGACGCCCCATTCGTCGTGACGATAGTCGATCGACGCGAGGGAAGAGATCGCGTCGACCATGAGGAGCGCGGGGTGCCCCACACGATCGATTGCCGCGCGCACGTCGGGCACACGACTGGTGATGCCGGTCGAGGTCTCGGTATGTACCACCATGACGGCCTTGAACTCGTGCTTGCTGTCGCGCTCGAGACGGCGCTCGACTTCGCCCGGATCGACGCCATGCCGCCAATCGCCCGACACAAACTCCACGTTCAAGCCGAGGCGTTCGGCCATAGCGCGCCACAGCGACGCGAACTGGCCCGTTTCGAACATGAGGACACGGTCGCCGGGCGAGAGTGCGTTGACGAGCGCTGCCTCCCACGCGCCGGTCCCGGACGAGGTGTAGATCACGACGGGACTGTCGGTTCGAAAGATGGTCTTGATACCGTCTAAGACGTCGAGCGCGAGCGCGGCGAACTCGGGGCCCCGATGGTCGATGGTCGGCATGTCCATCGCGCGCAAAATACGGTCCGGGACGTTGGTCGGGCCCGGAATCTGAAGAAAGTGGCGTCCGCTATGGTTGAGCATTTTATCGAGCCTTGCCCAGAGACGCGTGAGATTCCCGCGTTGCCGACGAAGCGCAGCTACTCTTATATGAGGCGAGTTCGATGAGAAGCGGCCTTCTAGGGACGAAGATACGCGTTCATCCAATTTGCAAGGATGTTCAATCGCTCGACTCGATGGATTGGCGCGCCGGTGCGCGAGAGATCGTGGTTTTCGCCAGGTACGTCAATAAATGTGACTTTCTGTCCGAGGATCTTGAGCGCAGAAAATTCCGTGATCGTTTGATCGGACGGCGTTCGTGTATCTTCCTCAGAGTGCAGGATCAGCAGCGGTGTGTGCACGCTCTGCACGAAGTTGATCGGCGATTGTGTGAACCAAAGACTTTGCGGATCCCAGGGGTTGCCCCAGTTGGCGAAGCCGCCGAGGCCCGTCTTTGAGGCGAAATCGGCGCCGAGATTTTCCGTCACGAGATTGTTCACGACGCGTTCGGCGATCGCGGTCTTGTAGCGATCGGTGTGCGAGATCACCCAGAGCGTTGCATAGCCGCCGTACGAACCTCCGCTGACGCCGAGCCGCGTCGCATCGACGTCCGGACGCTTCACCGCTTGATCCATAACCGCTTGAACGTCTTCGAACATTGCATCGCCGTAGCTCTTGGTCAGCGCCGCCTCGAAGTCATAGCCGAACCCAACGCTGCCGCGCGGATCTGAGAATACAACGTTGTACCCCTTCCCCGCCAAGAACTGCAACTCTTGGAAGAAGGTGTCGCCAAACTGCGTTTCAGGACCGCCATGAATATCGAGGATCGTGGGACGCGGCCCGGCGCGCTTCCCGAGCGCCGGCATGAACCATGCGTGAACGGTAAACCCGGCCGAGTCGGTAGCAGTGAACGGTTGCGGAATCGAGAGATCGACCGTGCGTAAAAACGCGCCGTTGACGTGGGTAAGCGCCCGCGGCGTTGGGCTTGCAACGTCGAGAACGTACACATCGCCGGGGTGCGTGAAGTCGCTATAAAGATACGCGACGCGCTTACCGTCGCGCGAAACCGTGCACGACCATGCTTCGCCCTTCGGCGGTGAGAGATCGCTCACCGCACCGCTCGAAAGATCGAGCAGACGCAGATTTGCATAACCTGGGCCGTCAGCGTTGATGACCGCGTGCTGCTCGTCGGGCAGCAGGTCGCCACACGGCCCACCGCCTTCCTTCAAGTCCGCCAGGAGCGCGTCGCCGAACGAGAGCGTGTTCTTCTTCACGAACTCATTGACGTCGGAGCCGTCGAAATTCGCCCAGCGCATCGCCGGGTACGCGGCCGGGTCGGTCGTGCCGCTCGCGCCATAGATCAAGCGCTGTGCACGACGCGACACGAAATAGAGGTTGTTGTTCGGCAGGTCCGAGACCATTTTGTGAAGGTCGCCGCCGGTAGCCGACACGCTGTAGATGTCGTTGCCGCCGTCGACTGAATCGTATCGGAGCGAGTTCAACACGATCGTGCGATCGTCAGAGGACCAGCTCTCGTTGCCTTCGCCGAAACGCCCGAAGGTGATTTGCTTCGCACTGCTTCCGTCGGCGTTTGATACCCAAATATGCGGGTGCTTGTCGTAGACGAAGCCGGCTCCGTTAAGCGTCCAAAACAGCTGGTTGATCGTGCGGATGTCGCTTTTGCGCTGCGCCTTGGAAGGCTTGAAACCGGCCTTCGCAAAGTCGATTTGGGCAGCCGGCGCCGGGTCCACGTCGACAACGGTGAATGCCAAACGGGTTCCCCCGTTACTTGGTGTCGGACCGCTTGCGCCATTCTTGGCGTGCGTGATCTGTACGACATTGCGTGTCGCGAGGTCGTACCGGAAGATCTGAGGCGCTTTCTTCGCCCTACGCACGAAGTAAAACCACCTCGAATCGGGCGACCACGCGGCGTCGCCATCCGTCGTTCCGCGGGTCGCGTCTACGGTTGTGCCGTGGGCAATGTCGACGAGCAGAATCGTAGAATCGTACCGGTCTTTCGTTCCATTCATGCGCTGCCGCACGACGATGACGCGAGAGCCATCGGGCGAGATCTGGGCTTGACCGAGTACGTTGAACCCGAAGAGGTCCTCAGCCGTCATAGGTCGCGCCGGAGCGGGTGACGGCGAAAGCGCTATAAGCGCCGCGGCAAGAATTTCGAGCGTTGCGACGAGCTTCATGGTCAGCGCCTTCGCGCGGGAGGCGTAACGCTCCCGTTTCCGGAAGTTTGGTCGATGCGCAAAAGTGTTACTCACCCAGCCTTTTTGGCGTTGATCGCGGTCGTCGCGCTGGCCGGGTGTTCGGGATCCGTCGCGCCTGTTGCGTCGACGCCGCAACCCTCGAACATCTCCGGCGATTTCAGCGGTACAACGCAAGATGCGCAGGGCGGTAGCGGTACCGCGACCGCAACCCTTGCTCAAAGCGGTTCCACTGCCGGCGGCACGATCACCGTCAAAGAAACCGGACAGACGATCGCGGCGCAGATCTCGCTGGCGATAACGTCGTCGGATGCAGTGAGCGGATCGATGGTGGTGGACTACGCGAACGGAACGACGTGCACGTTCAGCACCAGCGGAAACTACAATTCAGCTACCGCGGTGCTGAGCGGTTCGTACACGGCGGTGACAAACTGCGCCGGCGATTCGGGAACTTATTCGCTAACGCAGCAGTGTACCGACACCATCACCAGCGTCCAGCGTCGGAGAATGTTGGGCGGCATCGCTGCTTGCTAGAACGGGCGTAAGCATCGCAAGCGCTTCCTCGTGCCGCAATCCTGAGCCCCGATTCGCGAGCACTTCGAAATCTGATTCGCGCAGCATCTCCGCGACGACGCGCGAAGCAGTTTGAAGGGCACGGCGATCGTCTTCCTCGCCGGTCCACTGAAGTGACCGTAGCTGCCCGTCTGCATACCCGAAGAGCATTGCCGCCTCTTCGGGAAGCCGCTCGGCGAAAAATGGGGTCCAGTAGGCAATCGCGAGGGCGCGCAACAGCGGATGGTTTGTCTCGAGTGTAAGGACCAACGCTGCGCGGGCATGCGGCTCTGCGATGTCGAGCCGGCCGTCTGCGAGTGCATACCCGGCGATGCTCACTTCGAGATATGGGCGCACGTTGTCGTCGGCGCACTCGAGCGCCTGCGTCGCCAGCTGTATCGCTCGCTCGCCTGATTCCCTCGTAGCCCACCACTCCAAAATGCGGCAGACTTCGTCGCGGTCGTGTGACGAACGCGCGACCGTCAAGGCTTCGTCGAACAGCGTTCGTGCTCGCTCGATCTCCGACGGAGGTAGCGAAGACGCGCAACGTCTGAGCACGCCGGCTAGCACGCGAGGCTCACGCAGCGCACGCGCTTGTTGTATAGCCTCCTCCGCCGGCGCTTCCGCCTCTTCGAAGCGATGGGTCTTGGCAAAGAGTTGGGCTTCTTGCGAGAGTGCCCGGACGAGACCCCGCGTATCGGACGACGCACGGTAGAGTTGGACCGCGCGTTGCGCGGATGTAAGGGCGGAGTCGTTCTGCCCGAGGTTGTTCTCCATCATCGACGTGACGTATTCGATTCGCGCAGCCGTCGCGGGCGCAAGCGAAAGAACGCGGCGCGCAGATTCGCACCAGCTAAGACCCTCACCGAGCAAATTCATGCGCAGGAAAATTGGTCCGCAGTCGGCGGCAAGCTGCGCGCCGGCGGTTCGGTCACCGGGGCCTTCGAGCGTCCACGCGAGCGCGGCGCGGAAGTTATCTATCTCCGGCGCGAGCCGCTCGAGCCAACCGGGCTGCAGGCGTGAGTCGAACTCGAAGTACGCCTGCGCTGCAAGGGCTGCAAAATAACTCGCGTGCTGTTGCGATGCAATCGCCGTCGCCTGATGCTCGATTGATTTCGTTGCAGCAAAGGCTCGAATCGTTTCCAGGAACCGGTAGCGGGTCGTCAGCGCCAGCGTTACCGTCAACAGCGACTTATCGGCTAGCGACGTGAGCAAGTCCAAGACGTGGAACTCATCGCACGTGTCGCCCTCCCCGCAAACGGCCGACGCAGCCGCGAGCGAGAAGCTGCCGCGAAATGTCGCAAGCCGCTCGAAGAGTGATTGTTCTTTCGGCGTGAGAAGCTCGTAACTCCATTCGATCGTTGCGGCAAGAGTTTGTTGTCGCTGCACGGCGGTGTGCGAGCCGCTCGTGAGCAGGCGGAATCGCTCATCCAAACGATCCAG
>Ga0302180_10000714_pt1 | contig 26605 bp, 18 predicted proteins | sample I_Palsa_E3_2_FD_200575 | JGI IMG/M metagenome (GOLD analysis project Ga0302180, IMG submission 200575) | Peat permafrost microbial communities from Stordalen Mire near Abisko, Sweden - I_Palsa_E3_2 | ecosystem: Environmental > Terrestrial > Soil > Palsa > Peat permafrost | place: Sweden...
AGGTCATTCGTTTTCAAATGGCTTTTCATGACAAGTTCCCCCTCGCGATTGCGAGAAGTGGATACAAGCGGGACTTCATCATGGGCGCGCAGTGGTTTCCGAAAGTCGGCGTCCTTTGGCACGAACAGTGGAATTGCCATCAATATCACGCCGACACGGAATTCTTTGCGGATTTTGGCACCTACAACGTGGACCTCACGTTGCCGCAGCGTTATATCGTCGGTGCCAGCGGCATCCAGACCGGGGAGCAGATCAACTCCGACGGAACCAGCACGCTCAGTTTCCGCGGCGAAGATATCCACGACTTCGCCTGGGCCGCTTCACCCCACTTTCAAGTGGCCGATGATGTGTTCGAGAACAGCCTTGGCACGGTGAAACTGCACGCGTTGGTTCTGGCCGCGAACGCCGATAAGCGCGCGCGCTATCTCGCTACCCTGAAGCAGAGCATGCAGAAATTCGATGAGTGGTACGGACCCTATCCTTATAAGCAGATCACGTTGATCGATGCGGAGCCTGATTCGGAGATCGGAGGGATGGAGTACCCTACGCTGATCACAACCGGATCGGATTGGTGGGAGCCGTCGTGGTATCACTATGGCATGGACGACACCACCGTCCATGAGTTTGGCCACCAATACTGGTACGGCATGGTGGCCAGCAATGAATTTGAAGAACCGTGGCTGGACGAAGGAATTAATACTTACAGCGAAAGCAAAGCAACGGGTTCGCTCTTCGGTCAAAACACTTCCGATCTGAACGGGCGCACCCTCTATTCGAGCGACGAAGAGGCCCGACGACTGCTTTATCTCCGCCATCCCGACGAAGACCCAATTGTGCGTTTGGGCTGGAAGTTCGCCAATACGTTCAGTTACGGTAGCATCGTGTACGGCAAGACCTCTATGGCGCTCACCACCCTGGAATCGGTGCTCGGAGAGCCGATGCTTCGCCAGGTCTTGCGTACCTACTTCCTGCGTTACCGCTTTCAACATCCCACAGGAGCCGATTTTTTTTCGACCGTAGAAGAAGTAACCGGGCGCAAAGACCTGGAGCCTTACCTGGTCCAGGCTTTTCAGGGCACCGATGTGCTTGACTACTCGGTCGACTCTCTCACCTCGGAGTCCAGTGATTGGTGGAAGAACGGCAGTGCAGGGGGACCCTACCATACCAGCGTGATGTTGCGGCGCAACGGTACTTTCCCTTTTCCAGTAAAGCTGGAAGTAGCCTTTGCCGACGGTTCGAAGCAGCAAGCCGTTTGGGATGGTAAAGAGCGCTGGGCCCGCTTCTCCTGGGACAATCCTTCGCGGGCCGTGTACGCTCAGGTGGACCCTGACCGGAACGTACTCCTGGACACTAATTTCTTTAACAACAGTTACAGCCTGCAACGAGACTCTACTGCTAATTTCAAATTGACGAATTACTGGGTCGTCGCGCAGCAATTGCTGGCGCAATGGCTATCGTTCCTGGTCTGACATGACGATCGAATTACAAACTTCCGCACTGCCACTAGAACGGGCAAAGCGCCCGCTACCCAATCTTCTTCTGCAGGGACTTCAACTGGGTCTACGCAATTGGCCTTGCGTGGTTTGGACCTACGCCGTAAATCTGCTTTTTGCTGTGCTGGCCGGCGTACCGCTGGCCAGCGGGCTCGCTCCCTCCCTTGACCACAGCCTTGCTGCCAAACGCATTGCCGGCACTATGGACACTTCCTATCTGCGGGAGCTGGAAATTCAGCTTCGCCACGCCGGCTTTTTCCCCATGGTGATCCACACCGCGGTTTGGCTCAATGTGCTCCAGGTTCTGGTGCTTTTTGTGCTTTTCTCCGGCAGCGTGCTTATCTATGTATCCGCAGAGCCGCCGCGATTTTCTGTCATGCTGCGGGGCGGAATCGCTTATTTTTGGCGCTTTGTACGCGCGGCCATCGTGGCCGGCATCGCAGCCACTCTGATTGTGGGTCTCTTGCTTGGCATCCGGGAACTACTGTTGGATCGCGCGGGCAACGTCTACGTCGAGCGCCCGTTCTTTATCTACTCGGCAGTCAGCGCTGGGCTGATTGTCCTAGTGGCCCTGCTGGTGCGGCTCTGGTGGGATTTGGTCGAGGTGTACATCGTGCGCAACGCCATGGACGGCGAGCGCAGGATTCTGCCTGCGCTGTTGCCCGCCCTGCGGCTACTCTTTCGCCATTTTTTTCGCACCTTTGGCAGCTTCCTGGTAGCCGGTCTGGCGGGTGTGGTGGCCTTTGCCCTGTGCCTTTTTCTCTGGAGATTGCTTCCCCCCCACCAGGTATGGGTTGCGTGTCTGCTGGCACAGCTTGGGTTGTTCCTCTTGCTGGCTGGCCGGTTCTGGCAACGAGGGATCGAAGCAACATTGGTTATGGCTGCAGATCCACCTCGCATGGCTGCGGACGGACTCGATCCCGACGAGATGGCGGAGCTTGAGGATGAAGTTCCTACGACCGGCAGTGACGCATACCTGTCCGAACCTACCCTGCGTGACTTGGTGCAGAAATTGCGCACGGAGCCTTTGGCCAAACCGGAGACCCTATCTGGGTCGGCCCAGGTTTTTGGGCCTGGCCCGGTGATAGCGTTGCCGCCCAAACCAGCCGAGGTGAGCGACCCCGCTGTCTCACTGTTCGATCGGCATGAAACCAAATTCCCATTGGGCGGGGTGACCCCCGTAAAGGAACCTGCTGAAATCGAGCCCCCCCAGAAACCGAAAGCACCCGATAACGCCGACAAAACCCCACATTCTGAGAAGAAGCCGCTGCCGTAGGGTGGCAAGACAGTTTTGAAAATGGCGCGGACGAACATTGAGTGGGTGGCCCAGGTCTCGATTTTGGGACCTGGGTGTTCCGGTAGGACCGATTTCTCAGGAGAAACCCAGGTCTCAAAATCGAGACCTGGGCCACCCACCCAAAGTCTGGAGTTTGCAGCTTGTTTTTCACCAGACCACGGTAATTGCGAAACTGCCCAAGGCAACCGCTAGCCCTCGGCAGCACTCCCAACCACAATGAATTCTTCAGCTCCTGACGTGTTTCCTCGGCCGGGCCCCGACCCCGCTCCCGACCCAGATCCAAATCCCATCCCTCTTCCTCCGGCTGATCCTGACCCTGAATCGCCCTTTGATCCGCTGCCTACGCCCTTGCCGGTCTTCTGAGGGCCTTCTCTTGCGTCCTCGGAATTGTTACAATCAGATGAATTTAGGCGAATAGGTCACACCGCCCCCGCGGCGGCCTGAGAAGAGAAGTCTCACTCGATGAACCTTTACATCCTCCGTCACGCAAGCGCTGGCGTTCGCCGCGCTTCTCCTACCGTGGACCTCAAGCGGCCGCTCGACAAAGAAGGCAAGGAGCAGTGCCTGCTCGTTGCCAGGTATTTGAACGCCTTGAAAGTCCAGTTTGACCTGATCGTCTGCAGCCCTCTCAAGCGCGCTTTGCAAACGGCCTCGCTGGTGGGCACCGAAGTAGCTTACGAAGGCAAGATCCAGATCCACGACGCGCTTTCGCCGTCAGGTACGGTATCTGCATTTCAGGCTTTGGTCACAACTCTCTCCGGGCATGAAAACGTTCTGGTGGTGGGCCACAATCCCAATCTGCCGGAATTCCTGGGCTCCCTCATCTGCGCTCCGAGGCCTGCCGGCATCCGGATGCGCAAGGGCGCAATTGCGCGGGTCGATTGCACCCGCCGGCCGGGACAGTTGATCTCCGTGCTGGACCCCCGGATCCTGCGCCAGGTCTATGCCAGCGCGGCGAAAAGCTCCCGCCGGAAGACCTCACGGAAATAATCGGCTTCCTTGCGCAGCGACCAGAGTTCCAGTTCTGCGCCGGTGCGTCCCGGGCTGAGCTCCATCAACACCCGCTTGGGATAGACCCGCAGGGTAACTTTGAGCACGTCGCTGGCCCGATCCTGGTTGAGGGCGACTGCCAGCCGCAGCAACACCACTGCCCGTTGCACGCGAGTAAATTCCTCCGGAGGGATCGGTCGCATGGTACGGTCCTCCGGGTCGGGACGGGACTTGCCCAGATAGCGGGCGATGGCCGACATGATGGCTCGTTGCTGCGGAGTAAACCCGAACAGCTCGGAGTTGGCGATGATGTATTGCGCATGGCGATGGTGGCCCTGGTAGTTCATGAACTTGCCCACGTCGCGCATCATCGCTGCTGCCTCCAGCCAGGACCCGTATTCCTGGGGCAACTCATGCACCGGCTGCATATCGCGGAATAGTTGCAGCGCATGTTGACGCACCGCGTCGGCCTGCTTTGGGTCCACTCCATATTGTTTGCAGGTGGCCAGGACCCCCTGCCAACGTTCCCGTTCGAATGCCTGGTGGGCCGCGGTCCTGGCGTCCTGTTCCGCCAGCATCTGCGACAGTATGCCATCGCGTAGCCCGAGCTCGGAGTAAACAAACCCGGGTAGAGCAAAGTGCTCCAGCACCGCGGCATAGACGTGGGCGCCTGCCACCACGATCTCGCTTCGCCTGGGGCCGATGCCGGGGATGCCGCTGCGCTGCGTATTGTTCAGTCTCGTTAGCTTGGTGGCCAGCTGGCGCACGTTGCGGGTCTCGGTCAACGGGTTCTTCTTGCCTCGGCTGTTCTTGCCAGAGGCTTTGCGCATTGCCTGGCTTGCCTGTGACAACGCGGCTGCGGTTCCCGAAGTGGCCACCATGAGCGGTACCCGCAGAGCACCCAGGCGTCGCTGTGCCTTGCGCAACTCGCGCGCGACAAATTGCTTCATGCGGGCGAGTTGCTCTTCGGTCGGAGGATCATCGGGAAGAAATTCCTTCGTCAGGCGGACCGCACCCAACGGAAGGCTCACTGTTTCCTGAATGCGTTTGTGGTCCGACAGGGTGATCTCGCAACTGCCGCCGCCCACGTCGATCAGCAAGCACCGTCCTTGCGTGCCGGGTTCGCCCATCACTCCGCGGTGGATGAGGCGTGCCTCTTCGAGGCCGGAGATGATCTCCACTTCCCAACCGGTTTCGGACTTCACCCAGGCAAGAAAGGCTTGCGCGTTGCGAGCATCGCGCAAGGCCGATGTGGCCACCGCGCGCACGTGGTCGCCGCCGTGCAGCTTGACTGCACGATAGAAGCGTTTCAGGGCGACTATGGTGCCCGCCATGGCTTCAGGGGAAACCATGCCGGTCTCGAACACGCTGGCTCCCAACCGCGTAACTTCGCGGTCTTCATGGAGCACTTTGAGCTGATGTTGCTGGACTCGCGCGATTTTCAATCGGCAGGAGTTGGAACCAATATCAATTGCTGCGTATAAGCCATGCGGCCTTCTGCCGGACATCAGTGGTTACCTCGCCCTTCATTTTGGAGCATAAGGGCAAATTCTAGGTTACCGAAAGCGACGTTCCGAAAAGGTCAAACAGAGACAATCATTTGATCGCACCACCATGACAGGCTGCTGGGTGAGGGAGCACGGCCCGTCCCCCCTGGGACTGCGGTTGCGGGCTCACCTGGATGGTCGCAGTCCCTGGGGTCGACTCCTCATCACCCCATCGACCATTCCCAGGCAAATTCAAGGTCCCGAGCGTACCGTCGGTCTTATGGTTGAGATTTGGGGGGGCAACATAACAACCGTAAACCAATACTCCGCCAGCGATCGAACGATCACCAGGAACTGCGCAAAATCGACAGGTTTAACAATGTAGGAGCTACATCCCAGCTTGTACATCTTCAGGATTTCCTCATCATTCGAAGAAGTGCTTAGGACAACGACCCGTAGATAGCTGAGGATTTCGTCCGCCATCATCTCGGTCAAGACTTCACGCCCATTCTTTCGCGGCATATTCAGGTCGAGCAGGATCAGATCAGGTGTTGGCACGTCGACATACTCGCCCTCCCTGCGCAAGAAGGCCATGCAGTCGACTCCATCTTTCACGTGATGGACGCGAAAGGGCAGATTGGACATCTCAAAGGCAAGGCGGGTCAGCTCCACATCGTTGTTGTTGTCTTCTACGAGAAGAATCTGCGCGGGTCTGCTACTGGTCTGTTTGCTGTTCAGTGGTTTCACCCTATCCTGCGGGGATTGTGAAACGAAATGTGCTTCCTTGTCCCAGCTCGGATTCCACCCAAATCCGGCCGCCGTGGCCACCTACGATGCGGCGACAGACAGCCAGTCCAATGCCAGTGCCCGGATAGTCTTTTTTGTCGTGTAACCTTTGGAATATTTCAAAGATCCGCTCGTAATACTCGGGGGCGATGCCAATACCGTTGTCGCGGACGGAGAAGTCCCATTCATTCCCGTTGCGTTTCGCTGACACATGGACACGTGGCGCTTTGTCACCGTGGTACTTGAGTCCATTGCCGATCAGGTTGTCCATTAGCTGAACTAACTGTGAGCGGTCACCTACAATCACGGGCAGTTCACCGCAGGTGACTTGTGCCCCGGCTTCGCTGATGGATGACTCAAGTAGTCCCACGGTGTCATTGAAGACATCCAGGAAGGACGTCGGCATGAAGGGCCGGAGGCGCGAGTCGACTCGCGAGTATGCCAGCAAATCCTGTATCAGGGCTTGCATTTGACCAATAGCTTGCACAGCACGGCGAATCCAGTCGCTGGCTTGTTCGTCCAGTTTGCTTTCGTATTTCATCTTGAGCAATTGAACGAATCCGCTAATGCTGCGCAGTGGGGACTGCAAATCGTGGGACGCTATATAGGCGAATTGCTGCAACTCGATGTTGCTTCGCTCTAAAATCTGATTCGATGCCGCCAGTTCCCGCGTGCGCTCGTTGATCCTGCAGGTCATAGGTCCAACTGCCGATGCGCGCGATGCGTTGGGATTCAGCCAAACGGCGTTCCTTCTCCCGGAGTCCATCTTGCGCCCGCTTGCGCTCGGTGATGTCGCGGGCAATTTTTGCCGCGCCAACAATGACACCCTTGCTGTCTCGAATCGGCGAAACGCTCAGCGAAACGTCAATTCTCGTGCCATCCTTCCGGACCCGTACCGTCTCGAAATGGTCAACGCTCTCGCCACGCTTGATGCGGGCCAGGATGTCTGATTCCTCGTAGATGCGCTCGGGCGGCAGTAGCATCAGCACTGGTTTGCCCACCATCTCTGCCGCCGAGTAGCCGAACACCTTCTCGGCGCCATGATTCCAGGCGGAAATCGTCCCGTCGAGGGTCTTGCTGATAATGGCGTCGTCGGATGAGTCGACCACCGCAGCCAGGCGTTCGCGCGTTTTCTCCTCCAGCTTTCGTGCAGTGATGTCCGCGCGGATGGCCATGTATTGCCTGGGTTTGCCCTCAGAGTCAAAGAACGGAACCACGGTAGTGTCGACCCAATAGATCGAACCGTCCTTGGCCCGATTGCAGATTTCGCTTCGCCAGACCCGTCCGCTGGCGATGTCGCGGTACATCTCGCGAAAGAATTCCTTGGAATGCTCGCCGGAGTTGAGAAGCCGGTGGTTTTGGCCGATGAGCTCTTCGCGCGAGTACTTGCTGATCGCGCAAAACTTATCGTTTACGTAGGTGATTGTCCCTTGCACGTCGGTGGTGGCGACAATTGCATGCTGGTCCAGCGCGAACTTTGCTCTGACAAGTCTTTCAGCGCTGCCTCAAGCTCGCGATTCAACGTTTGCAGGGCGGGGAGCGCTGTCGCCTGTGGCGCCAATGGTATGAGCATCGCAGCCGTGAGCAACGACAGGACCGCGGTAATCGCCTTAATGACTCCCGCGAGGACGTAATCGCCGTGCCAGATGTTCCAAATTTCCATCAAATGAGTCGTCCCACACGCCAGAATGAAGCCGGCGAACATCCAGAAAATCCAGTTGAAAGGGAGATTCCGGCGCTTGCGAATGAAATAGATCAGGATGACAGGGATCGCGTAGTAGGAGAGAGCGATCAAAGCGTCGGTGATGACGTGTAGCCAGACGATTCGCGGGTCCCACATGTAGCAATAGCCGTGGGGCATGAAATTCTCGGAGTTGGGTCCCAAAACCCCGGCAAACCTGGCATACAGCCAAAGCGAAGCGGCGCTCAGAGGGATCGGAACTCCCAGAATCGCCAGACGAGATGCAGTCATACTCTTCACTTCCGCCGTGGTTCGACCAGGGCTTTCCCCCGAGGAGATCGAGGGACCTGCGCAAACTGGTACAGGTGCTGAATCCTGCATCGGCAGCAGGCAGGCCGTTCACTAGCGTGCTTGCCAGACGCTGAGCTTCGAGCTCAGCAGGCGCTCTGCATTGTCGGGGGAAGTTCGCCTCAAGACGCACCACTTGTTTCCACACGTGCTTCTAAAAGCCGGAAGCGATCCTTCTGTCTTCCAGCGTTACAGATGCAGGTGGCCGCTTGCCACGGGCCGCCATCCACTCGCCCACCAGGCGGCCGCGCATGGTGTGCGTGGTTCTCAGGGCTGCGGACAAATGGCGATCTACCTCGTGTCCGAGAGACGCAGTCAATTCTGTGCCCTCTTTACTCAAAGCCGCGTCGGCCTCTTGTGACAGACATAACCAGTCATGCCAGTCGCCGATTGCGTCCTGTACGCGCTTCAAGGCTTTGGCGACACTGCTGTATTCCGGTCCCGCGCTGCCCGATTCGGCCACATAGCGCGCCTTCTTGGTTGCTTTACGAAAGTCGTGCAGGTTCTCCGCATCCAGTGATGGCATGGCGTCTGCCGAGCGTACAAATTGCTCCAGTGCCACAGCATCGGCCGAACGCGGAACCCGCACCCTATCGAGAGCAACAGAATCGAGTGCAGCCAGGAACGCGGCCTGCCGCTGTTCCAGCTCCTGCTGCCGTTTGCCGATCTTCTTCTGCATGTCGGAGGCCAAATGCTTGCGCCGGCCTTTGAGCCAGGCATCGAGCACTCCCGCCTGCTTTTCGAGCGGGGTGTTCTCATTGGCGATCCAGTGTTCCAGCAGCTTGCGGTGGACGTCCAGATCGCGCACGGTACCAGCTGCCCGGCGAACCTGTTTAAGCTGGAGCAGCCATCCCTTAGCTGGTTGCTGCAGGGAAGCGGCCGCATCTTCGCGCAGCATGGCTTCGAGCATCGCCTGCAGCCGGCGTGAGCCAGTTCTCAGCCCATGCACCGCTTCCGGAGCAGCATCCGCAACGCATTGTGTGACCGCGCTGTTGAAGGCTTCTACTGTCGCGATTAAGTTGGCCCGCGGCTGGCTGGTATCCTGCTGTTTAGTTGTCGCGCGTTTGTAAGCCATGTCGAATCACTTCGCTCTTTCCCTTGAGGCGCCTCCCGAGAACTCGATTGCCCTTTCTCCGTGGAGAGCCTGGACCCTGCTGCTGCTGGTTTTTGCCGCAGTGCACTTTGCGGCCCTCTTTGCGCCCCCTCTGCTGGACGATGCAGATGCCACCCACGCGGTTGCTGCCCAGTATATGGCCAGGAGTGGCGACTGGGTTACCTTGAAGGTGGATGGTATCCGTTACCTGGAGAAGCCTCCGCTCCCTTATTGGCTCGCCGCTGCGGATTATCATCTCTTCGGATTCAACGTTTTTGCCACCCACCTCCCGCTTTCGCTTGGTGTACTTGGCCTGGCTATTCTGGCCTGGGCCTGGGCCCGTCGAGCCTACGGAGACCGCGCTGCGTTCTATGCTGCCCTGAGCATCCTGACCAGCGTGGGTGTTTTTCTCTTCACCCGCATCTTCATTCCAGAAGTTCTGCTGACCCTGCTGCTGGCCTTTGCTTTCTACAATTTTCTCATTGGGCTGGAAGATGAGAAACCCTCTCGCTTTTACCTGACCTGGGCGGCACTGGGGCTGGCCATGTTGGCCAAGGGATTGGTATCGCCTGTCTTCTTCTTCCTCGCCGCCCTGCCGTACCTGCTGTTCACCGGCGATTGGCGCCGCTGGCGTGAATTCCGCCTGGCCTCCGGTTTGCTGCTGTTCTTTGTCATTGCGGCTCCGTGGCACATTCTCGCCGGGCTGCGTAATCCGGGTGCGGGTCATCCTGTGGGCAATATACCGGCCGTGGGAAATGTTCACGGCTTCTTCTATTTCTACTTCATCAACGAGCAAGTGCTGCGCTTCCTGGGCAAGCGCTATCCGGTCGATTACAACAAGCTTCCGTTCCTCCTCTACTGGAGCCTGCACCTGGTCTGGCTCTTTCCCTGGAGCATCTACTTGCCGGTGGTTCTCAGGCGCGCATGGGCCGCTCGAACCCGATGGGACTTTGTGAGCGCGCGCTCGGCGCTTTTCCGGGTGAGGACCAACTTGCTGCTGACCATCTACGCGGCCGTGATCCTGCTCTTTTTCTCCTTATCGACAAATCAGGAGTACTACACCTTTCCCGTCTATTTCCCCCTGCTGTTGCTCACCGCCGGCGCGCTGGCGGGCGAGGAAGCCGAGATCTCGAGCAGCAAGTGGTTGACCGCAGGACAGGCTTTTCTGGTAGGCATCGGTTTCGTTGCGGCGGTCGCGTTGGGATATGGATTGTGGTCTTCTCGCAACGTCCCTTCGGGGAGCGATATTGGCGCCCTGCTGGCGCATCGGGACGTGGCGGGCTACACGCTCTCGATGGCTCACCTGTTTGATCTCACTGGGCCGTCCTTTGCCGCTTTGCGTTTGCCGGCGGGGCTGGCTGCCGTTGGCCTTCTGTTGGGTCCCATAACCGCCTGGGTGCTACGCCGTCAGCGTCATCATTTCGAGGCTACGGTCAGCGTCGCTTTTACGTCAGCTGTCTTTCTCATTGCCGCTCACATCGCCCTGGTGCGTTTTGAGCCGATGTTGTCTTCGCGTGCCATGGCTGACACGATCAATCACATCGCACCGAGGGGGACCGATGCCACGCTGATCCTGTATGGAGACGTAGCCGATGGTTCCTCGCTGCTTTTCTACACCCAACGGCAGGCGTTATTGGTCAATGGGCGGGTGAGCTCCGTGCTGTGGGGTTCAAACTATCCGGACGCTCCGCGTGTGCTGATCAGTGATCAGGATCTGCTGGCGTTATGGGGCGCAGGACCTCGCCGCTTTCTCTTCGTACCCGGAGACGCCCGCGCCCACGTGAACGGCCTGCTGGGAAAACGGGTTTATCTCCTGCAGGAGCTTTCGGATAAAGCTCTCTTTACCGACCGGCCGCTCTGATTGCTAAGTAAATGGCGGGCCTGGGCTCTATCCACCACAATCGCCGGGTGCCCCACATCTCCGTATGATGGGCGAAGCCCCACAGCCTTTTGTTTCACTTTCAACTCTATCCCCGCCTAACAATCGACGGGTGCCCCATCCTTCGCGCTTTTTGCGAAGGGTGGGATACGCAACTCTCACCCTTCCACTCCCACGACGGCGTTGATAACTGAAAGCGGATTTTGTTCATGTAGGAGAGAAATCTCAGAAAAATTCGGAAAGGATTTAGGCAGTAAGAATAGCTTCGGGCTCACGCTTGCTCGACTGCGAGTCATTGCGCATGAAGCCGTCCTCAAGCAGGTTGTAGACTTCGCCGCGCCAGCGCACCTGGTTGCTCAGGTAGCTGGCAACCCAATACGAAAATCCGAGCAAATCGCGGAGAGGATAGAGCAGGGCGCTCCGAACCAACCGCGGTTCATCCACCACAAGCCCGCCGACCAGAGCAGCGAGGCCGACACGAGAGGCCCAACTCCACAACAGCAGAACTGCACCCAACACCGGCCGATGCGAAGCCACCGCAACGGACGCACCCAGCAACCCATAGGGCATGCTGAACGTGAGTGCGGTTCCGAGATGTCCCTTGGGCCGGGAAAAACGAGTGCTTTTCATCCAGCGGATCTGGTGCAGCACAGACGGAACAAAAGAAGTATTTAGGACGTGGTGATCAATCGTGTGGGTGGACAAAACCACCCGCTGCCCATGCGCAGCGATCAGGTTCCCCAGCATGAAATCGTCCGCATGATAGGGCCCTAGCACATGAAAACCGCCCGCCGCTTCCAGGCTTTCCCGGCGGACGACCATGGTCGGCCCCAGGGCAAATTTCATGCCTTCGATCAACTCCGCAACCAGCACCCCGGCGGACATCTCAACCGACATCCCAACCGCTTCGAGCCTGGACCACAGATTGCTCCCGACTCCACGATAAAGGCAGGTCACCAGGCCAATATGCGGATCGACAAAAGGCCCCATGACCGCCCGCAGGTAGTCGGGGGCGACAGAAACGTCGCTGTCGCTGACCACGAAAAACCGATGGGCGGCCGCTTTCTGCATGCGCTCCAGGGACCACACCTTTGCGTTGGCATAGGGTGCGGTACCACTCAGCAGGAAGGTGGACCGAATCCCGGGATAACGCGCGGCCACTCGCCTGGCTGTCTCGATGCCTGGGTCGCGGTCATCGCGAGCACAAAAAATGATCTCGAATTCGGGGTAATCCTGTGCAAAGAAGCTTTCCAGGTGCGACTCGAGATCCGGTTCCCAGCCGTGCAGCGGCTTGAGCAAGCTGACCGGCGGCGTGAACACACCCGCGTTCTCACCCTGCCGTCGCCGTGCCAGGCGCAAGGCGCCTACGACCACCAGGAAGGCATACATGGTCGAGGTGATGAGGCCGGCAATGCTCAGTACCAGCAGGAAATGCATCATGTTTGCGAGAAAACTTTCCTTTAGAGTACACTTTGCCCCAAAAAGGCTCCAAAAGTAGAGGCTAGCGCCTGCGGAAAGTGGCCGCCGGGACAACCGTGGGCCTCTGCAACGCCACCAGGGCGCCCTCACTCGCACCCATGCCTTGCTGCATCTTGCCCAGCATCTCGCTGCGAACGTAGTCGACAAAGTCCTGCATCTGGCGGTTCATTTCCTCCATCCGCTCCCGCATCTGAAGGATGATGGCGATGCCCGCAATGTTGACCCCCAGGTCGCGTGCCAGGTTAAGAATGAACTCCAGCCGCTCCAGGTCTTCATCGGTATAGAGACGCGTGTTGCCGACGGTGCGCGAAGGTTGCAGCAGCCCTTCGCGCTCGTACAGCCGCAGTGTCTGCGGATGGATTTCGTACATCTCGGCCACCGCCGAGATCATGTATGCACCCTTGGATTTACGTTTCGTGGGCATTTTGGTTCTTGCGCCTCTTTATACGCTGGCGAAAGTCGCTGCTCTGGGATCTTCCGGATTGAGCTTGGCGAACTCCCGCAAAATTTCTTTCGATCGCTCGTCCCGCACTGGCGGCACCACGATCTCCACGGTGACAATCTCGTCGCCGCGCGTTCCTTCGTGGGCAGCTGAGGGTACTCCTTTGCCGCGCATCCGCAGCTTCTGACCGCTCTGCGTCCCAGGCGGAATTTTCAACTGCGCCCGGCCATCAATGGTCGGCACCTCAATCTTGGCCCCCAGCGCCGCTTCGGGCACCGTGATCGGGATCGTCACCTGGATATCATCCCCGGAGCGGTTGAACACTGGATGACTACTGATTTTGATGATGAGGTACAGATCGCCCGCGGGGCCGCCATTCACTCCGGCGTTGCCCTTGCCTGCTAACCGGATACGCTGACCATCGCGCGTGCCGGCCTTAATGCGCACTTCTACTGTTTCGGTGCGGCTCACCGTTCCTTCGCCCCCGCAGGTTGAGCATTCATCCTCGAGCTTGCCCGTACCCTTACATTCCGGGCACGAGATGTTGAACTTCATCCGTCCGCCCATTTGGGTAACTTGTCCTGTGCCTTGACACTCCGGGCAAGTGCCGCCGCCACCGCTGGGTTTTCCTTTACAGCTGGGGCAGGTCTCCTGCCGCGTTATCTGGATTTTTGCCACGCCGCCGCGGATCGCCGTCCAGAAATCCACTGTGACCTGGTACTCCAGGTCAGTCCCTTCCTGCGGACCGCGGGTCTTTTGTCCTCCCTGGTTAAACACGCTGGAGAAAATATCCCTGAAGCCGCCCCAACTCGAGCCCGAGGCTCCGCCGGCGGGTTCGCCGCCACGGCCGGCCGCGTAGTCTGAGAAGTCAAAGCCGCCAAAGTCGATAGGGACGCCTCGACCGCCGCCGGGCTGCCGCGGAGCGCCCCCGGGCTGACCGCCGCCGGAAAATCCATAGCCTCCGCGGGCCGCTGCTTCTGCCGCTGCTGGATCAATCTGGTCGGAGTAGTACCCCAGCGCGTCATAAACCTTGCGCTTTTTCTCGTCGCTCAGGACGTCATTGGCTTCCGAAATTTCCTTGAACTTTTCTTCCGCCTTCTTATCCCCGGGATTCACATCGGGGTGGTGCTTGCGCGCAAGCTTGCGGAAGGCTTTTCGGATGTCGTCCGAAGTTGCCGTCTTCTTGATCCCAAGAACGGCGTAATAATCTTTTGTCGGTGTCTGGGCCATAGTTTGCTTAATTCAATTTTACGTTTACAACGCAGCCGGGCCGCCAAAACGGCGGCCCGGGGTTAGTTCAGTTCCACCACAAACGGGCTTCTACTGGTTCAATTCTGCAGAAGAGATCGGGTTCCACCCGGGTCATCTGCGCGGCGAAGCTTTCCGCTTCTTCCCGCGTGTTGAACATGACCTGGTTGTAGATTTTCCCGGCTCTCAATTGTTCGTATTTCCACATCGTCTCAGTCATTGTGTCCTGCCTTCCGCCATTTTGTTGCCCGTGGTTCTTGCTCCGATAAAGCAAGGGGCGCTCCTAGCGGTTGAGCGCCCCTTGCCCCGCCTGACTGAGAGTTCTACTTCCTTACTTCTTGTCCGCGACGTCCACGTATTCAGCGTCAATCACGCCTTCGTCTTTCTTCTCCTCCGCCGGTGCTCCAGCGGAAGCGTCGCTCGCCGCCGATGGTCCGGATGCGTTCGACTTGTACATGGCCTCAGCCAGCTTGTGCGAAGCCGCAGTCAGTTTCTCCCGCGCGCTGTTCATTTCATCCACGCTGGAGCTGCCTTGCAGAGACTGCTTAGCCTGCGCCAGCGCTGATTCCACGTCACTCTTTTCGCTGCCGGAAACCTTGTCGCCGTTATCCTTCAGCATCTTCTCGACGTTGTAGACCATGTTGTCGAGCGAGTTCCGCGCTTCTACCTCGTCCCGCTTCGTTTGGTCTTCGGAAGCGTGTGCCTCTGCTTCCTTCGCCATCCGATCCACTTCGTCCTTACTTAGACCCGAAGAGGAAGTGATGGTGATCTTCTGATCTTTGCCCGTGGCGTTGTCTTTCGCCGTCACGTTCAAGATGCCGTTGGCATCGATATCGAAGGTCACTTCCACCTGCGGCACGCCGCGCGGAGCCGGAGGAATTCCACTCAGCTTGAACTTGCCTAGGGTCCGGTTCTGCGCTGCCATCGGACGCTCGCCCTGCAGCACGTGAACTTCAACCTCAGTCTGGTTATCGGCTGCGGTCGAGAACGTCTCCGTCTTCTTGGTCGGGATGGTCGTATTGCGGCCGATCATCTTGGTCGCCACTCCACCCAACGTTTCAATGGCCAGGGTCAGCGGTGTGACATCGAGCAGCAACAGGTCGGTTACTTCTCCTGCCAGTACGCCGGCCTGGATGGCGGCACCGATCGCTACCACCTCGTCCGGGTTGACGCCCTTGTGGGGCTCCTTGCCGAACAGGTCCTTAACCAGTTGCTGGATCTTCGGCATGCGCGTCTGTCCGCCGACCAGAACCACTTCGTCGATCTTGCTGGCATCGATCTGCGCGTCTGCCATCGCCCGCTTGCAGGGCTCGATCGAGCGCTGCAGCAGGTCATCTACCAACTGCTCCAGCTTGGCCCGTGTCAATTTCTTCACCAGGTGCTTTGGCCCGGTCGCGTCCGCCGTAATAAAGGGCAGATTGATCTCGGTTTCCATCGCTGTCGAGAGCTCGATTTTGGCCCTCTCGGCTGCATCCTTCAGGCGTTGCAGGGCCATTTCGTTGCCCTTTGCCCGCAGATCCAACCCCTCGTCTTTCTTGAACTCGTCGATCAACCAGTCCACGACGCGCTGGTCAAGGTTGTCGCCACCCAGGTGGGTATCACCATTGGTCGACTTGACCTCGATCACGCCCTCGCCCACTTCCAGCACGGAAACGTCAAAGGTTCCCCCGCCGAAGTCGTAGACGATGATGGTTTCGTCTTTCTTCTTATCCAGGCCATAGGCCAACGCCGCCGCTGTGGGCTCGTTGACAATGCGCTTTACGTCCAGACCGGCAATTTTGCCTGCGTCCTTGGTCGCCTGGCGCTGAGCATCATTGAAGTAAGCCGGGACTGTAATGACTGCTTCCGAAACCGAGCTCCCGAGATAGTCTTCTGCAGCCTTTTTCAGCTTCTGCAGAATCATTGCCGAGATCTCCGGTGGGGTGTATTCCTTACCCTGTGCTACTACGACCACGTGGTCGCCCTGGGCCTTAACCTTGTAGGGGACCATCTTCATTTCGTCCGTTACTTCGTTCGCACGGCGGCCCATGAAGCGCTTGATTGAATAAACTGTGTTTTCCGGGTTGGTGATCGCCTGGCGCTTTGCCACCTGGCCTACCAACCGCTCGCCGCTCTTGGTGAACGCGACCACCGATGGAGTTGTCCGGCCACCCTCTTCGTTGGGTATGACCTTAGGCTCTCCACCTTCCATCACGGCCACCACTGAGTTTGTGGTGCCTAAATCAATACCTATAATCTTTGCCATTCGCTACGCTCCTGCACGCACAGCACTCGTGCGAGTTTATGGACTTTAGCCTCGCACTTGAGTGTTCTGTTGTCAAGCTATCTGATGCTCCGCCTCACCCATTGGATTCAGGCTGCTCCAAAATATTGAAGTGGGGGCTCAAGGAGCCGAATCCGAGCCTGTTTCCAATCAGATAAGCAAGCAGAACTGCCTTCTATTGACCGGAGTGGTTGATGACCCTGATGACGCGGATAAATATTGAGTGGGTGTTCCGGCCGGGACCCCATTGCGAGGAGAAACCCAGGTCTCAAAAGCGAGACCTGGGCCACCCACCTGTCCGGCAGATACGACCGTCGATGGAGACTGCAAACAAGGAGTCCCGGAGGGACGGAACAACCTGTAGCCCGGCAAGTGAGTGCCGGGTTGGATAGGGCTTATGAGGCGAGTCCCGGAGGGACGGCACAATACCCAAGTGGCAGCCAACCCAGCCCGTCAGACGCCGAAGTTGCGTAACGCGGTGCAGGCCCGGTCGAGCTCGGACGCCTGCTTGGCAAAGCAGAAGCGGAGCACATTTTCTCCCCGGCCGGCACCGTAGAAGGCCGACCCGGCGACCGCGCCCACTCCAGTCGCACGAAGCAGGTTCCGGGCCTTGACGCTGGCCCGATCCCCTTCAATCCGGGTGGCATCGGCGAGCACGTAATAGGCTCCGGCCGGCACGGCTGGGGTAAGGCCGGCAGCCGCTAGAGCCTCGCAGATCTGGTCCCGCTTGGCCTGGTATTCGGTCGCCAGTCCGTGGTAGAAGCTATCGGGCAGGGCACGTAGTCCGGCCGCGGCCGCGTACTGAAAAGGCGATGGAGTGCACACATACTGCAGATCGTGGAAGTAACCGATGGCGGGAATCCACTTACTGCTGGCTGTGAGGTATCCCACCCTCCACCCGGTCATGCTGAACGTCTTGGAGAAGCCGGAGATAGTGATAGTCCGCTCCGCCATGCCGGGGATAGTCGCCGGGCTTACGTGGGACTGCCCATCATAGATGAAGTATTCGTAGATTTCGTCGGTCAGCACGAATAGGTCGTATTCGATGGCCAGTGCAGCAATGGCTTCCAACTCCTTGCGGGTGAATACTTTGCCGCAGGGATTGCCGGGGCTATTGATGATCAGGGCACGGGTGCGGGGGGTTATGGCTGCCCGGAGCCGATCGAAGTCAATCTGCCACGTGGAGGGCTCCATAGGCACCGCCACCGGCTTAACGCGCATAGAAAGCAGGGTGCTCAAGTGGTATCCGTAGAACGGCTCGAAGAGGATGACCTCATCGCCGGCATCGAACAGAGCAAGGCAGGCGGATGACATGCCACCCGTGGCGCCCGACGTGACCAGGATCTCCTTATCGGGATCGGCACTGAGGCCGTTATGGCGCTCCAGTTTCTCCGCGATCGCCTGACGGAGCACGGCCACGCCGTCCAGGCGGGTATAGATATTGTAGCCGTCGCGGATGGCCTGGATGGCGGCTTCCTCCACCACCTCGGGCAAGGGGGTGTCGCATACCCCCTGGGCCATGTTCACGCCCCCGACGGCGTCACACTCCACCGTCATGGATCGAATTTCAGATTGAATGATAGTGGGAGCAATCTCGCTCAGATGAAGACGTTTCTCCGTAGTGGCAGGCATGCAAGCATGTCTACCACGGCAACGGGGGACCCTGTAAAGACCTAACTAACCCAAAGGTGGCGGTTACCGCGGTCAGGAAATAATGCATGCCCCAACTTTCCGGGTAACTTTTGTTTTCAAATAGGGTTATCACCAATGACGGACTGGATGTAACACCGTCTATGGAGTAGTCCCGGCGGACGATCGGGCGATTCGCCAGGGCTTGGGGGATAACAATGGAGTTGGTGAGTAGAAATCATTGGCAATGGATGCTTTCCGGAGCGCTGGGGGCGACGTTAGCGCTGGCTCCGGCCTTGGGTGCGTCGGCGCAACAAACCGGCCAGCAGACGGCGACGCCTGGCCAGCAGGGCGACTGGGGTCCGGCAGGACCGCCGCCCGATGCGCAGAATGGACAGGTCCCCCCGCCCGACGCCGCGGCGCAGGACCCAAATCAGGGGCAGAATCAGGACCAGGGCCCGCCACAATATCCTGGCCAGCAGCCCACGAATCAGGATCAGGGCATGGCCGCACCCGCGGGCAATCCGCCCGTAGGCTACGGACAGGCTCCGCGTCCTGCCTACCAGCCGGGGCAGAATCAGCCGAACAATTATCAGGGTGCGGCCCAGGCGCCACCCCCACCATCCGGTCCGGTGAATCTGTCTGCTGGATTGCTGCTGCCGATCCGCATCAGCGAGCCGCTGGATTCCAAGAAGATGAAGCCTGGAGACTACTTCCAGGGCACGGTCGCGCAGAACATCTACTCTGGCAACGTGCTGGCGATTCCACGTGGCGCGGCGGTGACGGGCCGCATCGTCGACGTGAAGAAGGCAGGAGAATTGAAGGGCGGCGCAAGCATGGCGCTGCAGCTCACTACGCTGAATCTGGGTGGCAATTCCTACTCGCTGGCGACCGATGTGTTCAACACCAGCAGTCCGGGTAAGGGCGGTTATACTGCCGGCAATACGGTCGGCGCAGCGGCGCTGGGTGCAGTGATTGGCGCTGTCGCCGGCGGTGGTCCTGGTGCGGCCATCGGTGCCGTGGCGGGTACCGGCGTCGGCTTGGGCGCTTCGGCGGCCACGCCGGGTCCGCGGAGTGTGGTTCCTCCGGAAGCCGTGCTCAGCTTCCATCTGACCAGCCCGGCTACGGTGCAGCCAGTCTCCTATCAGGAGGCTGCGCGTATGGAGGCTGAGTCAGGACCGCCGCAAGGCCAGCGTTACGCAGCGGGGCCTTACGGTTACCCTGGTCCGGCAGCAGGGTACGCCCCGCCGCCCCCAGGATATGCTCCGTATCCGTATGCTTACGGCTATCCGTATCCGGGCCCGTATGTTTATGCGTACCCCCGGGCTTACGTGTACGGGTATCCGTACTACTACCGCCGTTATAGGTAATAAGCAGGGCAAAGCAAAAGCAGTTCATGGCGGGGCCAAAAGCCCCGCCATTTGTATTGCTCTATACTTAAAAGGCCGCTCTATAAAGGTCGCTATTACCCAATGATTCGTTTCCTGCAAACAAAAGACAATCGTCTCGTAAAGATCATCTTCATCGTGATCATCACTCTTGCCATTGGCACCATGGTGATCACGCTCGTGCCGGGCATTATGGCCGATACCAATTCCTCCTCCTCCGACACCTACGCTACGGTCCATAGCGGAGGATTTCTGGGTCGCTACTTCGGCACCACTACCTCGATCTCCACTCCCGAAGTGCAGCAGGTTGCAGAAAGAATTCTGCAGCAGAAGCACTATCCGGATATGGTGCTTCCCTACATCATGCCGCAGGCCGCGCAAGCGTTGATCCAGCGCGAAGTTCTGCTGCAGGAAGCCAACCGTCTCGGCCTCCAGGTAGGCGACGCGGATCTCCGCCGCGCCATGCAAACCGGTCCATTTTCCCAGGCACTGTTTCCGGGGGGACAATTCATCGGCGAAGACAAGTATGCGGACTTCGTCTCCAACTACTTCCATACGTCCATCCAGGATTTCGAAACTCAGGTCAAGAAAGAGATCGAGATCAACCGCCTGGAGTCCATGGTGACCGGCGGTGTCACCGTTTCCGATCAGGATGTTCGCGATTCCTATCGGCAACAGGGAACCAAGATCAAGTTCGATTACGCGGTCATCAACTCCGAGGACCTGCGCAAGCAGATCAATCCGACAGACGCTGAGCTGCAGGCGTTCTTCAAGCAGAACGCAGCGCGGTACAAGGATGCGGTTCCTGAGACCCGCAAGCTAACCTACATCGCCCTGAACCAGAACGATGTACCGGGTGGCGCGCCGGCGGTGAGCAGCCAGCAGGTGGAGCAGTACTACCAGGCCCACCAGAAGGATTATCAGGTTCCGGAAGAAGCGAAGGTGCGGCACATCCTGATCAAAGTGGCGGCGGGCGCCGACGCAAAGACCGATGCCGCAGCCAAACAGAAAGCGGAAGACCTGCTCAAGCAGATCAAGGGCGGCGCCGATTTTGCCGCACTGGCAAAGGCTAACTCCGACGATCCCGGCAGCAAGGAGCAGGGCGGCGAGCTGGGCATGATCCAGCGCGGCGTGACAGTGCCGGAATTTGAGAAGGCAGCGTTTGCGCTGCAGCCCGGCCAGACTTCCGATGTGATCAAGACTCAGTTCGGCTATCACATTCTGCAGGTCGAAGCGAAGCAGACGGCGCATCTGAAGCCTCTCGACGAGGTGAAGGCGCAAATCCTGGCCACATTGACGCGTCAGCAGGAGGCCGATCAACAGGCCGCCTATGCGCAACTACTGGCTACCGAAGCGAGCAAGTCTGGCCTGGCAAAAACTGCCGAAGCCCATCACCTGCAGGTAGTGACGACGGATTACGTACAGCAAAATGCGGTGCTGCCGGGGCTGCCTGACGGAGCTAAGTTGCTGGGTCTGGCGTTCACCGCCAAACCGGGAGCAGCTCCGCAGGTAAGTTCCACCGGAGACGGCTTTGCGATCTTCCAGGTGCAGGACACGAAACCGGCGCACGCTCCGGTGTTTGAGGAATACAAGTCGCACCTGGTGGACGATTTCCGGGAGCAGCAGTTGCCTCAGTTGCTGGCGCGCAAGACCAATGAACTGGCGGATAAGGCGAAAGCAGAAAACAACCTGGCCCAGGCTGCCAAGGAACTTGGTGCGACCGTCAAGAGCAGCGATCTGGTTGGGCACACCGGGCAGGTGCCGGATGTTGGAGACTTGTCGACCTCGGCTCCTGACTTGTTCGACCTTAAGGTAGGGCAGATCAGCAAAGCGATCAACACCGGACATGCCGGAATCGTGGCCAAGATCGTTGATAAGCAGGAACCGGCCCCGGCGGACATAGCCAAGAACTTCGACGCAACGCGCGAATCGCTCCTCGCCGAGCGGCGCGAGCAGATGTTTGCGGTATTTGTGACCTCCCTTACGGATCGCTATCAGAAGCAGGGAGACATCCGCATGAACAAAAAAGCACAGACCGGACTAACCCAGGGCCTGCAAAGCTAGCCACCGGCAAGCCTTTGGGCTCTATCCCCGCAACAAGTGCGATCCAAACGGGTGGAGCGAAGCCTTTGGGCTCTATCCCGCAAAAATCGCCGGGTGCCCCATCCTTCGCGTTCTTCGCGAAGGGTGGGATACCGCAGGCCTCCCCCTCAAGCCTGCTACGGCCTCCACAGCTCCATAAAGGCGTTTAGCAACTAGTCTCCCTGGAAGCACCACCGTACCCCTTGTCATCCCGACCGGAGCGCACCCGAATTTCCTACTTCGCGATGCTCGCCAGGACTACGGGTGCGGTTTCCCGTAAAGGAAACCGCATGAAGTTAATAACGCCACGACACTCGACAGGAAATTCGGGGGAGCGTAGTGGAGGGACCTGCGGTTCGGCTTCTTCTTGGAAATGTTTTTATTCCAGAGGGATTCCCAAAGAGGTTCTTTCGGGGTTCTTTTCAAATCCGACCTGAGTTTGGCTGTTAGGCTCTATGCCTGTGAGGGCCTTGGCTGCTGAGCAACCAGAGCCGCCGCTTTGGAATCTCTGTCCCATAGATGGCCATGGTTTCTTCTGCCCTCTCCCACAGGTACTGAATGGCCCTCGATCGATCCTCCGGACTACTCCTACACATTTCCTCATTGCCTTCGTACGGTGGCATCGGCGACTTTGGTCCGGCTGCTTATGCCTTTGCCGATTTTCTAGGCGAGGCCAAACAGCGGCTGTGGCAAGTTCTACCTCTGAACCCAACCGGCTATGGCAATTCCCCCTACGCCGCGCTTTCTGCTTTTGCCGGCAATCCTCTGTTGATCAGCCTGGAAAAGCTGGTGGAAGCGGGGTGGCTCTCCGCGGAGCAAATCGCCGGGCTGCCTGGACATCATGGAAACGTGGGCTTTGAAGAAGTGGAACAACGCAAATGGCCGCTGTTGTTGCAAGCGGCGCGCAACTTCCTTTCCCATCATGACGACCAGCAGTGGGCCCGCTTTCAGCGCTTTCGCGAGGAGAATGCTTTCTGGCTTGCGGACTGGGCCAGGTACAGCATCTTGCGGCAACGGTTTTCGACCGGCGCGTGGCTAGCCTGGCCGAAGGAGTTTGCCCATCGCGACGCAGACGCGCTGTCGCGGTTGCAAAAGGAGAGCCAGGATGAACTCGAAGTCGAGCAGGCAGTCCAATTCGCCTTTGATGAACAGTGGAAAGCGCTGCGTGCCTATTGCGCCGAGCGCGAGATACGCTTCATTGGCGATGTGGCGATTTTTGTCAATTTCGACAGCGCCGACGTGTGGACCCACCCGGAAATCTTCGAGCTGAAGGAAGATCTCACTCCGATTCGCGTTGCCGGCGTGCCTCCGGATTATTTCAGTGCCACCGGCCAACGCTGGGGGAACCCGATCTACAAGTGGGACATGCTGGAAAGCCGGGATTTCGACTGGTGGGTGGACCGCATGCGCCGGACCCACGCGCTCTACGACATTATCCGGCTGGACCATTTTCGCGGCTTTGAAGCCTACTGGGCTATTCCTGCCGAGGACGAAACCGCAATTCACGGTGAGTGGGTCAAAGCACCGGGCGCCGCTCTCTTTACCGCGCTGAAGGAAAAATTAGGCGATCTACCCATCATTGCCGAGGATCTGGGCATGATTACCCGTGAAGTGGATGCGCTGCGCGAGCAGTTCGGTTTTCCCGGCATGCGGGTGCTACAATTCGGCTTCAGCGACCGCCCCGCCCACAACTACCTGCCCCATCGTTATGTAACCAACACTGTGGTGTATACCGGCACCCACGATAACGACACGACGCTGGGCTGGTGGGAACACGGGGTGAACGAGACGGAGAGGCAGGCGGTCTACATCTACCTCAATCCTGCGCCCAATGACATCGTATGGACGTTGATTCGCGCGGCTTCGAGTTCGGTGGCGGACGTTTGCATTTTCCCGGTGCAGGACGTACTGGTGCTGGGATCGGAAGCGCGCATGAACACGCCCTCAACACCGCAGAATAACTGGACCTGGCGCATGGCTCCCAACGCACTCAGCGGCGGGCAGGCTCACGGGCTGGCGCAGCTGGCAGAAATGACCGATCGTGATGGATGGGTAGAGCCCGAGAAGACGTGAGCAACTGTTTTCATTTACGCTTCCAAACGAGGCGGCGGAGGCGTATTAGCTTGGCACATCCGGCTCACTCTTTGAAACCCAATATTCGATATCTAACACCGACAGGTCTTCCTGATTAGTTGACCGCGTAATTGGGATAGCTCTCTTCCTGCCAAACGATTCAGGCCGTTTTGGGTAGAGCGCTAAGCGCACCCGCCGTAAGAAGAGCCCCCTGCACATCATTCGACTACCTATCTAATGGAGCCAAACAGGCTAACGTAATCTGCGGGTCTGCCGATAACTAAATTGGCGAGGGTGATGACCGCGCGGACACCACACCGAGCGGCACCTATAGGCCAAAACTCGGTCGGGCTGACCGGTAAGCGGGTCTGGCCGATTCATTTCCAGTGGTGCCGATTTCCAAGCCAAATCTTTTGAGCTGAGCTGGCGCCCAGGTGAGAGCAGCAGCGAGGTTAAAGCTTCACTTTCATTGGTGGGTCTTCACTCATGGTCTTATCCAGCCAGGACTACGACGTATGACCTCCCGCTCAGACGCCGACTTGGTAAAGCGGTTGAAGGTATTCGTCTCGATCGCTGCGGTCTTCTCCATGGTGTTAGGGTTGTCGGGGTTGGCGGGGTGGGCGCTGAACCTGCAGGTTCTCATCACCTGGGGAGACGGGGCGGCGGTAGCCCCCGACGCCGCTGCCTGCTTTCTGCTGTTAGGCTTTTCCCTATTCCTGCTGAAGGAAAAAGAAAAACACCCATTTAAGCACGCCAGGATGCTGACCGCCCGAGCCGCAGCGGCCTCGGCTGGCTTGGTCAGTTTGCTTACTCTCGTGAAACAGATATTCGGGCCCAACCCCGGCATCGATCGGCTCCTGCTCGCGCGACCGGCAGGGCCACCCATTGCCGCCGCCCGTATCCTCACAAACCCTGTTGCGGCAGGAGCCTTCCTGCTGCTTAGTCTCGCGCTTCTGCTGATCGACTGGCGGACCCGGGGAGAGAAGTGGCCGGCCCAGTTCATTTGTTTGGCGGCTGCGCTCGCACCCGTACTTGGCATGCTTGGCTGGATCCTGGAACCAGACGCGTCTCCCATTACGTTGTCATGGCCTGCGGTGGTAGCGTTTGCCATACTAAGCGCCGGCCTTCTATGTTCACGAGCACCTTGGGCATTGGGCGGGGTTCTCACGCGTCAAGGTCCTGGGGCGAGGATGCTGCGAGGAGCGTTTCCCGCTGTACTGCTGGTGCTCTGTGTCCTCGCTTGGTTACTCTCGAAACCTTTGCTGAGCGGGGTTCACTTCACCTGGGCAGAGGTGACCGTGCTGGCCATCGTGACAGGAAGCATGATCGCGGGCTTCATAGGCTGGACTACCTTCATCGTCGATCGCAGCGACCGCGAGCGCAAAGGGCTGGAGGAAGCCCTCCATCTTCGCCAGGAGCATCTGGACCGGTTACTCAATTCCGTGGCGGAGCCGGAAAGTGAAGCCCGGTTTCGGAAGCTGGTAAAGGCGGCCGTTGCCGGCGCCGTTCTCCTAACAGCTCTTCTGGGCGTGCTCTCGTGGCGCATGGCATTGCAGGCTGCGGAAGATGCCGATTGGGTTGCCCATGCCCACGAAGTGTCCGCGACCCTGGAACTCACACTCCGGCATCTGGTCGACGTAGAAACTGGAGCGCGCGGGTTTGCTTTGACCGGCCACGAGCGTTTTCTGGAACCGTATGATTCGGGCAAACACGCGGTCAGTCTGGATCTCCAGGCGTTGCGGACGCTGATCATAGAGCCGAACCAGGTACCACGGTTGGACGAGCTGGTGAAGCAGACGAATCGCAGGCTTGAAGAGGCCGCAGATTTGGTGGCAGTACGGCGGCAGTTGGGGCAAAGCCCATCCCTCCCTTTCCTCATAAGGGGCGAGCAGATCATGGACGCAGTGCGGAGCACCGTACAGGAGATGGAGGATCAGGAAAAACTATCGTTGGAGCGGCGTACCCAGCGCGCCCGGCGCACCCGGCGTTTCACCAGCTCGGCCATCGGGTTGGGCTCTGTCGTTTCAATCATCTTCCTGTCCATCGCCGGGCTCACGGTCAGCCGGGAGATCCGCGTCGCTGCCCAAGCACAGACTGAAGTCAAGGCCCTCAATGCCGACCTTGAACGGCGCGTGGAGCAGCGCAACGCAGCCCTCGAGGTCGAAGCGGCGGCCCGCGTGGAAAGCGAGGGCCGCCTGGCGGCGGTGATACAGTCGGCCATGGACTCGATCATTACGGTGGACGACGAGCGACGCATTGTGCTGTTCAATCAGGCCGCCGAGAAGATGTTCCAGTGCCCGCCGAACGAAGCGATGGGCCGACCAATTACAGACTTCATTCCGTACATGGGTAGACTCGGCGAAAACGGCTTTACGAATCAGGCCATGGGCCTTCAGGAGTCGCTGTGGGCGGTTCGCGCCGATGGGGAGAAAGTTCAGATCGAGGCCTCCATCTCCCAGAATGAAATTGCGGGCCGCGGCATGTTCACAGTTATTTTGCGCGATGTCACGGAGCGCAAGCAGGCGGAACTAATACGCGAACAGCTGGCCGCCGTCGTCGAGTCAAGCGATGACGCCATCATCAGCGAGACCCTGGATGGGACGATCGCCGCCTGGAATTACGGCGCAGAGAAGGTGTTCGGCTACCACGCCTCGGAGGTTGTGGGCAAACCGCTGTCGATGCTTATACCGGCGGAGCGAGTCGGTGAGGAAACCGACATCTTGACCCGCCTCAGGTCGGGCGAGAGCATGGAACACTTTGAAACCGTGCGGGTGCGGAAGGATGGCATGAAGATTGACGTCTCGGTGACGATTTCCCCGATGAGAAACAGTCATGGCGTCGTGGTTGGCGTATCCAAAATCGCGCGTGATATCAGCGAACGAAAACAGACGGAAGTGCAGCTCGCGGCTCAAGCCGCAGAGCTCGCGCATTCCCTGGAGGCATTGGA
>Ga0302180_10000715_pt1 | contig 26567 bp, 24 predicted proteins | sample I_Palsa_E3_2_FD_200575 | JGI IMG/M metagenome (GOLD analysis project Ga0302180, IMG submission 200575) | Peat permafrost microbial communities from Stordalen Mire near Abisko, Sweden - I_Palsa_E3_2 | ecosystem: Environmental > Terrestrial > Soil > Palsa > Peat permafrost | place: Sweden...
TCCGCTATCGAATCATCGACGCCGTGGACAAGGTGTTGCTGAATCGCGATACCCATTAACGTGGCCGTGATGCTTTTGGTCACCGATCGGATATCGTGAAGCGTATTCGAATCGTCGCCATTGAAGTACGACTCGGCCACCAACTTTCCGTGGCGGAGAACGACAATACCCTTGAGATCTTTGGTTGGGTCGGTCGCGAGATTGGCGAAAAGTGCGTTCAGTCTTTTCCCTTCTATGTTCTCCTGATTGGGTTTTGTCACCGGCCACCGGTCACTGACAGGGAGCTGGCTCGCCATCGTTAACAGCACAGCTAGTAGCACCGGCATGGTGTGAAACATTAGGGATCGCAGCATAGAAACCGCCTCAATTCGCGAGTGTAGCGCAGCATCTCGCAAAACAGAGTCATGAGCCCCGGAGATTTAGTTTCCGGGTTGCGCCTGATCGTGACGGGCTCTGCCAGTGCCTGACAAACGCAGGACCCATCGAAAAGCAGATCTGAGGATCGACGATCTGGCCGACGCAACATTGAAGGGCAACACCAACTCCTACCGCTTTTCAAAGAGCATCTTGCCATCGTCCAGCCAAAGAGGAAAAGGGACTAGCTAGGCCTTGACCTCGAAGGCCCCGGGATCGGTGCGGTGCAAACCGACGTCGAGTCAGTGAGAGGGCAAATGTGCCATCGCCTTGAAACTGTTGCCTTTGCCCAAACCTACGAATAAGGCTGTTACTAATTGTTCTTTTGAGCATCTCATATCAGCGAGGGAGAGAGGTCATGTCCGCGACCAGCGTCCAATTTACCGTCGCAGCGCACATCATGGCTGCTCTCGGTTTTTACTACGACAAAGAAATTGCTTCGGCATCTTTGGCCAAGAGCGTGAACGCGAATCCCAGCTTTGTGCGTAAATCTCTTGCCAAGTTGTCGAAAGCGGGTTTGATCGTGACTACGCGCGGGAAGAACGGTGCCAGCGCGCTGGCTCGTCCCCCAAGGCAGATTACGCTGCTGGACATTTACCGCGTCAGTGGGGCGCCACCGCCGTTCGCAATGCACGCCTATCCAGTGGAAAAGAGATGCCCGATCAGTTGCACCATGAAGGAATGTATGTCCACGGTCATTGATCGAGCGCAAGGCAGTGTCGAGAAAGCACTTGCGAAAATAACGCTGGCGGAGGTGGTTGAGGACATCCGTCGGAAGAGTCGGTAAGTTTTTTTGCTTAGATATGTGCTTATTAAAAGCACATTAAAAGGAGAAAATATATGAGTCAACTCAAGGGTAAGGTAGCAGTGGTCACTGGAGCATCGAAGGGCATCGGAGCCGCCATCGCCAAGGCACTCGGCGCAGAAGGTGCGTCGGTGATCGTGAATTACGCCTCCAGCAAAGACGGTGCGGACAAGGTGGTTGCCGCCATCACCGCAGCTGGTGGCAAGGCCGTCGCTGTAAGCGGGGACGTTTCCAAGGCCGCCGAAGCGCAAGGCATCATTGATGCGGCCATCAAGAACTACGGGCGTCTCGACATTCTGGTCAACAACTCTGGGGTGTACGAGTTCGCCCCGGTTGAAGCTATTACCGAAACTCAATTCCACCGGCTGTTTAATATCAACGTGCTTGGTCTTCTTCTCACCACCCAGGCGGCCATGAAGCACCTCACCGAAGGCGCCAGCATCATCAATATAGGTTCTACCATCAGCCGCTTGAAGCCAGCGGGGAGTGCGGTTTATACCGCCACCAAAGGTGCGGTAGACGCGATCACCGGGGTATTTGCCAAAGAGTTCGCCGCCAAAAAGATCCGCGTCAACTCCATCAATCCCGGCATGGTCGAAACCGAGGGGGTGCACAGCGCCGGCTTCATGGGCACGGACTTTGAGAAAGGCCTGGTGTCGCAAACTCCGCTCGGTCGCATCGGCCAACCAGCGGACATCGCCTCCATCGCGGTTTTTCTGGCTTCGGACGCCTCCGGCTGGCTCACCGGCGAACTGCAATTTGCCAGCGGCGGCTTGTAATTCTTCGGAAAACAGTCGAGCCCCATCCAATGCACAGATTTTTGACTTGGGTGGGGTCCCGGCCGGGAGCGGTGACACCGGCTCGGATATGATTTGCGATGTTAGCCGGAGCCCTGCAAAGAGATGCTGATCAGCAGCTTGCAACGCTGCCCTTGCAAAGAAAGGGGTAATTAATGACCACAGAAATTTCGCTCATCGACTCAGCGCTCCGCAATTGGAGAACAAATATTGACCGCGCCGGCGAGCTCTTCAGTGCCCTGTCTGAGCAGCAGCTTCTGCAGGAGATAGCTCCCGGAAAGAACCGACTGATCTATCTCTGGGGTCATCTGACTGCGGTCAACGACGCTCTATTCCCGCTTCTCGGATTTGGCAAAAGACTCCATCCGGAGCTCGACACGGTATTTGTGACCAATCCAGATCGCTCGAAGGATTCCATACTTTCTGGCAAAGAGCTAAAGCAAATATGGGATGAAGTAAACGAAGCGCTGTGGACAGAATTCTCCAAGCTATCAGCCTCGGACTGGCTCGTGAAACATAACTCGGTGTCCGATGCAGACTTTAAGCGAGAGCCTCACCGCAATCGATTCACCGTTCTACTAGGAAGAACCACGCATGTGGCGTACCACTCTGGCCAGGCCCACCTAGCGGGGTAAACGGCATGCGGGAAGCGAAATGTTTGTACCCGATGCTTAAAAGAAATCGATAAACTTTCCACGGATAGCATCTTCCTCCTTGCCTGTGGGCGCATAGGCTAAGACGCTTGCTCAGATCCAACCGGTGGTCGCAAACTCCCACACGCGACGATTTACCTACGGGGATGGATCCCGGCAGCGAAAGGGGCTCCGACGGAACTCCTGGTTTTCGCGGCCCTACCTGGAAACCGTGAGCCAGCTGTGATAATGAATAACCAGCCTGGACCGGCTTCGGTTTAGCTATCTGATAAATATATTAACCAACATACTAAATATATGACCGCTTACGGTTCTTGCTGAGGGCTAGGCCCTAACAGTCGAATTTCGAAACGACGATAGGAGGACCATCGCGATGGAAGGATACGATCAGGACGATGTGAACAACGCCATTTTGTGCGTCTGGAAAGAAGCGCGAGGAGATGGGCACGCCGCGATGACCGCCGTCGCTCATGTGATCTTTAACAGGGTCGGCGCACCGGGTTTCGCAAACGCTCTGCATGATGTGATCTATGGAAAGAACCAATTTTCGTCGATGAGCATCAGTACCGACGCAGAATACAATCTGGCCCCTCCGGATGTGACCGATGCTCAGTACCCGTCCTATCTGGACGCTACGAATATCGTGAATGCAATTGTGGCAGGAACAGCTGGCGATCCAACCAATGGTGCTTTGTATTATGCGAACTTGAAAGAAAGTACCAGTGGATGGTTTTTTCGGCACATCGTGAACGATCCTGAGAACCATCCCTTGCGGGCGACGCTTGGTCACCAGGTCTTCTATGCGTAGAGAAGGGTGTCTTTCTCGAACTCCTTAACATTATCGAATGAGCATAGTAATTCATCTTTGCTTTTGCTCGGGTTAGGTCATAGCATATGCGGCTATGAGTGCAGCGATGGCCACCTCAGTCGTGGATCCGATTACTGAGCGCCTTGAGGATCAGATCCGCTGGTATGACACAAAAAGTACCACCAACATGCGGTGGTATAAACGCCTGAAGATCTCCGAGATCGCCTCCGCTGCGGTAATCCCGTTGCTGGCAGCGTCCAGTCTTCCGCGCGCGATGATCGTTACCGGTATCCTGGGAGTGGTCGTCACGGTGTTTGAAGGCTTGCTGCAACTGAACCAGTACCACGAGAACTGGATCCGTTACCGGTCCACTTGCGAATCCCTGAAACACGAGAAGTACATTTATTTGGCCAACGCCGGACCGTACGCAAACGTGGAGAAACCTCGGGCTCTTCTGGCCGAGCGCGTTGAGTCGCTGGTTTCACAGGAGCACGCGAAATGGGCGACCGTGCAGCAACAGGACCCCCAGGGCAAGCCTGCAGCCTGAGCAGCTCCGCGATCATTGGGGTGGTGGTACCCAAGCGCAACGAAGTACATTCGGCAAACCACTGCTGCATCCCGCGAGTGCCAAGAGATCTACCGTTTCTTTGAGGAATCCCAAGTTGGATCGCATTTTTGTCAGCTATCGAAGAAGTGACTCCCAGGGAGAAGCTGGTCGTTTGTTTGACGATCTGGTGAATCACTTCGGCGAAGACCGAGTTTTTATGGATGTAGCGGCAATCGAAGCAGGACGCGACTTTCGAAAGGCCATCGAAGAAGGGGTCACACAATGTGGGGTGCTATTGGTCCTGATCGGTCTCGAATGGGTTGATGCCAAAGACGAGCGCGGAGGGCACCGCCTTAACGATCCTTCGGACTTCGTACGAATCGAAACAGCTTCGGCGCTGAAGCGTGATATCCCGGTCATCCCGGTGTTGGTGCGCGGCGCCAAGATGCCATCCGCCGAGCAACTACCTGAGGACCTGAAGGAGCTCGCTTATCGCAATTGCAGCGAGTTGACACATGCACGCTGGAGATCAGATATCCAGCTGCTCATCGAATCACTGCGGCGTTTGCTGGGAGACTCAGGTCCAGCGGTAAAGCTGGCCCGGCCCCGAGACGCGACCCTTTCCACCCAGTCCGGCGGTCTACCGGAGGCCCCCTCCCGCTCGAATGTGGATGATCAAGGTGCTTCCCGGATCGATGCCACAGATTTGCAGCGCACTGTCCAGGAGCTCGCGCTGCGGATTGGACCGATTGCCGGTATTGTAGTGAAGCGTGCCAGCCCGCAGTGTAATTCACTCGAGGAGCTGTATCTCAAAGTTGCGGAGGAGATCGATTCCCCGGTAGAACGCGAAAAGTTTCTTCGAAGAGGAGTGGTACTCCCCGCGCAAGCTCCTAAGGTAAGGAAAGCGACAGTTCCACCGAAGTCCGTGGGAGTAGCGTCGGGATTGCCAGCGCCTTCCGAGCATCTAGACTCTAAAACAGCGGTCCCAACCACACCAGCGCCCTCGTCAAACCGAAAGAACTATGCGCTGGTAGCGAGTGGGGCAACCGTCTTCCTCCTATTGGTGCTGTGGTACGTCACACGGGTCGCGACATCGAAACAACCAGGCCCTTCGCCGACGCCGCAGAACATAGCGCAGCAGACCAATCTGACCACATCTGTTTCAGCGAAAAGTGGCGCGCCCCCTGCAGCTACAAGGACGCCTGCAAAGAACGACAATGCGGTGCAAACTCCGATCGCACACCCGAGTGGTAAGAGTGAAGGTACGTCTCGGAAACCGGTTCAGGTACCGGAACAAGTTTCGATGACCCTGCTGATGAATGCAGTGAAACCCGCTTACCCAGTGCTGGCGAGGCAAACCAATGTGCAGGGTATTGTGGTTCTCGACGCGGACATCTCCGAAGCAGGGACGGTGGAAAGCGTTAGAGTCATCAGTGGGCATCCTTTGCTGATTCAGGCGGCGCTCGACGCGGCACAACAATGGAGATACAAGCCGTATATGCAAAACGGCAAGCCGGTGGCAATGAATACCCCCATCAGTGTGAAGTTCACTCTTCGATAGCCTGGTTCGAAGGTCTGGGGATTTGCGTTTATCCCAACAACTTGAAAGCCTTGGCCAGACTGAGTTGCATACGATTGAATGACCTGGTTACCGCGGCGATCTCGTCGTTGCCCTTCACCGGCAATGCAAGCGGGTTCATATCGCCGGTGCTGACCCGGTCGGCGGCATTGGACACCAGTTTGAACGGTCGAATCACGATGAAATAAATTGCCGCGTCCAGAACCACGATGGTCCCGACCAAAATGGCAATCAAATAACCTAACAGCAGATGAAAAACTTGTCTGGCTTTCTGCAACGGCACCGACATCGGTACAGAAACGATCTGGGCACCAATGATGGAATCTGGTTTCCAACCGAAACCATTGCTGGAGCCGTAGGTGCCAATCATGGCGGGCGGAGCCGCCGCGGGCGTACTGTGACACTCCATGCACGGGGGATCCGCTGAGATGGCGATGGCCAGATACATCGAAGGGCCCATCGGAGTCGGCCGCTCGCCACTGATTTGTTTCTTTTCAGAGTGGTCGCGAAGGTAGGTAATGAGATCGGCTTCCCACTCGGTGGCACGATGTTCCGGATTGGTCGGATTCAAGGTGGCTTCCCTGTAGGTGTAGTCGGGATACGTTTGCCTAAGCTTGGCGAATGTAGTGATTGCTCCGAAAGCAGGGATGGTCTCGGCCAGAAAGCGCGTTTTGTGTTCCGGGTTCTGCTTGAGTAAGGGTCCAAGATCGGAAGAGGTGTAATCTCGTACCGACTTGGCGCCAGCCATCATCAACTGCGCTTCCTGGAGGACTTCGCGTTGGGCGTTGTCGATGAGGAAGCCGTAAGTAACTTGCGAAACAAGAAGACCACCGATTGCGAACAACAGCAGCAAGATAAGATTCAACTTCGTCAGCAGTTTCATTCGTAGAACCCTGCGGCTAGCGGATAAACAATAACCGATTCTTACAACAGAAGGAAATGAGGGTGACCGGGCTGATGGCACTTGCTTACGGCTTAGTTCACTAGCTTCTGCAGGCCTCTTCGTTGGATCCGATCCGCACTTTCAAGACCGCGAAGCGCTTCCAGTTCATCGGTGACGACGGCTAGGTCATAGTCCACTTCAAGAGAAGCGATTCGAGCATTCGCCGGGAGATAGAATGGTCCTCAGCGACCAAACGGGAGTTCCTGCGCTACGACTGCCGGGGGAAGTTTGATGAAGGGATCGCCGCGGCAACAGCAAAAGTCCACTCCATTCGGCGGCTTAGTTCACCAGCTTCTGCAGATCTCTCCATCGGATGACGATGATGTGATGGTCCTGAAGACCCTTCTGGAAGCCTGCGCTGGTGATGATGTCGTAGTCCCGCTGCCGCCAAGCTGCGCCATACGCCGGATGGTCCACCATAACCGCTTCAAGTTCCGCGTCGTCATGTCCAAGATGAACAATGATTTCCGTCAAACCAGGTTTCATGTTTTCGATGGCCTCTTGGTAGAAATCCTTCCAGTGTTCGCTGCTGATCTCCGGCCCAGCAATGATTACAGAATCGAAGACGATATCCTTATCGGTAAGCTCGGATAAGTTCCCGCCAAGTGATTTCACGGCCATGAACGGCAAATGGTAATCGTGGGCAACTTTTACGTACCTGGCGAACAGCTTCGGAGTGGAAAAAACAGCAGCCATATGGCCGTCGAGGTGAGTGGGGCGAATTCCCAGCGCAATGGCGCGATCTATTTGTGCGCGAATCTCGCGTTCAGCTTCCTGCGGTTCGACGTGAGCGGCGACGCTCGGAGAATCCAACCACAGGGTGCCGTCCGGGCCGAGCAAACTGGGCACCTTATCCTTGGACTCCACGGGGCCCCAGCGATAGGTCTTCCACTCGCTCGTGAGCGTGAGATGTAGGCCCAGGTCGGCTTCGGGATGGGCTTTCGCGTAATCGGCAACTTCGGTAAGCCATGGGCACGGCACCATGATGCTGGCGGAGCTCACCGCCTTTTTGTCCAGGGCTGCGAATGAGGCGACATCCTCAGAGTGAGCGACGCCCAGATCGTCAGCGTGGAGGATGAGCAGCTTGGAATCGGCCGGGTACCCGAGGCGTTCGGCGACCGTTTGGTTTTGTGCGCATAGCGGCGTGACCATAAGCACGGCCAGAATGCCGAAGAAGAGCAATTTGCTGCTGCTCATGGGATTCTCCCTCGCGACCTTATAGAGGTTTGCAAGGAAGGGTAGCACAAGCGATTGGACCGGGGAGTTCCGGGGTTTCTCACCTATCGATTTGAATCTTCCTGGCACTGGCGGGCTGGAAGTACTTCGTGGGATTCGTTCTCGCACCTTGGATGTTCCGGTACTGATTGTCACCGGATCAAACCTGGCTGAGGAGCGGGTTCGGGGCCTCAACGCTGGGGCCGACGCTGAGCAGGGATTGGTCCGTGATGGTTCAAATTTGTACATCACGAGTCACTCTTCCGGACAGGCAGCTGTGGGTGTAGCGGGTACCAACGGCCGTGGCACCATTGCGGGCGGATCGCTCGAGAGTTCCAACTGATTCGCTTCGAAGGACACACCGACAATATTCCCATCCACAACGCCAGTTCGATTCCAACTGGGAACTCTCCACCGCGCGGGCTTCCAACTTAATCAAAATTTTCATTTTCCGTTATAAGTTCCGCGCCGATCGTCTTTTCTGCTGCTGGTTACGCGGAATTTCATCCGATCACATCGAATCAAACTGTGGAGGGACGCGCCCAAAATCGTCGCATCGATATTGTTATCTTGAACCCGGCCGCCTTGCCGGCTGGCTCTATGGTCGCGGGGAAAGCCCCGGCTGTCCAAGCTCCGCTGGCACAGACCACGCTGGTGCCAGCACCACCGGTGGCATCGCCCCTACCGATGCCCAAACCTCAATGAACTAGAGCTCTAAGGCCGTTTCGCCTACAACCCGTACCCAGTCGGTCCGGTCGCTGTTTGCTTGTCTCCCTGGCTTAAGCGTTTGGGTTCCATCCTTTTTCGCGCAAACTAGCCTGGTCCGGGCGATAATGACCGGCGCGGTACCTGGAGAGGTGATGAGCAAGAAGAATGGAATGACACGGCGGGCATTCTTGACGAACACCGCAACCACCGCAGCGGCCTTCACGATTGTACCTAGGCACGTATTGGGACGCGGCTTGGCTGCACCGAGCGACATGCTAAACATCGCCGCGGTGGGAGTGGGCGGGATGGGACGCACCAACCTGATCAATCTCTCCAGTCAGAACATCGTCGCGCTGTGCGACGTGGATTGGGGCTACGCCAGCAAAGGTTTCGAACGCCTGGACACGGAAATTCCCGCCTTGCAGGCACGCCTGGACAATCCCAATGCGAACCCGGCGCCCAGGCCCGGCGAGCCGGTCATCGAATTCGATCGTGTGAAAGGGAAAGCGCGGCTGGAAGGAATGATTCGCCTCAAGAATGAAAGACTGCCAAAGGCGAAGCATTACCAGGATTATCGCCAGATGCTCGAGCAGCAGAAGGATATCGACGCGGTCTTAGTAGCAACACCCGACCATATGCACGCGCCGATTGCCAGCGCCGCAATGGATCTTGGCAAGCATGTGTATGTGCAGAAGCCGCTGACCTGGTCGGTTGCAGAAGCACGCCACCTGGCAAGCCGGGCCAAAGAAACCAAAGTCGCTACCCAGATGGGAAATCAGGGCCACTCGCTCGACGACGCCCGCCTCACGGTGGAATACATACAAGCCGGAGCGATTGGCGAGGTGCGCGAAGTGCAGGTGTGGACCAATCGTCCGCTCGGCTTTTGGCCGCAGGGCGTACCGCGCCCCGCAGCTCTAAAGGACCCCAGAGAAACTCCGAAATGGAACGGCGCGGGAGTGAATGAGCGGATTGCCGCCGCCTTTGCTGGTAACTATCCCGTCCCCGACACGCTCGCGTGGGATCTATTTCTGGGCGTAGGACCGGTGGTCCCATACCATCCGATCTACCACCCCTTCAACTGGCGTGGCTGGGTGGACTGGGGCGTGGGCGCGGTTGGCGACATGGGCGCGCACTTGATCGATCACTCGCTGTGGGCGCTCAACCTGGGACTTCCGACCAGCATCGAGACCGTGTCAACTCCGTTCAATGCTGCGTCGTATCCGCTGGCGACGCAAACTTTCTACGATTTTCCGTCCCGGGGCGCAATGCCTCCGGTGAAACTCACTTGGTATGACGGTGGTCTTCTTCCCCGCAAACCGGAGGAGCTTGGTGACCAAGATCTGAACAAGGGTGGCGGCGCATTGCTTATCGGCACCAAGGGGAAACTGATTCACGACACCTACGGTCTGAAACCCCGTTTACTGCCCAAGTCGCTCCAGGAATCTTACGGTAAACCGCCGCAAAAATTGCCGCGCATCGACAAGGAAAGCCACGAGATGAATTGGGTGGATGCGGCCAAAGGCAAAGGGGAGACTTCTAGCCCGTTCGAATATGCGGCGGTGCTCACCGAAATCATGTTGCTGGGCATCGTATCGTTGCGAGTCGGAAAGAAAATCGAGTACGACGGCGCTAGTATGCGAGTTACCAACGTCCCCCAAGCCAATGATTTTTTACAGCGTCAGTACCGACAGGGCTGGTAGCTACAGTTACCGGATTTCGCGTGGCAACCACAGCAGGGAGCTGGTAGACCTCAGGGCGCTAGGGTTCCTTGTGGGCGGGAGGCGATGCGGCAGCTGCCGGAAAGGCTCTTTCCACCAAGAGGTCCTTCAACGTTTCTTGCACGGTGCGAGGAAAGCGATTTGCATACCTACGAAGTTTCGCGATCGAGAGAAAATTGAGTTGGAGCTCATCGAGCGGTGTAGGAAGACCCTCCTGGCGGCTCAGGTAAATCCAATCGAGTAAGGCCTTCTCTGGTTCGGCGATGAAATACCGGTTGTACCGTGTCGGTTTTTCTTCATAGCCCCAAAAAAGGCTCGGGGAAATCTTACGGTAGATGATATCGGCTGAGTTGCTACGGAATGATTGCGGGTACGCTGGTGTAACACAGGTAAGTGTGGCGGGACTTTGGTTTGTAATTCCTTTGTCCACCAATGCTGATTCAAGTGATATGTAAGAATCTGGGCGCAGGATGTTGACCAGATCTCGAGGCGAAAACTGTTGATTTAAGTGGTTGATGTAAAGTTTTGTCGAGACGCGTTCCACCAGTCCCTTCCGTTGGTATCGTCGTAAAGCATCGCGAACGCTTCGGTCCGAGAGATTATAGGTTCGGACAATCTCATCCGATTGCAATATGCAATTGCGGCGCGCCTCCTCGGTCAGGATGGTTGTCCAGTTCATTTGCGCACCTTGGTGAGCCAATCAGAGAAAACAGTGCGCAAGGGTCGGCGGACGGATTCAAAGTCCTCTCTCGCCAGCTCTTTAAATAACATCTGGGGCAATACCGGCCGCAACTCGACGGTACAGAGCTTCGAACCGACCGCCTGGATGCGGTCGTCAATGAAGTCTTTATCGAACTCCTTTATTGCAATGAAATCTTGGAGGTGAGCGTGAAGGGTCTTCTGCAAAGCGGCGCCGCGCGAGCGCAGGAGATATATATCAAATGCGTCGCGGGTCTTCACAAAGCGGCGGTTGAGAAAAGTCTCGCATTTCTGATAGAGCAAGTAGTTGGCGCTAAGCGTGAGCACCGTTTTTTCTGGACGACCGGCGATGGTGTGCTTGACGATCTGACTTTCTAGGACCGTCCCCCCGATGGTGGTTAGGTCAATGCTGAACAGGGGCTTGTGATTCGCCAATATCCACTGTTTGACAATGCTTGGTGTCTCGACATCCTCCTTAAATTCCAGTTGGCCCAAGCCGAACGTTTCTGCCACGGGTTGAATGCCGGAACGGACGACGTCTTGAATTTCCTTGGGGTTGGGAAGTTGTCCCGGTGAGACTAGCAGGTCCAAGTCTCGAGACAATCGAGGACTCTCGTGGAAGAGCACCAGGCTGGCCCCGCCGAACAGAATGAAATGGTCTGAAAATGCATGAAACAGAGCCACCGCACTCTCTTCTATGAGAACCAGTATTTCGGCATCTAGCAGCTGAATGCCCCTAGCCCTGTATCCTTCGACCCTTTCTTGAAGATTCATAGTTGCTGATCATATCATAAAGCATGAGTACAACATTTATATACTATATATATTTGTCATAAGTCGCATATATACTGCTCTTGGCCAACAAGAACCGACTCACTCCTCGGACCAAGTCGATATATCGACGGGTTCTCGAATGGATCCGCTGCTATCTGGCGGTAACAGACCGATTGAGGGCGGTGGGACGAACGCCCACGACTCCGGTGAAATCCGTTTATGCGAGAATCGCTACCCAAACTGGAAAAGCATGGCGGGTCGTCGCGGTAATATGTCGCCAGCCGTTTAAGGATGGTTGATGTGAATGTCTTCGTTGGCCTCCGCCTGATAGGGCTGGCCGGTTCCATTCAAGGTCCCATTCCAGAAAACACCTGCGGGACCGGATGGCATCTTCTAATCTGTTTCGGTTTTCTGATTTCAGCTGGCAGCTTTGCCCGATCCGCGCACTGGCAGCCGCCCGAATCAAAACTTAGCTCCGTTTCGCGCGCCGACCTGTGCATCACCGAAGGAGCCATCTCCGAGTTCCCGGACCATCGCCTATTGGTCACCGCTGTGAAAATGCGTGCGTACGTGAACGTGGTAACCGGGCAGCGTGTTGAAGCGCGGTTCAAGTATCTGGGATCAACCGCGGAAGAAGTTCCGCTGGGTTCCGGCGAAATTCGGCGTCAATTCGGACTGAAATTGCGCGCCGAGGACGCTTGTAATCTGGTTTACGCGATGTGGCGCATCGAGCCGGAGTCCAAGCTGGTGGTGTCGGTGAAAAGCAATCCGGGCCAGCATAGCAGCGCGGAATGCGGCAACCGCGGATACCAGAACATTAAGCCTCGTAGTTCGAAACCGGTGCCTCGGCTGGTTGCCGGCCAAATGCATACCTTGCGTGCGGAAATAAATTCTGAGCAGATGCGAGTCTTCGCGGACGATACCCCAGTGTGGGAAGGAAGCCTCGGAGCGCAAACACGGGCATTGGAAGGCCCAGTCGGAATTCGGTCCGACAACGCTCGCCTCGAGATTGCGCTCCGTGCCGAACTGCCACCGGGTCAAAGCGTTAGGCCGGGATGCCGAACCGGGCAAGAAGTGGAGTAGATGGCAACCGATCGCGACTGAGGGAAAATCCGCCGACCCCGCTTACCGTAAGCCGCCCTTCGCTTTAGGCTTCTACGTCTCCTATTTGGGCGTCATTTCGCAACTTTGGCTCCTAAAATACTCCTATATATAGGATACGGGTTCGTTGGAGGAATTGGTCTCGGCCTCGGCTAGATGTCGCCTCGCCATTCTCATCAAATGGTTTCCTGATCGTTCTGGACTGGCCACTGGCATGGCCAGGATGGGTATTGCGGCGAGGCCATGATTGGCTCTCCGCTGGCAATCGAGTTGATGGCCGATTTTCGCTCCCCCACGGCGGTGGCGTCGGCCGAACACTTTTGGTGATGGGCACACTTTATTTCTTGTTCATGATGGCTCGGTTGCTGCGAGTATTCTTTAGCTCTAGCCCGGTGGGACGGCGAGCCGCCGCGGCTTCCTTTGTTATCGGCGCGCTGCTCAGCCGCTGCGCCTGGATTTGGGCAGGGCGGGCCTTTGGCCAAAGACCGGTACGCGCTTTTTCAACTCCAGCAGAAGAGTTGATGTTCTCACCTCAATTTCCCAGTGCTATAGCCAAACTCCGCAGTTCAGATAGAATTGCCCTCGAAGCCCCCAGCCGACGTTCACGTTCTCGTTGATGAAACCAGGAGGCGCCAGTGCAAACAGCTTCGGTTATGTGGATAGGTGAAGAGAAATTTGTGGCCACCAGTCCGTCCGGGCATTCCATCGCGCTGGACTCCGACCGAATGTCGAACAAAGCGCCCAGTCCGATGGAGCTTTTACTCATGGCCTTGGGCGCCTGCACCGCAACTGACATTGTCGTGGTGCTGAAGAAGAAGCGTCAAAAGCTAGAGGCGCTGGAAGTCATTTGCTCCGGCGAGCGAGCCGCGGAACCTCCCAAGGTATGGGTCAAACTCGAGTTGCTCTACCGCCTTCGCGGTACCCTCGATGAAGCCGCTGTCCAGCGCGCGATTCAGCTCAGTGACGAAAAATACTGTTCGGTCTCGGCTACGTTACGAAAGAGCGCCACGCTGACTTGTCGTTACGAGCTTCTTGCCCCTGAGCATTGAGCAGTCCTTGTCACTCCTCGGCGGCATCGCATAGAATTCAGTGTCCATCGACCAGGGCAAATCTGAAGGAGGGCCATGTCCCGTCGCATCGCGGCCAAAATTACCGGCGTCGCAGGATACGTTCCGCCAAAAATTCTTACCAACGCCGATTTGGAAAAAACCCTCGACACCAACGACGAGTGGATTCGAACTCGCACCGGCATTCGCGAGCGTCACATTCTTGAATCGGGCAAAGCCACCTCAGATCTCGCCACCGAAGCGGCCAAACTCCTACTCGAGCAAACCCATACAGACCCGGCCGAAATCGAACTGATCGTTGTTGCCAGTGTGACGCCGGATATGTTTTTCCCCGCGACCGCCTGCTTGGTGCAGGACCGCATCGGCGCCAAAAATGCCTGGGGTTTCGATCTTTCTGCGGCCTGCTCCGGCTTCGCGTACGCGCTCACCGTTGGTGCGCAGTTCGTAGCTTCCGGCGCGCATAAAAAAGTGTTGGTGATCGGCAGCGATTCCATGAGCCGCATCCTTGACTATAAAGACCGAGCTACTTGCGTGCTTTTTGGAGATGGCGCAGGCGCGGTTCTACTTGAATCGGCCACCGACGGCGAAGGTATCATCGACTTTTCCCACGATGTGGACGGCTCCGGTGGCCTCTATCTGTACATGCCTGGCGGCGGGTCTCTGCATCCATCCACACACGAGACCGTCGACAAAAATATGCACGTGGTCCACCAGGAAGGTTCGCAAGTTTTCAAATACGCGGTACGTCGTATGTCGGAGTTGGCCGCCGGTTTACTCGAACGCAATGGCTTCACCAGCGAAGATCTGGCGCTGGTCGTACCCCATCAAGCCAACTTACGCATTATTCGCGCTATGCAGCAACGGCTAGGTGTGGACGATTCTAAAGTGATGGTCAACATCGATTGCTACGGCAACACTACCGCCGGCACCATTCCACTCGGACTTCACGATGCGGTGACGCAAGACCGGCTGCGGAAAGGCGATCTGGTGTTGCTGGTCGCGGTCGGCGCGGGTTATACCACCGGCGGGGTGCTACTCCGCTGGGCTTATTAATGGAAAGCAAGAAGGTGCGGATTGTGCTGCACCGAGGGACGGCTAGCGCCGGGAACTCTGTCGACCTGACAGAAACTCTTCTAACAGCAATTGGGTCAACCGCTCCGGATTGTGGCGGATCACGCCATGCTCTTCCAACAGATTATCTAGGATCACTCGGCATCCCAGCTTCTGCAGCTCCCCAATGTTGACGGCAACAGGTTCCGCGCCCTGGGCCCGATAGCGTCTGGCTACCTCGGGGGAAATGGCTTGGCGATTCGCAACCACCCAATCAATCACTTTTCGTTGGGTATGTTTTTGAATCGCGCGCAGATGATCAGCCAGCGCATATCCAGATGTTTCTCCTGGCTGGGTCATCAGATTCGCGATGTACACCCGAGGCGCTTTGGACTTGGCGATCGCCTGGGCGATTTCTGGTATCAATAGATTCGGCAAGATACTGGTGTACAGCGAGCCGGGACCTAACAGAATCAGATCCGCTTCTTCGATCGCTTCAATCGCTTTTGGCAACGGCCGCACCGTTCGCGGCGACAGCGCCAGGTGTTTAATAGGTGAGCGACTCGCGGTGATGCGGGTCTCGCCATGGACCCGGCGACCGTCCTTCAAGGTAGCCACCAGCGAAACGTTGGAGACCGTCGATGGGAAAATTCGTCCGCGAATTGCCAGGACGCGGCTGCTGACCCGGACCGCTTCCGCAAAGTCTCCGGTCACGTGGGTGAGCGCCGCCAGGAACAAATTTCCAAAGTTATGTCCCACCAAGCCGCGGCCGGCATGAAAGCGATACTGGAACAAGCGGCCCAAGAGCGCTTCATCCTGCGACAAGGCCACCATGCAGTTTCGAATGTCGCCCGGCGGGAGAATCCGGTTTTCTCTACGCAGACGGCCGGAGCTGCCGCCGTCGTCGGTCACCGTCACGATCGCGGTTAGACCGGTTACCGGCTGGAACCGATTGCGCGTCTCGTCACCGCGCCGAGTCAAGAGCTCCTTAAGCCCGCGCAGCAGCGTGGACAGGCCGGTGCCACCGCCCAACGCTACGACATTCAGCCCTGCGGAGGATTTTGTTGAAGACGTGCGTGGCTTCAAGATGATCCTGTCATTCAAACGAGCAGCGCCCAACTACCGGGCGGAACCATCGTATGCTACGTAGACTTAGCTTGCCTTGCGTTCGTTGGATCGCGTTCCGGGACTCGGCTGGGAGGACTCTGAAACTTTGGGTGTACTGGGGTCAGATGTTCAACCGCCCATGCCATCCTTCTCCGGGTACAGCAATTCCGTGAAGCGCGGATCTTCCTGGAGAAAAGCAAAATCCTCATCATTGCGGGCGTGGAAGCGGTTCTCCGGACGCAACTCGATGGCCACCTTCAAATTCTTCATGGCCGATTCGGCTTCCCCAGTCAGGCAGTCCAAGGCTCCGAGAGCGTAATGAATGTAGTCCGCCTTGGGTGCCGCCTTACGCGCTTTATCCAAACTTTCGCGGGCTTCGTCCCAACGTCCGATATTCATCATGGCCACGCCGCGCTGGTAGTGATCTTCAGCAGAGCGCGGATTTTGTTCTTGGCTCGGCTTCATCCGTTGCTCGGTGATCTTCAAATGCATCCGGGCGCGGTCCACCAGCTCTTTGCTGGGGCCTTCCAGCACTTTCTCCAGCTCTTGCTTTGCCTTGCTGAATTTTTGTTGATGAAACAGCGACAGCGCTTCGTCGTATAGCTTGAGCTGCGCTTTCACCTCGGGATCAACCATTTCGACACCACCTCGCTGAGGCGGGAACTTTGGAGCTAAAGTCTTCTTTTGCAATGCCTTGGACGCCCCAAGACTCGCCGCCTTGTTCCCACCGCTAGACCGTGAAGACGGCTTTTGGGCTTTTGCCATGGCGCGAATGTAGCAGACGAGGTAGGTTGCGTCAACGAGGGGCGAAATCCGCTCCGGATTACGCTTGCGGCACCGGCCCTCGGTTGTATCAAAAAAATCTTACCTATCCGTTGGGAACTCGCAGACACTAGAACGTGATTGTTTCTCGCGCCTTACACCGGTGAAAGACTGGTCTGCCTGTGGCGCGTATGCTATAAAACTTGGGATTCGGACTGACGACACGTGCCCTTCATCAATTTCCCTGCTCGCGAAATCAACTGTAAGTTGGTCTATTACGGTCCCGGTTTGGGCGGGAAAACTGCGAACCTCCAGTGGATTTATGACCACACCGGACAAAATCATAAGGGCAAGATGGTTTCCCTGGCGACGGAAACGGACCGTACCTTGTTTTTTGATTTTCTTCCCTTGGATCTTGGCACCGTGCGCGGTTTCAAGACCCGGTTTCACCTTTATACCGTGCCTGGCCAAGTGTTCTACGAAGCTAGCCGCAAGCTGATCCTCAAGGGCGCGGACGGGGTCGTATTCGTTGCGGACTCTCAGGAAGAGCGGCTGGACGCCAACTTTGAGACCATGGAAAACCTTCAGGAGCACCTGAAGGAGCACAAGCTAAATTTCGACACCATTCCGTATGTCCTGCAACTCAACAAGCGCGACTTGCCCAACGTTTTACCGGTTGAGGCTCTCACTCAGCAACTCCAGAAAAAGGGCGAGCCAGTCCTGGAAGGCGTAGCGGTCACCGGCCAGGGGGTCTTTGAAACGCTCAAGGAACTTGCCAAGCTGGTTTTAGCGGAATTGAAAAAGAGCGGGTGAGGTCGGCCCCGCCTTTATTTTGGATCAAAGTAAATTTTAGTCGAAGTGGGCGATTGCGGTAGCGTCGGAATCGAATGTCGGAATCGCCTCCACCAGCCTGGTGACCGTCAGCGCGTCTCGCACCCGTCCGTTGCCGCAAACCAGATAAAGCGCTCCGCCCTCTCGCGCTAATTGGATGGAGATGCGCACCAGCGCCGAAATCCCGGAGCTGTCGACCTGGGGTACCCCGTTTAAGTTCACCACCACCTTGCGGCCGCCATTCTTGATCGCTGCCTCCAGCGCATCATGAAGTTGCTCGCTCGGTTCTCCAATGGTCAGGCGCCCCTGAATCGCCAGTATATGCACGCCTTTCACATCGCTAAGGGTGATTTCCATCGGCGGATGTTCGGTCATTCGAGGGTCTCTTTCTTACCCCTTGGCAGGGTTGGTGCCGGGGCGCAATCCCCGCACCGGACGGCATTATACGATGATGGTTGTGAGGTACAAGGGCCGCATCGTCTCCGGTAGATCGGGCTTGGCGGGAACCCTCAAAAGCTCCGACCATAGGCTCTGATCGCTGGTGTTTAGGACCGATCAGGGCAGCTCCAATCGCCTCGCGCATCACAAAATTGAATAAATCAGATGAAAATTTCAACCGATTGTGGTGCATACCCGCGCGTATAATCGCGCTCGATAACTCGACAAAAGGTGATTCCTCGTCTGATCACGCGCCCGAAACCGGAGGCCTTGCAGGGTCGATCCGGTGATTGGCAGGTCACCACTTTGGGGTGGTCCAAAGATATGAAGCGTATGGCGCGGAAGTGTGGTCTGTTCTTTGCCATCCTATTCTGTTGTTTTCCTGTTCAAGCCCAGCAAAATCCCGCCACTCCGCCTTCCGCCGCTTCCCCCGATTCGAAAACCATCAGCGACAAATTGGCGCAGCTGGATCAGCGTGTAACTGCCGCGCAATCTTCCGCTGACAATGCCTGGATGCTGGTGAGCGCGGCGCTGGTTTTGCTGATGACCGGGCCTGGTTTGGCGCTCTTCTACGGTGGACTGGTACGCCGCAAGAACACCCTGGCTATCATGATGCAAAGCTTCATGCTCATGGCGGTGATCTCGATTCTGTGGGCTTTGGTTGGCTACAGTCTTTGCTTCGGTGGCAACGGTCCGGTGATTGGCGGATTCGAGCACGCTCTTCTGCGCGGTGTAGGGGCCGATCCCAATCCCGATTACGCCGGCACCATTCCTCAGTCCACCTTCATGATTTATCAGTTGATGTTTGCGGTGATCACTCCGGCGCTAATCACTGGTGCCACCGCGGAACGCATGAAATTTAGCGGCACGGTGCTATTCCTCACGTTGTGGTTTCTGGTGGTCTATGCGCCGCTGGCCCACATGGTATGGGGGAAGGGCGGATTTCTAAATGCCTCGCTGGGTGGGAAATTCCCCACGCTCGATTTTGCCGGCGGGACCGTGGTGCACATTAGCTCGGGAGTTTCCGCATTGGTGTGCGCACTTTATCTGGGCAAGCGCACCGGCTTTCCCAAGCAGCCGATGCCGCCGCACAGCATGGTCCTCAGCTTCATCGGAGCTTGCTTATTGTGGGTCGGCTGGTTTGGTTTCAACGCCGGGAGTGCGCTGGCGGCCAGCAGCTTGGCCACCAGCGCGTTCGTCGCCACACACTTCGCCGCCGCCGCCGCCGCGCTCAGTTGGAGCGCTGCTGAATGGATCAAGAATGGACGTGCCAGCGCCCTTGGTGCGATCTCCGGAGCGGTTGCCGGCCTGGTCGCCATCACCCCCGCGGCGGGATTCGTTGCCCCCTTACCCGCCATTGCCATTGGTTTGTTGGCTGGCGTGGTCTGCTACTGGATGGTCACTAAGGTCAAAGCCGTCTTCGGCTACGATGACGCACTTGACGCGTTTGGTGTTCACGGCGCAGGCGGCACCCTGGGCGCTTTGTTAACCGGAGTTTTCGCGCAGCAGGCGGTAAATCCCATCTTCGGCGCGGGAAAACCCACCGGCGGCCTGGACGGCCACTGGACTCAAGTAGGGAATCAATTGGTCGGCGTACTGATTGCTTGGTGCTTCGCTCTAGTCGGCACCATGGTCCTTCTTAAGATCACCGACCTGATCACCGGCGTGCGGGTCACTGCCGAACAGGAAATCGAAGGGTTGGATATAACTCAACACGGAGAAGAGGCTTACAACCTGGAGGCCTGAGCTGCTGAGCAAGGCGGCGATCCGAGGCACAATCTTGTACCGAATCTTAACGCGCCGTGTTGTGCACGTAACTTCAACACCACACGCCCTTTGAATCGACACCATTGTGACGGATATTGGTAATTGCAGCTTGGCAAGCGCGCGGAGCGAAATTCTTCATGATGAAACTCGAAGCAATCATCCAGCCCTCCAGGTTTGAGTCCGTTAAGGATGCTTTACGCGAAGTCGGGATTGAGGGAATGACGGTGACGGAAGTACGCGGCCATGGTCGTCAAAAAGGCCACACCGAGGTATATCGTGGCCGGGAGTACACCGTGGACCTGTTGCCTAAGCTCAAACTGGAAATGGTGCTGCCCGACAAATTGGTCAGTACCGTGGTCGACACCATTCTCAAGACCGCCAAAACCGGCAAGATCGGCGACGGTAAAATTTTCTTATCGCGGGTTGATGAAGCCATTCGCATCCGGAACGAAGAGCGAGGGGAGAACGCGCTCTGAGTGATCTGACCAGCACGGCACGTCTGGGTCTCTTTCCGGCTAAAGAATCCGCGCGGACCATGCCAACGTCTCCTCCAACTCTTTCGATGCTCGGGCCCCGGGCTGACGATGAGCGAAAGCGCATTCGGCTTCAATTTGAAGCTGGGGTGAGCGCGCGCGAAACGGTGCTTTCGCTCTGCGCGCTCGCCGACAGCAGTCTTCAGCAAATCTTCGCGCAGGTAGTGCGCGTCCATAACGCTGAAGCCCCCGGCTTATCCCTTTTGGCTCTCGGAGGCTATGGTCGTAAGCTGCTGTTTCCGTATTCCGATCTCGACATTCTGTTCTTGTTCGGCAGCGACAAGGCCGAGAATGAATACCGTCCGCTGATCTCCGATTTTTCTCGCATACTCTGGGATTTGGGTTTTCGCGTCAGCTCCGCCGGGCGCACTCTGGAAGAGTGTAAGCGAATCGAGGCGGATAACGCCGAGTTCCATTTGGCGTTGCTGGACCGGCGTTTTCTCGCTGGCGACTCGGAAGTTTTTGAGAAACTGGACACTAGGATTCTCCCCACTTCGGAAAAACAGGCCCGCCCGTTTCTGCTTGCCGAGCTCGACAAACTCACTCGGGAGCGCCTGACACGCTACGGCAATACCATCTTTCATCTGGAACCCAATGTGAAAGAAGCTCCAGGAGGTTTGCGTGACTTCCAGGCTGCGGTGTGGCTGCGGCAAATTGCCGGTGAACGAAAAGAAACGTTGAAGGCCAACGCCGTGGAAGATGAACTGTCGTTAGGAGCGGTTGATTTTCTCAGTGCCATCCGCTGCTTCCTGCACTACAGCAACGCGCGTAACGACAATACCCTCACTTACGAGCTGCAAGCCGGAGCCGCGGAGCGCTCCTTGGGGGTCTTCGACGGAGTCGCTCGCAACGCCGCGGAATGGATGCGCCTTTATTTTCGCCATGCACGAACTCTGAATCGGCAACTGTTGCGTAATCTGGAACAGAAAGCGGTCCTGCCCCAAAGCCTTACCAAAAGGTTTTTCAGCGCCGCCCGAGGCGCCAAAATCGAGCCGGACGACGGCCGGCCCTTCGTGGTGCGTGACGGCCTGTTTGAAGTGCTGGATCAGAGCGCCATGTCCGATCGCGCCGTTACGTTTGGCCTTTTCACCGAAGCGGCGCGCGCCGGTACTCCGCTGAGCCGACGTGCCGAGCGCGGCATTGCCTACATCATGAAGCACCCGGAACTCACGGTGCGCAACCCGGAGATTTCGTGGCCAGCGCTGCGCGAAATTCTGGGAGCGGACTATCCCGGTGTGGCTCTTCGGCCCATGCAGCGCCTGGGATTGCTGACCGAAGTTCTTCCTGAATTCGCGCGCATTGATTCCCTGGTGGTCCGCGATTTCTATCATCGTTACACGGTCGACGAGCATTCCCTCCGGACCATCGAGCATCTCCAGGAACTGGCCGATCCTCCTGATGCGCGAGGTGTCAACTTTCAGACCTTATGGAAAACCATCGATCGCCGCGACCTGCTGATTTTTTCCTTACTGCTTCACGATATCGGGAAAGGCATGAATGTCGAGAATCACGTCGCCGGTAGTCTACAGGCTCTGGACACTGCGGCGGCTCGTCTCCATCTTTCCGAAGAAGAAAAGACTGAAGTTCATTTTCTCATCGAGCATCACCTGGATATGTCCGCTACCGTGCAGCGCCGCGATATCTTCGATCCGTCCACCATTTCCGCGTTCGCAGGGATGGTGTCCAATCAGGAGCGTCTCCAGCGACTTTGCTTGCTCACCTATGCGGATATTCACGCGGTAAATCCCGAAGCGCTCACGCCCTGGAAAGCAGATATGTTGTGGCAGCTGTTCGTTGCCACCTCCAATCATTTCAGCCGCACGCTCGACCGCGATCGCCTGCACGTGCACGACGAAGTCTTGCTTCTTGATCAAGTGGCCGCGCACAGCCGTGCGGCAGGCACTGTAGAGATTGAACGTTTTCTGGAAGGGTTCCCGCGCCGCTATCTGGCGGTTCATTCTCCCGCGGAAATCGCTTCACACTTTGTTCTTTATCGAGGCTTGGCTCAACAATCGGTGCAAACAGATTTGCGGCAAACTGGTTCGGCCTTTTCTCTCACTTTGCTTACCGCCGATCGCCCCGCGCTATTTTCCACCATTGCCGGAGTACTCGCCGGATGGGGCATGAACATCATCAAAGCCGACGCTTTCGCCAACGCGGGTGGAGTGGTCCTGGACACCTTTCACTTCACCGACTTGCATCGCACCTTTGAAATGAATCCTACGGAAATCGAACGCTTCCGTGTAAATCTGGCGGAAATTGTCAATGGCAAGCTCCCCTTGGAGCCGCTGCTTCGAAGTCGCGATGTGGCCAGTCGCGCGAGACCTCCCAAGGTGGCCGTCGATGCCCGCACCACTTTCGATCAGCGTTCCTCCGACCACAGCACTCTGCTGGAAATTATGGCCCAGGATCGTCCCGGGCTGCTCTATGACATTGGTTCGACGCTCGCTCGGCTCGGCTGTAACATTGAGGTGGCGCTGATTGACACCGAAGGTCAAAAGGTCATCGACGTCTTTTATCTCACCGAGCAAGGCCAAAAGCTTACCCTCGCGAAGCAAGAATCCCTCGGCCAGGCCCTCCAGCAAAATCTCAATCAGTGATTCCAGGTTGCTCCGCCAAAGCCGGAGTCATGCCCGGGCAATTACCTTATTCTGAGTATTCCAGAGAAAGGAGACTCCGATGAAGTTTCCATCTGTCATTCGGTTCATGGTTCTTGGTTTGACGATCATGGGCGCTCCAGCGTTGCTGCCAGTGATGACCGGGTCCGCTCAGGCGGCCAGCCAATCGGTACCTACGGAAATTCACATCAATGCAGCAATTCCCGCGACGGTGCTGGTGCAGAGCCCCGCTGACACTCACACCGAATTGCAGATTATCTGTCTATTCGAGTCCGTTCCGGCAAACACCCTGCGCGGATCGCTAAACGAGATGAATGAAAAGCTGAAGGGCCTTCTCAGCATTATCCGCAGTCCCGATCTGTTTCGTGGACTACTCGGCGAGACCCTGCTGATCAATCCGCCTGCAGGCTCACTTTTCGCAAAGAGGCTCATGGTTATTGGTCTCGGCGATGCCCAGACATACGCGCCGCAACGCATGGAACTGGTAGGCTCGATTGTCTATCGCGAGGCCAATCGCCTGGGCATCGAACATCCGTTCTTCGCTCCCACGGTGCTGGATGGCGGCGTGACAAAATTCAATTCTGGCGAGACCGCCGAGCATTTCTTTGCCGGCTTTCTGCGCGCCGCTCGCACGGAGAAAATGCTTAGAGACGTAGGCGCATCAGCCGAACAGACGATTCAGGATATAACGTTTCTAGCGGGTCCAAGCCACGCGGTGGATACCCAGCACGGACTCGAACGCGCTGTCAGTAATCCGGAGAGGTAAGCTGCGCCATGCGGCAACCTTCAGGGTCTAATGAGAGATTGCATTCGTTGAGTCCTCGAACCGCCTAATCAGGCATCCGGGAAGACTGTTCAAAGTGGGGGAGAATTGGTGGTCATGTTGGTCCAAACAAATCGAATACGGATGCTCTTGCCACTACAATGCCAAGCATCTGAGTCGCCCCATGATTATTACTTTGCCTCCGTTTTGCAACGCCTGCGCGCGGATGGATGCAATCAGGTAGAACCTCCCGCCCAGCACGACCGCATGGATCTTCCGAGTGTGGCTGATGTCTTCGAGCGGGTTCGCGTCCAGTAGTACCAGGTCGGCCACGCGCCCCACCTGTATCGTTCCGTATGTGTCCGTCTTGCCTAGGAATTTTGCGGGGTTAAGCGTCGCCGTCTGCAACGCCTCCACGGGAGTGAAGCCACATTCCACGAGCAAAGCCAGCTCATTGTGCAGGTCGATGCCGGGCACCAGTGCCCAATCGGAGAAGTCTGTCCCTGCCATGATCGGAACGCCGGCCTTGTGCATCATCGCAACCAGTTGCATCTGCTTTCTGTGCACATCTAGTCGCGGTCCTAATGCCGCTGGGTCATTGCTCCAAAGAACGAATCCGCGCTCGTAGGCGACAAGAGTCGGCACAAACCAGGTACCGTTCTTGGCAAAACGCTCGAACAGTTGCTGGCCTGCCGGACCCAGATTTTCATCCAGCGCTTGTTCGACCGTTTTGGCCGTTGCCCCCTTCCGCCACAGGGCGCTCTCATTCACGGTTTCCACATGTTCAAGACTCGCGGCTCCGGCGTCAGATGCCTCGGCGGAGCTCACACCTTGGGGCAAATGAACGGCAACAGGTATATGTTCTTTCCGAGCGACCTCCATCAATGCAAAGAATGCCGCAGGAGGCAGCGCATTGTGGACCTTGATAAAATCGACGCCTTTCGCTTTAAGGTCGTGTACTGCCTGTCGCGCTTCTTCAGGCGTGCGCACCGTGAGCCGGTTTGTGGCTCCTTCTTTGGGGCCGTCCACGAAAGGACCGGCGCGGATAATGTGAGGTCCTACGCGTGTCCCCTTCTCAATCTCCGAGCGCCAGCGGTCGATTTGAGCGAGATCACCACCCATGTCGCGCACGCCAGTGACGCCATTCATGATCAACAATGGGAAAGCGTCTTGCGTAGCATCGGTCAGATGGCCGTGCATGTCCCAGAGTCCCGGCATCAGAAATTTACCACTCCCATCTACTACGTACGCACCAGTCGGAATCGAGACACTCTCGCTAGATCCAACGCCGGTGATATGGCCGCTGGCGATAACAACGGCGGCAGTTATGGAGAATTCGCTAAGTGGTATCGCTGGGAACTAGAGCTCACACCTAAGTCGGTCATTCCCGCCGTTACGATTAGCTCACCATCATCACGTTAAGCGAGATGTAGGGCATCCCAGTAATTTAGACGTTCGGGGCCTCAGTTTTTGGGTCAACTGCGAAAGCCAAGAAGGTCCGCTACTGTTCCCGCAGCAGTAACGCATTCGATCTGCGAAAGATGCTATTTTTATCGGTGTAATGAGCCACCGGACGTCCGTAGCGCCGTAACCCTTCCCCGAACGTCCGCAAGTTCTCTTCGGTACGGTCGTGCTCGGTGAAACGTGCATAGAAACGGCGGGTGACCCCAGACACTCTCACTTTGCAGCGACAAATAAGTGCACCAGCTTGACGTTGCGACGAAACCGCTATACTCTCCGTCCGCTGAAGTTTTAGGACCAGCCACTTAGGCCCGACGGAAATCAAAAGCAAACTTCGCAGGAGAGAAAAAATGAAGCGAGTCTTTATAATCTTGGCTGTTGTCGTTCTCTGTCTAGGTATTCCCGGCCTGATACTCGGCCAGGACAATCCCAACATTGGCACCTGGAAGCTCAACGCCGAAAAGTCAAAATACACGGGCGTGAAAGCACCGACGAGCCTCACCCGTACGGTAACGGCGGACGGCGACAGCGTGAAGTACAGCTTCGAGGGAACTGGCGCCGACGGCACCGCTCTGGCGTACGGTTTTACAGTGAAGTATGACGGCAGTGACGCTTCTATAACCGGTTCGGGAATGCCTTATGGCGCCGATCAAATCGCTATCAAACGCGTCAACTCCCATACGTTTTCCGCGACCTTGAAAAAGGACGGCAAGATAATTGGGACCAGTAGAAGCGTGGTGTCGCACGACGGCAAGACGACCACACTCGCAGGAAAAGGCACCGACGCAAACGGTAAGGCCGTGAGCAGTACGCAGGTTTACGAAAAGCAGTAAGAAGCAAGCTACGGTAGCAAGCGATTCATTGGCACCACGGGGTCGGCCCGCGTTCACACAAATAAAAGGAAGCTAATCATGAAGCTCGTAGTATCGGCAACACCTGCGCTTTTTCAACCTCGCGAGCTCGGCGTAGTGATTTGGCGATAGGGGAGACGACTCAACCCTGGCGTAGTGCGGAGATGATCGGCAACCGCGCAGCGCGGGCCGCCAGCAAAAGGCTGCCGATGACTCCCATCGTGGCGGCAAACAAAAGGACGTAACCCAGATCAGTGCAGGTGAAGTCGGCCCTTGAACATGGTCTTCCTGGCTGGTTGTGAGAACGACAGGCATACCATGGCATATGCAGCTTGAATCGGCTCTTTGCTCATCGGACTTGTCCTCCTTCTGTCCAACCGCTTCCAGAGATGGGCTTCTCCGTGCAATGCAGTGTTGCGCTGCGGCAATGTCCGCAGGCTCATCGCGAGTGTCTAGCCCTACGCGCTCTTCCGGGAGTCAGCGCATTATCCAAAAGGCGATTTGATTGCACTTGTTTGGGGGATGTGGGAATGGTCCTGATCCACGTCGGCATCGGCT
>Ga0302180_10000717_pt1 | contig 26561 bp, 21 predicted proteins | sample I_Palsa_E3_2_FD_200575 | JGI IMG/M metagenome (GOLD analysis project Ga0302180, IMG submission 200575) | Peat permafrost microbial communities from Stordalen Mire near Abisko, Sweden - I_Palsa_E3_2 | ecosystem: Environmental > Terrestrial > Soil > Palsa > Peat permafrost | place: Sweden...
CGCCGCTGGAGGCGCTAAACTTGCTGGCAGAGTTGAAGAGGCAGATTGAATAGCAATGCCGAAAGCCAGCGCGACTGAGCCACACATCGGCCAGCTCCTGATCATCGGGTTCGGTGGAACCGCCATGTCCTCGCGGCTCGCTTCCCTGCTCGTGAAGATTCAGCCGGCGGGTGTGATTCTGTTTGCCCGCAACCTTACCGGAGCTCGGCAGACGCACGAGCTATTGCGGGAGTGCCAGAAATACGTGGACACGCCGCTTTTTACGTGCGTCGATCTCGAAGGCGGGACCGTCGATCGTTTCCGCGACGTGATCGGATCAGCGCCTTCTCCGGCAGAGGTTTTTGCGACAGGCAGGCGAAACCTTTTTCGCAAGCACGGGTGCGTAATCGGTGAAAACTGCCGCGCGCTCGGCTTTAATGTGGATTTTGCTCCGGTGCTCGACTTGGCTTACGAGGCTTCGCGTTCTGTGCTCAGCTCTCGGGCGGTCTCGCATGACCCGAAGCGGGTGATAGCCTACGCACGCGAGTTTCTGCGCGGACTAAGCGACGCGGGCGTGGTCGGCTGTGGCAAACACTTTCCCGGACTGGGCGAGGCCACGCTCGACACGCATCGTGAACTTCCGGGCGTAGACAAGCCGCTGCGCAAGCTCTGGGGGGAAGACCTGCTTCCTTATCGCGCACTGCGGCGCGAGTTGCCCTTCATCATGATTTCGCACGCGGCGTTTCCCGCCGTGACAAAAGACCGCACTCCCGCATCACTCTCGAAGAGATGGATCACCGCCATTCTGCGCGAAAAAATTGGCTATCGCGGTCTGATCTGTTCCGACGATCTGGAGATGGGCGGCGTGCTGGCGGCCGGGCCGATCGAACAAGCGATGATTGGGTACATCCTCGCCGGAGGTAGTCTTGGCCTGATCTGTCATCAGGAGGACCTCATTTTGCGCGCGTACGAGGCATTGGTCGGCGAGGTGCAACGCGACAGCAAGTTTCGGAGGAGAGTGCAGGAATCGGCGCGACGCGTGCTGGCCTTCAAGAAGAAATCGTTGTTCATAAGCAAATCGAAGGCGGTTCAACGCGCTCCCACCGGCGCTCAAGTCGAAAAACTGTCGCGGCAACTCTGGGAATTTGGGGAAGAGATTCGCATGGCCACGCTCGGTTGCGAGGACCGCGCATGATTGTTGCCGGCGTGATGAGCGGAACCTCGGCAGACGGAATTAATGTGGCGCTCGTGCGGGTTGCCTCTTCCGGCAAGGGACGGGCCAGAGGCTCGGCACAGGAGGACTCCGAGTCCGGCTTCACACTTCTTGGTCACGAGGAATATCTCTATCCCGACGCGGTGAGGCGATTAATCCTCGAAATGATGAACGCGGAATCAGCTCGGGTTGCGGATCTCGCGCGGTTGAATTTTCTTCTCGGTGAGCTTTACGCGGAGGCGGTGTCGAAGGGCGCGCGCAAACATCGTGTGAAGCTCGATTTGGTGGGGTGTCACGGACAGACGCTCTATCATCAGGGAGTGGCCGAGCGTTATCTCGGACGAAAATTTGCTGTGACCTGGCAAACGGGTGAAGGTGCGGTCATTGCGGCTCGGCTCGGCGTGCCCGTCGTCTCTGATTTTCGTCCTGCGGATATCGCTAGTGGAGGAAAAGGCGCGCCGCTGGTGCCGTTTCTCGATTATTCCCTGTATCGCGACCGACGAACTGGCAGCTCTGCGCAGAACCGGATTGCACAGAATATTGGCGGCATCGCCAATCTCACGGCGATTCACGCAGGAGCGTCGCTCGGGGAGGTCGTTGCTTTTGACACCGGCCCTGGCAACATGGTGATCGATGCTGTCATGGAGGACCTGTTCGGGAAGCGATACGACAATAATGGTAAGGTTGCGGCATCAGGGAGCGTGCTGGATGAGGTGATTGCGCGGTTGTTGCGCTCCCGTTTTTTTCGGCAAAGACCTCCGCGCACCGCCGGACGTGAAGAATTTGGCCGCGAATACGTGGCCCGCTTTTTGGGGCTTTGCCACGGCGCCGGGAAGGCAGACGTCGTGGCCACGGCGACCGCTCTCACGGCCCGGTCCATCGCCGACGCGGTGGAACGCTTCGTGTTGCCGGAGTTTGTCACGAGCAGGCCGAAAGCCAATCATCATCTGGCCAACCGTCGTCAGGGCAGGCCCAAGCAGGCCAATCACCAGCAGGCCAATCAGATGATCGTCTCGGGAGGAGGCGCGAAAAATCCTACGCTCATATCCATTTTGCGTCGCGAAATGATAGCGTTGGGCGTGAAGCTGCATTTCTCCGACGAGTTCGGCGTTCCGGCGCAAGCAAAGGAGGCACTGGCGTTTGCATTGCTTGCATATGAAACGTGGCATCGTCGCCCGAGCAACGTGCCCTCGGCTACGGGGGCGAGGCGCGCGGCAATCCTCGGAAAGATTTCATATGCGTAAGACGCATAGGGCGAAGGCGCAGGCCGAAGCAAAAAACAAATTTGTTGTTTCGCTCAAGGCGACGGCATTTTTGTTGGTCGCGAGCGGATGCCTGCTACCTCTCGTCTCCTGCTCACAACCTCCCGATCCCAATACGCTGGTGATGATTATCGAGAATAGTCCCACGAATCTCGATCCGCGGGTGGGAATTGACGGATATTCGGAGCGTATCGACGAACTGCTCTTCGACGCCTTGCTGACGCGCGACGAGCATTTCAATGTTCAGCCCGGACTGGCCGAGCGTTGGGAGATTCCGGACCCGCTTACTTACGTTTTTCACCTGCATCACGGAGTAGCATTTCACGATGGGCGTCCGCTCACTTCCCGCGACGTAAAGTGGACCTTCGATTCCCTGCTCCAGGGCAAGATTCGCAGCACGAAAACCTCGGCGTACCGTTACGTCGATCGGATCGCCGCGCCAGATGATCTCACGGTGGTCTTCCACCTGAAAGAACCGTACGCGACCTTGCTGTGGAATCTCTCGGAAGGCGCGATCGGCATCGTGCCCTACGGCACGCTCGATGAAATGACGCGGAGGCCGATCGGCTCGGGACCATTCAGATTCGTGAGTGCTGAGCAGGACAAGGAGATTATCGTCGAACGCAATAATGATTACTGGGGAGCAAAGGCGCGTCTCGCGCGGGTACGGTTTACGGTTGTGCCGGACGCGACGACGCGAGCCCTCGAATTGCGCAAAGGGAGCGTGGACCTCGCCATCAACGCGGTTACCCCTGACACGGTAGCGGCTCTTGAACGCGAACCGAATCTGCAAATCGAACGCGGGCCGGGGACGATACTCTCTTACATCGCTTTCAACATACGGGATCCGCTCTTGCACGATCTGCGAATACGGCAAGCGATCGCCTGCGCAATCAACCGCCGCCCGGTGCTGCAGTACCTCTGGCGTGACCTGGCGCAACCGGCGTCCAACCTACTGCCGATCCAGAGTTGGGCCTATGATGCGGATGCAACCGGATTTGAATACGATCCGGAGAGGGCAAAGCAAATCCTCGACGCGGCTGGATATCCGATGCAAAATGGCGTGCGATTTCATCTCACGCTGAAGACTTCGACTGAGGAAAGTACGCGGTTGATGGCGGCCGTGCTGCAGCAACAATTGCGCGATGTGGGAATTGCCCTCGATATTCGCACCTACGAGTTTGCTACGTTTCTTGCCGACGTCACGAGCGGCGCGTTTCAGATTTATTCGTTACGCTGGATCGGCGGCAACGAAGACCCCGACATCTTCGACACCGCCTTTCAGTCGCGCAATTTCCCCCCGGTGGGAAGGAATCGTGGTTTTTATTCCAACTCGAGTGTCGATGGCCTGATTGACGAGGCGCGACGCGAGATCGACCAGAGCATCCGCAAACGGCTTTACGGCCAGGTGCAGGAGATTCTGGCGCATGATGTTCCGTCTGTTAACCTCTTTTACCTCGATAATGTGCTGGTGCATACGCGCCGGGTGCGTGACGTGAGCTTGAATCCCTCCGGAAATTACGATTTTCTGAAGACAGCCAGGATCAGTGAATAGCAACCTGCGAGTGCACAACCGAGGCAATTTTCAGCGTGATAACATCGGAAGTCGGACTTCTTGATTCGATGATGAGCTCCGTGATTCCTGAGATCTGACACGTCACACTTGGGACCTGCGTTTGAAAATTCTTTTTATCGGTGACATTTTTGGCCGTCCGGGACGAACGATCGTAAAGGACCGGCTGCCTGAACTCCGCAAGCAGCACGCCATCGATCTGGTGATTGCCAATTGCGAAAATGCCGCGGCAGGGTTCGGAATCACGCCGCCCCTGGCGGAAGAACTGTTCGATCTCGGGATCGACGTGATGACCACCGGTAATCATGTCTGGGACAAGCGCGAGATTATCGAATACTTTCAAATGGCGGATGGTAATCCGCACAGTCCGGCGCGGCGGTTATTGCGACCGGCAAATTTTCCGCGGAACTTGCCCGGTTGGGGAGTCTACGAAGGCCAGAAAAACGGCGTTGCCTATGCCGTCGTAAACCTTCAAGGACGCGTTTTCATGGGGTCGAGCGACGATCCCTTTCGTTACGCCGATCAGCTCTTGGAACAGATCAAAGCGAAAATTATTTTTGTGGATTTTCATGCCGAAGCCACATCCGAAAAGGTTGCCTTCGGGTGGTATTTGGACGGACGGGTTACTGTCGTCGTGGGCACGCACACGCATGTTCCCACCGCGGACGAAACCGTTCTGCCTAAAGGCACTGCGTACATCACGGATGTCGGCATGACGGGTCCTTATGACAGTGTTATTGGAGTGAAGAAAGAATTGGTAATCGACAGGTTTCTCAGCGGAATGCCGGCACGCTTCGAAGCGGCAAATGGCGATGTGCGACTGTGCGGTGTCGTGGTCCTTTGCGACGACCAGACTGGCCGAGCCACGCGGATGGAACGACTGATGGTGCGGTGAGGGGGCTATGTTTTTCCCGTTAAGACCGTTACGGTAGTTCCCCGGACGCAATTTCTTTTGCAAGACGGCTGCGGCGTGGCATTCTATAGTAACCGTATGCGCTCGGTACTCGCAGGTCTTATCTTGTTGCTCGCAGGAGTGTGTTTGGCCGCGGATCCCCCTCCAATTTTGGTGCCGTCGATCTGCTCCAGTTCTAGTGGTGCCCCGGCGTGCAGCGGCCCAGCCAAGGATCTCAAGGCGGCGCATCAAGCTTTCAAGCGCGGCCTCAAACTCGAGAAAGAGCAAAGCCTCGATCAGGCTTTCTACGAATTTGAGGAGGCGGCACGTCTTGTTCCGCAAAACGTGGAATATCTAACGGCGCGGGAGATGACGCGACAACACTTGGTCGGGTTGCACTTGCAGCGCGGAAACAGCGATCTGAGCGACGGCCGACAAGTTGAGGCGATGGCCGAGTTCCGATCTGCGCTGATGCTGGATCCGCAAAACGAATTTGCACAGCAGCGCGCGCTTGACGCTCTGGGGTCAGCGCCCGTGCGTGCCCCGGGCCAGCCACGGTTGATCGCCAGCGCCGATAGCATCGACCCCCTCCCGAACACCGACCACCATGACTTCCACTACCGCGGGGATTCGCGCGGCTTGATCAACGCCATCGCCGCGAGCTACGGGCTCACTGTAATCTTCGACGACAGCTTTCCCAGCCGCCGCGTGCGATTCGACTTGGATACCGCGGATTTCGCAACCGCTATTCAATCCGCGTCGGAGGCCACGAAGAGCTTTGTGGTGGCGCTCGAAGACAAAGTTCTTTTTGCCAGCGCAGACAACCCCGAGAACCATCGGCTTTACGATCGTATGGGCCTGCGCTCGTTCTATATCCCCGGCGATATGCCAACCCAGGATTTGAATCAGCTGGTGAATTCGCTACGAAGTTTGCTCGATTTCAAGTTCGCGAGCCTCAGTGCCGGGACCAGCACGATCACACTGCGGGGACCGTTGGCAGCTCTGGACGCCGCGACCCAGTTTCTGGGACAACTCCGTAACGAGCAGCCGGAAGTAATGCTCGAGCTGAAGGTCTACCAGATCAGCCATACCTACATGAGGAATATTGGGGTGCATGTTCCCGATACCTTCAACTTATTCAACATTCCGGCGGCCGCGCTCCTCGCTCTGAGCGGGCAAAGTGTCCAAAGCTTGATCAACCAACTGATTTCCTCCGGCGGCATCAACCAGGCGGGGAATACGACGATTTCCGCGCTGATCGCACAATTGCAGAGTCAGCAGAATTCGGTTTTCAGCCAACCGGTTGCTACCTTTGGCGGCGGACTCACGCTCTTTGGACTTAGTCTCGATCAGTTGTCCGCCGCGCTTACGATGAGTAAAAGTGACGTGCAGGAGCTTGATCACGTAAGCCTGCGTGCCTCCCAGGACAAAGACGCAACCTTCAAACTTGGATCGCGTTATCCCATCCTCAACGCCAGCTTTGCGCCCATCTACAATAACCCGGCCATCGCGCAGGTGGTTGGGAACCAGTCTTACACCGCGCCGTTTCCTTCTGTCAGTTATGAGGACATCGGGCTCACGCTGAAAGCGAAGCCTCAGGTGCACAGCAATTCAGACGTGGTCCTGGATCTCGAAATTCAGTTCCGCACCTTGGGAACCGTGAGCACGAACGGCATTCCTAACATTTTGAATCGCGAGTTCAAGGGGGGAATTACGGTCAAGGAAGGAGAACCGGCAATCGTCGCCGGGATGATTACCAAGTCTGAATCGAATACCCTGAACGGCCTGCCCGGATTCTCCAGCATTCCTGGCCTCCGGCTTCTCACAGGACAAAGCACGAAGCAGGAAGAGAACGATGAACTGCTGATCCTGATTACTCCACACGTATTGCGCGACGCGGAGCACACCGAACCACACGAAATCTGGTTGAGCAGATAGGTAATCGGGGGATCCAGCCACCGGGTCGTCCTACGATCTAGAAGCCAAAGCCAAAGGCTCCTGACTTTTGAGGAGCCGATCGGACGATATCCAATCGCGCTATTTCTGCTTCGCCTCGAAGTCCACAATCTTTTTCAACACATCAACGGGCGCCCCACCGGATACAGCGCGGCCGTTAACGAATAGAGTCGGCGTGCCATTCACACCAACTGACTTTCCCAGTGCCATTGAGGCCTCGATTCTTGCTTTCGTATCAGGTTTGGCTGCGCAGGCGGCAATCTCATCCGCATTGGCACCGGATGCGGTAGCGATCGCCTTCAGTTTTTCATCGGCGTTGGATTCAGTGATGTTGGTCTGGTCCTCGAAGGTTTTCTGGATAAACTTCCACACGGCATCGTTTGAAGCGCGACCGACGCAGTCGACATAGTCCGCCGCCTTCTCCGCCCAGTTATGCATCGGCAGCGGAAAATTCTGAAAAACGAAATGTGCGTCAGGTTCCTGCGCCACCAACTGCTCGATTACCGGCGAAGCCTTCTGGCAATGCGGGCATTGCATATCGCTGAATTCGACAATCGTTACCGCCGCCTTTGCCGGGCCTTTGGCGGGACCGTTTACACCCTTATCCAGTTTTGTGCGGTTTTCTTCAAATGGCTTCGGGCCAAAGGCCAGAATATCGCCATTAATCGCGTGCTTGCCATCCGAACTCACCAGCAAGCGACTCTGATTAGAACCCTGCGAGGTCGTAAGATTAACCAAAACCTCGGCCAACCCTGGAACCTCGGAAGGACGAATCTCAGCCACCTTCCAGCTGATCGAAGAGTCGTAGCCAAACATCTGAAACAGGAAGGCGTTTACAGTCTCCTCGGTGGGAAGAACCGTCGCGATGTCAGACGCAGATGTTTTGGCTGCCGGTCGCGACTGCAGAGTCGGAGCGGTTTGAGCGATAGCTGATCCAGACAACAGAAGAAGTATGAGCAGTTTGCGATGCAATTTCATGGTCTAGGATCCGATCGAGGTTGATTGTTACAAAAAGTAATGAGGTTGTCACCGTAACAAATGCAAGCCCGTAACATTAGGACCATATCAGCCGCCCTCCTGCTCGGTGGGTGGGACACCATCGTTTTCGTGACTTTATTTTGGTTCAGTCCCACGTCGTTGATTAGAACTCCGCTTTAGCCGCGATAGGGAATCTCCGGCCATAGCCAAATGCCTTGGCTGAGATCTTGATCCCGGGCGCCGCCTGCTGTCGTTTATACTCACTGCGCTCGACCATTCGAATCACTCGCCGCACCAGATCGGGATCGAAGTTGTGCTGTTTGGCGATCTCCTCGGCCGAACGAGACTCCTCCACGAAATCTTCGACGATTGCATCCAGCACCTCGTATGGCGGGAGCGAGTCCGAATCCTTCTGATCGGGCCGCAACTCTGCCGAAGGTGGTTTGGCAATTGTTGCCTCCGGAATGATTTGACGCCGTGAGTTCACGTAATCGCTCAGCCGATACACCAGAGTTTTGGGCACGTCCGAGATCACTGCGAGCCCACCGACCATGTCGCCGTAGAGCGTGCAGTAGCCAACGGCCAATTCACTCTTGTTGCCGGTTGAGAGCACCAGCGCTCCGAATTTGTTCGACATGGCCATCAGCAATAATCCGCGAGCGCGGGACTGAATATTTTCCTCCGTAACGTCTTCCGGCATCCCGGCAAACACCGCGGCCAGTGTCTGGCGCGTGGCTTGGTAAATTTCGCCAATCGAGAGCAATTCGAAGCGAATTTTCAGGTTCCGAGCCAACTCTCGCGCGTCATCAATCGATCCGCACGAAGAATATGGTCCCGGCATGCCAACACCGATGACGTTCTCGGGGCCGAGGGCATCGGATGCAATCGAAGCAGTGAGAGCGGAATCGATGCCGCCACTTAGTCCGATAATCGCCCGCTGGAAGCCACATTTGTGAACGTAGTCTCGTGTGCCCAGCACCAGCGCCTCATACACGCTGGCTTCTTCGCCCGCGATCTGGTGGTGAATCTCTCCGGTGAGTGTCTGGGAATCAAAATAGATCAGGTCTTCCTCGAACGACTTCCCTTGCGCGATTACTTCTCCGTCAGGCGCAATCACCAAGCTCGATCCATCGAAAACGAGACTGTCATTGCCCCCCACCTGGTTCACCATTGCAACGGGCACCTTCTGATTCTTCGCGATGGCGGCCAGCATATCCCGGCGCAGCTCGCGCTTGCCAAGCCAAAAAGGCGAAGCCGAAATGTTGAGCACGAAGTTGCCGCCAGCCCGAACCAGCTCTTCGACCGGATCGATCCCATAGAGGCGCGGGTTCCAGAAGCGCTTGTCGTTCCAGGCATCCTCGCAGATTGTCAAAGCCATTTGCTTGCCGCAGAAGCTGAACAATTGCTGGCTTTTCGCGGGGGCAAAGTTGCGCATTTCATCGAAGACGTCGTAGGTGGGCAGGAGCATCTTCGACTGTACGAAGTCGATGCGGCCGTCGCGCAGGAGAACGGCAGAATTCATCACTTTTTTGCCCGACTCGGCCTGCGCTGGGCTCACCATTCCGCAGATGACGGAAATACCCTGCGTGCTGGCGGCGATGCTATCGACTGTGGCACGATTGCGCGCGACGAACGAGGGCCGCTCCACCAGATCAAGAGGTGGGTAACCACAAACGGAGAGTTCGGGAAATAGAACCAGACCGGCGCCAGCACTCTGCGCCTGCAGCGCAAATCGGATAATCTTGGCGGCGTTGCCGGAGAAGTCGCCTACGGTTGAATTAATCTGCCCCAGGGCAATCTTCACATTATTAGTGTAAAGGCACAGCAGTTGAAGATGCCAATCGGCTCGCGACGGGCGGCCAACTGAGCGGAGCCGAAAGCTCACGAAAGAAATCCGCTGGTGGCGCAATCCGGATTGAGCGGCGCTGCGCCACGGTTCTCGTGAAATGCCTGGTGTTGTGGGTTGGCAATCAGTCGGGTTGGCGGCCATGGTAGAGAGGAGCGCGGGCAGATCGGCGGGCGGATACAACCATGAAGGTTGAAAATCTCTCCCTTCAGATTTCAGGGAATAGCAGCTGGCGAGGTCCAATTAGGCCCGGGATCGGACCCGGGAGGACCGGTCGGTTGCGGCGCCATCACCGGGGGCGCACTGGATGGATTGGCAGGACTGGAGTCCGGCATCTCTTCTCCCGGACGCCTTAATGTTGGCGCGTTCGCCGGCCGCTGGTCCTGCTTCCTGGCAACAGTCGGCGTGCCTAACTCGATTTCCTTTTCGACCCGCACAATCTTCTGGCCATCGACCTTCATGGTCTCAACGCGCACCACCTCGTCGCCAACAAAGCGCACAAAATCAACGTCCTGCGGGGGGTTGCCGTAGATCCATTCCTCGTATTCCACCTGATCCGCGGTTTCGCGGATTTTCCTGGGCGGACGCCCCATGGCGTAAAGAACCATTTCGTGATTCATACCCACCAGCACGTGATGAATCTTGATGGCCTCTTTCACCTGCGGAGAAACGCTCTCCAGATAAGCTTCGAGGGCAGTTTTGGCATCGAAATCAAACACAGGGCGAAGCAATTTCTTCAGCTCCGTGCCAGTTATCTCGGGCACATACTGGTCGAAGTAAAGATCCACATAAGAACCACGCGCGTTGGCGGATGCATCCCCCGGGCCCACTGGCTCAGATTCGACCCCGCCCGAAATCTGGATGTGCTGATACCACTTGTGCTTGACGGGGCCGCCGTTGATCTCGAAACGGATGTGATCATCTTTGATGGTGACGTCGCTGATGCGGGCACGGTCGCCAGGTTTCACCGCCGGCCCCCAGAGCGAGATCAACTGTTGCAGTTCAACGCCGTTGGGCGTAACGGTTCCGTTCCTGATTTTCAGTCCCGTCTTACCCATGGGAAACTTCGCGCGGATATAGACCAGTTCTTCACTAAAGTTGTGGACGATCTGTTGGCGAGTTTCCTTGGAAATCTTCGAAGGCGGCGGCGTGCTACCGGCGATCGCCTGGGAAGACAATGTCAAGATGACCACCTACCATCGAGGGCCACTGGCGCGAACGTGGAAGAACCGCATACTAAACCCCGCCGACTCACCTATTATAAACCGGCTTGATGGTCACCCGCGCGTTGAGTACCTCGGTAACGGTGAGTTGTACCTTAAGCACCTGCGGTAACCACCGCCGACCAACTTAGAATTGCATACAGGACGGACCAGTTCACCCCGCGCTTGGGCCGACAAAATTCTTTTGCCGTTAAAGCTTCCCATTCCGGCGCGCATTCCGCTCCTCTACGTCATTCTTGGCGTATTGCTGACGATCAGCGTTCTTCCCATGTATTTCTATTCGGTTCAGATCGAAAACATGAACCGCTCGCGACTCAAGACCAACGAAATGCTGCTACAAAACACGGTCACGCGTTCTCTGGCCGACGACATCGCCCAGCATCAGGAAGCGCTGCACATGATGCTCGCCAATCTGTCATCTTCGGTTCAGGTGATGCTGCTGGCGAATCCAACCGGAAGTGACCCGGGTGCCCAGAAGCTTCTGACGCCAGAGCTACGCGCGATGCTGGAAAATTTCGTTTCGTCGTCGAATGACATCGCCTATGCCACGCTGTTGAACGCGGATGCCAAGGGAGTTTCGGCGGGACGCATCGAGCCCGACGCTTTTCTGCAACGAGAATTGGAGCGAGCCTATCAGGCTGCGCGTGAAGGACGCGGCTACAGCGGACAGACCCTGGTGGTGGGCGCCGGAAAGTCCGCCCGCACCGTCATGCTGGTCAGCCTTCCGATCATGTACGACGGCCGCTTCCTGGGAATGATTGGCTCGGTCGTCGATATGGACTACCTGATCCGCCGCTTGCAGCAGGTCAGTCTGAGCGGATTGATGCCCTACGTTGTAGACAGCCAGGGGAGGCTGGTAGCGGCCGCGACTCCGCAATATGCAACGGGACAGGACATGAGCCACTTTGAGATCGTCCGCAGTTTCGTGGGCGATGGCGCGAAGGCGCAATTGGCCGCGACTCGCGAATTTACCATTCAGGACGGGAAGAATGCGACGGAGATGCTGGGAACGTACAGCCCGGTAACCTCTCTCGATTGGGCGGTTGTGGTGCAGAAACCGCGGGAGGAAGCTTATCGCGGGATTTACGAAATGCAGCGGACTGGCCGGCTTCTGGCCTGGCTCGCAGTTTTTGTCAGTGTAGGTTTGAGTATTCTCTCCGCGCGCCGCATCACCAGCCCGCTCCAGGTGTTGACGCGATCCAGTCAGGCCATCGCGCGGGGCGACTTCTCGCAGCGCGTTCATCTGAAAACGCGCACCGAGATCGGTGAACTGGCAACCACGTTCAATACCATGTCGGAAGAACTGGAACAGTTTGTTGAAGATCTGAAGCGAGCCGCAGAGGAAAACAAGAATCTGTTCATGGGCTCAATCCAGACGCTCGCTGGCGCCGTCGATGAAAAGGATCCCTACACGCGCGGCCATTCCGACCGGGTCACAAAATACTCGATGATGATCGCTACAGAAATGGGACTGGATCCGGGATTTCTGGAGATTCTGCGCATTTCGGCGCAATTGCACGACGTCGGAAAAATCGGCATCGAAGATCGCATCCTCAAAAAGCCAGGAGCGCTAACGCCGGAAGAATTCGAGATCATGAAAACCCACACCACCAAGGGGGCGAACCTCCTGCGCCCGGTGCCGCAGTTGCGCGAGATGCTTCCAGGAATCGAACTGCATCACGAAGCTCTCAACGGACGCGGTTATCCCTATGGGCTGAAAGGTGATCAGGTTCCCTTGCTGGCACGGGTAATCGCCGTGGCCGACACCTTTGACGCGCTAACCACAAATCGTCCCTATCAAAAAGCGCATGATTCGGAACAAGCTCTGGGCATCATTCAGAACCTTTCGGGCCAGCGTCTCGACCCCAAGGCCGTAGCCGCGTTGCTGGCGGTGTTTGAGCGAGGCGAGATACGTCTTCCAAGGCAAGCCACGCAGACCATCGCGCTGGAAATCGACCCATCCGCCACGCCACCGCCGATCCTCCCACCGGATCCTCTGACCGTCGAAATCACGCGAACTTAAGGCAATTGGTCATTTGCACTTTGTAACGGGAACTGGCAATCTCTCCCATCGCTCGGAGTCTTATATTACAAAACAGCAATTCCTCGCCTCGCTTCTCCTATAATCAAGTCGGACACTCATGATTCAAACTCTGTTTGGCAGCCTTGACGAAGTACAGAAACCTAGTTTCATCGAGCGGATGAAGGAGGCCGTCTCGCGCACGCGCGAGAATCTGGCTGAACGCATAGAAGACGTTGTTTCTATCGGCAAAGAGATCGACCGCTCCACGCTGGACGATCTGGAAGCCACCCTGATCGGCGCCGACCTCGGCACAACGACGACGCATGAGTTGCTCGCAAAACTGCGCGACAAGGCCGATCGGAAGCAGATCAAAGACGTCGACGAGCTCAAGCGTCTGCTGAAGGAAGAACTCCTGGCGATCCTGACATCGACCACCTCGCAGCCCGTGAACAGGGTGGATGGCACGCCGGAAGTCATTCTCGTAGTGGGCGTGAACGGCACTGGCAAGACGACGACGATTGGGAAATTGGCGCAAGTATTTCGTTCGCAAGGTAAAACGGTGTTGCTTTGCGCGGCCGATACGTTCCGAGCGGCGGCGATCGAGCAACTGGAAATCTGGGGACAGCGCACAGGAACGGAAGTGATCAAAACAAAAGCTGGAGGTGATCCCGCAGCCGTGCTGTTCGATGCGCTGCAAGCGGCAACCGCCCGCAAGACCGATTACGTGATCGTCGATACAGCTGGCCGTCTGCACACGAAGCAAAACCTGATGCTCGAGCTTGAGAAAATGAAGCGAACTGCACAACGCATCGTTCCCGGCGCGCCGCACGAGACGTTGCTGGTAATGGATGCCACAACGGGCCAGAATGGATTGCAGCAGGCAAGGCAGTTCACGCAATCATCGGGAGTTACGGGAATCGTGCTGACCAAGCTCGATGGCACAGCCAAAGGCGGCGTGGTGGTGGCGATTTCGCGTGAATTGGGACTGCCTGTCCGGTTTGTCGGCGTAGGGGAAAAAGCGGGCGATCTGCTGCCGTTTGATCCCAGGGAATTCGTGGAGTCGCTGTTCTCCTGAAGATCGTCCTGGGGCGGCGAGGGAGTATCTATGATTAGCATCTGGTGGCAGTTCGCGATCGCCCTCATGGTTTTGTGGGTCGTTGTACGCTTTGTGCGAAGCCTGCTTAGTCCTCGAGAACCGTCCGAATCCCGTGGAGATCCATTGGCGGGTGTACCGGCACCCAAAAGACGGGGTCCGCAGAGTCGATCTGGCGCGGTAGCATTGGCGGAGCCGGATGAGGATGAAGAGAATCGCAGTTTTCCTCCTCGAAAATTGTAGCGCGTCTTTTTCGATGTCCACCGGTGCAATAGTCTCAGTGATCTCATGTCGAACGACGAACAACACATGCGCAGAGCGCTGGAGTTGGCGCGAGCTGGCATAGGGCTCGTCTCGCCAAATCCCATAGTAGGCGCGGTCATAACGGACGCATCGGGCCGCGAAGTTGGAACTGGCACGCACACCTATGACGGCATCAAGCATGCAGAGATTCTGGCGCTCGAAAAAGCAGGCGAGCGAGCGCGTGGTGCAACTCTCTACCTGAATCTCGAACCATGCTCGCATCAAGGCCGCACTCCTCCCTGCGCCGATGCCGTGATTGCGGCTGGAATCAGCCGCGTAGTCTGCTCCATGCAAGATCCCAATCCACAAGTGGCAGGTCAAGGATTCTCAAAACTGCGCGCCGCCGGAATTAAAGTCGAAACCGGCCTATATCAGGCAGAAGCAAAAAAGCTGAACGAAAGTTTTGCCAAATTCATTCGTCAAGCGAAGCCGCTGGTTACGCTGAAATCGGCGATGACCCTGGATGGAAAAATCGCTGACGCCACGAAACCAGGTATCGATTCGTGCGCAACCGCATCTCCAATGGAAGGCGCTCGGAGCGGTTACCACTGGATCACGGGCGACCTGGCACGCCGGCACGTACAGCAACTGCGCCATGAAAGCGACGCAATTATGGTGGGAGTTGGAACGGTGATGGCGGATGATCCGCTGCTGACCGATCGCAGCGGACGGACGCGCCGGCGTAAGCTGCTCCGAGTGATTCTCGATTCATATCTGCGGATCCCGCTCGAATCACGAGTGATCGAGACCGCTGAAAATGATGTTCTGGTGCTCTGTTCCGCTGCGGAGGGAGAAAAGAAAGGCGCGCTCGAAGCAAAAGGAATTCGCGTTCAGGAAATATCGTCCAGCCCGGCTGACGCTCGTCCCGACTTCGCTGCGATTGTCCGCACCCTGGGAGAATTGCAGATTACGAGCCTTCTTCTCGAAGGTGGGGCGCTGGTGAATGGCGCAGCCCTCGCGTCGGGAGAGGTTGATAAAGTGTTCCTCTTTTACGCCCCGAAAATTCTTGGCGCAGGCGCAGTGCCATTCATAGCCGGTGAGGATCTGGTCGGAAAGCCACAGTGCGTGCAGCGCTACGAGTTACATCGCTTCGGAGAGGACTTCGCGGTAGAGGGCTATCTCCGTGATCCCTATTCGGGGGGCGCATGAGTTTCATGGAACTGCGCGCAGGCTACAGTTGTCCGGGAGGTAGTCAATGTTTACAGGAATTGTTGAAGAAGTTGGCAAGATCGTAAGAATAGAGCAACACGGAGAGAATCGCCGAATCGTCATCGAGGCTGCAACCACGCCCGGAGAACTCAAGACCGGTGGCAGCATAGCCGTGAGCGGTGTTTGCCTTACAGCGCTTGACATCAGACCAAAATCCTTCCGCGCGGATCTTGCGCCAGAGACCTGGGCGCGAACCTCATTTTCGCGCCTTCACGAGGGCGCGCTCGTAAATCTCGAGTTACCAATGAAGGCCAACGGCCGATTCGATGGCCATATCGTCCAAGGTCACGTGGATGGCGTGGGCAGGCTGCTCGAATTCGATCGTATAGCCGATTCCCGGAACTGGTGGCTGCATATTGAAATTCCGGCGGAGGTCGAGAAGTACACGGTATTCAAGGGTTCGATCTCGATCGAGGGCATCAGCCTGACCGTTGCCAAGCTCGAAGAAAACCGGTGTACGATCGCAATCATTCCTCATACGGTCGAGCTGACTAACCTGGGATCGTTGAAGCCGGGAGACCCGGTGAACCTGGAAGCCGATGTTATCGCGAAGTATGTCGAGAAGATGACAAGACCTGAGCCGGCTCGCGACCCACTTACCATGGATGAGTTAGTGCGGCAAGGCTTCTAAGCTTCAAAGATGTGCGGTTATTTCCTGCAAATTGAGTGCAAGACTGAAGCTCACTTACTTTGCCTGTAACATATACCCAACTCGTCTTTATTGCTAATTTGTTGCATTCGGAGTACGTTTACCACTTCCGGAGTTTAGTCCTCACGCAAGTAAAGCACTTCGACTTTACAGCTAGTTGCATTTCTTTTTCTTTCCCAATTCTTTTAGGGCGTAGCCCTACTGTGGGGATAAGGTGTGCGACTAATGCGATTTTGCTCAGTTTCGCCGGGCAAGTTAGGGTTGGCTATCAGCACTCTGACTCTCCTGTTCCCTCCGTGCTTCGTGGCGGCTCAAACTGTGACCGGGGTTCGGTTCGACGCAAACACACCGCGAAACCTGATCGCGCAACCTGTGGACGAGTCCCAGTTGACGGTGCTCGAGGGAAACCTTCATCCGTTCACGCGCCGTCACATTGACCTGGGCACGGCGCCCGCCAGCTTACCCATGGAGCGCATGCTGCTTGTCCTGAAACGTAGCCCGGAACAAGAACTCGCCCTCCGCACGATGCTCGACAGCCAGCAGGACAAGAATTCCCCGAACTATCACAAGTGGCTGACTCCTGAACAATTCGGCAAACGTTTCGGACCAACCGATAGCGACCTGCAGATCGTCACGGCGTGGCTTCAATCCCATGGCTTCCGAGTCGAAGCACCCTCCAGCGGTCGAACCGTGATCGAGTTCTCAGGATTCGCCAGCCAGGTCGAGCAGGCGTTTCACACGGCCATTCACAAATATCAGGGCAATGAGGAGGAGCGCTGGGCCAACGCAATTGATCCCTCGATTCCCTCCGCCCTGGCAGCGGCAGTAGAAGGTGTTGTCTCGCTCCATAACTTCCCGCGTCGTTCTTACGCCACTATGCTCGGGACACCGATGCGCGCCTCACCACGCCAAAGCGCGCCTTTGCCTCTGTTTACTTTCACGCCACAGCAAACCACCTACTATGGTCTTGGCCCGACTGACTTCGCGACGATTTACAACGTGCTTCCACTGTGGAACGCGGGTATCGATGGCACCGGACAGACCATCGCCATCGTGGGCGAGACGAACATCCATCTTTCTGATGTGGCGAACTTTCGCAGCCTTTTCGGTTTGCCTGCCAACGTCCGAATATCATCCTAAATGGACCTGACCCTGGGGTGGACGGAGATGAACCGAAGCTTTGCTCGACGTTGCATGGTCGGGGGCTGTCGCGAAAAACGCCACGATCGACCTCGTCGTTTCCGCGTCCACGGAGAGCTCGCTCGGCGTTGACCTTTCCGCCCTCTACATCGTCGACAACAACCTCGCTCCGGTGATGAGCGAAAGCTATGGTGAATGCGAAGCCACACTCGGGAATGCCGGCAATGCCTTCTACAACTCGCTCTGGCAACAGGCTGCGGCCGAAGGCATCACCGTGCTGATCGCGGCGGGCGACGGCGGTTCCGCCAGCTGCGACAATTTCAACACCGAATTCACCGCGGCGGATGGATTGGCGGTCAGTGGATTTGCTTCAACGCCCTACAATGTCGCGCTCGGTGGCACCGATTTCGATCAGACGCCGGCGACTGCCTCCACTCACTGGAGCGCAACGAAACAATGCGACCACGGGCGCATCCGCCCTCTCCTACATTCCGGAGACGACCTGGAATGATTCCTGCGCCGGCTTCGGATTCGCGCAATGTCTTGATAGCTCCAATTTCCTGGATATTGTTGCCGGGAGCGGCGGCCCGAGTAATTGCTCTACCCAAGGCAGTGATGGCACGTGCCTTTCCGGCTACAGCAAGCCCACCTGGCAGACGGGCACTGGGGTGCCACTCGACGGAGCGCGGGACGTGCCCGACGTCTCTCTTTTCGCCAGCAACGGGTTCAATAACAGCTTTTACATTATCTGCGAGGCCGACGCGGGGGTTTTTGGTACGCAGGAAACGTGCAGCCTGACGAACTTTACTTTTGTTGGCGTTGGCGGTACCTCGGCTTCGGCACCGACCTTCGCGGGCATCATGGCACTGGTCAATCAGAAAATGGCGGCGCAGGGATCGAGCGCGCGGCAGGGCAATGCCAACTATGTTCTCTACAAACTGGCGGCACAGGACGGTGCGAGCTGTGATTCCTCGACGGTCGCGATCACCGGAAATTCGTGCATTTTTTACGACATCACAAAAGGAAACAACTCGGTCCCCTGCAATCCCAACACGCCAAATTGCGGCCCGGCGCCCGCTAACGGCTATGGAGTTCTGGTAGACCCCCACAATCCGGGCAATCCCGCGTGGCTCGCAACCGCAGGCTACGACATGGCGAGCGGCTTGGGATCGGTAAATGCCGCGAACCTAGTGAACCAGTGGAGCACGACAAGCTTTACGCCCAGCACCACTACACTCACCAGTCTCTCGCCGACCGGGATCAGGCACGGCCAGCCAGTCAGCATCAGCGCCACGGTGGCTCCGCAATCCGGATCGGGTACACCGACGGGATCGGTCTCGCTCATGGCTGCGCCGGCGGGCGGAAGTGTTGGCGCCGGCGTCTTTTCTTTAAACAACGGCGTCGCCAGCGGCACCAGCACGCTGCTCCCAGGCGGAACTTATAACGTGACCGCCCACTATGCCGGCGATTCAAAGTTTGGAGCCAGCGACTCGTCGCCGATTCAGGTAACTGTCGGCAAGGAAAACAGCGAGGTGCAGGAGGCGCTGGTCGGGCTGAACCCGACGACATATGCATTCCAGCAGATAGGCAGCTCCATGCCCTACGGCACGATATTCTTCCTGCGCAGCGACGTGACGAACGCGGCGGGCGCTTCCTGCGCGCCCAATCCGCAACAGACGCAAGTTCAGTGTCCCACGGGAACCGTGAGTTTCACCAACAACGGAAAGGCTTTGGATGCCGGGAGCTACGCTCTGAACACCCAGGGCTATACCGAAGACCAAACGCTGGCTTCCGAATTCACCGCATTAGGCAGTTACGCCCTTCAAGCGCAATACAGCGGCGACAACAGCTATAACTCGAGCACAGCCACCTTGAACGCGACAGTGACCCAGGGAGTCACTGACACGGAGATCGACATTTCCGGCCTTAGCTCGATGTATAACGGGACGACGGTGGTCTATGTCGCCGATTCGGGTCAGTCGTTCAATCTCGGCGCGGTGGTTTACGCGTGGAGCATTCTCCAGGCGCCCACCGGAGCCATTTCGATTTTCGAAAACGGCAATCCGCTCTCCGGGATTTCGTACACCCCAAGGAACGGAAGCATAAGCGGAAACTACTCGACCGGCGTCTTCGAGTGGGCCTATCTCGCCGGTCATCCCCCTCCTCTTGCCATCGATACGCCGGGGAATTACACCTTCACCGCTTCCTACTCCGGAGACGCGTACTACGTTGCGTCCGAGGGCACGTACTCGATCCCGGTCACGGTTCTCGACACGACCTTCAATATTTCATCTCCAATATCGAACCTGACTATCGCTGCGCCCGGCCAATCTGGTACAGCAATGGTCACCCTGCTCGGGACCGATAACTTCTTCGGTCCGATCAACGTCACCTGCACGCTCCCTGCTGCCATGGCGGAAGCGACCTGCCCGTCGGTGACCGCGAACCTGCTCAGCAGCAGTGTCGCGGCATCGCTCGTCATCACCACCACCGCTCCCCATCCAATCGGGGCGATCGACCGTGCCGGGGTGGGGTTCTATGGCGTCGGCGCGTTCGCGGGCGTTTTCCTGTTCGCCATTTCTTTTGCGAGTTCCGGAATCCGGCGGCAGAGGCTGTCGCTCGGGTTGCTTTTTGTCGGGGTGGCGTTGATCGTCAGTTGCGGCGGTGGTAGCAGTAGCACGCCTCCCCCGCCGCCGACAGACCCTGGAACACCGGCCGGGACTTACACCGTAAACGTGACCGCAACCTCGTCGGGGATCACACGAACCGGATCATTCAACGTCATTGTGCAGTAATTCAGGCAATGCCCGACGCGAGCCCCCCGGGCATTACGCTTCGAGCTTCAGTTCATCCAGCTCGAGGAACTCTTGAATGATAGGCTCGGATGACTTCTCCATTTCTTTGAACGGACCGAAAAAGATGGCACGGCCCTCATAGAGGAAGACGATACGGTCGGCCAGCTTTTTGGCCAGGCGCATGTCATGGGTGACGACGACCGACGTCAAATGCAGTTGCAGCTTCAACCGGGCAATGAGATCGCCCAGCAGATTGCCCATCATCGGATCGACCATGGTTGTCGGCTCGTCATAGAGCACGCACTCGGGCTGGGCGGCGAGGGCACGAGCAATGGCGACGGAACGTTTCATTCCTGTCGACAAATCTGAAGGCAAGAGGTCGCGCATCTCCTTTACTCCCACCATTTCGAGCAAACCATCGACAACTTGATAAATCTGCTCTTCTGAAAGCTCTCTTTTTTCGCGCAGAGGAAAGGCGACATTTTCACCGACCGTCAGGGAATCGAAGAGAGCACCGTTCTGAAACACCATCGTGACTTTCTTGCGGATGTCTTCGAGTTGCTTTTCGTCATAGTCGGTGACGTCCTGACCGGCTACAATCACCCGGCCTGAATCTGGCTTGAGGAACCCCATAATAATCTGGAGCGAAACCGATTTCCCCACACCACTGCGTCCGAGGATGCAAACCATCTCGCCGGGCAACACTTCGAAGCTTACGTTTCGAAGAACGACAAGATTTCCAAATGCTTTCGAGATGTCCTTGAACTCGATGTAGGGGGCCAGTTTGTCGGGAGCAACCATGGCAATCAGCATGGCATGAGATACGTGCCAAGCTCAAGGGCCAACCTGTGGAGGGCCGTCCTCACCTGCCCTGCGATCTTGAGGTGTATTCACGTTGAAAAAACACTTTTCGGAAAATCCGGCCGCTCTCAACTCACTCTCTTCGATCACGCGGACAGAAACCGCCGCAAAGACGGCTTCAATTTTGTACTTTCCTGCCCGCAAAGCCTTTTCGGCAAAGCCAGAAAATTCTCGTCGATAAAGCGCGCAAAGCGGTTGAAGTCCTTTGCCAACGCGAGGCACGGTGACGATCGCGTCGTCGTTCTCGGACCTTGCCCAGAGAAACCGCAGAAGTTCGCCGGAAACAAGTGGCATGTCCACAGCGAGAATCAGGTTCAACTCGGCTGCGGAATGCACGAGCGCGGTATGAATGCCGCCCAGTGGACCGCACCCGGGGAAAATGTCTGCGATCATGGGTCGACCGTTTGAAGAATCATGCTTTATAGAATCACGCTTCGTAGAATTGAGCTTGGCAGATTCGTACTTCGCGAACTTGGCGGTATCGCCCACAATCGTAATGCTGTCACAGGCCATGCCCGTTGCAGCGAGCGCCCGATCGAGCAGTGTTTGGCCGCCAAAGTCAACAAAAGCTTTGTCTTCGCCCATGCGGGAACTTTTTCCGCCTGCAAGAATGAAGCCAGCCCGTGATCGTCCAGTCGGTGGCATATCCGAAAGCATAAGTAATCACAGCGATGTCCAAACGTAACCTATTCAGGAAGGCAATGACAGCGGAAGATGAATGGGTCCGAAAGTCCGAGGCACAAGCCGTCATCATGCCGCAAAAGCTAATGGATGTTCTCATGCTTGGACGATGTTCGCACGAATTTTCATGGCCGCGCCGCGCCGAGAATGGAGAGTACTACCAGGTCTGCATGTTGTGCGCTGCCGCCTACCAGTACGACTGGAAGACCATGCGTCGAGGCAATCCGATCGACGAACCGGAGGCGGAGACGACCAACATTCGACGCCGTTCCACTCGCAAACAGCCCGATTGGTTGCCGCGCGCCCGTCGACTGCGGGCGAAGATGGCGGTCCGGTATCGCGTGCGGAATCTGACAACCTGGTACGAGGGCGTGATCCAGAACATCAGCCAGTCAGGGGTGTTGTTTCATGGTCCGCAGCAAATGCCCGCGAATGCGCTGGTCGAATTGATCTTCGAAATGCCTGAAGAAATCTCCGGCCAAAAAGACAGCAACGTGCTTTGCCAAGGTAGGCTGATTCGCATCAAGGAAGCACCTATCGACAATGCCGACGATAGCTACGTGCTCGTAGCTTCCATTCTCGACTATAAGTTCCTCCACCCCGACTGATCTTCCCGATTTCCGGCTTCTCTCAGTTGCCGAGCGCCGAAACTGCTGCTAGAGTTCTCTGCAGACTTCGAAAGCCGTCGCCTTCCTTCGTCCAGCGGAAAAGCTTTGGCAGGGCAATGTTTGTAATTGGGGCCAATCTGAAGAGTTGGATTACGAGACATCGTTACTCGCCCATGGCGCAGTATGGGGGGGCCGCGCTCGCGGTTTGGGTAGCCCTGAGCCTGTGGACTTTTTCGCCGGTCCTGCACCGACATCTTTTTGTTCTCTTGCTGGCAGCGGTGTTGTTCACGGCTCGCTTCCTCGGCTTTGGGCCTGCGGTTTTCTGCTCGCTGATCTCGACCGCTTCCCTGGACTTTTTTGCGGTTCCACCCTACTTCAGCTTTGGTGTCCACAGCGCGAGCGACGTCGAGAGGCTGGGCGTTTTCCTCGCTATTTCCGTTTTCGCCGGAAGCCTGACCCGGCAAAAAACACTGGCGGAATCGCGAGCGCATCGCACCAACCGCGAGATGGCGGCTATCGTGGAATACTCCTGCGACGCAATTTACAGCACCGGCCCGAGCGGATTTATTACCAGCTGGAATCGAGCCGCGGAACTGCTCTACGGCTACTCTGCGAAAGAGATCGTAGGCTCGCCCGCGGCTTGGCTGGTGCCCCCCGAGCGGCACGACGAACTGGAGTGCAACCTCGAACTGCTAAGTGCAGGAGGGAATGTAGCGCCCTACCGAACCGAGGGCATGCGTATGGACGGCATACGCTGGCCGATCCTTCTCTCGATGTCCCCGCTTAGAAATATGCGCGGCGAAATTGTCGGAGCCTCCTTCATAGCGCGCGATATATCCGCCGAGAAACAATCCGAAGAAGCCATCCGCCGCAGCGAAAAACTCGCTACTGCCGGACGTTTCGCCGCTTCCATTGCCCACGAGATCAATAATCCATTGGAGGCCGTCACCAACCTGCTTTACCTTGCGCGGCACGACTCGAGCCATGCCGATAAGTATCTGGGCCTGGCCGAGAAAGAAGTTGGACGCGTGGCGAAATTGGCGCAACAGGCTTTGGGATTCGTCCGCGACGCCAGCTCTCCCACTGCGATGGAACCTGCGGCCATCATTGACGAGATTCTGCAGCTGTATTCCCGCAAGCTGGAAGGCCAGCACATTCGCGTAGAGCGTCGCTACCGCGAACATTGCGAGGTCAGCGCCTATTCCGGAGAGTTGAAGCAGTTGCTGGCCAATCTGTTGGTGAATGCCGTAGATGCGATGCCTAGCGGCGGCTCTCTGCGAGTCCGCGTCAGGACCGGGCGCGATTGGGCAGACGGCAGACCAGGAGTCCGCATCACCGTTGCCGACAACGGTGGCGGAATCCCAGGCAAGAATCTGCGCCAAATTTTCGAACCGTTCTACACGACCAAAAAGGACACTGGTACCGGACTGGGATTGTGGGTCTCGCGCGGCATCGTGCAGAAGCACGGCGGATCGATAAGGGTTCGGAGCCGGGCAGACGGGCGCGCCACCGGAACCGTATTTTTGATCTTCCTCCCCCACAGGCAAGCCATCAGCCGCGCCGCATAAAGAACTCTAGCCCGTTGATTTCGCATGAGTTCAAGGCCGCAAAAGTACAGTGACTTTCGTACTTGGAAGCCTGCCACCGACCGAGCTTATAATCTCTAAATCCAAGTACACTGGGCACTTAGCCGACATGAAACTCTTTCTTGAAGCTGCCGTCTTCGCTTATGGGCTGTGCTTCGGCAGCTTCCTGAATGTCTGCATTTACCGGCTGCCACTTGGCAAATCGGTTGTGACCCCACGTTCCGCGTGCCCACATTGCGGAGACATGATCCCGCTCTATCACAACCTTCCCGTCGTGAGCTGGTTGATTCTGCGCGGGAAATGCCGGGCCTGCGACGAGCCCATTTCACCGCGCTACCTGGTGATCGAACTGCTAACCGGACTCCTCTTCCTCGGATGTTATCTCCATTTCGGTTTCACGCTCGCGATGTTGAAATGCGTCGTACTTGGCTATCTCTTGCTTGGGCTGGTTTTCACCGATGCGGAAACCAAGCTGCTTCCCGACGCGCTGACTCTGCCCGGTCTCGCTCTGGGGATTGTCTTCAGCCTGATTGTTCCCGTCAATGACCTCGCGTCGCGCATCATGCCGGGCCTGGTATCGCCTGTAATGAGAAGCGAAATCTCCTGGCGCCTTTGGTCCCTGTCAGATTCCTTGCTGGGAGCGGCATTTGGCGCGTCATTTCTATATGGCGCAGCGGCCATCTATCTGCGAGCACGGGGTGTCGAAGGCATGGGGTTCGGTGACGTGAAGCTGATGGCCATGATCGGCGCGTTCCTCGGAACAAAACTGACAGTCTTGACGATTTTTGCCGCGTCGCTCGCCGGCTCGATCTTTGGGCTGAGCACAGTTTTCGCCGTCTGGTTAAAGCGGACTCGCCGAATCGAGGCACGCGGTGCTTCCGCAACGGAAGCTCGTCGCCGAGCGTGGCAATCGGCGCGTCTGGCGCTGCGCTTTTATGAAATGCCCTTTGGCGTGTTTCTGGGAGGCATGGGGCTCTTATCGTTCTTCTTCGGAAACCGCCTGCTGCACTGGTATTGGAGCGCGCTATGAGGATGCTCATGAACCCGGCGCTGAACCCGGTAATGTTGCGTATGGGCCTGCTCTTGTTCGTATCCGTGGCAGCTTTTGGCTTGGGATTATTCTCGATCCGGCGCTTGCGCAAGAGTCTGATGTCGGAACCAGAATTCGATCACGCACCCCTGGCGGCTGAAGGATTGCCGGTGCACGCCTACCACGCGGTGATTCAGCAACTGAAGCAGCAAAAGCATGAACTGGCTGCCCAGCAACTTTCCGATCGCAGAAAAGCCAGGGCATCCGACAATCTAAGCTCGACCATACTCTCTAACCTCTCCTGCGGGGTCTTGTTTTTCAATACCAGCGGGCTGGTGCGTCAAGCAAACCCGGCGTCCCGCAAGTTGTTAGGATTTGCATCGCCCGTCGGACTCCACATCTCCGATCTTTTCCGCACCGCGACGCTGCGCCCAGAAACGACTGCCGCGTCCGTGCAAGCGACCATCGAGCAAGCTCTTGCGCCGGCCTTCGCGGGCAAGGCAGCGGTTCGAGGACTTGTAGTCAATTACTTCACGCGCGACGGTGCAAGCGAAATCCTTGACGTCACAGCGTCGCCGGTGCTGGCCGAAGATGCGAGCCTCATGGGCACAACTCTCGTTCTCACCGACAAGACAGACATCGAGCGCATTCGTCACGATCAAAAGAAACATCAGGAAATTTCGTCCGAGCTAGCCCTCGGATTGCGCCACTCCCTGACCACAATCGCGGGAACCGCGCAGCAATTGGCAAGCAGCCGAGATCCTGATCTGGCGCGGCAGTTAGCCGATGACATCTCCCACGAAGCAGCGCAATTAGACCAAACGATTGGCAGCTTTCTCGGGGGAACCCGAACTGCCTCCACAAGTTCTTGACGGCAACGGCAAGGCCGCGATTCGATCGCGGCACTTGCGAAAGGATAATTCGATGAAGATAAAGCACTTTAAACTGATGGCAATTGTCGCTCTGCTATTCCTCGGGGTCAGCGGCGCGGCTGCGCAGCAGTCACTCGGAGATGTGGCGCGAACCGCTCGCAAAAATAAAGCCGAACAAGCTCCGGCCAGCCGACACTTCGACAATGACAATCTTCCAACCAGCGAGGGTGTGAGCGTGGTCGGACCATCGCCAGCAGCCGAGGCCAAAGCTGGAACTGAAATAAAAGAGGCCACGGATGCCTCCGCCGCCCAGCGCCAGAAAGCCGCAGACGACTGGAAGGACAAGATCGACAAGCAGAAGGCGAAAATCGATTCCCTGAACCATGAAGTCGATCTCGATCAGCGCGAACTTCGTCTGCGCCAGGCGGCGCTCTATGCCGATCCCACGCTACGGTCGCGCAATCTCCAGTGGGACAAGGACGATGCGCAGTATCAGACCGATCTCGCGAACAAACAGAAGGACCTAGATGCCGCTCGCCAAACCTCGAGCAGATGCAGGAAGAAGCTCGGAAAGCCGGCGTTGAACAACAAAAAGATACCGACAACAGCCAAGACAAGAACCAGAAATAGGCAGCCGAAGTAAGGGCTGAGCTAGGGTTTCCCAATTCGCGCCCGAATCTGCCGTGCGTGATGGTGCCCGTGTACCCAGTGGAATCTACGCCACTCTTCCGCGGTTAAAGGTCCGATGAAAGGGTGGTCGAGGATTTTTGTCTGCGCTCCAAATCGCAC